>VTLG01000590.1_pt1 | contig 47669 bp, 77 predicted proteins | sample 4694571 | NCBI WGS metagenome assembly VTLG01 (sample SAMN12604809, study PRJNA352737) | marine metagenome | biome: ENVO:00000447; feature: ENVO:00000209|ENVO:00000569|ENVO:01000036; material: ENVO:00002151; isolation source: viral sequences binned using virsorter ... | reverse complement strand
GCGATCTGAAAAACATCGCAGCGAGACAGCAAAAAAGAACCTATTTAATTATATTTAATAAAAAATGTATATTCCTTAAATATTTTTAGGCCGGTAATAATTTTTATAAAATATTATTTAAGCCGGAACATTTTGCGGCTAATTGTTTATATTTTATAATGTTATTTTTGCGCTAATTAATAACATATAAGGCGGTTATTTTTGCGGCTATTGTTAACAATTAATGGCGCTAATATTGTTAAAAAATATAATTAAATAAATATTATCTAAAATTATATAAAAAGTTGCTAGTTTATGGCGCTGTAAGGCGGTTAAAAATTGTTTTATGTGCAAATATACCTAACAACAAAAAAGGCCGCCTTATAGCGTTATTACGGCCGCTTATAGCTAATAATTAATTATATTTATAGGCGCTAATTATAGGCATAAAAAAAAGCGCTATAAAGCGCAAAAAAAGGCGGCTATAATGCCGCCTTATATTATTTTATTTTTCTTTAAATAAAATTTTCATATATTCATTATAAGAATATATTTTATTTTTAATTTGTATGTCATAAGGATAAAAACCAAAATGTTTGAAATGATCCTCTACATAATCTTTAATTAATCGATATTCGCTCATAATAAAAAGTTAATAAATTAATTCAATTGTACCGCCGCCGATATGTTGGCGACCTACCTTATCAGCTATAAAAAAGGCGCTTAAAATGTCACCGCCGGCCGACTTCTTAGCTTTAAGAATGCCGGCGCATTTTTGCGGATCCGCCGGCCTATAATCATAATTGTCAAAACTGCGCGCCGGTATATCCACGCGGCGGCCGATATCATCCGAGATAATAACGCGGCGCGGTATCCGGTCGGCCTTATTTAAAGTAACCGGAACCGCTAAACGATAGCCGCTATTAATGGCGTCTATTGAATCACGCGCGCCGGTCGGCCTATCGGCTACTAGTGACGCGGTAACGTCTACGCCGAGCGCCTTAAGTCGGTTTAAATAGTTTAAAGGCGCTTTTGAATATTCATAAAAAATAATTGAATCATTTTTAAAAATTTCACTTATTAGGCGCGGCTTATCTGAATAAACAATATTAAGGCCATAATATGAATTAATATTATTTATTTCATTAACTGATAAGTTAATTTTTTTAAAATGCAAGTTGTTTTCATCGGTTCCCTTTAAACGTACTGATAAAACGCCGCCGGCCTTTTTATAGTGGTGAGCTATGGAATAGATAAGGCCGCGCGTGTAGGCGGTCGGCCTATCGATAGCCGCCAAGGTACGGCGGCCGCGCGCGTATTGAACCGCCTTAAAAATGTTTGAACGTCCGGAGAATACCAAACAAGAGCGGCGGCAACCGGCGGAACTATAAGGGCAACCGGTATAACTTTTTAATTTAGAATCTAAATTAAATTTTTTTGATAATTCCGATAATTCCGCGATGTATTGGCGGTTAATAGTCTCTGCGGCATTATCTGAATTAATAACCGCGTTTATCTGCTTATCTGGTAGGTGGTGTAAAATAACCGCCGGCGGCATCGCGGCGTTTAGATTTTTTGATATTTTGGCGTTACTTGTTGCGCCGGTCATAAGGCCGCTAATACTTAGCGAATAATCATTAAAAAGGTTTTTAATGTCTTTAGGCGTATTTAAGCGCCTTTTAATAGAATTAAGGTACATAGTATAAAAAAAGGCGCATTTAAGCGCCTATAAGGTTTAATAAATTGTTTAAGCGCGTTTTTTGTTTAGGTTTTGGCGCTCTTCTCTAGTCAATTTTGACTTTTTAAAACTGCCAGTATTTAGAACACTTGGATCAGTAGGCGCGCCGACTAGTCTATAAACGCCGGCGCTGACGTGTTCATAGGTGGTTAATTCGTTATCATATTGCATTTTTAAAAATTCCTTTTAATAAAGTTTGCAATTAATAACCATTCGCCAACACTAGGAGATCCGACCGCGTCAACGTGCGATAACTCTTTTAAATCGGTTATTTTTTGATTAACCAAATTGGTTAAGCCCATTTTTGCGCGCGCTGATAATTTAGGCGCTTTTTTTTGTTGGTGTAAGGTGTAAGAAATAGACATTTAAAAAAATGTAAGGTTTACAATTAAAATATTAAATTATTGGTTTTTATATGTCGCGGGTTAATGTGACAATTTTATTATTGGCGCCCGGTTCCCCGAACATATAAGCGCGCAAAAAAAAAGCGCTTTATTTAAGCGCTTTATTAATAAATTCAATTTTTGGCGTTTGTATGGCGTTTAAGGTGTTGTAAATCTTAAAACAGTTAATAACTATAAAAGTAATAAAAACGGCATAACATACGGCTTTAATAGTGGTAACTAATGGCATTTTTTTAATCCTCTAAAAAATCGCTTATATCATCCGCCGAGGATGTTTCAAAACTATTTAAGAGATCAACGCCGCGCGCCGGTTTATAGTTAAAAATATTAAATCTTTTAATTAATTGCATTCTTACCGGATCAATTAAGCGATTAAATAAAAAATCAATAAAGCGCGTTTTAAGTGTTACATCATCCGGAATAAATTCAAATTGATCCTCTGGCGCGTAGTTTTCGATAGAGTCCGGATCATTAAAATTAATGTATCTATCGGCGTGTTGGTTAATTTTTTGCATTTTTTTAAAAGAATAAAAGACAATAAAAAGGCGCTTTATAAAAAAGCGCTTTTTTTAAATAGTTTTGTTTTAACTGTTTTTACATCGCATTCATTATTGATGAATTCGCGCGCGCTGTTTATAGCTTCGTTTTCATCTTTAATAAAATTACGAAAAATTCTATAAACTGTATTTTCATTTATACCACTATTGCCGTATAAATTAGCGATGTAGTTAATAGCGCGGTCTTTATCTGAAAGTGACATAATAAAAAATTAAACTAAATTTGCTTTAACGTGGATTTTATAAGTTATTTGAGATAATTTTAAGAATTTCTCATCACTTAAATTGCCGCCGTACATATCGAACCAACTTTTAAAAATGTTTTGAACATTCTCTTTTTTTGCCCAGTTTAAAAGGCGCTTGTTATTTGTTGGTGGTAATAATAAAGTCATAAAATAAGGTATAACTATATATAGAATGGCATTTATACATATATATAGCATTTGTTAATGTGACAGTTTTTTAATTGGCATACATTTTTTTTATATTTTTGAATCCTTCGCTTAATGTCGGCGGCGCGGCGCTCAATTCTGAATACATAGCCGCCAATACGTCAAAAGGTACACGCCGCGCGCGGTGTTTATTACGGCTATATATAAGAGTAAATGGATAATTAAAGTAATAAGCGCTTATTTCTGTATATCTACCAAAATTTTTGATTATTTTTGCTCTATATTCTTTTTTAAAATGCGTACTATCTAAAATAATGTTTTTATTCTTTTTAATAGCGTTTTTTATGCGCTTATAAAGTAGCGCTTCAATATCCGGCCAATATCCTTGAATATGTTCCGCGCCGTATAACTCGGCGCGCATTTTATCGGTCGATAGAATAACGGCGTTTTGATGTTCGGCGGCTATTTTTGGCGCGGCGGTAGATTTACCGGACGCGGCCGCGCCTATAAGCATAATAATTTTATTCATTATCAAAACTATCTATAAATTGATTTAATTTTTTATAGGCTTTTAAAATGTCGGTATCAGTTAGCTTATGATCCGCTATTATTTCGCCGATTAAATGCGCCGCTAATTCTATTAAATTTTTATCTTTAGTATTATTTTTCATAAAAAATAATAAGCTTAAATTAATAAGCGCGTCTTTTTTTGATTCTTTTTTTTGCATTTTTTTAAACCTCACTTTTAAAAACTTGATAAGGCGCGCCGCCTTTTATCGCGTTATATTCGCGAATTGATAGCGCTGTAATATTTGTATGTTGTTGAAATTTTGCAAGCGCGCCGGCACTATATCCAAAAATAGAAAAATAAACTTGTTTATCAAAATCAAAATTTATTTTTTTTCTATTGATTATTAACTGGTAGTTAATACCTTTATTTGTTTCTACATTAAATATGTAAAAATGATTATCTTGATATTCATTAAAATAATTATCAAGTATTAACCTAAGTTGATTAATTGAGGCGTAACAGTAGCCGACTTTTTTTAGTTCCATAAAAATAATAGATAATTTTACATTTTTAATTTTGCATTATATCGGCGTTAATTTCGCGGTATTTTATGCCAGTTTTAAAATTGGCCGCGTAGACAATAACATTAATAAAAAAGCTAATTTTGAGGCGGCGCATTTTTGCGGCCGGTTAAAAAATATTTTTAATTTTATAAATTATCAAAAAATTATTATTTATTTTTTTGATGCAAAAAAAAATTTAAAAAACCATTATTTACTTATTGAGAATTATTTGCAATAAGCATTTATTGAGTTTTTAAAAATTCTAAAATTATTATTTTTTACCAAATTACAGAAATTATGTGCAAAATCGCTGAGATCCCTTGCTATGACTACGTTTTTAGCATTTTTTGTGTGATTTTTTGTGTGTGAGAAAACGCAAAAAAGCCTGTAATACTAAGGGCTTATAACCATAACCTTGCAAGAACAAGGCCATTTTCAACCCTAAACCGAAAAGTTGCCGTAATTTATCGCACTATATACCGAAACCTCGCAAGAACAATGGCCTATAAACCGATATACCGCAAGAACTTTGTGTGATATAGACCAGACCCTCGCAAGAACTTCATCGTTTTGGATATGGTTTTATATATTTTTCAATCTTACTTTTATAATATTTTTTCTCTTTTTTATTTCCTAAAAAATAAAAATATCTTTTTTTTGATGTTTGCGGTACAAATTTTGCATCAGGAAAACAGCGTAAAATATCTTCTTTTTTTTGACTACCAATTTTTTGACGCATAGATCTTGCATTATATAATTTACCCTTAATTTCAACGCCAAAACGATCATTATCGCGGCTGTTTACGTTAGGGTTATTTTCACGCATAGAACCAATATAGTGAAAGTTACACGCCTGATATATAGTACCGATCTCCCCAGCGTGTTCATCTACTGTGGCTGTTACAACTTTATAAGACTCTGGAAGCATCTTCATAGAGCTAGTAATGAGCTTAGAGGCGCTATGCGGATGCGACCAATGGACACAAGCACCACGCGATAAAAGAATTATTTTTCCGGTGTAATCATATTTATCCCAATGGCCTAAATTTTCTATATATTCGGTGCTGTAAACCACAGCACCTCCAAGATTGCCATCAAAATAAATACCAAAACAATATTTGACCATAGCCGGCATACATTGAAGCCATTCATATCTTTTAATGAGATTTGATGCTGTTCTGTAATCTATTGGTTTGACAATTGCTTTTTTAATATCAATGTCAATATCCTTCCACCACTCCCCGAACAAGTTCCATGCATCTTCTTCGGCCATCTTATCTTTTATGCGTTTTTGATGCGCTATTTCAGACATTTTTTTCTGTATACAGTTGCAAAACTGCAAGACTCTGCCAACTCTGGATTAAGGACATTTTCACAGAATTTATCGTATTCTGGCTCAAGCCATGATTCAAGTTCTGTTTGACTATCTGTGTAGCAACTAACTTTTAAATCAGTTCCTCTTCTAACAAAGTCTAGGCCGACAGCATCTACTAATTCCTCATAGTCACAATCAATAGTGAAAACAACTCTGTAGTTCCAATCGTGATCCATTTTATCTGTGCGAACTGGATAATCGCATAAGCTCATAGGCATTTGTTTAATCTCCTTTTGGTGTAATGTAATTTTCGTATTTGAGATCTAACTCAAGTGAATCTTTTTTATAATCGTGTGCGCTGTAAGATTCATCTTTTAAAAAACGATCATCAAGAGCAGCGCGTTTTACTTTGTATTCGTAATACTTTCCTTGTGGCATCATTTTATATATCCTCTTTTTATTAAAGGATATTTTTTTATAAGCCTCTCTGGATTGTCACAGAATCGCCTTATAAATTGCACCTTATGACGATCAAGTTTTTCATGTTTGAAAGCAATATCTAAATATGCCTCCAAGTTTTTTTGTTGCCACTCGGGGAGTCTATATTCTTCTGTCATAACAACTCCTTAAATCTTTTATCGCCTCTCTCTCTAATCAACTTGTTGCGATCATCAACAGGTATACCTTCATCATTGATCATCGCCTTAAAAATATCAAAAGGTATATTTTTTGCTGGTGTTTTGTTCACGCGAGCGTGTTCTACATCAGCAAGCTTTGAAAGTCTTGACTTTTCTTGCCAATTAAATCTAGTGAAATAATGAATGTTGAAAATCTTTTCACTAGCTTTAGAGCTAATAGCATTAAAATGTTCTTTAAGATCTGCACCGCGATCAGCAACAGCTTCTAAATGCTCATATTGTTCTTTATAAGGCAACTCCGTAAACTTAGCACTAGATACAATATCAAGATGTTTCTGTAGCCTTGAAATGTTTGCGTTAGTAATTGATTGAAGATCTTCTAAATGTTTTTTAAGATCTCCTATGTTAGTTTGAGTTCTAGTCAATTTAATACCTCCTTTTTTTTTTAATTTAAAACTAAATTAGTCTGTTTTGTTATCGATATGTGCCACTTTTTTAAGTGCTTTTTTATGAGTCCATTCGATATATGCAGGGTCTTTTTTAAGTTCACCTATCATATAAACCATTTCCTCTAATTGAGCTACTGGAACACTTGTAGAATTCAGAAGTTTCTTTACACCTTTTTCTATGGTGTCAAGATAATATGCTCTAGTGTAAGGGATCATTTTTTTAACTCCTGTAATGATTGTTCAATGTTTTCGCGACATTTTGTTTTAAATGACTCTGGTAGTTTATTACCAATAGCTTCAGCTATGTCTATACATTCTTGTGCCTTTTCTTCTGTTGAAGCGGTAAGCGCTAAACGTATAGCAAGAATGTATGCCTCGTAATCGTTAGTTGGCTTCATTATCATCCTCCTCTGGAACTCTTTTCATAATTACATCATTGGATAAAGACCAAATATATTGATGTATATCTTTGCCACGACAATCTTCAAAAAATTGCCAAGCATTATCTTTTAAATATTTAAACTGTTCATCACTTGTTAATTTAAAAAAGCTATTAGGTACATCATCATCTAAATAATGACCAGAAGCCCATTGATAGACTTTTTGTTCGTAAGTAAGTGTCATTAGTTTACCCACTCCACATTAAAAGTAATTTGATTCGGTGTTCTATCTCTGTCAAAGATAAACAAGTTGTCATCATCATCAATCCTGTCTAGGTATGCCTGTTTGATCTCATCTTCATTCTCAAATAGAGATGTAGGAATACAAGGTAAATGATTCTGTAATATCTGATCAAGAGTGATAGAAAATTCACCAGTTGCTTGTAACATTTCAGATAGATCATCTTGTAAACCATTCAACAAGTCTGTATCTTCGTGAATGTACTGCATAAGTTTATCTCTTGAGATAATAACTTTTGTAAGTGTCATTGTGGTTCCTTTAATTAAGGTGTAAGGTGTACTATTTAAATATAATTCCAAAGTGTAAAATTTAGAAAAAAAATGGACAGTTTCTCAACTGTCCTTATTTGTTATGGTTTTAACTCCAACGATATTCTCAAAACTTTTTAAAGCTTTTGAGTTATATCCACCTATGTGCCAATAATGTAATCCTTTTGGGGTTGCATCTTCTTTGTAATCATAAACAGTAAATGATTCAGTCTCCCACTCCACAGAAACTTTACCATCTCCATCATTAGGGGTTGGTCTTCTGTAAGTTCCTTCTCTTGTGAAAGAAGGCTCACCTAATGTTTCTTTTAGGTGAGCATAGGTTGTATGAGCGTAACCTTGTAGGCTTGAATAATTCATTATAATCCTCCTACGCTGTCTCGTAGTCACCGGTAGCAATCTCTCTAACAAAAGGAGGTTGCAAAGGTAGATTTGCCATAAAGTCTTCTATCTCGTCAATCTTAAGCTGAAATTTTTGTTGTGTAGCCTCAGTCTTTGCGTTTTTTTGTCTTTTCTTAAGACCCATAAGAACTATCTTAAGTTCTTCAATAGTAAGACGAACATTAAAAGATGCTTCCCAACCTTTGTAGACATCTACAGTTAAACCGCATCCTGATGTGTATGAATTTGACATTTGTGTAAGGTGTAATGTTTACAATTTAAATATTACTACTAACCCTTCAACGCAACAGCCCATAGTGGACACTTTGTAGATTGGCCTAGTTTCTTTTGTATAGATCTGCTATTTATTTTTACTACTATTCCATCTGTTGGTAAAAAAGTAAAATAATTAGATTCAAAGAATCTACCATCTAACCAATCGTTATGACATTTTTTTATCTCGTCATAACTATTAGCATCTACATAAGGAACAACATTAAAATCTAATTTACTAAGTTCTCTTAAGTTATGTTTATGATCATTCTGACTATTTAATATTTGAAACGCCATAAAACTTAACAAGTGACACTCTGGTTGTATTTTGCGAAGTTGTGCAGCAGCTATCCTTTGTGACTTAGGTGCGTGTTCATTAAATGCATATAACTCACCCCTTACAGTAAATTTTCCATATCTTGGAACTGTTAAAGGGATGTCAGGAACTTCTAGTGCATATCTTGTGACATCTCTACCAGATCTTGTATATGCTCTCTGAAGTTCTCCTGATTGATATACAAGAGCAAGAGCAACACCATCTATTTTTGGTTCTATTACAAGTGGTGTATTTTTACGAATTCCACGATACCATTCTTCTAAGCGGCAATTATCTAAAGATAATAAACTATCCCCTCCAAAGGGTTTGCCGAAAACTTTATGATTAGGATTTACACTATGCAATTTATTAACAAGTTCATCAAAAAGATCATCAGACATAATAGGTTTTCCTATGTAGTACATTCGACTCGCCCTAACTATCTCTGCGGCGAGTTTTTCTTCGAGGGGAAAATTAATGTCAGTCATAAGGTGTAAAATAAAGTATATGTAAATTAGTTTACATATATCATCTAATCTTTGCAAGTGATTTTCTTAATTCGCTTTTAAAAATGTAAGGCATATCTTTATCAAGGTGTCTTTTAGTCTGTGCAAAAAACTCAAATTTTCTAGCAACTTGAGGTTTTCTTTTTGCAAGTGTAAATAGCAAACCAAGTTGATTTCCTTTTATACGATAAATACCATCACCTAAGTTATTAGTTGGTTCTTTACCATTAGATGGAACTGCAAAATACCTATATTGATTACCAGTTATTTTACCAGAACCTTTTGATTTAATTAGGCCAGCTTTTATTTTGGAATATTGCGAAGCTTTCATACCTGTGCCATATTTATTACGTTCAACAGCGCCTCCGAACCCATCAATAACTGGAATTGGATATCTATTTTTTAGACCAAGACCAGAATAATTTCTTAACCAGTAGCTAAACTTAGTTTCATAAGCTGGAGCTTTGCCACCAGCTAACCTAAGTTCAACAGGTGCTAAATATTTTCTAGGGCTGTTACCTTTTCCTCTAATGCTTTTTATAAAGAAAAACATTGAGTCTTCACTTTCAACTTTATAAAGAACAGAGCTAAGAGTTAACGGCACAGGATTTCTAAACAATCTAGCCATATATGGCATCATCTTTTTTTTGTTTAAAAAACCAAACTTATAAAGTGATTTTTTCTGTGCTTCTGGAATCGCCGCTAATTGAATACCTTTAAGTTTATTAGTAAACTTGTTTGAATCAAATTTTATATCAAGCATAAACTATAACCTCCCAAGAACTGCTTGTATTATCGCACTAAACCATAATGGCGCAAGAACGCGATGAGATTGCACCCTACTGCACCCTACCTACCATACTGGTTTTAAGACTTTTCTTTTTTTTACGTTTTTATCCGCTATATAGTCATATATGACCCTATAACGCCTTATATATATAAAAATATATAATATATATAAAAAGGTAGGGTAGGTATAGACACGGCTTAAATCAGTTAGTCTGAGGTCATTTTTGGCGTGTCCATACCTCGGCTAGGTTAGTACACAGGTCTAGACACGTTGTATGTCTCGAATGTAGACCCATTTGCGACTATCCCTACCTCCTCTACGGCGTTTTTCATAGCCTAATTCTTTTAAAATGTTGGCGCATTGCATTTGATCATATCTATTTTGACGTTCTACAGGTTTCTCTATAGCTTCAGTCAAAACAACTTCTGTTGTAAGTTCGCGCTTATGATTTTGTGGTTTATCAATAAATTCTTGAATAACAGTTTTCCAAGGATTGTCGATAATATATTCTTTATTTTCCTCATTTACAATAATTTGATTTTCTTTACTCAAAAGTAAATTTTCTCCATTGCCATGATCATATAAAGAACACGCGGCACTCCATATAGCATCGCGTTCTTCAAGTAAGCCTTCGCAATCAATTGGATCGAGGATTGACCGCGAAGTTTTTATACACCAGAAGCGGCGGTTACCGGTTTCATCTACAAGAAATCCATCAGTTTTGTTAGATGTTCCCACAATTATTCCTCTACGTTTGAATTTTTCTGCAACTTTGCCATATGGAACACGATATACATCAGTTGATTGTGAAAGAAAAGATTTTATATCTCCAGCCATTTTTTTATTTGTGATCGCTTCCAATTCAGCCCACTCCATAATCCAAGAGTTTGCCAGAACTTGAAGTGAATCCTTTCCATTTATGTCGCGTAAGGCATCGCTAAAAAACTCCCCTCCAAGAACTGACCAAAAAGTAGATTTTCTTGCGCCTTGATCTCCAATAATTACACAAGCATTATCAAATTTACATCCTTCATCATATGCTCTAGCGACAGCCGCTATAAGAGTTTTTTTTAACATTTCATCGTATAAAGTAGGTTCTGAAAGATGTGCATCTTCTGGCCTTAAATATGTTGTTGCCAATCTATCTATATAAGCTGGTGCTACATTTTTACTTACATGATCTAAATAATCTGTTACTGGATTATATTCATTTTGCCTTGCAACTTGAACGACCACATCAAAAGCAACATCTTTGCTAACTCGTTTGTTTTGTCTAGCCAACTCTAAATAATATCTTTCTATCGACCTTGCGCCCTCGCATATTTTTGCATCCTTGCCAGTTCCAAGTTGTATTTGTTGGGTGTAAACATTATATCTAAATGCATTTGGACTTTCTTTAGGGATGCTTTCAAGTTCTGCCAATAATTCATTAGCATCAACTTTTTGCATCTTATCTATAGTTATTGTGACTTCTTCTTTAGGATTTTCTGGATTAAATGTTTTTATTACTTTTGGAATAACAAATCCATTTTCTTTTGCAAAGTACCAAAAAGATCCAGCATTTATCTGTGAACCTCCAGAATATGCAACTTGTTCTATGCCACCCCATTCTGGCGAATGGTTTTTCATCATTGCTACTGCATCAGTTTTAGTTTTGCCAGCATCCTCACAAGCTTTTATAAGACCCCATAAAATATTGCGATACATATGATATGTGTTTGTATTAGGTTTTCTTGGCGGTATACAGAATAATGCTTTTTCTACAACATCTATTGGTGCTTTTTCAAACTCATCAAATGAAACTGCATTTTTTACTCTTTCATGTTGTTTAAGTGTTGGCAAACAAGCCTCGATATCCTTATAAGAATATTTTTTATTTGAGTTAAAAATTATTTTTGTCATCCCTCCTTGCTTGCCATTGTCTTTCATGTGATAAGTACCAGCTAAACGCATAACTCTGGATGGGTTTTTTAAGGCGCGATCCGCATCAGCATGATCTAGTAATCTTTCTTGGATTGGTTTCCATGTTTTAGGATCTATAACTTTTTTTAAAACCCAGTAGTTATGTATAGATTTATTGCCGGTGTCTATCTGTAAAGTAGGCTCGGGGAGTCCTAATTCTTTATATGCATTTATTTGTTGCTCCTTTGGTCTGTCATCCCATTCACAAAAAAAGGCTCGACAAGAAGTTATCTCACTATCAGTATCGCCACCATCGTTAACAACTATATAAACACCACGCCCTTCAGCTTGCATCCTGTATATCCAATCTCCATTAGCATGAGATTTCTTTCCATGATCAGAAGCTTTTAATGGATGACCTTTTGGAAAGAAAGATCTAAGCCTAACAGTTTTTATATCTTTTCCAAGGATGTCAAGAAATGTTCGCCATTCATTGCGATCTAAATTTAAAGTAAGCATAAGTGTAAGGGATAAAAAAAAGCCTTGTTAGACTTTTAAAATTTGCAAGGCATCTTTAACAGTACGAGCAACTCCAACAATACCGCCAGAACTCTTTACCTTTTGAAGCCAATTCTGTTGCACATTTGTCAGTTTGCCACTTTCTGTTTTGATTTCAATAGATACGAATACAGCAACTTCCTGATTAATCATCTCAGGAGTAATCTTGACAGTTTTAAAACCAATAAGGTCAGAACTACCCTTTGCCAATCCAAACTGAACCCATCTGCCTGTTCTAGGATCTGGAAGTTTTCCAGTTTCGTTGCGAAATAAACGCAAATCAGATCGTTGTCCAAGAGCTAATCTAATTTCTTGTTGAATTTTTGTCTCTGAATTAGACAAAGTTGAGATTATAAAATCTAATAATAAAATAGCAGATCTTTCCATAAAAACTATCTCTTCTTGTTCCTTAACTGCCATTGGTAATAACCCCAACCTTTTTTGTATCCATGTTTTACTGCTACTGCCTCAAATTCTTCTACAGTTTTACAATCTCTTAACTCTGCTTTTTTTTGCATAGTATCTATAAATTTCTTAGCACATACATTTTTATAAATCCAATCTGCGTTGTAACTAACTCTAAAACTTGCATCTCGACAAATCTTAATAAATTTTTCTATCAAGAACTTATCTGGTTTTATATCTCTTATTTGTTGTCTTACTTTAAGTGCTTGTTTAAAATTAATTGTTGGTAATGGATTCTTTCCTGTTTTGTTAGAAGGATTATATTGTTCAATGCCTTTTTCTGTCAGTAATAATAATGTATAACCTTGATGACTTTTACCAATTTTTTGCATTACTTTTTTTAAATATAATTTTTCTATAGCAAACGAAAAATCTTTATGTTTTAAATTTATATAGGGCTGAAATCTTTTACCAAGAAACACTATTTTATTAAAAATGTCTTTATTTTGCTTTATATCTCCTAATTCTCCGAAGTTTACCCTTTCTTGCACTATTTCTGGATGTGCATAATCAAATTCTTTAAATTTATCTGGAATTGGCGGTACATAATATGGGTATACGCGACCTGATTTATTACCTTTATCTACGAATCCAACAACTATGCCATATCTCTGTTTATTCATGCCTTCATAAAAAACTACGTTATCCCCAAGTTTTACTTCTTTATCTGCTGTCTTATCAAACTTATTACTTGTAAGCCAATTTTTATCTGTTTTAAATAAAATCTTAAAATTGCGATTTATTTTATTAAAATCTTTGGTTATTTTGTCATTAAATTCTTTGCTGGCGTAGATAGAATCTTTATAGTTATGTTTAAGAGTTTGTGGTTCTTTTTCTTTGTTTAGTAATTCTAACTCTCCTTCTTCTGTTAATAATATTCTCTCCTTAGTTTCTGCTTTATAACCACAAACTGGACATACTGGTTGTGGTTTGTAGGTAGCAAAACATTGCTTGCAAGTTTCTACACCTACGGCTTTAACACCTTTTCTTGTTGTTTTGGTTATTGGATTTAGATCCCATTGTCTTTCATCATCAACAAAACCATGAGTTCTGGTGCTGTTTACATGATCTAATATTATTGCTGTTTTGTTTGCTTGTGGTCTAAGTATCCGTCCTACTTGTTGTAAATATAAAGCGAGAGATTGTGTCGGACGCAAGAGGATAGCCGCTGCCACTACCGGAACATCAGTTCCTTCACTAATCACATCAACAGAAGTTAAAACTTGAACAGTACCATTAGCTAAACCTTTTATTGCTTTATCACGATCTGTTGTTTTCATCTCGCCATGTACTATTGCTGCTTTATAGCCAGCCTCGAGAAATTTATTTTTGACATCTTCTGCGTGTTTAATAGAAACGCAAAATGCAATAGCTGGTAAACCATCAGCGTGTTTTTTATATTGTTCTACTGCATCGCCAATAATTGATGTTTTACTCATCTCTTCTACTAGTTCTCCCTTCGCATAATCACCTCTTTTTGTAGTTATTTTGTCTAAATTAACTTTAAAAGGCGGTGCATATACCTTATATGGAGCTAAATAGCCTTGTTCAATAAGACTTGCGGTATCTGGGCCTAAAACCATATCATCAAAATAGTCTCCAAGACCTTTGCCATCTAATCTTTCTGGTGTTGCAGTACAACCTATTTTGTAAGTGTCTTTATAGTAGTTAATAATTTTTTGCCAAGTACCAGCAGCAGAATGATGAGCCTCATCAATAATTAAGTAATCTGGTTTGTAATTAATAGTTTCTAATCTTCTTACTAAAGTTTGTACTGATGCAACTTGTATATTATTTTTTTGACCTTTATAACCTGATGCAATAATGCCATGATAAACATCTACATATTCTAATTTGTTAGAAGCTTGATCTACTAACTCTTTCCTATGTACAAGTATTAATACATTTTTCTTATTAGATTCTAATGCTTTAGATATTTCTGCAAATACAACAGTCTTGCCTGATCCTGTAGGCATTACAAGTAGAGGAGATTTATTGCCCTGTTTAAAGGAAGATCTCAAATCAGATATTGCTTTTGTTTGATAATCCCTGAGTTGCATTATTTATCCCCTAAAGGTATTAACTTGTAATTATTAGCTATGTACTCTGCATATTCATTTCTTACATCTGCGTAAGATAATTCAAGCTTGATATTAATTACCTTGATTAATCCTGGCCCTCCTTTGTGTTTGGCAACTTCTCTAGCTGGCGGTAATTGAAAAGGAGGCAAATCATTGCTAACCAAAAATGTAAAAATTTTTTGATTTAAAGTTATACCTTCTTTAGTCATTTCTATAGCAGTACATAACATCGCAACATATTCAGACTCTTCTCTGTGCGGTGTAAGGTATTTTAAAATTTCTTTCCATTTATACTTTGGCAAGTCTAGGCTGAGTTGCATTGTGTTGACATTTGTTATCAAATGATATAAGATGTTATGTAAGAAGTCAAGTTTTTTATTTTAAATGAACGAAGAACAAAGAGAAAAACTAGCACAAGCTTTACTAGAAGAATCTCTTACTTGTGCTAACAGAGATGATTTAGACGATGCAAAAGATCTTATGCAAAGATCAGTAGCAATTAAGTGGAACCACACTATAGAAAAAATTCTTAATGGTGACAAACAGCTTTTAAAAAAAGTTACAAGAGATCAATTTTGTGGTGATAAATCAAAAATGATTATTGCTAGATGCATTATGAATGAAGTTGTTACTAACAAAGAATGGCTCAAGAAAAATAATTTAGGTGTGGAGTGGTACGAATAATGAAATTTGTTGTTGTTAATTACATTACTACCTACAAAGAAGTAGAAGCTGACACAAGAGAAGAAGCTATAGAAGTAGCTGAATCAATGTCACCAAATACTTTAAGCGAAAGAACAGTAGTTAAAAAGGAGTTGCAATAATGGAATTTACAAAATCAGAATTAGTAGATCGTCTATTACTTCATGTAAGGACAGACAACTATAAAGGTTTTTGTTCTGCCGTTGATAGTGGCTTCCAGAGGTTTGGAGAAAAAGAATTGTATAACCTAATGACTAGTGATTTACTTAAACAAATATGTGATTGTAATGAGCTTGATACTTTTCTTAGTTGGGGAGACAAGCTATATGAAGATGGCTTTAATAATTGGAAGGACAGAATAGACAATGTATAAACCAGAAATTATTACTAACGCCGAATATCACGGTATAAAAACGCATATCTCTTCTACAGGTGTACGCACATTCAAGAAGAATAAAAAACAGTTTGAGTATGGATTAACACATGAGTTAGTTAAACAAACAAAAGCAATGGCAGATGGTACTGCTGTTCATTCATTCTTTTTAGAGCGAGATAAGTTTGATACTGATTTTGTTATTAAACCAGCAGATATGCGACTTAATACAAAAGCTGGCAAAGAGTGGGCGCTAGAACAAAAAGATAAAATTATTATTGATTCTGAGCTTGGCAATAATCTGTATGAAATGGAAAAGTCTTTTATGGATAGTCCAGCAAAGATGATTTATAACGAAAATATGGGAGGACAAACAGAATTAAGCTATTTTTGGGATGATTTAGGGCTAGTTAAGGGTAAATGTAGACCAGATTGGATAGATGGACATGGCGAAATAGTTGTTGATTTAAAAACTACAACTGATGCAAGTCCTAGAGGATTTCAAAAATCTATTTCTAACTGGGGTTATCATTTGCAACTTGGATGGTACATGAGAGGTTTACAAAAACTTGGATTTGATACATATGATTTTATCTTTATTGCAATAGAGAAGACACCACCTTTTTCTGTTGGAGTTTATAGAGCAGATCGAGATATGATTAATCACGCCATGCAAGAACTAGATAAATTAGTTCCAGAAATAGATAACGCTTTACAGACTAAAGAGTTTCCAGACTATACACCAGAAATAACTTCTATTGGTCTTCCACCTTGGATGATCGATAAGAAAGAACAACAACCAGAACACGAGGAGGTAGAACTTTACTAATGACTTCAGAAATCACAACACAATCAGTAGAAGGCGAATCTTCTATTTACAAGAACACAGATTCTTTTGAGTTTGCACAAAGGCAAGCAAAAAGCTTATGCGAATCTAATTTAGTTCCTATTAGCTATCGAGGACAAAAAGGATTACCTAATTGTTTGGTGGCATTGGAAATGAGCAAAAGAATGAACCTTAGTCCTTTAACTGTCATGCAAAATTTAAATATTATTCATGGTACACCTACATGGTCAGCACAATTTATATGTAGTCAAATTATGGGCTGCGGTAGATTTGAAAACTTTGATTATCTTGTTAAAGGAGAAGGCGAAACATTACAAGTACAATGTGTTGCTAAAAGAGTAGAAGATCAAAAAATAGTTAAAGGTACGGCAGTATCCATGAAGATGGCTAGGTTAGAAGGTTGGACTAAAAACCCGAAATATACCTCAATGCCGGAATTAATGTTGAGGAACCGCGCCGCAACATTTTTTGGCAGACAATATATTCCTGACTTATTGTTAGGAGTACAGACCAGCGAAGAGGTTGTAGACATACAACCTTTAGACGTTACACCTGAGACAGTAAAGGAGACTTTAGATGACCACGGAATGTAATGATCAGTTTTTAACAGCATCTGAACTAGCTAAACGATGGCGAGTTCATGTTAATTCTGTTGCACGATGGAGGATGGAGGGCAAACCCCCTGATTACATTACTATCAACGGAAAAATCCTCTATAAGTTAGCTGATATAGAGGCTCTCGAATTAGCTAAACGTCAATCTAATCCAATTAATTAATTATGGAATTCAAAGTAAACCTTGCACTTTTCAAAGCCACAGAAGATAGCCTTAAGGCTAGATATGGCGATAAGTATGACCCTAGCAAAAAGTATCCACAATACAATGGAACTATGCAAGTAACACAAATGGACATTGTAAAAATGGTCAATTATTTGCAGAAAGCAGAACCAGAAGTTACTGATTATCACCCAGAAGGTGCTGTTACTGTAAGAGCTAGTGCTTACATTAATACATCTAAAAGTGGCCTACAGTATCTATCTATTAACTTAGAGCCAGACTATAAAACACTTAAGGCTATAGAAGAAAAAGAATCTGGTGTTACAAGTTCTACACCAGCACCTAGAACTGTAGATCCAACAGAGGATATTATTCCTTTCTAAACCTAAAGAGGCATTGAAATCTTTTTAAGCGATGGCATTTCATGTAAGTCCTCTTACACCTTATAAACATTATCAACATTTAAGCTAAAATAGATGTATAAATCTTGTAATTACACCATGTCAGCTTTTTATAAAAGCATAAGTCTAGATCAAATAATTCATGTCGATAAGATTAATGAATTAACACCAGAACAACAAACAGTTCTTAGAGATGAATTAAGGATTGCTGTTGATGAAATGAATTTTATGGAAAAAAGAGTAAAGAAAGAAGCACCTTCCATAGAAAATAATACTTGGTTGCATAAGGTTAATAAAAAAATTAATATCTGCAATCAATTCATAAGAATATTAGATATGCAGCAAGAACAAAAGACTTCTTACAAGAACAAATATGAGGAAACACTTTCTAATTTATTAATTAAGAAATTAGGAAAAAGTACATATGAGTCAATACAGCAAAAGGCACATATGCTAACAATAAGTGAATTGATGGAGCAAAACTGATGTCTACTGAAGAAGAAAAAATATTAGAAAAATTAAAAGCTAAAAAAATTGATCAATTAGAAGAAAAACTAGATCACAATATTAGAGGGTATGATCATCTTATTGACTATAAAGACGATCATAAATGTGGTTTAAGAACTGATTGGGTAGATGAAAATATACAAATAGTTATCGATAAACACAATATAGAAATTGACAAAGTAAAAAAAATGACTCTTATAGATTTTAGTGTAAACGAAATAAAAGAAGTAACTGAATGACTATTCCTGATAATTATATGGTTAGACCAATCATGTCGTATGAATGTCGTGAATGGTTTTTAAAAAAGCATTATGCAAAGAGAATACCATCAATAACAGTTGCTTTTGGTTTATATAACGATCATACATTGCAAGGTGTTTGTGCTTTTGGAATGCCAGCAAGTCCAACTTTATGTGAAAGTATTGCCGGTCAAGAATATAAAGATAAGGCTATAGAACTTAACAGATTATGTGTAAATGAAGGATTACCTAAAAATTGTCTATCTTTTTTTGTCAGCAAAGCAATTAAATATATAAAAAATTTTGATATTATTATCAGTTTTAGTGACATAAACATGGATCATTGCGGCTATATATATCAAGCTTGTAATTTTTTATATACAGGAAAAACTAGTAACACAAAACAACTTATAGATAAAGATGGCAATGAGTTTCATTTTAGAAATTTAGGTCATATACAAAATCGACTAAAAGGTAAAAAAGATGTAATACATAGAAAAAGACGAGTTAATGAAGAGAATTTAGATAGAGTTGTTATTGCAAATTTTCTTAGAAAACATAAAGGTGAATATACCGCTAGTCAATTAGATAAAATATTTGGCTATAAAGATACTGCTGCACATTGGTTTAGGCTAGATAAAGGATTTAGTTTTCCAACTGTAGATGATTGGATTAAGTTAAAAAAAATATTATATTTCGACAACACACTTGACGATGTTATGACTGATTATGAATGGTTTCCTGATAGGCAAGAAGTTATAAAGCAACTTGAATTAAAATCAGTAGAAATAAATCCAAAGCATAGATATTTATTTATAAAAGGTAAAAATAAAAAGAAAATAATGGCAAATTTAAATTACAAAATTTATCCATATCCGAAAGCTGTCAACAAAAGATACGATGCCAGCTATGAACCTATAACGCAAGGAATACTTTTTTAAGTTTCTTTGTAAATGCTATAAACCACACTAACGCAAGAACAATGAAGTCGAACAACTTTCCCGACAAAGAAATGTTAGATATGCCACCTGATATGGAAGGCGTTACTAGAGCAGAAAAAGACAGTAAAACTAGAAAATACAGATTTATTGTGAATGGTGTTGGTAATGCACCTATGAAGCTTACAACCTATGCAGAAAACAAGAAAAAAGCTATTAAGTATGTAGAAGCTAGGTGGAAAGATTGTAAGTGGGAGATAGTTGAGTGACAGATTTTGATTTACAATCTGTATCTACACATGATGCAAATGTTGCACATATAGAATATTTTAATAGTGAATACTATTTAGATGATTTTTTACCAAATTATTGGAAAAATCCTTTTATAAAGGAATTTAATCATTCTGAGGGTAATCCAGAAGATGATGATATGTTTGCTTGGGCTGGTTTAGAATTTTACCAACCAGAAGATGGATATCTCTGTTATGTAGATTTTGGAACAATTGCAAAAAATTTTAGAGAACAAGAAATAAACGAAGAAAATGTTTATCCATATACTTGGGATATTCACCATTTTATTAGTGATATAGGAGTTGAAAGTTCAGATGGTTATCATGTTAATAATTCTTGGATTGGAAAAAAATATCCAAATATTCTTAATATGCATCCAGAAAAATTAATAAATATATTAAATGAATTATTAGAAATACCGCAAGTAAAATGGCCGTTACAAGTTTTTCAGAATTATCAAAAAAAAATTGATGAAACAAAAGAATTAGAAAAAAAGTATAAAGGATATTTTTAATAAATCTTGTATATCACACATTTAGTCTGCAAAGGACAAATCGGAGTCAACCCGATATATTATGGACTTACAGCAAAATTTAGACCTTGGTATTTTGATGGACAAAAAGTTTATGCCGGTAGATTATACGAGACAGAATCAGAGGCAAAAGAAGCAGCAGAACAACTTAGGAGAGCTTGTATGTTGCGGTAATCATGTATTTAGGGTTATAAATGGACAAAGACAATGGATTAGCACACCACCTGATGATTGGGAAACTATTGACGGCAGAATTTGGACTAAGTAATGGCATCTCTTAGGTATCATGCTGGTCGCATGGTGCTATATGAAGAGAAACCTACTGTTTGGCGTGTAAAAATAAAAACAAAAAAAGGCAAAATTAATTTGCCATTATCTGCAAAAGAATTAGAGCCAGCACTTATAGAGGCAGAATATTTATATGCAGATGCGCGGTGTATGAGCAGAGATCATCCTTTATGTATAGATTGCATACATCATATGGTTATAAAAGCAGAATGTGGTCTTGGCTTACCAGAAGGACGAGCTAGTGGTGGTTTATGGGCTAAAGATTGCGCTTACTTTTGGGAGAAGAAGATTTAGCGTTAAGTTTATCTATGTGATCGCCAGCTTGTTGAATAATTTTAACAAGACGATAATTTTCTTTTGATAAAGCACTTATTAAGTCTGGCACTTCATCAGCATCTATATAGTTAACAATAGACCTAAGAACTATTTCAATATGCAATTCCTCTTCATAGGATACGTCAGCCATAACCCAAGGCTCTATTTTTTTCCTTTTTTTAGCTTGGTTACTGAACCAACCAGACCAAGGCATTTGTAATCTCATGCCCTAACAATAGCTAGGATGCCCTGAGATAGCCAGCTTTTCGATCATTTATTATTCTTTCTGGGGTTTGTACGGTATGCCATTTATGTTCACAAACCATACATAATCTTCTTCTAACAATTGTTTTTTTAGAGTTTCTTTGTGAGTCAATAACTTTTTGTCTTGTAACTTCTTGACATTTTGGACACTTTACAAAAGTTAATCGATGCATTTCTGGATTTTTAAGGATTTTTAATTTAACATATTAATAGTTAACCCCATCACTTAAATGCCAGGTCATTACGGAACAGGAACAAAGAAAAAGAAGAAGAAAAAAGGCGGTAAAAAGTAGTTATCTACCAGGAAATAATGCTCTTTCTAAAGCATCGCAAAGCCTGTCGTCAACTGTATTATCAGTCTTCTTAACCATCGCTCGTACTATATCAAGTGCGAGTTTTTTTATTGCTGACCCACGAAGGAAGGCAAATAAAATAGGTTCGATAATTTTAAGCATAATTTTTAAGATAAAGAAAGATCGGGAGATGGGTCAGTCGAACTCTTTAAGACTGCCTTGCCTTAATCCCATATCAAGGATCATATAGCTTTCAGATCTGCTTTGCATAGATCATCAGGCTTCCCGACTTATCTAAATACTACTATAAATTAGAAAAAAAATCTAAACGCGAAAGTAGTGTGCCAATTAAATTAGTGGCACACTAAAATCCTATTCTTGATTAGTTGGCTTTATAATAAGGATAGCCGGTAGAGGTATCGGCTAATTGTACATTGACTCTTGAATATTATGACTAAAACGTCAGACAAGAAAGCAACTAAGCTTGCTTTCGTCTTCGGTGGCCGCCTATGCAACTGCTGGGCGCAAGGCTCTGAGGACAACCATGTACTAGCTACAAAGGCTGGAAAACATTTTAAAAGATCTAACAAGCATCTTTATAAATTTCCAAAAGATCAAAAGTTGACAGTTCATCTTTTTGATATTTCAAAAGCCCAAGGCTGGTCTATGAGTACCGGAGACATTGTTACTTGCTTAGAAACCAAGGAGGAATGTTCATATATTGAAAAAATATATGTGGTTGTCTAACTAATCTATCGCCCTCTTCGGAGGGCATTACATCTTACATTTTATACTTTATTATGGAATTTAATTTCAATGACGGCGGTAGAGCCAAAGCTGGTTACAAAGGACTCACAGGAGACTGTGTAGCTAGAGCAATATCAATTGCAGCAGAGCTACCTTACAAAGAAGTCTATGATCGACTTGCAGAAGGTAACGCTACTCAAAGGGTTACTAAACGCATGAAGAAATCAAGGCGTGGCGTTAGGACTGCTAGAAACGGAATTAATACTAAACGCAAATGGTTTCAAGACTATATGCAAAGTTTAGGATTTAAATCTGTTGCTACTATGGGTATTGGTACTGGTTGCAAAGTCCATCTAAAAGCAGATGAGTTACCTAAAGGTAGAATTATCTGTAATCTAAGTAGACATTATTGCGCTGTTATAGATGGCGTTATAAACGACACCTATGATCCTAGTAGAGGAGAAACAAGATGCGTTTATAGTTACTGGATAAAACAGTAATGTTACAGCCCCCAAGCAGGGGGCTTTTTTTGTGCTAGTGTACCGGCGTGTGTGAGAACTTGTGAGTGACTAGTGGAAACTAGGCAACACTAGATATTCGCAAGAACTAGACCTCTAGCAATAGGGGTCTTTTTTTTATCTTCTTGGTTTTATCTCTACAACTGCTAGTTCTACTTCCTTAAGGCGATGAAACACTTCTTTCATATCGTCATGCATATCGTCAATCTTTGTACTTAATAATTCGATAGCTGTGGTATTTCGCACGAGATCATCGCGCGATTGTCTACCGCGATAAGATATAGAACCGACCGATACAAAACAAGCTGTTAACAATGCACCACCAGTAGCTGCTATTACTTCAATCACTTTACGAGTCCTCGATCTATGTCTATTATACAGAAAAAGGTTATGACAGAACAAAAAAAGAAAAACGCATTCCAAAAACTAAAAGATGGTCTGGATGACAAAGAAGAACAACTAGCTATTATTAGTCTTTTTGTCCGGCTTGGCGTTGTGGTTTGGAGTGGTTTTATTGTTACATTAAACTACATAACAATACCTGGCTATAGCTCTGACCCTAAAGATATAACTTTCCCGGCCAGTTTATTAACAGGTGCGCTTGCTACTTTTGGCCTTGAGGGATCAAAGAAACGTAGTGAGAAAGACACTAAACTTGCCGAAAACGAAGGTATGATACAGACTATAAGGGTAATAACTCCTCTCAAGATTGAGGGAGCAGAAGTAATCGACCCTAAATCAAAAAAATGAAAAAGCTTCTTCCGTTTATCTTTGCACTAACGGCAGCAAACCCTAGCTATGCAGATCTTTCTCATAGCATCACGGCCTCTACTAAGTTAACTGTAGGAGGCGCTAGTACGACTTCTTCGAGACTAGGTAACAGCTATAGCATTAGCGGTTCTGGGGTAGATACAAGTTACACTACCGCAGCAGGGCAATCAGTTAGTGATGGATTAGGATCATTAAATGTTTCAAGCGGTGTAGCATCTGCTCCAGCTATTACAGTTACCCAGAAAACAGCCGGGAACAGCTTCACATTTAGTCAATCATATAATCAAGGTGATGCAATACCGGGTAGTGCTGTTACAACTGGTACTAATCCTAATTTTTCTGACAATGTTTCAAGTATTGCTGGTGGTACAGCAGGGGATCTTGCCGGAACAGTTACATCAGCCGGTGCAGTCACACTAACAGCCGGAGGACACAATACTGAGGCACTTGGTCAAATAACCTCTACATTAGTAGTTGATTAGGTGAGGTTATGTATAGGTATGCGATTCTCCTAAGTCTTTTTAGCGCACCTGTATATGCTAATAGTGTAATTCCAAATTTTAATCAGGGTGTGCTTACTCAGAGGTCAGAAACCAAAAGTACTGTCGTTGAGGATATAAAAAGTTTTGATATAAATAATGGCTATCAACTAACAGTAGGTGGCGAGAACGTAAAAAGCTCAACAGGTAATGTAGCTCCGGAAGGATGGACAAAATTGAATACAACAATACAGGGAACAGGAACTACTTATGTCTCACCTAATCTAGATAACAAGCCTACGTTTTCTATTGTAAATGAGGGCGAGAGCTTTCAATACTATGAAACTCTTGAAGCGCCTGGTATCACGAATTACACCCATATAATCAGAACCACCCAAATAGAAAATGTAACTGACACAACCAGTACGTTTAGCCAATGAAGAGATATTTATGTTTAGTTCTTTTACTTAATAATCCTGTCTTTGCAAATTCTGTCAATACGACCAGCAATTCATCTGGAAGCGTTGTAAACCAGGCTGTACAAGTAGTACCTTCTAGGAATTTTAATTACCAGATGAATACTATCCAATGCCAAGGTGCTACCCTTAACATCTCTCCATTTGTCTCTACAACCTATGGATTTGCCACCCCATATGAAACGCATTTTGATAGACCAGTATATTCAAGGCGTGATACTGAAGGAGATTTTGATGATGAAAATGAACCTATTGGCGATGGCGATGTAGATACTGGATATAGAGGTGAAATATTGTATTTTGAACAAGTAAGAACAGGTCAAAAACGAGCGAATGTTTCTATTAATGGAGGAATAACTGCTACGTTTAGTATTCCATTAGATCGAGAACCGATAAGACAATGCCGCAAAGCAATGCAGAAACAAAACGAATTATATGAAGCATCATTAGCAGCAAAGCGCCTTAACTTTGAAATGAGCCGTGCAAAAACTTGCGTAGATAACTACAAGAATGGAATTAGGTTTAAAGAAGGCACACCTATGGCAAAATTATGCGAGGACGTAGAAATGTTGGAATTTGAGTCACATACGCATAAAATTGAAAAAAAACAATAAAAATGCCCTTCGAGGATCGCTTGTAAAGGGCTTCTAAAAAAGTCTGCTTATGTTTATACCTTGTTAATTTTGCTTTTCATAGGTTTTTTGCCAGAAAACTTAGTACCCTTTTTACCTATAGCTTTTTTAACTTTACCTATAGCTTGTTTAAATAAAGGTTTAAGTATTCTATTAAGTATTGGTGTAAGAGTTGCAGCCGTTGTTGCAACTACTGTTATTGCAAATGTTGTCGATACTGTATTTATGCTTGGAAGATACTTTTCAACTATTGTTGTAGCTTCATATTGAACTACACATTCTTTAGTTTCTTCTACCCATTTAAATCCAACAACCTTTTCTGTACCTTTTGCGTTTAGATCTCCTATTCTTGGATTATTTTTTTTTGGATCTGGACAAGGTGGTTTTTCTGGTGGCACATTAGGAACTTCTGGTTGCTCAATATCAGTTTCTGGTGGATCTACATTAGTTGGAGGTTTTTGTTCTTCTACAAGTAGTAATTTTTTTTTGTCATATTGCAAAGGTACATAAGATGGTAAAGGGCATATTAATTTATTACCACTAGGATCGTCTATAAATAATTGACTATTTTTAGTGCCATCATTTCTAAGAGTTACGCAAGGCATTGTTAACGCCGGAGGTAATGTTCTTGTTACATGAATAGTATTTGGTAATGATTGCTCTACAGGTATTTCTATTATTGGTATACGGGGTATTGCTGTATTAGGTATTTGATTAATCGTAGGCATCTCTTCTTTTATATACCTCGACTATAGAAAAACATTTAGGACAAGATAAATTTGTAAGCATACTATATTCAGCATTATTTTTCGGATGACCTTCATCAGCTAGATCTTCATCTCCACCCCAAATTAATTCAGTTTTGCAATGCCAACAGTTCATTAAAACTTAGGAAGTGTTGGTTGTTTTTTTATAGGTAAAGATGGGCCTGTCATATCGGGTAGTGCATTTCCAAGTACATCTGGCATTAATCCTTGTACTTCCCCAAGAACTTTATCCATCATTTGCTTTTGAAAGCTTTCTGATTTTAAGTACCTGTATGTAAAGAAACCACCGCCTAAAATTCCTAACATAACAATTGCAGTTACGATAGTAATAATGTCTAAGACCTTTCTCATGGTTAAATTAGCGATATTAAAAGCACTATCTTTTACAAGTGTGCTTGTGTTACTGCTTATTGTAGCTCTATCCCCTCTATACGTCACTATGGGGATAATGACAAGACAAATGCAAGAAAAAATTAACTAGCTTTTTTAGAAACTTTTTTATCTTCTATAGCTACAACTTCTTCTGCTTTTAAAATATCTTTGCAAGCATCAATACCGCCTTGCAACCATCTAGCTTTTGCCTCACAATTTTGAAGAACTTGTTTTGCTTCTGTGTGATTTTTTGCAACTATAACTAACTCAGCCTCAAGTGCTGCAAGTTTTTGTGCTGGTTCAATAGCCATATAAAATATATTTTTTTTTAATATTACTATAAATTATAATTTTAGGCTAAATTTACATTGGTTTAGCAACGTAAGGATCGTCAGGATAATGAGTCATATTATTTTTAAAAGTTCCATCACTTTGTTCTGTACTACCATACAAAGTAATTAACGCTGCTAAATCTGTGCAATTTTCAATTTCAGCTTTTCTTGTTGCATAAGCTGTTCGCACCGCATCTCTATATGTACTGACTTCAGAATCCATAGCAGTACCTTTTTCAGCTTTTCTTACAACTTGCCAATCATATTTAGATAAAAGTCTATTTGCCGTATGTTTTTCTTGTGCTTTTAAAATTGATTTAACACCCCAATCAACTACCTGATTACCATTCTCATCTTTTAACAAATTACCATCTATATCTTTTTGGTTTACGTCATCAATCGCTTTAGCTGTTCCATCTGTCCAATAAAAACGAGTGTCGTACACTTTAGGGTCTTCAACCTCCGTAATTCCTATAGCAGTTTTTTCTTCTGCTGTTGATAGTCTTAACCAATTAGCAGGGTAATTTATATCTCCTACTGTAAAAGCAGTATCAACTGCTAGTGGTTTTCCGTTTAGTAAAAATGCCATAACTATATGTTACCTTGCTCTAGCATATTTTAAACTAGCTTCTGCCCAAGCAAAAAAGGCATAATTGTCACCATTCTCATTTGTATTACCATTAGAGTTGTAATGTTTAAATCCATTTGCTAAGAAATCAATATTTCTACCTGTAGATTGATTATTTGAACTATTTGGAAATAATGCAGCACCACCAGGATTTATTGGATTTCTTGCGCTATCTTGCATCTCCCAATTATCACTTGAATTATATTTTTTCATTATGACAAGTGCTGGTCTGAACCCACAATACACGAATGTGCCGTTGCTGCTTGATCCGTTACCAACATACTTTCCGAATTTTGAATAGCCCTTAATTTCAGAAAAAATATAAGCTACATAACTATCCCCACTTTTATTTGTTTTATTATCATTACCTACTGAAAATACAGATGAGGTGGGAGTTGTGTTATTCCAATAACCACTTGAGCTTGCTTGTGAGTTTGAAAGGTTTAAATAAATGATTTTATTGTTACCTATTCTCTGATGATAAACAGCCCAATGATCTCCTGACGTTCTTGTTTTTACAAACATAGCGTGTGGTACTGCACCCAAAGTATGTGAGACAGTTTTAGCCGACCCCGAACCTGAGTAAACACGAATATCAAACCCTGCTGAAGCAGTTTCTACCCAATTCCATGCTACATAACTTTGAGAACCACCATTAGTAAATCCACCACCGCCTCCTGTCATTTTTACTGTAAAACCATCACTATCGAAAGACATAAATCTATCGGTAGTATTTCCTTCTGAACTGGTGCTATTTGAATATATCCTCTTAAACGGATAACTTGATGACCTTACATTATCAACCAAATAATGATTTGAGGAATAACTACCACCTTTTGATTTAATCCATGTCCAATCTGGCGAGAAGCCGACACCTGATATACTTTGTGTTCCATTATTACCATCATATGTAACAGTATTAAAATATTCTCTGGGATTATCAACTAATTCTGTGGGTAAATCAGCAGTACATAAACGACCAAAACCTGTAGGTGGTGTAAATTCAAATTCTTGCTGACCCCAATTAATAGCACAATTATTGTTATTCAATACATGAAAACAAAAATTCCAATGAATACTGGTATCTATATTTTCAAAAGCTGCATTTGTTCCGTTTGCTGGATCTCCACTATTAAAAAAAGTTCCCTCCTTGCCCCACCATATTTTTCCATTATCAAGATCAACCGCACACATCCCTGTTTCCGCACCATTTACTGCTAAAGCCGAACCATAATCACCCGGGCTTGAAAGAAACGTATTATGACGAATCCTACCGCTTCCAACGAGTAAACCATAACCAACTTTATTAACAGAAGAAGCATTATTTCCAACTGTAGAGTCAGTAGCCAATGATCCTCCATCATGTTCTATGTTCATTATTTGAACATTCCATCCGTTGTCATTATTCATACATTTATATTCCATATAATATTTTCCACCCTTCATCGACATCGTAGAAAAAATAGGAAAATGATTTCCCCCTGATGATGAGTTTGTCTGTAAATTACCTTGTACTGTACTTACATTTCCATGCTTATCTAAAGGGTTAAGAGTACAAAAATTATTAGTTGGTGTATCTACTACTGAGTCACTATCAAAACCAGAAGTAACAGTAAAATTATAAGGAGTCCAATTATTGCCGTTTCCAGAATAATCCTTACCTAATGTCGAAGCTGTTGTGTTACTGTTGTCTGAAAAATTAAGGTAGAAACCATTGTTTCCCATTGTTAAAGCACCTAGAACAGCACTAGAATTTTTTGGTACGATCTCCCCAGTTGTTGAGTTTGTCTCAATAAAATCTGTGGGAGTGCATACAGTACCATCTACAAAATATGCCTCAGCCATATAAAAACTTGCATAATATGGCCCAGCACCAGCATCTATTCTTCCAATATATTGAGTCTCTCCATTTTTATTTATATACTGAAAACCAGCATTTGTATTACCACAAGTAACTAAAGTATCGTAAACTCCATTCACATAAAATTTTATTCTATTTGAGTCTCCCGATTGAGTGCCATCCCATGTACCTAAAATATGATACCAAGCACTCATATCTCTTAGCCTTCGTGTTCCACGCATATACCATCCAACAGTACAACTACCAAGACCACCTTTATATGCAGAACTTATTTGATTTTCTGCATTAAAATATAATAATCCCTCCATATTACTGTTAGTTTGACTACCGCCACCGCCACCAAACATTAGCATTTCTCCTTGCCCTGTCATTACTACCTTTACCCAACAAGAAAAGCTAAATTTGTTTTCATTAGTAGGATTACCAGCAGTTCTCGCTAAATAATGACTATCGTTTCTATCGAATCTTAAACTTCTTTCTATTTCATAGTCGCCGGTTACTCCAGAAGCTCCAGCCCTAATGTTGTCTGTAAAAAATGGCATTACTTTACATCTAATGAAACAGCTATATGAACTGTAAGTGGTGAATCATCTAACACAATAAAATCGAGCCTATCAACTGCATTAGCTGCTGTAGAAAGTGTAGGTGCAGTACCACCAACAAATTTAAAAGCTGAGTTAAATGATCCAGTTCTACCACCAGTTCCATCTTGGGTTAAGAAGATACTGCCGCTATGGCCAATTTGTGAATTTATAGGAGCAGCAAAAGTTGAGTTAGCGTTCATATTAACGAAATGATATGCAGCAGAAGAAAAATCAAATGTTACTGTACCTCCATTATGATCAACAAAATTACCATTTGCACCTCCATGAACCTTAACCCCATAAGCACTTGTCTCAAAACACAAAGTGTTATTAAAATATAGCTCTACTTCTGCGTCTATTTTAAATCTTGCCATATGCTCAGAACTACCTTTATCTATATCAATTCCAGCACCACTTGTAGTTATTTTTAAATTTCCAGTACCCAAATCTGAAACATAGCTATTACTTCCATCGTGATAAATTTGTAGGTCATTACTAGCTCCTAAAAGTATTTTTTCATTGTCCTTTAGATATATTTCATCACATTCAACCTGTCCTGTAACATTTATTCCTCCACTTTTAGTTTCTAACTTCTCACTCCCATTATGATATAACTCTACTTCTCCATCTCTACGACCAACAATCATGTTCTCACTATTACTACCATCTGTATCAATTCGTGAAACAAAAAAGTCATTTGAAGTTCCAATATCAATATTTTTAGAAGTGACACTCCAAATTCTATTTACAGAGCCATTGTGATAGATTTCAAGGTCATCGCCAGTTCCAAGTTTTATTTTTTCATTATCTTCCATATCAATAGTGGAAGGAGCAATACTCTGATCTGCTATTAATGCAACTATTTCACTTGCAGATTGATCTGCGGTGGCGTTGCTTTCAATTCCATCAAGTTTTGTACCATCAGATGCTACGTCACGACCATCTACTGTTCCTGTAACTGCTAAATTACCAGTTAAAGTACAGCCCGAACTAGTAGTCTCAAACGTCTGAACATTATTGTAATAGAGTTTTGCCGTACCGTCTTCAAGAAACCCTGCCATGACTTCATTACCTGCTGCGTTTCTAAATACAAGAGTATTAGACCATAATTCTAAGTTTCCAGTTCCTACATCTCTTAAGTAAGAGCCAGATCCATTGTGAAAAATCTCTAAATCGTCTGAAGTTCCAAGTAATATTTTTTCATCATCTTCCATATCAATGCCGTCAACAAATAACTTACCAGTTATCTCGACTCCAGCATTACTTGTTTCTAACTTTTTACTGTTGTTGTGATATAGCTCTACTGCTCCATTACCAATAACGGAAATTCCATTTTCTCCGCCTTGTGGCTTTATGAAACAATCATTAGCTGGTTTAATAATAGTATCGGCATTATTATTTATATATAAATCACCAGTTCCATTTGTTATAACGCTTTCTGTACCATTATGGTACAACTGCATATCTGAACCAGCACCCAAAGTTATACGATCATCTGATGTACTGCCACTATCTCCTAAAGCAATATTATGTCCATTACTTTGTAAGTCACCGCCTAGCTGTGGTGAAGTATCTTCAACAACATTAGAAAGTCCACCACCTATTTGAGCAACAGAGTTATCATCTTTTTTCGTAAATAGTTTAGCTGTATCTGTTCTTACAGCTAATTCACCTGTTACAAGATCACTAGCACTTGGATCGCTACCGCTTGCTCTTTTAAGTCTGATTTGATTAGCCATTGGCCTTGCCTCCTAATAGCTATTTTTTAATAAGATCCACCATCTATGTTGAAGCTAGATGCACTTTCATCTTTTAAAAATGTAACTAGATCAGATAATGCAACTTGTTTCATTGTTCCAGCATCATTACAAACAAATCTGTCTGCTGCTGCAAGAGTTGTTGATGTAGCTGAAGTTCCACCATCCATCAGGTTCAATTCTGCGGTGGTTGAAGTAATGCCATCCAACACGTTCAACTCTGTAACAGTAGATGTCAAACTTGTAAGTTTAGTTACTGGAAGAGTTCCTGTTATAGAACTAGCAGCTAAATCTATTGCGAGTTCTGTGGACTCTATTACAAGTCCTCCATTTGATTTAAGATCAAGAGAAAGTGTGTTACCAGATTTATCTAGACCATCTCCAGCTGTTATCTGACCAGCACCAGAAAATTGTGCAATAGTAAGGTTATTTGTTCCAACAACAGCAGATCCTTTGTTAGACGTACAAACAAAGCCGTTATCTGCGTTAACAGTTCCTTGTTCTACGAATGTAAAGAATCCAGCAGCGTCAGCACCAGCAGCTAAATCAGTAGCCCTAGCTGGAGAAGACCCGACAACATAAATACCATTCTCACTAGCAGTCGATTGATCTTTAACCAATACTCGATCATTTGTTGAAAGGCTAACACCATCTAGCGTGTCTCCATTATTTAGAGCAGTAGATATTGTTATGTTCCCTGTTGTAGCTGCTACGCATGAATCTTTAACATCTAAACCCTGTGCAGTAGCCTCAACAAACGACTTACTTGCTGCATCACTTGCATTTACAGGGTCAGCAAGGTTTGTAATTGTCTGGCTATTCATTGAAACTGAACCAGTTGGTGCAGCCATTTGATCTAATCTATTTGCTCTTACCCCTGCATCAAAATCACTTATTTTTGTATGAGCTAACGAAGGTACATCAGCAGCTACCATAGCTCTAAATGTTGCAGCACCATTACTACCATTTGGTGCAGCTAAAAATGTATTTTGTGTTCTACTCGTAAATAAATCAGCAAAACTACCAGAGCCACCAATCGCTTCAATAGTTGTAGCAGATCCACCAGATCCTCCCGTTCCAATACCAACAAATAGCTTTTTACTGCCTTCAGCAAACGCTAATTCAGCATTTTCTAAACTACCTGGTGCAGATGATCCTGTGGATCTTTTGATTCTAATCGTGTTAGCCATTACTAGAAGTTTCCTCCGTCAACGAGTGTAAGTTTGGTAGTGGTGTTATCTGCTTTTATAGTATCAGAAGCAGCGTGATAGTACAGAACTGCATCATCAACTTTGCCAGATATGTCAAAATTTACTCCAGCCACCGCAGGGCCTTGTGGCCCAGCCGTTGTAATCTCAACAGTTGTAACTTCTGAAATTTGAGATACTTCAACTTTGTTTGGAGTACTCATGCAGTATAACCCTCCGATACATTAAGGTTTCCTTTTATATAATAATGCTCATCGCCGCTAGGTTCGGTTAATTTTACGTCATATTTTAAAGTTCCGACAAGAAAGCTATCTGTTTGCACATCACTTAATGCTATATCAATAATTCCTCCAGACCTGTTTGTGTATGTTATACCCCAATCTGCGAACTTGATTTTTCTATTAAGATCCCAAACTTGTGCAGCCACAGTATATCCATTTAAGTCTATAGCTGAACCAGTTGAATCTTTAAATTTTAGTTGTAAATCAAAATCTGATCTTTTAACAAGATCAAAATTTACACTTGCTGGAATAATAGCCATAGTTAAACCTTTATTATGTACATCATAGCTATATTACGAGGTCTAGTTTCATTACTGTTGCTAGTAGATCCTTGATTTCCTGTATTTCCTGTAACTGTATGATCGTGTGACGCATCCATATCAAAGCCACCGCATTGTGCTTCTCCTCCAGAATTACCAAAGAGTCTTGCATTTCTATTACTTGCTTTGCTAAAAACTCCACTTGCTGTACCATCTATTCTGTAAGATTGTGATATTGCTTGAACACTACCAGTAAGACTTTTATTACTTGTTGTTAAATCAACAGAGTGTTGGTGCTGTCCAAAGGCTGCTGCTTGTGCTGTACCTATAGATCTACCGCTATCGGTTCCTTTACCATTATCAAAACCTCTAATAAATTCTCCTCGTAGATCAGGTACTTCAAAAGTTGTTGATCCATTCCCTGCTCCATATTGCGTTCCAATAACAGCAAACAAGGCTGCATATGATGTTCTATTAACTGTTTGTCCATTACATTCAAGATAACCTGATGGAATTGTGGCTACTGCCATACAAAAAACAGCACCAGATGGTACACCTGTAACAACTGAAAAACTTAATACACCACTACCATCTGTTTGTAAAAACTCCCCAGCATTTCCATCGGTAGCTGGTAAAGTAAGACTTACATTTGCTCCTAATGAGCTTGGTGCTTTCAAAGAAACAAATGGCGCACCACTAGAATCTTGAAATCTTAAAGGCAAACCATCAGTAATATCTAAACCAGAATCACTAACTGAAAATCTTTGCGTACCAGCAGTAGAAAACCCTAAAGAGTTAGCCCCTGCTCTAAACATTCCTGTGTCAGAGTCTTGGTCAAATGCATAAGCTGGAGATCCAGCACCAGACGCATCATCTCCTAAAAGCTGACCTGTCATTGTACCACCAGCTTTAGGTAGTAAACCTAAATTATCTTCATCTAAATTTCCTACCTCATAGAAAGTAGCACTAGCGGCAGCACTATTACCACTTGTAGCTCTTATTAATAATTTCTTTGGTGTAGTAGAACTATCAGCTACAAATTCTGCTGGTTGTATTTCTCCAGCACTAGACTTCGCTCCAAAATTATTAGATGCAACTGCTGCAAGAGTGTTTTGAATATCTAGTCTTACTACTTGACCAGAAGCATTATCTATATTTTTATTACCGACTTGTGCCATTTAAAAAATAATTTCCCCCATTCTACCCTCCTTTGCCGTAACCGACAGCTTGGAATGTAAATTGTTTATTTACTGGATTATTTGAACTATCTAATATTTTTATATTAAATCCTGTTCCAGTTACGCTAGACAACACAAAATATTCTCCACCAGCAGCACCTTGTATTGTTATACCGACAGAAGGCAAGAAAGCATTTGCTCCTCCCAAGCTAGATGTTCCTGTAAAAAACGCATTTCCAAAAGTTACATCTAAGCCAGAACTAGATGTTCCAGATGATATTGGTGCAGTAGATGTAGTTCCTCCACTTACATAGCTTCTTTCAGTTCTTGATTCAAAAGCAGCAAAGATACCAAGCTGTTGAAGAGAAATATTATGTCCTGTATTTTCAGATTTTAAATTAACTCTAAACTGAAACCCTCTTCCTTTAAATGTTCCATTTGCAAAAGTATTAAATTGTGTGTAAGTAGGAGAACTTGATGGATCAGTCTGAGTTGTTCTTACGCTTATAGATGCAGAAGTATCATTTACTTGTGGGCCATCAAAATTACCATTCTGTGCATAATCATCCCAGAAAGTTCCAGATGGAATCAAAGTATCTATTGTATTAACAAAAGCAAACGTACAGTTTGAGGATGAAATAGCACTTCCAGAAGCTAGAAACTGAAAAGTATTTGTGGTTAAATTATCTGAAAGTATTTGAAAAACTCCACTTGTAGCACCTCCTGTTAAGGCCACAAAATTGACATAATCCCCTGCGGATCTTCCATGACTATTACTTGTTATTTCAATAACAGTTTCAGTTTGACTATTTACAGTAGCAGTTGTTCTTACATAAGTTGCAGTTACAGTCTGTCCACCTGTAGCAAATCCAACACTTTGTATAAGTCTTTTTAGATTAAGAGAAAATACACCTCCTAAATCTATTGTGTTTGCAAAGTCGTAAGTTGCTGTAAGATTGCTTGTTGGATCTGTTAACTGTAATGCCCCAGCAGAAACAGAACAGTTTGTCTTTGTACCACTAAAGGGAGTTGAATCTGTATCCTCACGATCAGCTAATACTTGTTGACTATCAATCAAATCAGGTAGGTCTAATATTACAGAAGTTTCTCCAGTACTAAAATTACCTTGGTCATCTCTAAATTTTAAAATATATTCTCCATCTAAACTTGGAACAACCGCTTCTGTAGTATTACCAGCAAGTGCTTCAATTAAATCAACAGAATTTTGAAATGTACCACTTCCATCTGTTTTATTACTATGACGTACATAAACTTTTCCTCCATGTATAACGTCAGCATCAGTAGACTCTGTCCACCTAAGTCTTATTAATTTATTTGTTACAGGTTCTATAGTTAAGTTCTGAACATCTGCTGGAGGATCAGTTTTACCAACAGCGTTAAAAGTGACATCAGTAGAACTTGCTGATAAATTTAAAGCTGCATTTATTGAATAAACTTTTATTTCATAAGTTCCAGCAATAGTATCTAATATTTCAAAGTCAGTTCTAAATACAGTTTCAGACACCCAGTTTGTATTATTAAATCTATATTGAACTAAATACTGACTAACTCCTGTTACATTTATCCAAGATATAATTAGTTTCGTTCTAGCTACAGCGTTAATTACTACAACTCTTTCATCTACTGTTACGTTTGAAGGAGGATCTTTGAGTTCATTTAGTAATGATATATTTCTTGTTGGCAAAGATATGCCTTGTTCTATATTTGCATATTTACCAGCAACATAAGTTAATGCTGATATCGAATAATTTGCTCTATCTTTTTCTTCAACAGAAATCACTCTAAAAGTTTGTGGTTCTAAAGAAGAGCTTTCTAGTAACCATAAACTATTTGCATTTGGCGTATCGTTTAAAGCAGAATCAAGAGTAATTACATTTCCAACAAGACCAGTAACATTTTTTGTTTCTGTGCTACCACTTGGCAGTATTACAGTACATTTTTTATTGCTACCTGTAAAAGTATTTAAGTCTTGTGTACTATCAACTGTTATTTGTGTTGTAGTAGCACTACTGATTCTTCCTGATCTTCTCTCCCCTGCACGAACAGGGTCATTAATACTGATAACAGCGCCTGGCCTAACAATCGCACCAGCATCTTTTGATACCCCAAAACTTACAACTTCTGTTTCCTGTTGCTCGCTAAAAAGTATTGCCTTCCCCATTCTTTGAGCTTGACCACGCGATGTAACTCCGAAAGCTTTTACATCTTTTTTAATAATTCCTAGCTTTGCCTGTGCAGATGTATCTTCAACAACCTCGTAATCTATTTCCCTGCTATCCATGTTGAAATATCCAACACTTATAACAGTATGTCTTTGTTTTAAGCTACTACCAGAATAAGAAAAACCACCTTCTACTACGTTAGCTAAACTAAATAAATAACTTGAATCAGTAGGTCTATCTTGAGCAAGACTTATTTTACCAGCAGACCAAATAGGATATGCTCTCATTACACCAGCAATATTGTTTATTAATTTAAATGCCTCTTGTGATCCCTGTATATTTGCATTAAAACTAAACCTAGCCTCTTGTCCTCCAAAACCATCACTAACTAATTCGTTTGAATATTTACTAGCTTCAATAAAAGAATATAAATCTATATTTGTATCAGAAATATGTGTGCCAAAACCATATCTTTCAGTCGTTAATAAATCTAATAATGCCATCGCAGGGCATGAATTCCATTGTGCCGCTGCAAGTGTTCCATTGAACACATAATTAGGCGGATATATGATGCGACCAGTTGCTAAATCAACTGTTGGAGTTAATCCTCCATTTGGTGCAGGGATGCGTGTTTTTATACCACGAATACGAAATGCTCTTCGTGGAATACTGCTAAATTGTTCTGAATCAAACCTAAGATTCATATAAGCACTATTAGGATAATCCTGTTTATCATCAATTACTTGTGTAAGAGTAGCCCAACTAAAAGCATCAACTAATTGACCACCAGAAGGAGCATCTGCTGTTATTCTTTTTACAGTTATTTCAATAGGAAAGGCTGTGCCAGCATTTATCTTTGTTCTGTCAAAATCTACTCTATAGTCTTTTTGATACAAATCAGCAGTTCTACCTTTGACAGTATCACTAAGAACTACTGTAGGAGTAGTTTCAGTCGTATACTTTATTAATATTTGTAGAGAAACAGAACTACCAAGAATATCTCCTTTGTCATTAGTTTTTTGTATAGCAGGGAAAGAAACTGTTATTCTCGCTGCATCAATTTGTGTATTAGTGATCTGTCTTGTAACTCCTCCTCCACTAGCAGTTACTACAACTCCAACTGATGTTGATGATTGCGAACCAACAATCCCAGCTACATGACTCTGACTTGCTGTTCCAAATCTAGGTGTTAATTCAACGTCTTGAAAATTAAAGTCTGATGTGGTTGGACTTGTATTACTAGCAGAAGAAGTAAGAACAGGAGTATTGTCTAAGATGACATCTTTTAAACTCGAGGTGTTATATGTTTCTGTGCCTCTACTTAATGCTGCTTTAGATGGAGTTGCAAAACCTTCTATCTCACCCTCAGAAAGTAAATCCTGAACAGTAGCAAACTGTTTACTATTTAAAGTATCAGGTTCTCTTGTAGGCTTTCTATTCCTTTCTCTATTACCACCAGAACCAATAATATATTTTGTCATGCGTGTACCTGATCAGTATCTATACCAGCAGAAATCACGACCGAACCAGTTATGATTTCACCATATACAATTGGAACGCTAGTGCCTGCACGACTAGTATTTTGCACCCCATTAAAACTAAAAGATATCCTTGGGTCTTGATCATTCTCAAAATCTTCTAATTCTTGTTGTGGAAATAAAATACCACTTGTACCGCTTAACGCTAATAAAATTCCTATATTTCCTACTGTTGCCTGAAATGCACTATAACCTTTAACTGCTGTAAACCCTCCATAACCTAATGAAGCGCCAGGAAAAGCAATAGCAGCACCTATTAATATTGCACCAACAATTATTTTACTTGTGTTACTACCAGATCCACTTATCACAGGAACAATACTTATTTCTCCTTTACCTATTGGATAGTTAATTTCTTCTTTAGATATTTCTTCATTGTTAACTAAAACTTTGTAATATCTAGTACTCATATATGCCTCAACTTTTGGAAAATTACATATTAAAAACCTTAAAGCGTCAGAAGTAGAGTTAATTACAGCTTCTAATTCTTTATAACCAATAAAATCAGCTAAATCTCCATATAATTTTATTTTATTTAGCATAACGTAACCTCTTACCTGTACATTTTAACAACCATTCAGAGTACGGCTCTTTACAAGATAGTCTATCTGTTAAATGATGTAAAACCATACCATCTAAGAAAATCGCTACATGATTTAATCCAGAAGATCCAATAGACATCAACAAAGCATCTCCGTTTTGTAAAGGCTCATTATGTCTTAATTCTCTAAAACCTGTTCTCCAAGCACAGCTTTCAAATAATGGTTTTTCAATAAATTCTTCTGGAGTAATAGGTCTATCCCAATCTTTAAGTTCTATATTTTTTTCTTGTTTATACCAATCACGGACTAATGACCAACAATCTGTTACGCCCCAGACCCAAGGTCTACCTAACAAATCTGGAACGTAGCCCTCTGGAATACACTCTCCCCATTCTTCTGTTTTAGGGTTAACAATATACCAAGGCAACTTACTATTCTCACAACTAATACGATCAGCTTGACTTGGAATAGGTAATGTATTGGGGTGACTGTGTACTATAGCTATTATTTCTCCTAAGTTATCTGCTTTCACATAATCTTCTGGATCAAGAATAAAACATTGATTATTTGTCATAGATAAATTTCCACATGGATAATATTTTTCTTTGCCACGGATATTTAAAAGAAGACCACAAGACTCTTTTGGGTCTTGTTCTTTAGCATGAGTTAAAGCTTTATTTTTCCAATTCATTAATTAAAAGTTCCTATTGAAGGAAATACTGAACGAGTACATTGTCTTTTTGGTGCTTTTACTCCGGCTAAATCCCAAACTTGTGCAAGCTCAAATTCAACAAAATCTCTATTTTCTGAAGATTTTCTATCAATCTGATATACCTCTCTATCAAATTCCGCAGAAGGATCAGCAGTTGAATTACTATTACCAGAAAAATTTACAGCGTCTAAAAACTTTGCCATTGTTTGTATGCGTGTAACTGTTGAACCTGTAAGATCATTCCCTGCCGTAGTTTGATTTACTGTTAATAATATTGCAGATAAAGTTCCTAAAGCATTACTAATTTTTATTTTCGGTCTTGGTAATTTACCTCGTTGAAAAGCAAAACCTGTAGCTTCTACAGGAAAACGCAAATAAGAATTACCAGCCCATACTATCTCGCCATTTGCGTTAAGATTTGACCCTGCATGAAATCTATAAGTTGTTGTAGCACCATGCAATCCATTATCTAGCTGTAATGTAAATAGTTCAATAATTGCAGATGGATTTGTTTTTTGTATCTCGTCAAATATTTTTGTAGTACTCATGGCTCAAACACTTGTGTAAATGTTGCCGTTATAGTCGCTCTATTAGGAAACTCCATACTTTTGTTCCAAGTAGGACATATAAATTTCATAGCACTTGGTTCATTAGGTGGAGTATAAGTAAAACTAGCGCCATCTTCAGCGCGAGCATCAAGAAAGGTTTCTATTGTATCGCTGTCAGTTTCTGAAATATTTTTAAAAGTTAAATTAAAAATTTTAGGATTTTGATGCGCTGCTAAACCAAATAAAATTCTATGCTCATAACCATCTTGGAATTTAACAGTATTAATTTTTGGTTTAGATGATTTTCTTACTGGAAAGCTTGGTTCAATGCTCGGAAAAGTTGCCATTATGCGAGTAATCCTCCTGGTCTTTGTTCTTCAACAAGTTGATTTTGAATAGCTGCTGCTAAAGCCTCTCCAAGCTCACGACTACTATCGTCATCACCAGAAACAGAGCTATTAGAAGCGTCAACATTTACTGTTACATTAGCACCTCCACCGCCTTGAGCAATCACTCCTAACTTACCACCACGACCACGTTTCAACGGTAAAATTGCCTCCGGGCCAGCTTCTCCCATGATGCCTAAGTTAGATCCTCCATAAGCAAACATGGTAGGAGAATTGACGATGCCCCCTTTACGATATTTAACAATACCATTAGCTCCAAAAGCATTACCATCTGCATTAGCTTTAAAGATATTTGCAAATGGTTTTAAGAGTTGTTGTCTAATGAAAATTCTAGCCATATCAGAAATTATTGATTTAGCTAAATCACTAAAATTAAGTTTTCCTGTCATCACAAAATTAACTAATGCATCTTCCATACCTTTAAATGCTTTATTTACTACTTCTGCTGTTTCTTCCGCAAAACTTTTAATTGTACTTAGGTATTTACTTGCTCCTTGTTGTATAGCATTTAATTCTGGGGGATCTTTTTTACCACCTCCTCCTGTTCCATCTCCTGTTCCATCTCCTGTTCCATCATCGCTTGGATTAAGTTCGTAAAAATCAGTAAGCTTACCAAGTGCTGTGTTTCTTTGTAATAATGCTCTTCTAAATTCTTTGTCCTGTTTATCTTTACCGGCTCTTATAAGCTTTATAACCTTTTCATTTGATTTTCTAAAATTTTCTTCAAGTTTTAGTCTTTGATTTTCTGTTCCAATACCAGCAAATTTTTTAAAAGCATCAATCGCTTTATTTATATCCTCAACTATTGCAGAAAATGTTTTTTGAAATGAAGCACCAATTGGTAATAGTAATGAACCAATATTATCTTTTAATTCTGATATTGCAGTTAATAATCTATCACCGGCAGCTTCTGGGCCTTTTGCAAGAATTTCTGCATTTTCGCCATATCTATCAAACAAAGTTTTTGCAAACTTCATAAAATCATCAAGCGTAACTTTACCTTGCTCTAATGCTTTATCTAGTTCTGCTGGAGTTTTATCCATTGATTCAGCAAACAAAGTAAACGCACCTGGTAGTCTTTCACCAAGCTGCTGCCTCAGCTCTTCGGCTGATACTTTGCCTTTTGAGAATACCTGACTTGTTGCCCGCATCGCCGCTTTCATATCCTCTAGGTTTCCACCAGTACCTCTAATACCAGCAGCAATCGCTTTAAAAACTTCTTCTGCATCTGAAACAGATTGACCAGCACCAACTACTGATGCTGTTAAAGATGTAAATTGTCTAGTAATTACATCCTGTGGAATTGCTAATTTTCTAGATGTATCTAATAAGAATTTTTGTGATTTATTAAATTGACCAGTATCTCCTATGACTAATCTCAATGCTTTTCTTTGTAAACCTAAAGCAGCAGAATACTCAGCTAGAGCAGATATTTGTTGTCTTACCATACCAACTTGCGCACCAATAGCAGCACCAACCGCAGCTCCCGCAGGGCCACCTACTTTTAAACCAATAGCACCACCAATAGCACCTTCTGCTCCTCCAAAAATACCACCAGCAGCTATAGCACCAGCACCTTTCGCTAAACCTTTTAACCTACCTTTCAACCCACCAGCTCCACCACCAGAAGAGGCTTGTTTCATTTTTTGATCTAATAATGCTATATCTCTTGTAAGTTCTTTAAATTCTCTTCCAGTAACATCTGCCATATTGCGTAAGCCTTGCAAGGCAACCTTTTGCGCTTGCATACTGTTTATACTATTTCCAGTAGCACCATTAACAGCTAATAATTGCCTCTTAACATTTGCTAATTCTTTACTACTTAAAGCAGAAAAATTTCTTTTTAATAAACCAGTTTCTCGCCCTAATCTTTTGAAAGCTTTTTCAACATTAGAACCACCTTTTGCTTGAAATTGTATACCAACTACTGTTACTGTATCTGCCATGTTATTTACTTTCCTTATTTAATTCTTTCAAGGCAGTAGCTTCCATGATTTGTATCTCTTCTAAGATTTTAGACCTTTCTGTAATATTGTAAAGGTCGAACAGACCTCCTTGCATAAGAAGTATCTCATATTTTAATCCTACTAAACCTCCAAAAGAAGTAGTCCATTGTGTCTGCATATTACAAAAGATCATTAAAGCATCCCAGTTATCCTCTAAAACTTCAAAATCATCTTCTTTTTTTTCTTCTTGCGGCAGTTCTAAACCAAATGCTTTTGCATCTTCTTGTGTTTGGTCAATAACTTCTTTACCAGAACCTAACCAATAAAGAACTGCCTCTTTTAGTTTTTTACTTTTTCATCTATTAATGATGCAGTATAGGAATTAGAAACAGCTTTCAACCAATATGAATCTTCCATCATATCTTTTAAATTTTGGTTGTTAAAGGGTATATCTTCCCCATTTTCTTCTTTCATTTGTTCCCAACCAACCAACATCATTTTCATCATTTCAAATTCAGTTTTTTCATCTGCTGCTTTTTGATACTCACTTACTTTTAATCTTTTAAATATAGCAATAAATTCGCTTTCCTCAAAAACTCCAGCATCTGTTTCACTAGGTTCACGAACAACAACAGGCCATTTAAATGTTTTGTTCTTTTTTCTTACAAAAGCCATAAAGTGTAGAAATAAATATACTTCTACACTCTAGCGGCAAAGTCAACATTCGTTAAGTGTAGATAAGCGAAAACTCGTCATTACCAGAAGTACTTGGTACTAATGTATATGGAATTTCTAAACTAGCAATACCATCAATATCTCCATAATTAACATCTCCTATATCTACCTTAGTAGATGTAAATTGAACAATATTTCCAGCAGAATTACCATGTGTAAATTGCAAATTACCTAATGATGTATCTAAAAGAGCAGCAGCAAAAAAGTCTTTTTGTGCGATTGTTGGTGCTTCTATTGTTACTGATCCAGATGCCTGTCTATCTACTAAAAGAACCTGTTTTGTTCCTCCGACTAACTCTTGATAAATTAACTCATTACCAAGATCAAAAGTTACAGATTGTAATGCACCAGCATATGACAGTAACTGGAAACTAGATGTATTTCCGTTTTTAAAGATAAGAGGCTCATCTTGTGCGCCATATGAGACTGTTGGTAAGGCACTATCATCAGGAGCTACATATATGCCCTGCATTGAAAAATTTAGTTGGGGTATGCCGCCCACCTCTGCTGACAATTCAACAGTTCCTCTAGCACCGGTTACCTTATGACGTACACCATCTATGTTGTAGTGAATAGTAACGCTTGAAAAAGAACTTGATACTGGAGCATAAGTCACTCTGGTGTTTGCAACAACTGTTTCTGACAATCCACAAGCTTTTAGTGCATCTCCATATCTTGGAGCAGTACCCGCAGTACCGCTGCCTGTTAGCTCAACTGCAAATGTACACTCAACCCTAGTGTTTGCTAGAAGTTGCTCAGACGAGCCTAGATATGGCCTTATAAGTTCTCTACTTACAACATCACTTGATTGTGGTGTTATAGAAAGATCTCTAACGAGAACAGCATCAGCAGATGCCATACCAGGGTCTGTGCCGTAGCTACTTTCGGCCTCGATTAGAATTACTCTTTTTCTTGTCAGCAATGCCATCAGTTTTTACCTCAATTGATGTCTCAGGTGGATTAGTTTGTTGAATAAGTGTAAGCTCTCCTGTCTCTGGATCAAGAAGGAAAGTTCCACCTTCGCCTTGGTGTTCATTACTCATAGTAGTCGGTCAGGGTTGTTAGGGTTCATCTTACACAATAATTATGTAGTCAAACTGTTATATGAAGTTCGATATTCAATATCAAACTCACATCCAATAACCCCTGCTGGCTCATCAGCTTCTAATAATTCAAATGTAGTAGTTGATGGCCTTACATCTATTGCCAAACCTCCAATAGAAGGATCATTTAAAACTTTAGTATGTAAGCTTTCTATTGTTGGGTCGGCAACATTATCTGGAGTTGATCCTCTAGCTATAACAGATATTCGTATTTTAAATTCCCAAGTAATTTTATTATTAAAACTATTTGTATCTTGTGGTGTATCGCTTACTGGCTCAATAATAATTGCTGGGGTTTCTGATCTTGTCAAAGCTTCTACTCTAGAACGATAAATTCTAGTACCAACACCTGTGGTATTAGCAAGATTTGTTTTTATTGCTGCTAATATTTGTTCTCTTTTTGATGCCATATTATTTCTTTGTTAATGAAATTTTACATAATGTACCATCATCTACTTTCCTTATATTTCTTACCTTATATGTCACATTACTTACATCAATTTCTGTATCAAAAGCAAGTGTACCTAAGTCGCTATTTTTTACAGTCAACTCATAATCAGTAGTCAAAACAACACCATCAGCAATTATTTCATCTGGTTGCTCTAATATTCCTTTGTAAATGACACCTTTGTAAACGACATTATCAGAAAAATCACCAAAAAAAGTGTCTATATCTTCAATAAATGCCATAAGAAAAAGCCCTCAAAAGAGGGCTACATATTTAGCCGTACTTTTTAAGACCAACTAAGTTGATGCTAAAAGTAAATGTTGGAGATGATCCACCGATTGTCTGAACAATCTTGATAAAACGCTTACACTCATCTTTATTGATTGCAAGTGTTTGCATTGAAGCAGATCCTGTAACCTGAGTAAAAGTAGCACCAGACAAGTCTGTGTATGTACCACCTGTAGCATCAGATTCAGTAACTTTGATGTCTAAAGTTGGAGAAGAACCGCCACCAGCAGCACTATCCAGAATTAGCATCACATCTCCATCATATTCGAGAAGATCTATTGCGCTTGATGTAGCTGTGCTTGTTACAGCAGCAGTAGCAACACCCGCAACAACAGTTAGTTTTTCTAGGTTCTGTTGTATAACAGACATTTTAAGATTCCTCCTGTTTAGAAATAAACTCTTCTAATTTTGCTATTAGAGTAGTTTTGTTTTGTCTTCTATCGAGTTCTATTCCAAGGCTGCGACCATAAGTTTCAATTTGTGATTTTGTCATTTCAGAAAAATCAACTTCGTCACTATTGGTAGGCTCTGACTCGACAACTGGTTCTGTACTCACTTTTGGTGCTTCGCAAGTTTCAGCAACTAACTCAGCTTTTCCAATAGCAACTAAATACTCACCAGATTGTTGCTCAAGCTCAACAATAGAGCCAGCATCCGTTGGGATGCCAGCTATCATTGTTGCTCGTAGCAATTTGACCTTCATATTATGTTCCGAAACAAAATGCACCAGGCTGTTTAACGGCGAAATCTACGTCTTGTAACGCGATTATTCTTACGCTTCCACTTGTAGCGTTTGCGTATGGATCTACTGTTAGATCTAAACCTGACCACATACCGATAACAAACTGAGAGAAGTCTCCGAAAAGTACATCGTTGTTTGCAAGCTGGTTAGAAACAATAGCTGGATAGCCGTTAATTTCGTTGTTCTCAAATACAAACTGCGCTGTGTTTGAAGCCTTCTCTGTTGACTTCAATGCACCTCTTGCGGAAGCATTTATTAAGTAGAACATATTAGCGACATCTGCGTTTGCAGCAGCAACATCTGTCTCCATTCCAATGTACTCAGCAAAAGTACCAAATGTACTAATTGTCTGTGTACCAACGCCTGTTGTGTCCTTAATGCCAAGTGGTTCATTAGAACTACCAGAGCCGTAAATCGCTGCGTTATCTAACTTAGTAGCAATAACTTTTGCAATATCATCTCTGATCATTGCCTCAACGTCTATAGAAGATTGAAGAAGTAATCTGCGAGAGTAGTCAACAAAAGCACCAATCGTCTTAGGTGTCATATTGACCTGGTCAAACGCCTGTTGACTCTCGGTTGGAGCGCCAGACTCACCCACGAAATACGCAGTTGATGTAGATGTCATTCTGGGGATGCTCACATTCCCACTTAACCCGGTCAACATTGTTGGGTTGGTAGCCATCACAGCCATTCTCTTTCTAAGAATGTCGATAAATGATCCAGCAAGTAGTTCTGTAGGAACTAAGTTACCACCAGCAGTTGCAGTACCTACGTTTAAGTCTCTTTTTAAGACTTCGTTTGGAACTAAAATTCCATTTGCAGGCTTCTCATATTTCTTAGAAGCTGCGTCAGATACCTCTCTCTCGAAAGCTGCTGCTTCTTGTGCAGCGCGATCTGTTGGGTTTGCTAGTGCGTTTAGCGCCCTTAAGAAAGAGAAACGCTTAACCTCTTTTTGGTCTAAGCCAACATCGTTTTGTGTCATGTCTGTTGAACGAATGGGTGTATTACGAACCTCTGCCTTGTTTTTGACAAGATCGAGGATTGCTGCTTTAGCCTCTTCGGGAGTTTTATTTCCCTTTATAAGTGTGTCAGCAAGCTCTTCTGCTCCATACTTTCCAAACTCACGACATAACGAAGTGATTGATGCTGTACGAGCATTGTTTTCATCAATAGCACGTTGAATTTCGGCTTTGATGTCGATATCAACGGATTTCTCCGCCTCAACCGCAGTTTCTTTAGTTGATTCTTCCATAGTACGAACCGAGGGTGATGCGGATACTTCCGCAGAATTTATCTCCTCTTGAGGAGACTTATCTTCTATATTAATACTATTACCTTGTGAGGGTTCTATCAAACTTCTACCAATACCAATTGTTGGGTCTGCTGGAACTGTTACAACCGATAATTCGTGAACCGACCAATTAGTTGCTCGCATCCCATCTTCCATTTCTTCCATATCATTTATCTGATAACCAAAAGAAATACCGCGTAAAATACCATCTTTAACGTCTTCTAAGACCTCAGAAGCAAATTTATTACGCGAAAAGCGGATTTTAGCGTATCCGCGCTTATCTTCTGGATCTATATATGCGCGTTCAACAACTCCAATCGGTTTGTTCATATCGTGATTAAACAGAACAGCACCGCCATCATTTAATCGAGATAAATCTGCTGCACCCTCATCATGGCTTAACACTTCGTTACCAAAATATCGTTTTACAGCAAATTCAGAGCTAAATGGAAACTCAAATGTTCTAGATTTCACATTTTTGAAGTCCGTAACTTCTTTACGCTCAAACTTATCTCCAACATCAATCGCTCTAATGTCGGCAATTTTTGTAAGTGCCGAAAATCGATGCCCTGCATAAATATCAGTAGACTCACCATCTCTATAAACCTGTATTAAAGCAGCAGGGTCTTCTGGTGTGCCATTAATTACAAAAGAACTACTAGGAACATCAATCTTTCCATCGCGTACAATTCTTGTAATTTTTCCCCTAGCTCGACCTCCACTAGCGTTCCAAGATACAAAGTCACCTGTTTTTAAAGCATCTGGCTCTGCTCTTTCTACCTTTTGAATTTCTTCAGTCA
>VTLG01015681.1_pt1 | contig 47671 bp, 71 predicted proteins | sample 4694571 | NCBI WGS metagenome assembly VTLG01 (sample SAMN12604809, study PRJNA352737) | marine metagenome | biome: ENVO:00000447; feature: ENVO:00000209|ENVO:00000569|ENVO:01000036; material: ENVO:00002151; isolation source: viral sequences binned using virsorter ... | reverse complement strand
CTAAGCTTTCCCTAACATCTTTTGGTAAATTTATTCTATCATCTTTCAATAAAATTTTTCTAATGACAGCTCTTCGTTTACCTTCCATCACCACATCCCTACTAGGTTGTTGCATAAAAGTTCTAAATATATTTTCTAGACCTTTATCTGTAGTCTCATCTATATCTTTTAATATTTTTCTGTTTTCTCTTTTTATTGTACCTGCTTCTATGATTGCTTTACCCATTGTGCTTCTAGGGTCTGTGCCTTCAGGTATACCAAAATCTTCTTTCAAAGACATAATACCTTCTTCATCCATAGTTTTTCCTGTTTCAAAATCTACGATGTCCCCCTCTTTGGTAACTTCAGTTTCTTTTTTTGGATCAGGAAAATCAGATCCTGTTTGTTTTTTTCTAGCCGTTAATAATTTTTTAGCGTTCGCTAAAAAGTTTGCCTGTTCTCTTGCATTTCTATTGGAGAGAATATACGGAGCATATTCCATAATCTGTTCATCAACTCTTTCTAGTAATTTTTCATCTTTGAAAGCATCATTAGAATAAATATTTTTAGTGGGTGCATTAACATCAAACTCTTTTGGTTTGACTACATTTGCTCTTGTGCCCATGACTCTTTGTAAAAATCCTTTGCCATAAAGCTGTTGAAGTATTTCTAATATTGCTTTTCCCATAATTAATAGTAATTCCTTTTTGTTTTAATAACTTTTTCTTCTTTTTCATCATCAGGATGTAAAACAAAGCCACCCTGTCTGAAACGCATGATAGCTTGGGTTGTCGAGTCAACCAAATCGTCATGATCACCAAATGGAAAAGCCGCACACTCCTCGATTACTTCTTCAGCAAATTCCTGGTTCGGAGCGTATATCATACCAGATTCAAACAAAGGTGCAACAGAATTTACCCTAGTATGCTTGTCGTTTCCTTTTGACGGAGAGAAATTGACAACAGGTATTCCCATCTTTCTCAACTCATCAGTCAAAGGTTGACCTGATGCTTTGGCCTCAACGATAACCGTATCCGGGTCCCAATACTTAAATTGTTCCATAGCAACTTGTTTTAACTCTGGAAAATCATATCTGCCTTTCTTTGCATCTAGTAACATTAAACTAGCAGGACTATCATCATTTAAATAAAACACACCCCACGTTGTAATAGCAGAATAGTCTGCTGTTTGTTTTTTACCAAAAGCTGTATCGTAAGATTGTATGACGTGTTTTAATGCAGGTATGTAGTCGTGCTCCCACGGCACCCACCATTCTCGTTTAATAATAGCTCCCTCTTCTGATGTTGGATTCTGCATATACTGAGCATTCCATTTCTGTACACCCGTTGATGCCTTTACAGCTTCTAACTCATCTAACTTCCAATACTCTGGCCATAAAGGTTTACCACTTGGCATGATAGCTGGAAACTCTACGATCTCCCATTGATCAGCTTTAGCCTCTCGTTGCGCGCCTAACAGACACCCAGTCAAATCTTTTGTATTCCATCGTGTCATAACTAAAATAATAGCACCACCTGGCTGAAGACGTTGACGAGGACCTGACGTGTACCATTCGAAAGTTCTTTCCATAGCATCTCTGTTCATTGCATCTTGTTCAGTATGTGGATCATCGATGATAAGTAAATCTGCGCCACGGCCTGTTATTGCTGACCCGACACCGGCTGCGTAATACTCACCACCTTGTTGTGTCTCCCACTTACCGGCAGCTTGTGAGTCCTCTCTAAGTTTTGTTTTAAATACTGATTGATATTCTGCTGAGTCGATAAGTTGTTTTGCTTTACGCCCGAATCTAACAGATAGCTCTGTGGTATTAGTAGACTGAATGATCTTGAGCTTCGGGTTTCTACCCACCATCCAAGCGGGCAGCAAGTAGCTAGCGAACTCAGACTTTGTATGTCTTGGTGGCATATTTATAATCAGCCTTTTAATTTTACCCTCTGCTATCTGATTAAATTTTTCAGCAACAATCTTGTGGTGACGCCCCTCAATAAAATCTGGCCACACATGTTTTACAAACTTCATGAAGTCATCTCTAATACCAGCTTCTTTCTTCTTTTCAGCGTGCTGAAGATAAGTCTTCATAAACTCTTTTCTTACATCAGGCGGTAATCTCTTTATCTTTTCTAAATCTATTTTCATTTCAAAAAAATTTTCTGCAAAATTTTTTAGGATTAATTTTGAAACCTAGCAAGTATTTTCTGGTTATAATTATACAAAACCTGCCATAAAGGGTATACCTGTGGGACCCCTTACAACCTATACGTTAATTATATTATTTTATTTATTTGGATTTTGCAACGTCTCTGGTACCTCTATACGCGACGCCCGAAGGGCGTCGCTATATATAAATTAATCTAATAATACCATGTATGCTTTAGCATTATTTTTTCTAAACCAATTTAAGTTGGCTCGTACTTTGTCCCATAGTTTAGAACCACCATAGCCGAGTTCCTTATCTTCAAGAGTAGCGAGTACTTCATATTTTAATATGTCGTCGTGTCTCTCGCTTTCCTCTTTTGTTAATTCAATAGATTCACCTGTAAATCTATTTCGTCTTGTGTAGTCTTTGTTGTCTTTTATTTCTGGTTGCGCCATTTCTCATCCTTTCTAAATCTCTCGTTTAATTCGAATAGCTTTCGTTCGTAGTGTGCCTCCATACATATGGAAACAACCCAACCTACAAAGCCAATCGTTATCAACGCGAGTCCGATGTATAATATTGTATTCATACGTCCTACTATATCCTATATTTAAAAACCTGTCAAGACTTGATATATTAATGCACCAAGTCCAACAGCTAATATAATAGAAAGCCCTGTTGGGCTTTCTACAAATACTATGTTAAATAATTCAATCAATTCAATCCTCGCCTGTAAGTTATCATAGGGTCAATACAAGTTGTATATCTCTCTAATACTGTGTCCCAAAAACACATATATTTTTTGCCACCTTGCTCCCAAGTTCTGCAACCCTCTTTGTTTAAGTTGCCTATTCGGAATATAACTCTGTTATATTTCTTCGCGTGCCACGATACAACAAAATCTGTTTTTTCCATTAATTTATTTCTGTCCATCTTCTTCTTCTTTCTCCTCTTTATCAAAAGGATTTCCAACAACACACAACTCTCCATTAACTACTTCAAAACTTATTGTTGGTTCTTCTAGCCACTCTTTTTCTTTTTGTTTATCTTTCATCTGTATGCCTTTCGTTATAGGGGATATTATATAGGAATATCCCCTACAAGTCAATAGTTAATTTGCGCTTATCTGTTTTATTTTGGAAGTATCCACAACCCACGCAATACCAATCTTTTTGGTTGTAGCGTCAAGTGCCCTAATTAAATCTTCAGGCGTTCCACTTTCCATAACTGTATCAATAGAGTGTCGCTTTAACTCTTCAAGTTGTTTGAGCTTCAGGCCTTCAGGTCTACGTCTGATTTCTCTATCAACAAGCTCTCTTGCCCAGTCCTTCATCTGCTCTTCACAATCAGAAAGCGATAACTTCTCGTCTTTTTCAAAACGATAATTATTTATTTCTTTTTTATCTTGATTTGCCTTCTTCTTGAAGAAGGTTCGAGCTTTGTCTCTAACCGCCTTCAGTTGAGCTTCCGCCTTCCTGAATTCGTTTAAGATTTTATCTGCGCCCATTTTCTTAGCGAGCTTATCTACTATCTTTTCAGTTGCTTCGGCTCTATATTGTTTTACCAACAATTCCTGTTCTTCAATTAAAGGGTTGAAGTTCCTTCTTACCTTATCTTTGAAGTGGTCTAGTTGATACTTCGTCATTGTCTTTGGCATATTTATTCCTTTCGTTGTTATTTATGCTATTGACATTTATATATTAATATCCTATATATGTCAAGTCAGTCATCTACAAATTATTGTAGTAGGCCTGTCGCCTAGGCTATTAAAATAAAGCACGCCGGCCTCAGTATGACTGACAAGGTCAAGCGATCGACTAGCGACGGTTAGTGAAAAATGTATACACTCTGTCGCTTGATCACACTTGAGCCCTGATCCAATAGTGGAATGTGTGACCTCGAGGTATCATACTATTTGCTAAGCGTATGCTCTGGCTATTGGATCTGGGGTCAAGTTAGTAGCGGGGATTGACCTAACCAACGCTTGGCCAGAGCTTCAAGCGGCAAGCTTCAAGCAGCAAGCTTGACAATTGACAGGTTATAGGATATTAAGATATTAGAAAGGACATATGAAAAAAATAGAAAGATGGTTTTATTTACAATTACAATTAATGCTGGAGAGTTATTTTAGGAGAGGTAACCCCTATTTTACATATTGGGAAACACATAAAAAGAAAAAATGAAAACAGATGAAGCGTTAAAAATTACCGGAAGCCTGAGCAAGCCTTCGAAGATGCCTGGATGGGCTTACGGTCTACCTGCAAAAGAATGCAAGACAGGATCTAAACTAGTTAAGATCCCTGGTTCAGTGTGTTATGATTGTTACGCTCTGAAGGGCTGCTATGTTTTTAAAGTTGTCCAGGATGCGCAATACAAACGGCTGGCAGCTATACGCCATGAACTCTGGACTGGAGCTATGGCAACAATAATTAATTCTAAGAAATCAAAATACTTTAGATGGCACGACTCAGGAGATGTGCAGGATGAAGATCACCTATTAAAAATATTCGCTGTCTGTAAACTAACGCCAAGCGTAAAACATTGGATGCCAACGCGCGAGGCGTGGGTGAAAGCCTTCCTTTCGTTAAAACCTGATAACTTAGTTATTAGATTTTCTACGCCGATGGTGAATCAGCAGGCGCCCAGCTCATGGCCTACAACTTCAACAGTCGTAACCTCTGGACCAACATGTCCAGCCCCTAAGCAAGGAAACGAATGTAAAGATTGTAGATCTTGCTGGGACCCGGCTGTTAAGAACGTAGCGTATGGCCAGCACTAAAAAATTCGTGGCCAATAATTTTCATGTTGATTGTTCCGGGCTTCGAGCTGCAAGCGCCAAGCAACAAGCCTCAAGCGTCAAGCACCAAGCGAAGCGAGCGTCAAGCGACAAGCAGCAAGCCCCGAGCAGCAAGCGTCAAGCTCCAAGCCGCGAGTGACAAGCTCTCTTATTCTTTTTCCCTCGTAAAGTTTCCAGTCTCTAGAGATGAGAGACTTTACTAAGATAAATGTATTTTTAGGATGTCTCACGTGGAACCCAATTTGATGTGGTGAGAAGCGTACTTTATTACCCTTTGTTACTTTCATCTCTAATGTAAAAAAGTGATTATTTTTATTGTATCCAAGCAAGTCCGGAACGCCGGGAAGTGCCAAATTTTCTAGTCTTGTCCAAGTAATTTCAGGAGTATTTTCTCTTAATTCTACCCACAATTTTCTTTCAGGTTTCAACGTAACTACAGCTTTTTAACTACCTTGCCCATATGCCATTGTGTAGGTTCTATGGTGATAGCAAGACGATGTGTTTCTCTTACACCAATTAATTTATTTTCCAAAAGTTGAATACCTTTAACGTCGTAAAACTCTCCGTTTGGCAACACAACTTGAACTCTTGCATTCTGTGCTACCTCACTCTTCATAAATTTATCTAGTGCTTGTCTTAATAACTTTCCTTGCATTCTTTATTAGGGGCTTTCAGTCTCCCGTCCACCCCCGCCTCCATTGGTTGTCGACAATGTTTGTTATAACCATTGTCTTGTACGTTATATTACGTTATAAGTCAATATGGGTTTACCAAAAAAATTAACAGAAATGCAAATCAAATTTGCTCAACTGCTTGTAACCAACGAAGGTAGAAAAACTCCAACAGAGTGTGCTATTGAAGCTGGGTACAACAAAGATAGAGCAACTATCACTGCATCAGAACTACAATCACCAAGAAAATATCCTTTGGTTGTTAAATACATTGGTGAGATTAGAGATGAATACAACAAAAAGTATGAAGTAGATTATGGTAAACACATTGCTGAACTTGGTAAGATTAGACAACAAGCATTAGCAAAAGGTGCTTGGTCTGCAGCTGTAAATGCTGAAGTTGCAAGAGGTAAAGCAGCTGGATTATATATAGAACAAAAAATTATTCGGACTGGTAAACTCGAAGATCTAACGTCTGAAGAATTAGAGAATCGAATGAAGACGATAATTGATGAGTACTCTCCGATTCTTGAGGGTGTCGATGAAAAAGAACTAAAAGAACGAGTGCTATCAAAACCAAAATCTCAAAAAGATTCATAATTTAATTTTCTCCATGGATATTATACAACCCATAGGAAATATATTTGTATCACTAAACACTTCATCGTCTTGGTCATAAGAACTAAATGTAATTAAGAACTTCTTTGTTTTCTTAAACACATACGCTTGTGTAATCATCTTAGAGATAGGTAACTTATCCATCTCCTCTTTTGATTTATGCCCTGCATCGCCAGTGATGTCGAGCCACTTGATAGTGTAGAAATAATACTTCTTTTTGTTGATGATTGCGTGTTTGTATCTCTTTTTCCTTTTCATACCCTCTTTTAACACATTCTACATATATAGATATAAATTCTTAATTATAATAAGCGCTATGTCAAAATGAAAAAAATAAATGTAGAAATGTAGAAAATCGTCTATTAGTAAGGAATACCAATGGTTCCCGCTTCTACATTTTGGTTACATTTTCTACATTTTTCAGGCCATTGCTTAAATAAGCCTTATTTGACGCTAAATCCTTTCTACATTTTTGTGCGTCAGAAGTGTACAAATTAACCAAATCAGCTGCCTCTTTGACCTTATTTCGCCAGTCCCTCGCCACTCGCTCCCTGTCTCCAGCTGCAGATTTGTAGAAACGAGCAGCTAGAAGATCAGCTTCTCTACACTTTTTGTTTATAATATTCACTTAGTCTCCAAAGCCATAACCATTTGTATTGCCTAAATCTTGACCCATTTAAGACAAACTGTTGATAAAATAAATCTGGTGTACACATCATGATCACGCATTGTTCGATTCTTGTGCCATAAATACAATCATGAGCTGTAGCATACGCAACACCTTGATAATAATAATCTTCTATCCATTCCTCTCTTTTAGGCTTGTTCGATTGTTTAAAATCAATTATACTTTCGCGCCCTTGGTAAACACCAACTAGGTCGGTCTGGCCAGCGTACAAACCAGGGTAAGATAAAACCACCTCAGAACCCCATATCTCCTCTAAATTAGGAAAACCCTTCTCGATGATCACTTTCGCCATTCTATGTGCCTCCTGACCCGTCTCTGTAAGATCTAGGACGTTGTTTTCAAGTATATATCTTTCTAAAATACTATGCATAGCAGACCCTCTTGCAGCTGCCTTATTTTTAACACGTTCTGCCTCATTCTTGCCTTTTTTAGCAATCCACTTAGCCAAAGACTCTCGCTTCTCGTCGCTTTGTGTTTGACCCAAAATGGTCGTTACTGATGGTAGTTTCTCGTCGCCCACTTCGTAGATTCTTTTACCATCTACACTAGATCGGACAGACTTAGGATAGTTAAATCTTTTATTCCACTTCACCTTTAAAAAACTTTCTACAATGTTCTATATAATCTTCTTCATCGTGTTCTTCGAATCTAGGCCTATCTCTTTCATACTTCTTTTTACTTTCTATCACCTTAGATTTATACTTCGGTGTTCTAAGTTCTTGAGCCACTGGATTTTTAAATACTATTTTCTTTTTTATACTCATCTTTTCTTCTTGCCAATCGTCCTACTTTTTCTTTATCATAATGTTTAGCTGAGAAATAATCGACGTATATGATTGTAGACTTCATAACGTCAATTTTTCTATGTATTTTAGCATAAGGTAAAAACAAATTATACAACCTTTTTAAACTTCTTAAATCAGTTACATCAATTCTATGCATGTCTTTATTTGGACTACCATCTTTACGTAGTCGATTACGTTTATAACTGTGTACTTTAACATTAAAACCTTTTTCTCTTAAACAAGAACATAAGTATCTTATATGGTCTTCATCAGTAGAGGTTAATTGAAACCTAAAACTCATGTTGCTATGATTAGTTCTTTTAGATGTCCTTATTAATTTTTGAAATGAGCCTTCGGCGTCTGCGTACCCTGCAAGATAGGCAAAACTAAATTGTTTTTCTAATGAAAAGAAGTCTAGATTACTAAATTTTGTAGCTAAAATTTTTCTTACCACACCTTTCTTTTCTAATAGAAAAGGAAATATCATACATAACAACATGTATGCTTTCTCCCCTTGAACAAAGGTTCGTAAGGAGGATGTTTTTTTCCTGTCTTTATTTTGTATAGTTTTACCACCACTTCTAACAGAATATTGTACACTTAAATCAAGGGCATCTGCTAAAAAGGCCACGGGAAAAGCGTCTTTCTCTTCTAGCTCTAGTTCTACACTTGCTCTGCCATTTTTTAAACTAATATGTCCATCTCCATCTAACATACCAGCAAAATATTTTAGATCATCGAAAGTAAATTTTTTAGAAAAAGGTAAATATAATTCGTTTAATTTTCCTTCTCCATTTGTCAAAGGTCCAAACTTATAAAACGCATTACCTGTAGATTTTTTTATTATGACTGCTTTTCTACTTTGTTTTGACATCACTTACTCTACCATTTGTATCTCTAACTCTGTTAGGCCATCTTAAATCTATATCATCTCTACTACCATCTGCGTGTAATATAATAATACGATGACCGTATTTAGTATCTCTTACCCAAAATCTTTCGTAGTTTGGACAGAATCTATAACTGTCTCCTCTTTTCATGCTACCTCCTTATCTTTAAAATATTCTGGTGCAAACTTTGCTAAATTATTTAAAGGTGCAGAGTCATGCACATTACCTGATACACTGATACGTGTACAATCAGATTTAAATGGGCTCACCCAATGTTTTAACCATGCAGGAAAAATAAACATATCTAACTCTTCAGGAAAGTATGACATGTAAGAAATACAATCTTTTGGTCCATCGCCATATACAAACTGTATGCCACCAGGGCCACAGCTTTTACCTTTATACGCAGCGTTTTCTTTTTTTAATTCTTCAGGTATTTGTAAATAAATTACAAAAGATAATTTACCATCATGATCATGCGGTGGGTTAAACTCATGTTTCTTTTGATAATTAATCCAGAGAGCAGTTAAAAGATAATGTGGTCTTTTTTCATATGCTTTGTTGGTATATCTTTCATATGCTTGATCATAGACACCTAAATATTGAGATATCGTAGGTAATAGTCTTTGTTTTGATTCATCACTATATCCTGTCTCTTTCTTTATTTGTCCTGCTAATCTAGGTATAAAATCCTCTTTATTTTTCTCTGCTTCATCTAGTAACTGTTTAGCAAAATCAGGTTTTATTTTAAATTTTGTAACACAAGGTCCCCAGTTAAAAGTGTGTATCTTTATTTTTTCAGTCATTTACATTTCTCCTTGGTTTCTAAATTGATCTGTTTGCATTTTTTCTAATCTTTTTATTTCGTTTCTTAACTCTATTATCTCTCTTTCTATTTTCTCATTGTGTTGATGTAGCTTCGCGTTCCTAAATTCTAGCACACGTATCTTTTCCTCTAAATCGTTAGGACCACGTAAGTCACTTAGAGTTTTCTCTAAATCTTTACAATCTTTATCGCTCATCATTTCACCTGTCCAAAAGTTATTCTAATTAAACCATTCACTGGATCCCATCTCCAGTCTTCTATTTTTGATTTACTGCAACTTGTTATGGTCAATACCACTATAATCATAAGTAAAGTCTTCATCTTCCACCTCTCCTGCAGATTCACATACTGCACATTGTATTGTTATCTTTTCTCTTTCTGATTGATCTTTCCATATTCTTCTATATCCATTACCAGCGCATGCATCACATATTTTACGCACCATTTGGCAACCACTTGTTAATTTTATTTTTTGCTTTTCTAAGTATGTAAGCAGGATCATAACCTGCAAAAGCACACACAGTGCAGAAGTCTCTGTTTGATAAGTCAACCCACTCAAGAGCTGATCTCATCTCTCCATAAGTTAAAGGCAGAGCCTGTGCTCTTTTAGAGCATGCTTCATACACACCTTGAGATAAAACTGCTTTCCAAAGTTTTTGTTCTGGTGTCAGTTTATGTTCAAAGAACACACCGCTATTTGCTAATTCTGCCATTTAACTTTCTCGCTTTTTCATTCACTAATGTTTTTACAACTTGACTACGACTTAGTTTCACATCTTGTGCTAACTTCGTCTGTAGCTTTGTTATGGTCGCATACGTGTCATTATCGACCGTTATGTTTTTGTACTTGCTAAAATCTGTCATAGCTTGTAACCTTTCTTTTATTATTTGTTGTTTCTTTTATAGGACATTAACTCAAAATATACAAGAGGTCAAATGAAATTTTTATTGATAATACAGGTGTGTTCGGCTCTCCATATGTCATGTATGGACTCCATGGAAGCTGGTCAATATTCGACCCATTTTGACTGTGCAACCGCAGGTTATCTTAATGCTATAGGTATGACTAGAGAGTTAGGTCAAACAATAGTTGATAGAGATAGAATTACAATAAAATTTGAGTGTAGGCCCATAAACGTAATTTAATTATTGTGGTGGTTTATCTCCGCATATATACCCAATAACCTGTTTACCTTTGTATTCATGATAATAATGATTAGAAAACACTTTACGTTTCTTACGTTCATGAACTTTTACATTTGTTTCAAACCAAGAGCTGCAACTTTGTTTTGATACTATCTCAAAAGATTCCATTTTAATTTCTCCAAGTGTTGTTAAATATAACAACGTTATCAATGTAACTTTTTCAAACATTATTGTAAATTAACTGTAAGGGATAATTTTTTTGTGTCAACTTTATAAACTTGGTGATAAGTTTCTGCTGGCACACAAAGTGTTTTACCCGGTTGCAATTCCTTATATATTTTATCAACTTTCCAATAACCTTTACCATATATTTGTTTTACAATCACTGAGTATGGATGTTTATGGCTGTCAAAACTAGGTTGTTGTCCACCTTTTGAAAAATAAAAATTACCATTTATTTTAACACCAGTTACATCTATAATTTTATCATGAAGATCTCTTAATTCTTTGTTAAGATCAAACACACTTGATATAACAAAAGTAAAACCTTTATTGTATAGTTTTATAAAACTATCAAAATTAATATAGTTTTCAGAGGTGTATAAACCAAGGGCGATTGGCCTACCAAAATTATCTATGTATTCTATAGATTTTTGCCCTGAGTTGTAATTCAAAGGCCATCTTTTTTCATTTCTAATAAAATCAAAAACATCTTCTTCACTTATATTTAAAGTAAACTTTTCTATTTTATTTTGTAACTTTCTAACGTCAAACATTAACGCCCTTGACCCCTATACTTCTTCCTGTGAGGTTTTCTTTTGTTTAATCTTTTGGTGTGTACACCTGGACGTTTTTTAGGAGTCCGTTTGTGGTAATTGTTTACCCCAAACATAGGTTTCTTTTTAGCCATCTTTCTCGTCTAATTCTTTTGTTTTTTCAATAAACTCTCTATCTTTGTCATCTAATTTTAAATATTTAATAGATCCATTTACATACTGTCTAGTTTCATGACCACACATTGTGCATTTATAAAAATCAGTTACGATAGCAACTAACAAAGTGTCTTCTTTACAATGAGGACACTCACCATGAACAGTATCTATATAACCTATTCTGACCATGGTGTGTAATTTACTTTGCCATCTATTCTTCGTGCTCTTAATGATTGATTTCTGTTATGATTTGTTGAATAACTACAGTGAATCCAGCCCGACGAGGGTTCGTTATCACGGTAAAATTCTAAAATTAGCTGGTCATATTCTAGCTCTGATTTAATCCAAAGAGCTAACTCTCTATTATCTACACCAGGTATTTCAAAGTCTGCTGCAGCTGCATTATCGTCTGCCACATGTTGGCTGTTTACACTGCTACCAATCTCTATACAAAGCTGAGCACAACGGAATCCGCTGGATATAATTAGTGGTTTATCAAAGTGTGATCTAACTGGCTGTAATATATTTGTAGCCAATGCTTTTAAATTTTCTATTTGTGTTGGGTTAGGATTATTGTTTATACCCTTCCTCTCAGCCACTTGGCTTTTGGTAAGCTCATCTAAAGTTATGTTAGCCGTTAATTTCATAAGATTACATTATATACATTTTTTTGAAAAAACACATCGACTGGTTCTATTTTTATCCAGGCTGTGCTGTTTTGCATTTTGTTGTTTTTTTTCTGGTCATTTTTCTCTGTTAAATGTATCAAAGTAAATTTAGATTTTGATACAAATTTAATAAAGTTATTTTCATCCTCTTTATTTAAACCATTTAATAGTATGTTAGGAATTTTATTGTTTTGCAAGTCATTTATTACCTTTTCTAATAACAAAAATGAGTGATTTATGGTCGAAGCTCTATCTATAAATATAGATGATTCGGTGTTCATATTAGGTAAATAAGCTTTTAATAAGTTTATACAGCCCATAGCACCTGCATCCGTAGCATCACAAAACACTAAATCAATTTTTCGTCCAGTGTCAATAAATAAGTTATTATCTAAATCTATATTTAAAAGTTCAATATATTTTTTAAGTTTAAATTTTTTAATAACATCATTAAAATAATCTTCATGTGTTTTAAATTTTGTCTTTATCCAAGATGTTTTAGTTTCCTCCCAATCCTTTCCATTATCAACTGTCCAAATTTTTCCTTTATTATTTTCTTTTAAAGCTTGTGCAATCATTAAAGCAGTGGTCCCTAAACCAGTTCCTAATTCTATAATTGTTTCAGGTTTCTGCATTTTAATCAGAGAATATATTAAATAACAAAAATTTTCTTTGCCATAAACTTCAGCTAAAGAAACTTCTTTATTTAAAATTAGTTGATTGTTGTGTTTAATTATTTCTATTAAATTCATGGCCTAAGCACGTAAAGTATTATAATTTATCGTTATCGTTTAATCCTACATAAATTACAATACAAAGCAATATAAAAGCTATAATAGTATTTACTGGTATAAATGGCTCCATTATTTTAATATTTTAATAATCTTCTTTCGGTCCATGTATATCTCTGTCTGAGCCTCTACCTTTTTACAAGTAAATACAACTCTCTCAGGATTTACCTCATTCTGAGCCAGGCGCTTGGACTTCAAACATTCGGATAACGATGTTTTGTATGTATGTTCTATCATCGAACCGTTTAAAGTTAAGATTAATGCAAATACAGTTTCTATCATTTTTTATAATTATCCAGTGTTATTATATCAGGATTCTCCTTCATATATTGTTCTTTTAATACTGTCCAGTAACTTACTTTTGGATCAAAGTCTCTCTCACCATAAGATTGTGTAGATACAAGACCTAATTCTGAGCACATATTAATTAACTCTGCAAACTGTGGAGGTGGTGGACTAATTCTAGGCACTCTTTTACATTCTTTTACAAGTTCTAATTGTGTTTTAATTTTTTGTTTTTTTCTTTGCTCTTTTGCAAATTCTTCGTCACATACTGGACCAATAGATTTTCTCCATCTAAAGCCAACAACTTGATCTTGATTTTCAGCACTTGTTCCTGTTTTATATTCACGCTGTCTTACCTCTGTGTATGCTTCCCAGCTACCTTGATCGCAGCTGTTGGTACCATCATTTAAGTATTCATTACGTGCTTCTGCATTTACAGTAGCAATAATCCCTACTAAAATACTAGCGATTAAGATCCTTAATATCATATGCGTGCTCCCTAACTTGATCAGCTAATTGTCTGTATAAATTTTCAGCCATTTCCCACGTTGCTTCTGCTGCTGAAAGTCTTGTTGCTGTGTCTGTTAATTTTTCTTTCGCTACTTCCAAGTCCCTTTGTAAATTTATTAAAACTTGTTTGTTTGCTTCTATGGTATCTGTAAGATTAATAACATATCTAACAGATGTAAATGTTCCAGCTAATATTGCTGCTACTACAGGTACAATTACTATGTTTTTTTTAATCCATTCAAATTTAGATAATTTAATTTTTTTCTTCACTGGTGTTTACCACTCCCATTTCTAATTAACTTCTCTACATCTTCAGTTAATTTTTCAGTTCTTTTCTTTAAAAATTCTATATTAACAGCATTGTTTCTCATACTTTTAAGCTCTGCCTCTACATCCTCCAATAAACCACTGACGTGTTCTACAATCATAAAAAGTTCTGCCTCTCCAGCTGATTGACCTAACTCACCTCTTGGATATTTAATTCTAAACTCTGAGTTCTGGTCTAAATCTTTTTGCATTAACTCTATCTTTGTAGAGTGTTGATTTAATTTTTCGTGAATGCCAAAGTAAGCCCAAGTTCCGATTGCGATTATCGCGATCAGACTGGCAACCGTCTTCATTGGCATCTGTACAGCTGCGGATTCAGAAATTTTTAATGCCATAAATTACCTGTTGAATTGTGACACGATTTTGTCAGTTGCCCATTTCCAACCAGCTTTAATTTTGTCCCAAACTTTACAACAAATATTTTTACATTTTTCAATCATGTTTTTTCTCCTCAATTTCGTAGAAGAACTTATCAGTATCTTCTGTTTTCCATTGACTTGTGTTTTCTACATTCCATTCAGACGTCTGCACTTTCCAGTCTGGGATGTTATTCTTCACTGTAAACGAAGGTATATCCCATATACATCTATTGTTAGGTTGTGCTGCATAGTTCCCGTCATCGAGAGCTATGATGTGAGCGCATTTATGCTCGTGCGGAATCTCTGAATGATCCGTATCCAATATATTACTTTCAGGGTGAGCAAAGTCAACAGTGAATAAGTATTGCCCATGGTGCCATTTTTTGTCTTTGCCTATGTATTTGCCGGCTTGACCATCTAAGATATCCCAAGAATGCACAGCAGGATAATAACTAAAGCAATTCCATAACTGTAACTCATCAAGTCTACGTCTAGGAACATCCTCCGGTTTAAACCCCCTTTGAATAAACGCTGTAATCGGGAGTCGATAGAAGATAGCACCGTTTTCCATAATCGCATGGAACAAAATCGATTTACCAGTGATTGAACTAAGCCCGAAAATAATACAGTCTTCAACTTCGCCATGATGACTTTTAAGATCATATAAATATTCTCTCCTTATTTGAGCATATGTTACAGGAATGTTTGCGTTTAAGTAAGCCATAATTATCCATAAATATCACCCCAAGTTTTGCCTGATTCATAATCAACTTTATTGGGAACCTCTAGCGTAACAGCATTCTCCATAATATCAATTATTTTCTTTGCCGCGTCATCAGACTCAACTGAGATATCTAACTCGTCGTGTATTTGTATATGTGGTATCACACCTTCATTATATAAATCTACCATGGCTCTCTTCGTCATGTCAGCAGCAGATCCTTGTATTAATTTATTTAAAGCTTTGTAAGTAAAAGCTCTTCTAATTCTACCTCTTCCATAAGTTCTTTCAGCCTCTTCATAGTCCATAGGTTTATGCATACCAAATTGATTTGGTTCCCATTTGTTAAATCTACATCTACGTCCTAATAAAGTTCCAATAGATCCTGACGTTTGAGCTGTCTTTGATGTATAATTCATAAGATCTCTAACAAAAGGAACATTGGTATGATAAGTATTAAATAGTTCTTCAGCTTCTTCTTTTGTATTTAATCCTAATTCTGCCTGTAGTTTAGCTTTACCCATGCCATAGAAAAGACCCAAATTAATAGTCTTTGCTTGTGTTCTAGATATGTTTGCCATGTCTGCAACCGTTTGATGAAAGTCAACACTATTGTCCTTAAATTTATCTACAATGCTTGATACAGAATTATCAAAACATATTGGCTCTGTTGTTGCTGCATAATGCACCACAAGTCTTGGCTCTTGCTGACTATAATCAAAACAACCCCACTTGTGATTTTTCTCTGGAATAAATAATGATCTAATCATTGGACCCAGATCTTTATTCCTTGCAGGAATCTGTTGTAGGTTAGGATTAGAATAACTAAATCTTCCTGTAACTGTACCACCCTGATCTGATCTAATTGGATTAATATCCGCATGTATTCTGCCCCTATATTGATGTTTTAGTATTGTATCTATGAAGGTCGTGTGTGCCTTGTTTATCTCTCTAGCTTTTGCTATATTTTGAACTACAGGATGATTATGTGTGGAAAGGAAATTTTTTGTAAATGAAGGTGACTGTGTTTTCTCGGTTCTATGGTAGGATAAGGAAAGCTTGTCGAAAACTTTGGCGATCGATCTTGCTGCCCATATTTGAACATCTATTCCTGTTTGTTTTTTTACTTCTGATAGGAGTAACTCTTCCTGTTGTGATAACTCTTGCTTCAATTTATGAGCACGTTCGACATCGACACACACCCCTTTAAATTTCATATCTATTAAACAAGGAAACAATTGTGTTTCTAAATCAAATACATTTGTAAGATTTTGTTTTGAAATTTCTCTAGATAAAACTTTGAATAGTTCTAAAGTAAGTTCAGCATCTTTTTCTGCATAATTTCCAACATACATTGCAGGTAATTTATATAATTCTTTTTTAGGATCTATACCCCAGGACTCTGCAGCTTCTTTCAAAGCTTTCTCGTCTTTTATTTCTCTAAGATAATCAAAAGATATACTGTTTAATGTATACCACAATCTGTTTTCATCAATTAATGATGCCATAACCATGGTATCTATAATATGTCCATTAACAGGAATGCCATAAGCTTTTATCCAACACACATCATACATCGCATTGTGAAAAATTTTTACAGCATCTGTTGCACAAACTTTTTTAAACCACTCTAAAACAATTCGTTTATCCATGTTACCACCACCTTCATGAGCAATAGGATAATAACCTTTCCATCCTTCAACAGCTACAGCGATACCCACAATCTCTCCGTGGCCTTGTATGGCACCAGATCCTTTTGATTTTAAGTCTGGGTCCTTTGTTTCTAAATCGATAGCAATATATTTTGCTTCAGATAAATCTGGAAAACTTTCGGGACAATCCCATTCTATTTGCGCTGTAAACATTATTTCTTTTTAGTATCTTTTAACTTAAGAATCTCTAATTCACAATAGTGAATGATCTTCTCTAAGTCTTCTATCTTATTTTTAGATAAATATCTACAAACATATTTCACAACACATCCTTGAAAGAATGAGAGATTATTTTTAGAAATAAACTCATACGGCTGAATGTGAAAATTCTTGTAATGGTTCCCTCCAACCTGCCTTGATTGTGGAAATGCTTTTTCTAATCCATCTGGGTCTGTCATATTATTGGTCCTCCTATGTTATATTGATATTCATAGTCTTGATTAACTATAAATAGTTTTTCTTTTGCTCTTGTTATACCTACAAAAAAAGTTCTATGTTCCGGATCAGGATCTTTTTGAGCTGATTCGTAAATGATTCTTTCTAAATCTGTAAACAAAACAACGTTATCACATTCCTCGCCTTTTACACTATGTATTGTAGATAATTTTATTCTAGCTGGTTTCATTAGATCTTCACTCTTTAGAATCGTTCTAATGTAGTCTTTACTTGCTTCTGGAAAGTTTAATGTTTCCCAGCCCCCCGCTGCTCGAAGCCCGTGGTGTTCTCTCAATCCTTCAATATTAATCGAGTCAATAGTTTCCAGAGTCTTGCCGCCTGCGTAACCTCGCACCAAGTGTCCTTGCTTAACCGTTAAATATTCCCATAAATCTTTTACTTCATCTTTATTTACAGAGGCACCTTGATTTAGTCTTATCCAAGTTCTATATGCATTTAACATTTTATTAGGTAACAACTCTTGAGCTTTAGAATCAAATCTTAAATTTAAATCATACAAGTGTTCTCGTAATCTCTCCATCATTTTATTTGTTCTAGTTAATATCATCCAGTTTTCTTTCGATAAATCTAATGAGAAAAAATCTACATTATAAATAACTTTGCCATCAGCATCTCTTGGTTCCCATTTTTTAGCTAAACGAGTTGTCATGTGAGGAAAGATAGATTCTGCTAGTTTGTGTATCTTTCTAGGAACTCTACGCGATTGTATCTGTGGATCTAAATGTCCTTTTAAATCTATAAATATGTTTGGGTCAGCACCCTGAAATGTATAAATGGTTTGATCATCATCCCCTGCAATGTAAGAACGAGCACACTTACTTTCTATGTAAAAGAACATGTCCCACTGCAGAGGACTCAGATCTTGGGCTTCATCGAGGAAAACGCAGTGTAGTGGTGGACACTTGTCTCCCTCGACAAACTTGGAAATCATATCAGAATACTCAAACATACCTGTTTGATCTTTGTATGTTTCTAGATCTGCATAGATTTGTTCTGTTAACCAGATGTCTACATTGTAGTGTAAATCAAGTTCTACAGCAGCGTCAGCTAATGATAGCTTTTTATTTCTGGCATATTCTATAATTTTCATGTGAGAGTTTTTATATTGTGGATATCCTGATTCGTTAACGTAGCTTTCAAAAGATAGATCAGCGCATATGTTAGAAAAATTTTTAAAACCTTTCCACTTTTCATTCTTTAATAAATGCGTTGTTGGATTTAAATTAGCTCCATTACAACCGTATGCATGCATGGTGCTTACAACAACTTTATCATTTGTAATTCTTTTTTTAGCTTCATCAGCTGCAGCATTACTAAAAGCTATGTATGCAATCTTTTCAGGATCTGTCTTAATTAAATTTAGTTCGTTATCTAACAACTCCATGAGTCTATGTGTTTTACCTGTACCTGGTGGTCCTGGTATAATTATTCTACGCAAAAGGTGGCTCCTTCATTTTATCTTTTCTAACAATAGGTCTGTTAATATCTTGTTGTGATACTTCTATATATCTGACACTCTTGTTATTTATTTTACCTGCAACTTCTTTTGCACCAAATAAATTTTCTAACATTCTTGCTGTCTTTTGTTTTGTGTATTGTTTGTCAGGCCACGATTTAGTCCGTAATAAATACTTCCAAAAATCTTTAAATTTAAAATAACTCATACCGTCTTCAGTAAATGAAAGACCTCGTAGTATATCTTTCCAATCTTTACCTGGTATTTTATTTGTATACTCACTTAATAAATCTTTTAATTGTACATCTATCTTTGTGGACTCTGGTGCTTCTATCGGTATCGTTTCTTTTAATAATTTATTTATTGCCTTTCTCCATATGTGTTTGCCTATTGGTGGCATTGCTTGATTAATTTGTTCTAAACATTTTAGTGAGAACTTATCGGGTTCATGTAATTCTGATGAGTCAACTTCTACTTGTTTGTCCCCTATCGTTACATAAAATAGTGGTGGATCTGAGTCATACTTCTGTATTTCTTTTATTTCTGCACCAGGTAATTCATCATCACCTACACCATATTCTTGTAGTACACATTTTTTAGAATTACAAAAAGATGCAATAGGTTCATCTTTACATTTATAATTATATTCTTTGCCATCAATTGATTTAATTAATGTATCTATTTCTTTTTTATCTAGTGGTGGTTTGCAATACGATTCATTGTATTTAAAAATTCTTATATCCCAATCTGTATATCTTTTTTTACAATATACACCAAAGTTATACATAGCATTATTTCTTTGGCCATTTGGTATACCTTGTTTTGCAATAGATATTAAACATGGTGGTGCACCTTTTAGTAAATCATCTACAACTTTTTCTTCTTTTATTTTTAATTTAGTTAATCCATCTTCTGTTAGTGCAATACCATTATAGTATAGAAAAAATTCTGATAGTGTCATGGCAGAGCCATCCTCTTTAACAGCGTATCTAGTTGTCATTTTAGCATTGTGGTATGGAAGATTTAAAAAACTACCCGTGCCACCTTTGTGCATGTCTACCTGATTTTGTTTAGGAAATATTTCTGCCCTAGAATAACCTAATATGGCCGCCATATCTTTTAATTTTGATCTAAACAATGCTGCAGGTGCAAATTCTTTTGTAAATAAAAAAACGTGTGCACCACCAGACTTAGATCTAAATACTGTTAATGGAAATTTGTGTTTGTTAATTTTAGAAATTAATTCTTTGTGATCAAAGCCATTGTATAAATCAATATCTATACAGGCCCATCTACATTTATTCTGTTCGTTGATTGGTATAATACCTAATGCTGGATCCTTACCATCCAAATGTTCTTGAAACATTTGCGAACTCGGAGTCTTCTTTATTATAAAAGATTTTGTTTTGTGTTTGCCTCTGTCGTCAAACTCATCTGTCTTTCTAGTTTGACCATAGGCACTAAACGAACCACCAAATATATCTATAAATTTATCTATTCCAGTCATCACCACTTTGTGTTTCGGGGGGTGTGGAGTTATGGATCACAACCCCCAAAATCATTTATGCTTTATTCTTAATGCCTTCGTAGAACTTCTTCGCTCGTTCATACATATTGACATCTTCTAGCATACCTATTTTTTTCACGTTGTAGCCATACCATTGATTACCTTTACCTGTATTTAATACAGAAGATAACATGTATACGTGGCTAAACGATGGTGGTGTATAAGGACCATTCTTACCATCTAAACTAATAGACTTCATCATGGAGTTCCATTTTCTGCTTACCTTACCTTGAGACGAACTCATAGATACCATAGCAGTTTCAGAACCTCTGTCACCTAATATAATTACAAAGTGTTGACCAACAGTTAAAATATAATTACCATTTTGTAATCTATCTTTACCATCTGGTCCCTTTGTAGTTTTATCTAGAATATCTGAAGTATCGGGATAAATCATTTCAGGTCTACCTGAACCTGTTCCATAATCTGCCCATTCTTGATATTCTAATTTATAATGACATGGAATAACCTGTATCCCTTTATCACCATTGTATAACTGTTTCGTAACAGTGTTTAAGAACATACCAGGTTCTGCACCTTCAACATAATTTTGATTACGTTTCTGTGCTTCTGCTGATCCATTCTGTAAAAGTTTTAAGATAGGTGGAGCCAGACTCTCTGTCTTCACATTCTCAAAACCCATTTGTGCATCTGCTTCGAATAACGAAGCTGATGGAAGATTGCTCTTCTTGTTTGCTACTTGTTTCGCGTCACTCATTTCTAGTTTCTCCTTGTTATTTTTGTTTGGTTACCTTCAAACGGTTTAAATAGGTCTGCAGGAACTTCTTGTCCAGATTCAAGACGTTCCCTGACCAGTGCTTTTAGAGTCATAGGGTTTACTCCAATCTTCTGGACAGGTTCAAACCCTTGACTCTTTGCAAGGTCAGCGTAAACCGCTGCCTTGTTGTCTTCGCCACGACCAAAGGTAACGGTAATGTCATTTTTAATAACATCACCTAGACCGTTGTTACGAAGCCATGTAAAAGCTGCTTCCTGATGATCTTTAGGAATAGAAGCGCCATAGATTTTTTTAATCTCTACTTGTTCGCCATCTTTCAGCTTTAATTTTGTAATCTGCATGTCATCCATCATTGCAGGTATTTCTACAGATGAAACTACTTTTGCTTTCTCTTTTAATTTTTTAAGAGATTCTTCTGCATTTGCAATTTCATCTTCTAAATCTTTTAGTTCTAAAACTTTGTCTGATAATCGTTTAGCGGAATCTATTTGCTCCACCGATTGCATTCTATCGTTTTCAAAATCAATTTTTGTCATAACTTTCTCGCCTCCTTGTATACACTTTCTATTTTAATAGTCAACACTATTTTGCCAGAGACTTGTTTGGCCTATTGATTTCTCAACAGGTGCTCTACGTTTGCAAACGCAAAGACTGCTCTGGATCATCCTAGGGTCTGCCACCGATCCAACTTTATGTCAGAAAGGATACTAGAATGAACCGCCCTTAGTGTCCTCAGCCATGTAGGCCATGATTCACTAAGTTTGTGCCTTACCTCTCGGTGGCCCGAAAGTTTTTCAGCCACAAAATAGTATGAGGAATATATAGGATATTATTAAAAGAATGTCAACCCTTAAAATATAAATTTATTTCTACCGGATAATATCTTCTTTCTTGTTTATCCCATTTTAATAAATTGTATTTTCCATTTGTAATATCTGATACTATAGAACAAGCCACACCAATTATGGCAGGATCGCCTGTAAGTAGTAAATAATCCTTAATAGTATAATCTTTTAATTTTTGTCTAAGTGTAGTGATGACATAATTTGGACTTAATATAATCTGTGAATTTTCTGGTAATAATACTTTTAAATTACCGAATTGTGTTGCACCAATAATATTAATTTTAGGTGTACCTATTTTTGATCCTGGTATGTCTTGAATAACGTAAACGTTTCCTCTGTCGCCAGTTGGCTGACTGCTTATTCTCATTAGTAATATATCCTTCTTGACATTTAATAACACATAATATATATGCTTCCAATAGAAAGTTAAAATATATTATGCATTACAAATATAAAAGCAAGCCTTTTGCTCATCAAGAAAAAGCCCTTAAAATGTCATGGGATAAAGAAGTATTTGCATACTTTATGGAAATGGGTACCGGTAAATCAAAAGTTTTAATTGATAATCTTGCTATGTTATATAACGCAGGTAAGATTAATGGTGCTCTAATTATTGCACCAAAAGGTGTTTATAAAAATTGGTTTGACTCTGAAATACCTAACCATATGCCTGATTATATACCAAAAAAAGTTGGCTTGTGGAGAACTAATCCAAATGCAGAAGATTTAAAACCTATGTTTTCTACAGGTGCAGAACTTCATATATTAATCATGAATGTTGAAGCTTTCTCTACTAAAAAAGGTATACAGTTTGCACAAAAATTTTTAAATAGTCACAATGTTTTAATGGGTATAGATGAATCTACTACCATAAAAAATCCTGCAGCTAAACGTACTAAGAATATATTATCTTTAAGAAATCTTACAAAATATAGAAGAATACTTACAGGTTCTCCTGTTACCAAATCACCTCTAGATCTATTTACACAATGTAGTTTTTTAGATCCTTTTTTATTAGATCAATCATCATACTATGTATTTAGAACTAGATATGCTGTGTGTAGAAAAATAAATGTATCTGGTAGACAAGTTGAGATAGTGGTTGGTTATAGAAATCTAGCTGAACTATCAGAAAAACTAAAACCATTTTCATATCGTGTATTAAAAGATGATTGTTTAGATTTACCTAAAAAAACATATATGAAAAGAACTGTAGAACTTACAGATGAACAAAATAAGGTATATAAACAAATGAAACAAGAAGCTATTGCATTCTTAAATGGTAAGATGGTTACATCTGCAACTGTTATTACACAACTCATGAGACTGCATCAGATAACTTGTGGTCATTTTAAATCTAATGATGGCACAGTACAGAATCTTAAAAACAATCGTATCACAGAACTTATGGACATACTAGAAGAGGTAGAAGGCAAAGCTGTAATATGGGCTCATTACAGGCACGACATAGAAAAAATTGTAGAGGCTATATCAAAAAAATATGGCGAAAATACGGTTGTTACATATTACGGAGATACATCGACAGATGATAGACAAAAAGCAATTAAAAAAATACAAGACAAAGAATCACCAGTTAGATTTATAGTTGGTACACCACAAACAGGTGGTTATGGTATTACACTTACAGGTGCATCAACAATGATTTATTATTCTAATGGTTATGATCTTGAGAAGAGACAACAGTCAGAAGCTAGAATAGATCGTATCGGCCAAGAAAAACCTATGACATATATTGATATTATGGCAGAAAATACAATTGATACTAAAATTGTTAAATCATTACGTGATAAAGTAAATATAGCTACAGAGATTATGGGTGAAGAATTAAAGGCCTGGATTTAATTCATAAACAAATTAAACAAACCTACAAGAGTTAGTATAGTTGTAAACGCACCACCAACAATCCAATAAATTACAGTGTCTGTTTTTCTTTCTAACTTTCCTACGTCCTGATGTAAATGATCTATCTGTCTTTTAAAACCTTGTACATAACCATACAGAGATACTAAATGTTCACCGGTTGTCTTTGGTGGTTTTCCGTTAGGCATTATGAATAATCCGAGAAGCCTGTTCCCGATCCTCTTGCACCAGTAGCTTCATTTGTTGATGTACCAAACGTTCCTCCTGTTGCTGTGTCAAAACTACTACCACCAACTGTACCTGGATCATTTCTTGAAAACTCGTCAACAAACTCTGAACCTGTTTGTATAACTTGTGGTAAACCTATTTCTACATTTTTACCTCTATTTCTAAAATTATTTATTGCATCCATGATACCGCCACCTATTCTGTTTGCAAAAAATCCTGCTAAAGCACCTACTGGTCCACCTAAAATAGCGCCAAGCCCAACTCTAGCTGATGGGTTGTCTCGTAAAAAATTAAAACCTCTTTGAAAAATATTTTGTTGCACAAAAGGATCTGTTTCCACATCTCCTCCCTCTGTTTCTAAAAATCTTTGTAATAATTCTGCTTCTGTAATCTGAGGATTTACATTAATACCCATAATACCTTGTTCAGGAAATCCTGCTCTTATATCTCCAAATTGTCTATTACTAAAAAAATCTTCGATACGCGCATTACCAGGTATCTGTGGTTCCGTCATAAATTCTCTGTATCTTTGTTCGCTATTAGTAATATTTGTTGTCATTATGCTAATCCTCTGTTTCGAAGCCTAATCATCTTCTCTTCTTCCGATAATAACGTTTGTTCAGCAGGTGTCAAGCCAGTCGTCATAGGTGTAGATTGTTGCACAATAGCAGGATTAGGTTGTGGTTGTTCTGGTAACGGAATTCTAGATTGTGGATCTGCTGCTGGTAAAAAATCTTCAAGCTTAAACTGCCAATCTTTATCTATTCTTTGCTTACTAAATGCTCTGTTCATAGCTTTTAATATAGACAACGATTCTCTAAAAATATTTGGCTGACCTGTTCTTCTAGATAAATCAAAAAAAGCTTCTTGTGTTCCCTTACCAGGGAAATATGGTTTAAATAAACCTGTTTGTAAATAATTGTAATCCCTTAACAAACCTCTTTTATCAAATACAGTGCCTATATCTTTTCTACTCATACCTAGAACACTTGCATCAGTAACATCTTTTTTAGCTTGACTTTGAACTCCGTGTAATTGTTTATTTGCTATGAAGTATCTCTCTATTAATTCTCTGGATGTCTTATTAGGTTTAATTACTCCTTCCTCTCCACCAGTAAATTCTTTTCTAGCATTACGTAAACCTCTTTGATACTCGTTAATTTTAAACCCTAGGGCAGCTTGTGGTTTAATTGGTATTAATCTAAAACCAAATACACCGGCTAATGCTTTGTCTATTTCTATAACATCACCATTGTTATCTGGTTTACCTGTTGCAGAATCTACAACTCTTACAAACTGTTTATACTGTGGTGCTTGTGTTTCTGCTAAATGTTTTAATATTCTAAAATACTTTTCTGATCTTGGTGTTTCATCAGTGTATAATTGTTGTCCTTCTTTAGTTCTACCTTTCCTAAAAAATATATCATTAAATGCTTCTGTAAAAATAGACTCACCTATAAACGGATTGGCTGTTTCAGCCATGGCTTCAATCATACCATTATAAAATCCCTTTGCTAATATTTCTTCATCTTCAATACCTTCTTGTATGTTTCTCACTAAAGTTTGAAATGGTCTTGATGCTGTATCATAAACATTATTATGACTCCAATCACTATAAAATAATTGTCCTGTTTCTGGATCTTTAACAAAAATGTTTTGTGAGTTTTTTGACCAAGGTGCAACACCTAAATTTGTAGCTGCCTCTGCCTCTTCATCAGATACACCAAAGATTGCTTTTGATCCTTGTACAATGCCGTATGGTAAAACAGCAAAAGCTGTAGCTCCTCCTACAGCTCTAGATAAAGCAATTTTTTTCATAGGGTTAGTGCTTTTAAAATAATTTAAACTACCTGTAACAGGATCTCTCATGTCTTTTAATACTTGTTCAAATATATTAGTTGTTGTTCTAAATATTTCTGATGGCCAAGACATAAAATTACCAAAAGGTGTGGCACGCATTGTTCTTACAAAGTCTCCAACGTATGCATAATTTGGTATTGTATTTCTAACTACGTCTGCAGCTTCTTCCTTTATTTGTTGTGCTGTTCTTTTTATACCAGCTTTTGCAAAAGCATCTGCTCTTCTAAGTTTTTCAACTTCATACATAGTTATTTTCCAAAAATCATCTTCTGCTACGTATAGGTCTTGCATTTTTTGACCAAGCTTTCTAGCCCCTCTTACAGTTACCTCTCCTGTTTTACCTAAAGCTTTCATCATAGGTTTTAATATTGAATCTGTTGCAACATTACCTGACTCAAAAACTTTAGCATCACGCATAAGATTTTTAAGGTCACCCATTCTTACGTTAGAATTTGTAACACCAAGCTCTAATAATTCTCTATAATAATCCATGGCTTTTGGATCTCTTAATCCCACGTTTAAACTTTTTCTTGCTTGGTTAAATCCTCTAAACATTAAAACAGGGTTTGTAAGTGCACCATTTGCTAATGCAAATGCAGCTGAAGAAAAGAAATTTCTAAAATGTGTGGGTATGGACAATACTGTTTTTGCATACTGCGATCCTGCTTTTGGTGTTAGAAATAAATTTCTATACCCAAAAGAAGCAAATCTACCAAACTTACCACCTGTCTCTCCTCTCATCCATTGTGATACTTTAGCAGAATTACCAAAAGCTTCTGCTATATCTCTTGATGTGTGCATACCTTGTAGTCTATTTATTAACACACCATCTTTAAAATATTCTTGTACGTATGGGTCTATTTTCACTATGTCTTGATTAGGTAAAGCTCTTCTTGCGTCTAAAGGATTTGCAAAGAAAAAACCTCTTGAACCAGGAGGTGTTGCAGAAGTTGCAGCTTCTTTTAATCCAGCATCTACGTCAAGTATATCATCAAACAATTGATTTTTTCTAGCCACCATTGATAACCTATTAACACCCTCAAATATAGAATATCTAGCGTCTTCTATTTCACCAAATAGTTCTCTAAATATTTTACTTCCTTTACCTATAACTTTTATTTCTTTTGTTCCATCAGGTAATTCTTTTGTTAAAGTTTGTGCAAAAGTTTTTATATTTGTAGGTGTGTCTGCACCTTGTGTTAAATTATCAAACTCAAACGAAGGTAATTTACTTTTAGGATTATATTGTTTAGCTTGTTTTAAAACACTATCCACTATCATTTCAGCTTCTTCATCTGTAATAGGGTTTTTATTTTTGGCTGCATATCTTTTAAATAATTCTTTTGCATTTTCTACAGCTTCATCTGTTGGTTTGTATCTAGTATAAAAACCAAAGTCTTGATTTTGAAATATTCTATACGTTGTGCCTATATAATTTTTAACTCTATCACCCATAAGTTCTCTTAAATTTGTTTGTAATTTTTTACCTGGCGCTGCAACCATACCTACTGGACCTCTAGCTGTTATATCCATTAGATCACTAAATTTTGTTCTAACTTTATTTGTAGCTGTAACTAAATTTTTTATTTGTTCTGGTTTTGCCTTTACTTTTTTTGCAGTTTTTATAAAAGTATTTAAAGCATCTTTAGGCACACCTTTTTTTAAATCACCTTCAAACATAAGATCATTTAATTCTTTTAAAAAAACACCTCTATTATCATCTGTTGTTTTGTTAAGAAAAGTTTTTACTGTTGGAAAAATATTATTTACTTCTTTATCAATACGTTTTACTTGCTCCATGGCAAAGTTTGTATCTGCCATTTGTCTACCCTTTTCTGTTCTTTTAGATAAAAATATTTCTTGTGGAGCTGAACCTCTAGGTCTAAAATAAGATCCTGCTTTATCAAAGAATCTTTTCATTCTATCATTACTGTAAACTAGTTCTTTACCACGTTGTCCTAATAATTTTAATCCAATACCTGTTCCATACACTAAACCTGTTAGTGGCACAGATTCAGCACTAAATTTTACTCTGTTTAATAATTTTCTTGTAGCATCAGCTTGTGGATCTGCTTGCACATCTCTATCTAGTTCTGTTGGACCAGCTTCAAATACATCTCCAATAGTTCCGATATCCTCTACATCACCAACTAAAAGCTCTCCTCCCGCACCACCAAGAGCTACCGCTCCTATTTTTTGGCCTGTAGTTAACTGTAATTGTTTTGCTTTTTTTAAACCTTTTTGAAAATTTTTAGCTGTTGGATTTAAATATCTGCCAGCTTTTTTAGCTTTGATAGCTTTTGATGCTAGAGTTGTTGCTAGTTTAGCGCCAGCTCCTGCAGGTAAACCTATCTGCACTAATGCTTGTGTTATCTTTCCAGCTGCGTTTTGTTCAGCAACCTCTTCAAATATATTAATGGTATCGAAAGCTTGTTCAACTCTAGCTGCAGCATCAGTTGTCATGCCTGTAGCATCCATAAGTTCTGCACCTAAAGATACAATACCTTCTGGCACTTTAATAATACCAGAGGCAATACCTGCCATCGCTGATTGAATTTGACCTACTTTATTATTTTCTTCTGGTGGAGATAAAGTTTCTACGTCATCAAATAATGTAGACATGTTTACTCCCTTGTATAGATTTCTAGCTTACCATCTTTTTTAATTTTCATTACTTTAAGAGCTGGATCGTAAAAAATAGAACCATCAGGTATAGCATCATTGTTTTCTATAATAGCATCATCAACTACTTTACCTGTTGAGTCTTGCATAGATCCTTTATAGAAAGCGCCTTTGCCATCTGCCTCTACATCTAATTCTTGATTAATTCTAATTGAAGCTTCTTGTTCGTTGAATCCTGGTTCTTTTGAAGCTGCAGTTAGTCTAGTTTTAAATCTAGCTGCTCTTGTTTCTGCTTCATAACCTGATTTCTTTTTTATTTCTGCAATATCTCTTGTTAGTTCTCCTTTAAGGCCTACACCCAATCCTGTTAAAGCACCTTGACCTGCTAAAGTTTTACCTTTTTGAAATTGATTTAATGCAACTGCTGTTGGTTTTTCAAAAGCTTTTGCTAAATTACCTAACGTGCTGCCGCCACCTGTTTGTGACATGCCTCTTAATCCACCTTGTATCAAAAGATTAGTTAATATATCACCACCTTTTGGTGCTAATGCTCCTGAAATGTTAGCATATAATTCTGCTATATCTTTTGTCTTATCACTTACATCTGATTTTTGTATCATTTCTAAAGCGGTTCCCATATCAAAATTTTTTCTAGGCGTAGCTAACTCCATAATACCTTCTTCGGCTTGTCCACCTTTTCTAAACATTGGTCTTTTTAAAGTTATACTCATACTATCCTCTTATTAATCTGTAGATACCAGCTAACGTAGCACCTGTGCTTAATCCTGTTTGTAATGCACTTGGTGATGGCGTTGTCATAGTTCTCTCTGTACCAGGATATCCTGATATTAAAGGTACAATACCTGCGCCTAAAGTTTGTGCCGCTTCTAATGGTTGAAACGCTTGTCTTTGTGCAAGTTGTTGATCAGCTGATAATAACTGTTGTTGTCTTGCTTGTTGTTGACCACCTAATGTTGTTAAACCTGCAATCTGTTGACCAACTAATGCAGGTGTTTGTTGTGCTAAATTAATATTTCTTAAAAAATCTTGTTGTGCTAAATTTTGTGCTTGGCTAAATCCTTGTCCTAATAATTGCGCTTGTAATGCTGCTCTATTTCTACTTTGATTAGATAAAAATTCTGCTCTTTGTACACCCTCTCTTCCGCCTCCAAAAGCTCCTGCGCCAACAGCTTGTGCCGCTAGTGATGGTAAGCCTGCTTGTGTTTGTCTGTCAAACTCTGCAAGGGTTGTATCAATAACATCTTGTTGAAAAGGTGACATGTAAGCTTGATAAGCTGTAGGTCCTCTTAACTGTTGTGCTTCTGTTAGAAAAGGTTGAAAGCCACCAAGTCCTGTAGCTAATCCTTCTGCTTGTGTTGTTAATGCACCAGGTCCAGCAACAAACTGTCGACCCATAACATTACCAAGATCAGTGGTTTTAAAATCACCAACTGCTTTTTGTAAATCTGATAAATACGTTTTACCGGCTGCTTCTATAAACTCAGGTGGTAATTGTCTTACTGATTGTACTGTTGCCATTATACTCTTCCTCCTGCCTCTAAAGTTTTCATCATGTTGTACATTCGTTCAGCGCCTCTGTTAACATCACCTTCACCCATGCCTCTTACAGCATCGGCTGTGAATACAAATTCGTTATTTGACAACATCGCTGGGATGTCATCTTCTTTTTCTTTTATACCAACTGGAGGTATAAATCCACCAGTTTCTCTAAGATCTAGCTCCTTAACACCTTTTGGATTTTGTCTTACAGGTAGCCCCTCGATGCCCGCTGCTTGCATAGCATTCTCGCTTGCAGTATCGCCCAACGCGTAACTCATTCTACCACCTAAAGCTGCTACACCTCTTGTTGGTTCCATGATTTTTTTACTCATTCTATCAAAAGCATCTCTAGCTGCTTTAGCTGCATCTTCTGGTGAAAAACCTAAGTCTAAAAAATCTTCGTAAAGTCGTTCTAAAATTCTTTCGTTGTTAATATCCGAAGCCATTTTTATTTCAATATCTTCTTCTATTCCAAAGTCTCCTGGTTTTGGTCCAAAAGGATTTACAGGTTGTGTTGGATCTGGTGGTAATACTGGACCGTCAGCAAAACCTATTCTACCGCCTTCTGCATAGCCTCCAGCTCCGGCTGTATATTCAGAAACATCTTTATTTACTTGAGCTTCAAGCGCTTCTGCATCCTCACTACCATCTTCTTTTACAAAGCTTTTTAAGTTTCTATATCCTTGTCTTAAATAAGTTTTTAGAGCATCAACATTTCTAGTTGCCTCAATAGCTTCTTGATCTCCTGCTTCTACTCCAGCTGCTAAAGTTCCTAATAAAGAACCTCCTGCCATAATACCTAAAGTTTCTTTAAGACCAATTTTTTTAGCTGCCTCTTTTGCTACAGTATCTTTAGCTACGTTTGCAGTAAATAAATTTTTTACACCGCCAATACCAAATATACCTGGAGCTCCTCCTGCTGGAACCATAAAAGATGATCTACCAAATATACCACCTATACTTGTTCCTGGTATTCCAAATGCAGCTGCACCTATTAATGCAGCTTTTCCAATATCAGATGATACAATGTCTTTTACACCTCCGGTAACTTTCTTAACAGCTCTTTTAATACCACCTAGTAAAGCTTTGTCTCTAGGCACGATATCCATGATACCACCACCCATACGTAATTGTCTATTCATCTGTCCTCTAGATATTGTCATAATTTAGCTAAATTGTTATTGGCAGGCTTTTTATCCTGAAAGCTTCAACTTACTTGGTTTCACCCAATAAATCAAGACTTGGCATTACCACCGTAACGTCTCTTTGAATGTCCTCCTCTAATACTCCTTTGGCCTTCCAAACCTCTTCGTTTTCATATATTTCACCAGTTTTTTTGTTAACTATCTTTTCTATAATCTTTTTTGGTTTTAATACTTTCATTATGTAGTTACCTCTCTTGGCTGTATTTGTAATATAGAAGCTATAACGTGCAGCTCATTCGCGTCGCTAGCTTGTACTTTTATAATCTCACTCTCTTCTACTACCAGAGGATGAGTCAAAAGTTCGGTTGTTGTATTGGATGCTACAGATTTAGTTTTAAATAAACTAAACACATTACCAGAGCTATCTGTTAAAGTAACATCAATATTGCAAGCAGATCCTGCATCATTAGACACTAATAATGATTTAACCAAAGAAACATTAGCAGTTGGAGTTGTGTACAACGTTGTGTTATCAGTTGTTGTTAGATCTACCTTTGCATTTACGAAACTATTAGCCATTAATTTAAAAAGAAGTTTTGAGCGTCAACTTCATCCTTTAGTTCTTGTTGATATGTTGTATTTAATTTTTGTATTATACTGTCAAGATCTCTTACCTGTGCATCAGCAACGTCTTGACTATACTCTCTACTAGGTCTTGTTAATATCTGTACTATCTTTGCCATTATCTTCTACCATCTGGTTGTATATCTAATCTAAACCCACCTAACTTCCAATTCTGCGAGGCAGCTGTATTTGCTATTTTTAAAGATACTGCTCTAGCTCTAGCTCTGGTATCTACCTTAGTCGTTGATGAAGTAACCGTAAAAGGACCAAGAGATGAACTTGCTTGTGAGTCGTTAGAATAGTTTCTTAATTGTAATGTAATCTGTGTGTTACCAGTTTGAGATACAAAGTCTGGTATGAATCTTCTAATTTTTGCAAAGAACTCACCATCACCACCTTGACTAACATCAAAATCTCCAGACTCTATATTAGAAGTTATAGCTGTGGTTGCTGTAGATGTAACCTGATCTGTTCCAGTCTCGTGCTCATAGTATATAGTGCATCCATCAGTGTTTCCAACAACATCATAAGAAGTATTTGAACCAGCATCATAATCTGTAGCATGGGGTTTACCAAAAACTGCAGAGTCTTGCCATGTTGTTCTATCTAAAGTGCTTGTTGTCCAAACAGGTCTTTGAGGTGTGGATTCTACATAATTATAAGTTACGCATTTATTTATTACCGTTGATCCTGATGAACAATAAAACCAGTTAATTTCGCCAAACAAATTATTTAGACCTGCATTAATAAGTTGTGAAGCTGTAGTGTTTAAATCATTGTAAACAAAATCTTCTACTAAACATGGTAATGATTGTAGAGCACCAGCGTATTTAAAGAAACCATTCTCTGAAAACCAGTAAGCAGCACCATCAACTTCAACAGCTGCGTTTTGTCCTATTAATCCACAGTTGGTTCCTACTTGAGCAAAACCAAAAGTAAAAGGTGGACCAATAAATCTTTGTGTAAACAAAGCAGTATCTGTCCAAACATAGATTGCATCTCTACCTCTAACAGCTCCTACGATTCTAGATCCATCGGCAAGTCTTTGCGTGCCCGCTGTGTTAGTAGCTGTTGGTGTATATGTATTGATATCCTCTTGATTAGAGAATCTTATAAACATTTGATCTTGTGTTGTCGTATCACCTATTGTGGTTTCTGTTCCAAAAAATACTAAGTGTCTATCTGGTGTGGATACAATCATATCTCTAGAAGCAGTTGGTGCTCCAGAAATAATTGTAGCTCTTGTTGAGTTTGCATTAGCTGCATTTGAATTCCATTCAAAAACTGCACCGTCGTGTATCAACGCAATAATTTTATCTCCAAAGTTATCAATAGACCACATACCGGGATCAATTACTAAATCTCCAGATGCTGCTTCACCCCATGCTACAAAGTCAGAAACATTTGTAATTGTTGCGCCATCAGAATGTGATGCTGCTGTTGTGCCTCTCGTTCCTCGCGTCACGCCTGTTAATGTGCTACCTGAAATTCCAGTATAAGAAATGTCCTCAGTTCCTATTCTTATAAAATTTGTACCTGTTGATGGAAAGTTAACAACGCTTGTTAAAACAATGGTCGTTGTGGAAGCATTGATTGCTCCGTTTAAAGTTGTTGTTAATGGGTTACTTGCCTCACCTCCCCAAGAAGATAGTCCCCAACCAAATCCAGGTAACTGTTCAGCAGGTCCAACATGGTAATAAGTTTGAACTCTAATACCTCCTGATGTTGTAGCGCCTGATCCACTTTCATTTGAAGGCATCGTAATTGTAATTGTTAAGTTTGTTGGTGTGCTTGCCACCATAAATTTTTTGTCATCAAAATCTGATGCTGAATAATTAGATCCAGTTATAGCAGTAAAATTGTCTAATAAAATAACATCTCCAGGCACTAGACCATGACCTGAAGAAAAAGTAATTGTTACAGTAGCTGATCCATTAGTTGTGGTAAAAGCATTTGTAAGGGTGGTTGTAGATTTAATAGGATGTATGTCATAAAACACACCTCCTGAATATGCATATAAAATTCTGTTTGTTCCTATAATAGAGTATTTAATACCACTTCTATTTACGATGTGGTGCATGGCTCTTGCAGCGCCAGTAAGTTTATCAGTGCCTAATTGTTCCCAACCACCTATCTTTTCAGGCGTGCCATATCTAAACCTTACGTTATCACCATCAACCCATTGACCTTCTGCTTGAGTGTCTGTGATTTGTTTATTGAAGCCTGGTAAGAACTGTACTTTTTGTAATGCCATAATTTACCATTATACTAGTTTTTGGCTAAAAATATAGTCCATTCTAGATCAGAGATCAAATTATTTACGTATACGTTTTTCTTATTTTCTCTGCGAATATATTCATGAAGCTCTTCTAAATCTAAAATAATCCATTCTTTTTTACCTTCAAGAACTAGTTTATGAGCTTTTGAATCAAGACGTCCACTTTGTGCTGATTTTCCATCTGGCATTTTAAACATTTCTCTAACGTCAAATTTATAAAAAGCATTTTTACCTTTTATTATACCTGCGATATTCCAAGACGTTTTTTCTTTTGGATACTCTATGGCGGTCAAGTATTTAGAAAATTTTTCTACTATGTTATTTTTCAAAAATAATTTAAGTTTATGTTTACTCTGCATTTAGTGTCGGTTGTTGAAGTGCTGCTATGTTTTTTATGCGCATCAAAAATTAACAACCTATTTGCTACAGAGTCTACCTCTGTGCCATATTTGTCATGTAATATAGTTTTTCCATTGTTTGTATTGACATAAAAAATTGCTGCCTTATGTTTATATGGATAATCTATATGTGCTTTATGTACATCTAAATTATGCGTTCTTAAATACATATTAGCTTTTACTCTTATAAAAGATTTTGCATTTAAACTAACCAATAGTTTACGAAAAGGATTAGCATACTTACTATAACCCACATTTCTATCAAAAATGTGATGCACAAAATAAGACTCTAAATCTTTTTTTTCATATTCTTCATTTATTGTTCCAACAAAGAACCAAGGAAAATCATCTGAAAATATAAATTTGTTAATAATTTCAAATTCATCTTTCGGTAGAAAATTATCTATTATTTTTACCATACCCATGAAACCACAGAATAACGTGTGCCCTTTTTTACTGGATTAACTCTATGAGGATATAAAAAATTAGAAGGAAATATTAACAAGTCTCCTGCTTTAAATTTATATTCAATATTTTTAAACATTATAAATTCACCACCTTCATAGTCATCATTTAAAACAATTAACAAACTTAATATTGGAATACCTTGACCTGCAAACAAAGTGGTTATGTGATCACAATGCTCTGCCATTTTTTTATTTAAATTATATTTGTTGTATCGTATTAAAGAATAACCTTGCCATCCATCAAACCAAGGAAACTTAAGTTTATCTATGTAGTCTTTTATTTCAAACCAAAGTTTTTTCATAATAATTTCTACGTTTGGATCTTTTTGTTTTCCACGTGATACAGCTAATTCTTGATTACCAGACAATTTATGAAAGTGTTTACCATTATAAAATTCATGTGTATTCCAATCATAATTATCTAAGGACTTTATAACTTGATTACAAAATTTTTTATTTAAGAATTTCTTTTTATGTTTTACGTATTTTTTAAGATTGAGGTTCATAGTTTTGTGAATAGTTAAATGAAATAGATATACGATCTTGATTTGAGTTGTTAGGTTCAACATAATGATCAAAGTGAGATGGAAATAAGATTAACATATTTTCTTCTGGTTTAATTAATTCAGTAGATTTATATACATGTATGTTTCTATAAAAAGCAAAGTTACCAGAATTGTAAGGAGTTTTTATGTAGAATACTCCAGAAAAAATACAACAAGGGTGATTGTGTGGCACATTAAAGTGTGTCTTTTTATTTATATTAATCCAAAAATTACTAAGACGAAGAGGTAAAGACAATTCATTTTCTCTGTGTAAGTTTGCAACTTTCTTTGTAATTGTAGCAAATAAATTCCACATTGGTTTACTTTCATTTAAAGTAGGATGAAGAAGAGACGGACTTTGATAACCACCATTATTAGATTTCATTACAGATGGAAAATTATTTTTAATTTTATTACAAAATTTTGTAATACCTTTTAGATCCTCGTTTAAAATATCTATAGAAACAACCTCTTTAAAAGGTTGAAATACTTTAGTCATAAAACTCTCCTACGTACTTTATAGATATTCTTGGATAGTTTGGTTTGTTAAAAGACATACCTGCATGTAAAGAATCTGCAGGGAACTGAATAATTCTTCCGTGTTTAAAAGAAACTTTTTTATTGTCAGGTTTATATATAAACTCTCCACCAATATTTTTAGGCAAGTCTTGTTCACACAACATAAGAATAAAAGCAACTTGTTTAGAATTACCATCTGTATGTGTTGAACCATTCATATCCTTAAATTGTAGATTAGAAGAAATCTCTATCAGTTTTAATTTTAAATTAGAAAAATTTAAAATGTGTGTAAAACTATCAATTAAAGTTTTGCTTAAAGATTTATTTTCTCCGTATTGAATAAAATTTTCATCACCTCTTCTAAAATGAATCATACCTAATAATCTATGAGTTCCTAAAGTTTTATGTGGCCATGTAGTTCTATTGGCTACGTTATTAGCTTTCCATCCTTCTTTGTTTAAAAGAACATGATTTAATTCTGACAGCCAAAACTTATCGAATTTGTTATCGTATATTTTAAGCATAAAATTTTTGTTTATGGTAATCGTAAATACTGGTTTTATTTTTTATAGCTTTCTTCCACGTAAAAACTTTTTTATCTAATCTTTGTACGATAGGCAAATATTTTTTCTTAAATTCTTTTTCGTTTAATTGCGAATAATATTTTATAGTGCTTACCTCTGTTGGATACCAATCCATACCAAACGCTATGCAGGGTAAACCAAATAAATGATCGTAATGATAAACATAATTTCTATCAATCGCAGCTTTTAAAAACCCATTTTTTAATAAAGGTTTTAAGTTTATCAAAGATTCCTCCCATGTTTTGTTAGATATATCTTTCCAATATTTAGTATCGTCTCTATTAGATAACGCATAATGTAGCGCAACAAATTCTGCAAAATTTCTAAACACAGTCTTGCATTGAAATGTAAAATTATCTTTATCCCATTGTGTAATTTTATCTCTTTGCATATTTCTTACTAGCCTTATTAAAAATTCATGAACAGAAAATAAACCATTACTTTCAAGAGGTTCTATGAAACCTGCGGACAAACCGATTGCGACTACGTTTTTTACCCAAAGTCTTTTTTGTATGCCTACTCTCATTTTAATTTTATTAAACTCTAAATCTTCTTGACCAATATAATTTTTAAATTCTTTTAAAGCATCCTCATCGCTAATGTATTTATCTGAATAAACATATCCTGTTCCTATCCTTGACCATAAAGGTATGGTCCAAATCCAACCAGCGCTCATTGCTTCACAGTTTGTATATCCGTTTAATTGTTTTCTTTTATTGCTGTATGGGACTCTGGTTGCCCAAGCAGAGTTATTAGGAAGAATATCTTGATAAGATTCAAAAGGTTCTTTTAAAGTTTTATCCAGTAGTAAAGACCTGAAACCAGTGCAATCTATAAACAAATCAGCGGTGTGTTTATTGTTTAAAGATTTGATACCTTTTTCATTTGTTTGTATTGAATCTATATTTTCTTTAATATGTTTTACACCTTTTGGTAAACAATATTTATCTCTTAAAAAAAGTCCAAACTTAGTTGCATCAAAATGATAAGCAGTATCTCTTTTAAAATCAAAAGGAATTTCGTTATTGTTATTATCAAATAATTTATTCTCATTTACCAAAGCCATTTGTGGATACATACACTCAGCAAAGTTTGATCGATGTGTTTTAGGATATAGGTGTTTTTTAAAGATCCAATCATTTAGTTTAGCGTAATTACCATCTAAATTTGCACTACCAAAAGGATAGTGAAAACCACCATCTTTTTTATTATAAAAATTTTCAAATCGTATACTAAGCTTATAAGTAGCATCGGTTGCTTTAAAAAATTCATCGTCTTTTATGTCTAAATACTTAGTCCAATTTTTTATTCCACCAATAGTGCTTTCACCAACACCTACTGTTTTGATATTAGGAGACTCTATGAGAGTTATTTGTTTTTTTGGAAAACTTTTTATTAATGTAGCCGCAGTCATCCATCCAGCGCTGCCGCCTCCTACTACTAGTATCTTATTTATCTTCATTTAATTTTTAATATATCTTCTATAATCTGTCTTAGTCTTGCGTTTTCTTTTATTAGCTTGTCATTCAAATTACTTAGTAATTCTAAAGCTACATCTTTTTCTTTAACAGAAAGACTTCTTTCTTTATTCAATATTACTTCACTTTTTTTAACTTGTTTTTCTACATCAAGCTCTTCTTTTAAACTTGCTATCAATCTATCTTTTGCGTCCATCATTTTGGTAACCCCAAGTGTTTTCTACCATCATACAGGTAGGGTTGATTTTTAATTTTATCTTCATTGTAATGTAAAAAAACTTGCAAACAAATAGATCCTTTAAAAGAATCTCTCCAATGTTCTAAATCTGGTCCTCTATAAATTAACATATCTCCTGGGTTTAAATTAATTTTAACTTTTTTACCTTTTGTATTTTTTAAAAATATAGGCCAAGGATCTCCACCTAAATTAAGAGTTGTTGATATTTCACAACTTTGCCTGTCTGTATGTTTTGGAAGTATGTTTCCTTCTTTATATATTCTAGCATACGAATAAGTTGGAATAAGTTTATGCTTAGTGTGATGTTCCATAACAGGTCTAATTAATTCTAATAAAGTATCAAAAGCTGTGTCTCCGTAAGTAACAAAACAATCAGGCTGCCCTTTTATTTGATTGTCTCGAAACTGACCCAATAAATGTCTGTACTGAAGAGACATGGGAGCATTTTTTGTTTCCATTTCTGTACAAACAGATCTTTTCAGTAAAAAATAAAAATATAGAAAATTAGTTACCGCTGTTGGTATGGCATTTTTAATTACTTTATATTTATTTTTTTTAAAACTCATTATATTCTTTTTCCTTTAAACCAGACAATTTACCTTTAAACATAATATTAAAAGCAATACTTATTCTAGGCTCTTTCTCATGGTTTGAAATAACATGATGTTGCAACCATGATGGAAATAATATTAACCTATTTTCTGTAGAAGGCAACCACCAACTGGAAGAATTAAATTTATTAAACGTATTTACCGCAGGTCTTATTACAGCAGATTGAACTCTAGGGTCAATAAAATGTATTTGTGTATTTTTAGTTTGAACATAATAGACACCACTTAAATAATTGTTTGCATGTGTGTGACTATGAAAATTTTCTTTCGTTGTTAATATGTTTGCCCACATTGAGGTAATCTCAAATCTTTCATATTGTATGTCTTGTTCTTTAAATACTTGTTTGGACATTTCAATTATTTTATCACACAAACTTTTGTAAGGCTTTTCTAACTGTAAAATACTTTCTGATTGCCAATTAGAACTAGTTGTTTCTTTCCATTTTTTAATAATATCTTTTTTTATAATGCTATTATCTTTTTTAGAAATAACTTTGTCTAATGTATACACACAAGTTGGAAATAAAACTTCTCTAATCATTTAAATTTAGGTCCTTTTATCCAAGACACTAAAGAGTATCTTAAACCTTTTGTAACAGGAGTTACTCTATGAAAATTGTAACTTGGAAAAACTATAACTGTTCCTTGTTCTTTTTTATCTACAAGAGTTTCTTGTCTTAAATCTGGAGTCCAATGATAAAATTCAAAGTCTCCTCCTTCATATCTTTTTGGGTCTGTAAGTTGTATAATACAAGACAACTTTCTATTCATGCCTTCTTCATCAGCAGTTGGCCAACAATCTTGATGCCAACCATAATGATTTGTTTTTTTATAAGAAGTAAATTGAACAGGTTCAATTTTTGTTAGATGAAAATTCCAACCAGCGTTAGTATTAGCTGTATTTACAAAGTTTGTTATAATGTCCCACAACCATTGTTCTCTAAAAAAATGAACACCGGAATTTCTTAGCTTTAAATTTTTTTTAGAATTCTTTTTTCCTTCTCCTCCACCTACAACACCTTTTGTAGATTTCTTAGATTTTCCTAATTTAATTATTTTTTCGCACGTTTTTTTATCTAGTGCTTTGTCAAAGTACCAATATAATTCTTTACTATTACCTATAAAACTTGTCATAAATTTCTGTCTTTAGTAAAAGACATATAACAAATTTATTAATTAAAGTAAATGATTAAACTGCTTCCCAAGTAGAAGTGTCTGTGTTCCAAGAATAAACGTTTCCATCATCATCAACACCAACCCATCTTAAATTATCTTCATCCCAAGAAAGATATTTTGCCTGTTCAGTTCTAGCAGGTTCTGATATTGGTGGTTGCCATTCCTGATTAGAATCTAAATTCCATGAAGCAAAAGGTTTTGGTTTTATAAATCTTTGTGTCGCTGGATCGTAAGTTCCGTCTTTTCCAGCGTTTGTACCATTTGATGGAGATAAGACATACTCATCACCTGACATAGAGTCAGCTATTATTGTGTTTATAACTTTATTGTCACTATCTAGTTTTGCGTACACTGCCATAATTATGCCTTCGTAATTGTAAAAGTCCCACTTTGTGTAAAGTCTGCCATTGAATCACCACCTGGATGATCTGTTGTCGGAATACTTGGTGGTGTAGCTGCAATACTAAAATCAGATGGTGTTCTTACAACAACTCTTCCTCCTGAACCACTTCCACCTTGAGCATGTTGAGAAGACGGTCCTCCGCCTCCGCCCCCACCGCCAGAGCCGTGAGCACTTGCAGAACCTCCTGGATTAGATTCTCCTCCGCCTGAACCACCGCTTCCGGGGCTTCCGCCCCCTCCACCTGATCCAGGGTTATGAGCACCACCTGCACCTCCTGCTGCTGCAGCAAATGGTGATCCTGTTATTGAAAAAGTTGCTCCACTTCCTCCATTTCCGCCTGATCCACCGCCGACTGAGCCTACGCCTCCGGATCCGCCACCTCCAGAGCCGAAACCTGGTGGGCCATTAAAATCTGTACCTGGACCAAATTGAGATGGGTCTGGTGATCCGCCAGGATTACCCTCTGCCGGAGAAAAGCCTCCTTCATTGCCTCTATGACCGCCGGCTCCTGATCCACCAACGCCTACTGGTGATTCTCCTGGTCCTGAAGTTGCACCTCCACCACCATTAGATGTTATAAAACCATCTATAACTGAATCTCCACCAGCAGGGTTTTGACCTGTGCCTCCTGAAGCTCCTGATCCAACTGTAACTGTTATTGGTTCTCCAATTCCTACTTCAATTTGAGTTCCGCCTGGAAAAGATGTTCTTGCTCCGCCTGCGCCGCCACCTTGGCCACGCTGACCTCCGCCTGCACCACCACCTGCAATAACTAAATAATCAACTGTGGCTACTGCTGCGCCAGCGTTTAATCCAAAAGCTCTCGCTGAAGCTGCTCCAAGTGAAGCTAATATTGGCATCTTTCTATATTCCTCCTATTATGCAAACTGTGTTTGAGCTGCAAACACTGTAAATGATGCATCTCCAGTTTTAAATATTGAATACGTGTAAACATCAACAGAACTTGCATTACCTGCAGATGGTGCTGAACCACCTTGCCATTCTGGAGTAATACTTGATCCATCAACAGTCACTGCGTTGTTGTAATATGGTGTTGAACCATTTGTTACTAAGAAAGCAACAGTGATTGACTCACCTGTATCCATGATTGCATTTAAAGTGTTTGAACCGTCTCCTCTAAAATTAACTGTAAAGTTACCAGCAGCATTTGCCGTGTGGTAAAGAACAGCTTGCGTGATTACGTCATAGTTAACTGTTCCAGTTGTGCCTGTTGCTGCTATTGTAGCTGTTTCTGCTACTTGCTTAATTTTAGCAGCGCCTAAAGTTACTCTTCCTAAACCTTTTCCATTGATGTTAAAATCAATGTTAGTGTCTCCACCAGTTGCAGATACATCAGGTGCATTACCTGTTGCTGCGTTTGTTACATCGATTTGGTTTACTGCTGATGCTGTTGTTTGAAATATAATTTGTTCATTTCCATTTTCGTCTCCGATAAAGTGTGCATCATCAACTAAAATGTTTTGTGAATTTGTGTCTAAGTTGCCACCTAATTGAGGTGAAGTATCGTCAACAACTTCTTTAATACCTGTGTCAATAGTTAAAATTTTTGGGTTAGTTCCATCGTCTGCAGAAGCAAAAACTAAAGCGTCGCCTTTGTTTGTTGCTGAGAAAGTGAAAGAACTTCCTGAACCAGTTACATATTTAAACTGAACTGTGTACGCACCAGAACTAGAATTTCTTAAAAAGTAAAAAGTTTGCACATCTATAGGTATCGTAACAACTGCATTACCTGATAATGATCCGGTAAACTCAATCATTCTGTGAGATAAAGTTGCACCTGTTGATCCATCTGAAACATCTAAATTAACTGTTCCACCACTTGTTAATGCTTGTTGTGTAAATCCACCAGATATTTGTTCAATAATTTGTAAATTTGTATTAGTTTTTGTTCCCCATGTACCCGCGTTTTCACCGGTTGCCTGAAGTTCTACCCCTAAAGGTGTGTATGTTGAAGCCATATTTTATCTCCTGTTATGCAGCGTCAGTATAACTTGTATTTGAGCCCGTTGCAACATCTGTATACGAAGAATTTGAGCCTGTGTCAACATCAGAATATGCTTGAATTCCGAAGCCTGATGAAGTGCCAAATGCAGCTATAGAAACCGTTGCAGATTGTCCTGTTGGGAATGCATTACTTGTTAAACTAAAAGTTAAAGATCCTAAAGAAGAAGTTGAAGATTGGCCCGTTACACCCATTACATCAGCAGGAGATAACGCACCTCGTGATACTGTTGCAGATTGCCCTGTTGGTATTACTATAGGATTTGTAGATATTTCAATGCTACCTAAAGAAAACGTTGCACTAACTCCAGTAACTCCCATTACGTCTGCAGGTGTTAATGCACCTCGTGATGCAGTTGCTGAAACTCCAGAAACTCCCATTACGTCAGCAGGAGCTAATGATCCTCGTGATGCAGTTGCTGATTGACCGGTTGGCGTTACAGTAACATTTCCAATCATTGTTACATCTCCAACAGAAGAAGTTGAAGACACACCAGTTACACCCATTACATCTGCTGGTGCTAATGAACCAACAGAAGAAGTTGAACTTAGTCCAGTTAAAATTATAGCAAAGTCATTTGCTTGACCCCATAATTCTTCACCCCAACCATCACGGCCCCAACCAACTTCGTTGTAAGCTTCTAAAGAACCAAGAGAAGCTGTCATCGATAAACCAGTTAATACAGCTGAGTTATCGTTTACTGCTCCCCATTCTCCAACATTCCAACCAGTTCCGCCCCAACCTGTTAAGTTGAAAGCTTCTAGTGAACCAACAGATGAAGTTAAACTTAAACCATCTAAAGTTACAATAGGATTATCACTGTCACCCCAAGATTCTGAGTTCCAAGTATTTCTACCCCAACCATTTAATGTAAAAGATAATACACCAGCTGCATTTACTGTAGATGTTAATCCTAAACCTGTTAACTCAACGCCATTATCTGTAACTTCTCCCCACTCACCATTACTCCAAGTAGTTCCACCCCAACCTTGAGCGGGCACACCCATATTAGTTCCATCACCAACAGATGAAGTTAAACTTAAACCTGTAATTTCGATTGTTGCTACGTTGGATTGCCATGAGTTGGCTCCCCAGACATTATTTCCCCAGGTAGAAGCCATAAGGTTGGCCTCCTTACGCTATTCGGATGATCGCGTTACTTGCGTCTGCTGTTGGAAATTGAATAGTGAAAGTTCCACTTGTTACAGTTTTGTCCGCTCCAAAATCAATCGCACAAACCGCTGGATCACCTGTTGCTGAGTCATTAAAAATTAAACACCCTCTTGCTGTAAAAGAAGCTGATGTAAAACTTGTGTCAGAAAAATCACAAACTGCAGTTGTGCTTGACGCCACTGGAGTTACGCTTGTTAATGCATTTCCTTTTGCAGTGTATCCAGTTCCAGAAACTTCGTTTGAAGTTGTGTACGCTGTGGTACCAGCTCCTAAAGATGCATCACTTGTGTATAATGCTATATTAAATGTATTACCCGTCGTTGCTGTAAAATTGTGAACGCCTTTTAAAATTTCAACTTTAAAACTTGTACATACTGCCGATGTTATTGCCATAATAAAACTCCTTAAGGTGTTGTCGATGGTATCGTTATCCTAACAGCACCATCAGTGTAGTCATCTCTTCTTCTTCTGCCGATTTGCTCTACACCAAATTTATCTACTTCCTGTTTATACTTATTTTCATATAGTGTCAACATATCTTGTGGGCCTTTTAAGAAAGCATACGTCTCTGCTAAACAGCAATATAATAGGCCATTTGGAAAGTTTAAGCTAATGTAATTACTAGTATTATCTGAGGCTAAAGTGTCTGGCATTTTATTGTAATGCACTCTGAATTTATATGTTGTGTCCGGAACGGGCGCAAACATCATTCTGCCAGAGTTAGTATCTCCATCCCCAGTAGCGGCACCAAACATAGCGTAATATTTAGGTTGTCCTCTTTTTGCTGATTCTGTAGATGAAATATATTCTTGTAAATACGTAACATCCTTTTTTTGTAAAAATACATTTGCTCCTGTAGCAGCAGACGTAGAATCATAAACTTGTATTGCTCTAATAAATAAAGCTCCTCCTGGAGCATTAATTGTTTCTTGTCCTGTAACTAAATTACCTATTTGTTGTTTTCTATCAGCATCGATAGGAACATCACGCATGATTCTATATTGCGCATTTAAAATAATATTTTCTAACTGATCAGCACTTAAAACATTAGAGTCTACTTCTGTGTAGTTTCTAATCTGTGTAACTAATCCTGAATAACTTAATCCTGCCATTATGGTGTTAATGTTACCGGCCCTGCCGTTACAAACATTCCTCCTGCTCTTTCCGTTACAGTAGGAGTTGTTCCTATTGCAAACGTATAATTATCTGTTCCTGTAACTGTTATACTAAATCCTGAAGAATTTTCAAACACTGTAAATGCTACTCCACCTGGTGAGCCATCTACATTTCTAAAAACTACAGTGTCTGAAGTAGATCTTCCGTGGCTTGGTTCTGTCACTGTAATTGTTGTACTTCCAGAAGTAATATTAAAAGGATTTCCTGGTAATAAACGATCTGTTGCTGGTTCTGTTCTAGCTGGTTTTGCCATTGGTAAACCTTGTGGATCAGCCCCATGTGCTCTTGGCTCTAATTGTGGTTGCTTTGGTTCAAACTCAGAAATATGTACTTTAGAACCATTCCATTCTGTAACCATTTCTTTATATGGAAATTCCATTCCTGATCTATCAGATATAAATTTAGCGTGTTTACCTTTTGCAAAATTAGACATTTGGATAATAAGTTTTAGGGGTTATGTAAGAACTTGATGATGAACCATCTTCGGCTAATGCTCTTTGTAATTCATCTTCGTAATACAGTTTCATTTGTTGTGATAATTCAGGTTTAAATTTTTGTGCTAAATAAAAAGATAATCCAGACACCATGCAAGGTACAAATCTATATGGTACATCTGTTGCATTAGTATAATCACCCACATCTTGTATTCTTTTTACAAAATAATAATTAATTGTATTTCCTGCTTCAGAAGATCCTGGAGTTAGATATAAAGTAATTGTAACTTTATCAATAAATCTTTGAACATAATACTGAGAAGGTTGACCTGTTGATGTCTTATTAGAAAGAGCTTGATATGTAGATCTGTTTATTTTTGTAAGAGGTGAATCAACACTTGAAGAATTTCTGTAAACTGCTTCTAAAATATCATCCACACCATAGATAGCTGTAGCATCAGATGTGCCATCACCTGTTGATCTAAACATTGTATAAACTGCTTGACCATTTACTAATGTAATTGAGTTATTTCCAATCTGCCAGTAGTGTAAACCTCTATTACCCCATTCCTGAAATAATATATTAAGAGATCTTCTTGCCTGACGCATCTGATTACCAGATACGCTTTGAAGACCTATTCTTTCATAAGACTCTTCTATAATTTCATCTATAGAAAAATTCTTATCAAATATTACTGTACCCGAAGTAGTGTTAGCCATCTAACCTCCTACTTGTCTATTAATAACGTCGCCGCTTCAATATTTGTAATAGTAGAAACTTTCATTCCACCTGGAAAAAGTACTCCATCCTCTGGAATATTAAATGCAAAGACATCACCATTTGGACAATCTCCTTGAAACAAAGTTGTACTATCACTGTTGTCTTGTAAGACTATAGTTCCGGCTCCACCTGCATCAGAAGCAAGAATTAATCCTCTTAATCTTGTTCTTCCTGCGAAGACTGCGCCAGTTGCTGTAACTCTTACTGCTTTTACATCACTCTTCATATTTTTTTATCTCCTTATTGGTCTTGGTGGGTATCAAGATCAAAAAGTCTCAAATTTTCCCACCAAGATAATTAACTATTAAGATGCGAATAAAAATGCACCTGTAGTAGCGTCAGCCGCACCACCCATTTTTGAAGCAATGTGGTATGTGCCATCTTCGTAACAAATAAAAGCAATCATGCTTCCAGTTGTAAAAAGATTTGTTGCTGCGTTAGCAGGAGTGAAAGTTAATAAAGTTTCACTAGCTGCTGAGGTATCAAAAGTTACTTCTGATGAACCTCTTGACTCAATTACAGATCCTGTTGCAAAAACATCTGATCCAGCACAGTCAAAACTTAAAGTTGCAGTTCCGCCTGTTGTATCTTTAGCTTGTGCGTAAACAACAACTGTTCCAGCCGTCGCTGCAGGTAAAGTAGCTGCACAAGCTGCTGCGCCTGTGTAATCTACCACTGAGATAGTGTCTGCTGCTAAAGTTAGAGTAGAAGCTGTTGCTACATCTGATACTGATAAACCAGTTAAGTCAGGCATACCTGAACTCATTCTAGTTGTTACTGCTCCAGTAGACGTGTTTTTAGTCGCTACTTGAAAGCCTTTTTCGGATCGTACCGGTCCGTTAAACGTTGTACTTGCCATAATTATATCCTCCTAGTTTTCCGAACACAGTCTCTAGGCCGTCGACTATACGCGTCTGTGCTCTAATTAATTGTATAGTGATATTTTTATATATTAGTTTTTTATGAAGTGCAAGAGATCCTGTAGTGAAGTTACGTATTTCAACGATGTAGCTTTTGTTTACGTAGCTACTGAAACGCTGGGTGCAGCATCTTCGATCTTATTAGCAAGATTAGCCAACTTGGCTTCTTCCTGCTTAATCTGATTAACAACTTCTCTTATCTTGTTGTCAATCCGGACCATATCCAGAGTATATCTCTGGTTATCCCGTTGCTGTACCGCCCACTCTGTTTCTAGACCTCTCTTCGTTTTGTAAAGGTCCCTTATGTGCGTTTGCATTTATAACCTCCTCATAGGTTACCCATATTTTGGACTTATTAGTAAATCCATCTTTCTCCCATTTTATATCATTTTTTCCTAGTTTGTCAACTAGTGCATTTTCAAAGGCTTTACTATTATCCTCAGACTCCATGTCGAAGCTAGTATAGTAGCCATATGCTCTGATTTGTACGTGGAAGTTTTTCATGGTTGCCGTGTCTTTCTATCATAAAAAAAGGGGGCTCGAAAGCCCCCTTTTAATTTAATTTATCAGTGATTACGCACCTGGTGAACCAAAGATACCTCTAGGGTCTGAGAATCC
>VTLG01012231.1_pt1 | contig 47676 bp, 56 predicted proteins | sample 4694571 | NCBI WGS metagenome assembly VTLG01 (sample SAMN12604809, study PRJNA352737) | marine metagenome | biome: ENVO:00000447; feature: ENVO:00000209|ENVO:00000569|ENVO:01000036; material: ENVO:00002151; isolation source: viral sequences binned using virsorter ... | reverse complement strand
CACTATATCCGTCAGTGGAATCACCGGCACAAGTCTGTATAAGATGCCATTTAGCACCCTCTTCAGGTGTGATTGTGAATGTTTCATCGAAATTATATAATTGCCCTGGTATCTGCCTCATATCCTTATCAGGTGAAGCAATGATATTACCAGGATTTTTTGTAGCATATATGCCCATTGTATCATCAGCTTCAAGAGTATGTTTAATAATAACATCATACTCTTTCTTTAATGCATTGATGACACGTTTATAACCACACGGCTTCTTCCGATTGCGGTGGCCTTTATATTCTGGTAGAATTTTTTTCCTAAAATTTACACTATCAGAAAAGAATAGTTTTATAGTAGCGAGTGACCCAAATTGGTCCTTAAGTTTGGTAAGCTCTCTCTTAGTGGCTCCGTATGCATCACTGAAATTAGAGGTAACAAGAATAACATCATCGTTAAAATCAATCTCAGTCTCAGCGGCAGCGCACGCCTTGTAGACAATAAAGTCTGCATCACAAAGTAATTCCATAGTTAGTGTACATCAGCCCAGGTGGTACCGCTCTTTGATTCAGCGGTGACTGGACATCTCATTTTATAATACTCACCAGCTTGTGTAGCTGTGAGTTCGAGGAGGAATTTTAAGTCTTCCTTGTCCGACTCTGAACATTCAAATTGTAATTCATCATGAACGAATGCAATTTGTCTAGCAGTTTTTGGTAAATGTTCATTCGCTAGTACCATCCATCTTTTGGCGAGGATAGCCGCCGATCCTTGGAGTAAGTAATTGAGGGACTTATGCCGCGAGTCAACGAGGATACGACGGTCGTCGAGTCCATAAAGAAAACCCCGCGTAAGAGCCGTCTGTACGCCCTCCAGGAGCTCCTTAAGGCCCGGTATGGCATCAATATAAGCTTGCCTAATTTCGGCGCCCTTCTGGGCCGCCCTGGAGTCCGGTAGTTGTTTGTCATAAGAGTGGCCTATCTTTTTATCGCCTGCCCCATAAAGGAAGGCATATGTTACCGTTTTAACTTGTCCTCTAGTGATTCCAATCTTATCAGCATTTGTCTGGTGAATGTCTCCTGTGGTAAGGATCTTAGTATATCTGCCTCCATCATATCGTGCAAGATAATGGGCCAACATACGTAACTCAATCCCAGCAAGATCAGCACCAACCATGATGAGACCTGGTGTAGCAGTAAAAAGACGTCGAAATCTTTCATCACTAGGTACCTGGGCTAAATTTGGTTTTCGGTGAGCACATCTAAATGTAGATGTAGCTACTGAACAGTGGTGATGAACCCTAGACTTCGTAACAAGCTTCTGCCATGCGTTCACGCCTTCGGATATCATCCCTAACTTTTTCGTCAGATCCAGTAGTGTCAGAAATTGAAGAGCAATATCCGTCCCAATATCTTTCAGTACTATCTCGTCTATGACTGGCTTGCCTGTTGAGGTCATTGATGACGGAATCCAACCATAGTGTGTTTGCAGTATCCATGCTATATGATCCCTTGATGTAGGGTTAAGCTCCTTTAATTTGGTGAGTGGTGCGCCCTCAACATATCCTCTTGTTTTATTAGATCGTTTTGGACAAAATCTTGGTCCTTGGACGTAAGGATGCCTGTTGCGTAGTACTTGAGTAGTTTCTTCATACTCTCTTCGGAGAGCTGACTCAAGTTCCCGTGCAGCGCTTTCATTAAAGTACCATCCATGAATTTCTTGCTCCGTTAAAATTTGTGCAACTTGGTGTTCTAATTTGACCCAATCAGGAAGGGGTGGAAATGTTCGCATAACTTCCTAGTAACAGCAACATCTTGTATACAGTAATCTTCCATCTCTCTAGACCATTCCTTCCAATCAGTTGTCTCATTGAAATCTCCTTTGAGTATACCTAGACGATATCCCCAAGCCTTAAGAGAATGACTACCATATAATTTCTGTGGTATATTATTAGAATTTTTATCTATACCCAATAAATTAGGAGCATATAGCCTAGATAGGATAAGAGTATCAATAATATCCCCATCAGGACTAAACCAAGGATATAACCTTTTAATAACAGGTATATCAAAGCCGATAATATTGTGACCGACAAGAACATCTGCAGTTTCAAGCCACGATAACGCTGTGGTAATAGAGTGTCCACTAGACATCGGTAGGTCTTTAGGTGAGTCACAGTATTTCTCGTCATTGAACGACTCCGTGAGATCATCCTCGCACCAATGGAGTGCAGCACAGTGGATCCGGGTAGCATCATTTAGTAGTCCGTTGGTCTCTAGATCGAATATTATCGCCCCCACCTTTCCAGTGATAGGTTTTGTCAACAAATCTGGCACGTTCTACTGCCTCTTTACTAGGTGGGTTAGGTTTAATCAGTTGAGCTTTATTCTCCTCCTTTTTATTAAATTTATACCATGGGTGTTCATAGTGTTGATATATATCTGCTCTTGTTGTTTCCGAGTGGTGTACGACTTCATGTTTAGAAATCTGTAACCGGGTTGAATTCGGGTTGAGCTTCATCTTCAGTAAATCTGCAAGTGGACAAATCGTAGGTTAGTTTACAGGCGATGCCAACCTCGCCAGAATAGCGATTTTTAAGAACTCGCACTGTCGTAAGCTTTCGTTCAGCTCCGCTCTGCTGATCGACCTCGAGGGCAACCACTTGATCTGATATTTGAGCGATGCTGTGAGATCCTCTAAGTGAGGACAAACTAACTCGTCCTCCTTCTTCATGGCTGTGCTTGTCATTTCCCGCCCTCCTTAAATGCGAGACTAAAAATAAGGCGATGCCTGTTCGTTCTACTAAACTACGTAATCTGGTCATTGTAACATCTATCATTCTCCTCTCGTCACCGTCTAATCCACTTAATAGTATGCTTAAATGATCTAGAATAATTATCTTACAGTCAAGTCCGGTGGCAAGATATTCAATCCTGTTATAGATGATGTCAGGATCATAACTTCCAAACCCATCAAAAACAAAAAGATTCCAATTGGCAATACTATCTGAAAAGGCGGTGTCAAGTTCTTCTTTGTCATGTTCTCCGATATGTAGGTTCTTACCAACAGCTGTGGACATCAGTCCAAGTGCTGTTCTCCTATTACTTGCTTCAAGTTCCAGGATGCCAACCCGTTCCCCTTTTTGCAAGAGGTGAGTTGCAATGTGACGCATGATTGAGGTCTTTCCTGAACCAGAGCCAGCAGTAAATGTTGTAAGTTCCCCATACCTGATCCCGTGTAGTTTCTCGTTAAGTCCTTTGAAAGGGTACTCATGATCAAATGGTTTCTGTGGTGTAGTTACCAGATCCCTAAGAGTTTCTGCATCGATGATTCCATCAGGTCGGAACGGCTTAGCGTCCCAAATAGCCTTTCGAATCGCTTCAGAATCATTAGCTTGTAATGCGTCGGAGGCGTCCTTGTAGCCTTGCAGAAGAGCGATCTTGACCTTGCCAGGTGGTAGTACGCTTGCCGCCTTCTCCGCCGCCTCACGGCCAGCAGAGTCGCCGTCGAAGAAGAGTACAATCTCATCGTAGCCCTGGAATAAGGGGATCTGTTTTTGGACATCTTTTTTTGCAGAAGCTGCCCCATGGGGTAGAGATACCATTGGCCATCCGGGCATAGCTTCGTAACAGCTGGCGGCATCTAGCTCACCTTCAGTAACAACAATACGTTTACCGCTATTAGGAAACAAATGCTGGCCAAATAAGGTATCAGTGGAAACTCCTTCATAAGTGAAAATTTTTTGTTTGGTTTTTATTTTAACTCCTTGTAATACCCCGCCTTCAGTAAAGTACGGAAAGCGTAGAGTATCTCCGTCTCTGAAAATCCTGAACTTTTCACAAGTTTTCTCAGAGATATTTCGTTTGCTAAGCCTTTGGGCTTCTCCTTTGAGGTGGACATTCTTAGACATCGTGTGATTGTGATTTATACCTTCAGCAGGTGTATATGTTTGGCATACGAAACAGAATTTGTGGCCATCAGAGTACACTGAATTGGCATCTGATGACCCGCAATTATTGCATGGTTCGTGTGCCACAAATTCGCTAGTCATACTAACCAGTCGAGTGGAATATTATGAAACGACGTCCATGGTATATCATGACGCTCGCACCATTGAGCATACGTCGTCTTACTTGATTTAGATATTTTATTATATGGTGCTTGGAATACCATTCGTAAATCTATCGAGGGGTTAGCCTTTTTAACAGCAAGGATTTTCCTTCTGTCCTTGGCATCCCAGTATCCCTTTGTTTCAAGGTAGATACTATTTGGGAGCAGGAAATCAGGGTTATAATTATGCTGAATGGTATAAGGAATCTTAGTAGATTCATATTCATATGATACTCCGAGGCCAGTAAGAAGATCAGCGACCTTCTCTTCTAGCTTAGATTTAAATTTTACCTCTTTACTGCTCTTTAATTTAGCATAGGCTTTCTTAGCCCACTCAAGAGATTCTTCTTTAGAAGTCTTCGGTGTCTTCGGCATTTTCTGGTGGTGCGTCAGTAGCCTTGAATCCATCTGTCTTACCAAATAGATCAGCTACCTCAGCTTCATTTAATTCACCAGTGTCTACTCCAGCATCTCCTTTTACTGAAACAACTTGTACACCAACCAACTTAAGACTACTTCCATAGGTAACTCCATCCTTGAGTATATAAGGCTTCTGATAGAAACCAAGTTTAACAGTAGATCCTCCATAAAGCGGTGTCTTCTTGTCAGTAATAGGCGAACCTTCAGTATCTACTACTGGTGGTCTCCTCTCTTCATTCCAAGAGAATTTTAATTTATATTTCCCATCTGCTACCTCTTCCCAAGGTGTTGGTTTAAGTGTAGCTCTTTTTGGGTTCTTGAGCTTAGACTCTGCCCATTTTAAGACATCAGCCCTCTCAGTTTCTAGCTTGTCGACAACATCACTGCTGACAACAGCCGATAGAGAATAACCAAACTTACCAGGTTCTAGTACAGCTTGGAATCCTTCTAGTGTTACGGTATCAGTTACATGTACGTTTCTATTAGACATCACACTCAGCTCCATCTAGGGCGTCCATATCACCACCAGGCTTTGCATTACTTGGCTTTAAAGATTGTAGCTCCTTATAGAGTGAATTGCGATACTTAGTCAGTTCTTCGATTCTTACATCGAGAGCGTCTACTTGATTCTGTCTTGCTTCTAACTCAGCTTTAGCGAGCCTCTCTTCAGAGACAACAATAACTCTAGTTGGTGCAAAGAATGAATCAAATAATGAATAGTGGGATTGTAACATTAGCAGAAAAAATAAGTTGAGTCAATTACAGTAGACGGTTCAAGGTCTCCTATAATCGGTGGGTTAGTTTCAGCACCTATTTGTTGTGCGAAACTAGTCAGATAATCTTCTTTAGCAAAGAGATCCATATAAGTCTCTCTAACTAAATTAGATAATGTGGTCATATCGGTAGCTCTACATAGAACACTGTCATGTATAAGAGCTATCGGTGCATCAAAACGTGTAGCACTAAGGTGTAGTAAGCTAGCATCTAGACTATGGATGAGATTAGGAGCCGTAGCTGCCTTATGCCTCATAAGAGACACCTCATCTGTATCTTTAGCTACCTCTAACTCACATCTACCAAGTAATTGAAGTCTAACAGTCTGCATCTCACGCTTCATAAGACGTTGAACGACTATGAAACCTGATGGTGTTTCCCATTCAAGCGCATCACTACCTGATCTAATGATCTTAGATACTTCAGTTTCTATCCATTTCATCACTGACATTGGGCCAGGGACTACGTTCTGCATAGCCATTCTAACCGCCTGTACCGTGATTGTGAGTTCTTCTTTATCAATCGTAATATTCTTCTCTTCAAGGGCATCCCTGATGTAAGTACGATTAGAAAAAGGTTTGGCATTGTATGGAATTGTCATGACAGTACGTTTAACGCACTTCCGATCCCAAATATCTCGGAGACGGTCAGGTATATTCCATTTGGATACCTCAGCCACAACCTTATAAGCGTCCTGCGGCCTATCAGCAGGCAGCACATTGACGAGTTGTGCTGTCTTTTTATCTCTAGCTAAACCAGCTAGGATCTGTAGACCACTACATGTAGCGTCGGTAGCTACAGGTAGACCAGTACAGTGCTTTGTCTTCATGATGATGCAGTTATAATACTCATCACATGCAGCAAGGAACTGCCATGGTTCTTCTGCTGCCTCCCAATCAGGAAGGTTAGCAATAGGATCTTTAGCTACACGGCAGATAAGTGGAATGTTATTATTTGTCCATTCTAACCTTTCGGTCATGGTGGCCTTATCTAATCCGTATGTAGTAGCGCATTGAAATGATAACCAGTCACAAGCATTACCTGTAATTACTGACTCATCAGCAAATCTTATCAATGACTTACCAAAGTCAGTATCTTGTGGTGTGAGAAATGCAGGTATAGGATAGGCCCGTCCACGATAATCAAAAGACCAAGGTATATAAAACCTTTCCTTTAATTCAAATCTCTTGACAGCCTCCATAGTCATCCGCGTACGGCATGAACGTCTAAATGCATTAGCATTCTTATTCATCACCTCTGCAGCCGCTCTACGGTAGCTCTTACGAGCATCCTTGTTGTCTGCTATATCTACTGGTTTAGGTGGGAGAGGAATCTCTACGATTGGTATAAATTTTCCAACACTAATCTGTTTCTCTTGCAGATGCTGAGCAACCGTGACTGTGAAAGAATTTAATTTATAACCTACCTTTTGAATCTTATTGAGAAACTCTATCGGCTTCTCTCCCTGTATACGTCCGTCATCTCCACGGCGCACCATCTTATGACCACGCATTACCTCATTAAGTAAGTAACCACCTGCTTTCTCATTCGTCCAATCATTAGGCTCAATTAACATGGGCCATGCTTCAGGTGAGAATAGCTCACTAGTAGCAATTACCTGGTCCTTGATCTCTAAAAACTCTGGTGTTGGTAGTATAATAACCTTAGTTTTACTACCTAACCTTACATGTGATCTAAAGAACCATCCACTTGAATTCATTATACAGTCTAGTAACCATGAACCAAGCTTAATCTTTAGACTTCTTTCCCATGCATGCCACGGATCAACATTACATCTATTCATCATAGTACGTATTACTACAATCTTTTGATGTGTACCTATTGATGCGTGCCAATAGTTCTTCTTCAATGTTTCTAGTAAACCAGGTGCACATGTTTGATAGTGCCTCATTTGACATTCACTCTCAACAGCTTTACCTATTGCTTCACTTACATTTGATGCACTATTACTATCTAGTTTAGGTCCGAAGACTTTATCAAATGTTAGCTTACATGCAATAGCAGCTAAAGCTAATGGTTCGATATGTGAAATGTGGTGGTATATATCCTTAAATGCTACACCATTCTTACCACGTTTAATCTTATAACTAAACGTCTTATCAATTGATGCAACAACTAAAGGTAATAACGTCTCAATACTAGCAGCACCGTAAACACTAGCAGAAGCATACTCTTTCTCCTCTAATTGCCTAGTATTAGCTCTTAATTTCTTAAGACCTTGGGCAATTTGATTACGTTCAAGTTGTACTTGCTCTTCAATCTGTGCGGGTGTTGGCATGTTCGCTGATCTCGTCGTTTATTTGATCAGTTAATAGTTGTTTGATCTCCATATAATGTGGATGATCAGTTGATAACAAGTCCAATGCTTGCTTCTCATAAGATATTATATCTTCAAGCGAGCGGGTCGTCATAATTCTCCTGTGGGTAGATGTAATGTACGGCATCTGAAGTGCAGACAACAAATTCATTACCTGCATCCATGATCTTCTGAGCTCTTCTCTTAGCTGAACTCTCCTTATCATACACATACTCTCTAATCTTACCAGTCTCAAGATCAGTCTCACGTATCATACAAGCTACCGATGATGGTAACTCATATCCACATACTTTCCAATCCATTAACTCTTCAAATGATAGAGAATCGAATAATTCAGCAGGTGCATCTTTGATAGCAGCCCAGTTATTGTGGTAGTATTTCTTTTTAGACATTAGGAATAAGAGTTACGTCAACTAGATAATCATCATGCAGGCATGCTTCCTCATAAGCTTCATAAGCGATGTCGTATTCATCCCCTGAGTGCTCCATAATAAAGTCTCTACCTGATGATAGCTTAACATGATACTTAGGCATTACGCGTCCTTGGTGAGTGGTTTAAGTTTGAGTATAAGATCCTCCATAAAAGGCTCCCATACTTTATTACCGCCTGGTACATCCATTCCTTTGTACATTCTCCTACGAATAAGACAATCATACATGAACTGTGCTTCCTTGCGATTGAATTCAATAGACATACATCAGGCCGCGTGATTGTGAAGTTTAAGCTTCAACGCTTTTAACCGCTTCCTTGCTTGACGCAGTGCTTGCGGTTTCTTTCTTCCTTTGTCTTTTCGCTGGACGTCCGCGCTTGCGAACTTCATCCTGTTTGATGTATGCATTGTGTAACTTCTCATTTAACTTTTCATATTGAGGCTTTAAGTCTACCTCATTAGGATACTGGTACAACCATGCTTTAACAGCATTTAGTATTAACCATTCCTCAGTCTTCATCTTGTAGCCCTCCATGATGTTCATCATTGGTAGGTCTATCTTCTACTAGGTGATGAGAAATACTAAGGACGGGAATTGACTCCCGTACCTTAGATGTTATTAACTCGATGACTTCCCTAGGATTAGATAAAGTCTTAAACGTTAGTTTAACCTCATAAGTAGCCATTGGTCAATCCTTTGACATTAACTCTTCATATCTCTTGACAACGTAGTCATGAGCATTGAGTGCGTGTGGCTTTACCTTGTTAAACATGTCAACATGTACATCCCATACCTCTTTGAGTTCAACAGTATGTATATACCAGCGATTACGTGCATCCTTAATGTAAGATGCTGCACTGATTACTGGTATCTCATCAAGGTGAGATGGTATGATAACAGGTTCCTTATGTGTAAAGTCACGTTGCTTTGTAACTGTAACAGGATAAGTGGATTCTGTCATTGTTTTAGGTGTTGTTTTACGCCTTGATTTAGGCTTTGTTTGGGTGGTAGTCATGCTATCATCGTTAACAACATGAAGGATGTGAATCCCTCAGTAAACCCTATGATAAGGGCTTAGAGAGAGAATCATTCCACTCTTGTAACAGAGCTTCATATGCTTCCTTGCTTAAAGGTTGCATTCTATTCTCTTCATCTTCTAACTCACGTAAGCGTGCTAGAAGATATTGTTTAATTAGACTCATTGGCTGCCTCTAATACTTCATTAGCTGCTCTTTGTGCTCGGCAATGATCAAGACATTCTTGTACTCGCTCTGCTTTCTCAACTACACATCTCCTAATTCTGAATTCATCCTCAGGATCAGCGTTCATTGAGAGATGTTCAAAGGCTAGTGAAGCACCTTTAGCATCCTTATATACACCGAATAACCTTGGTTCTCCAAATGTATTAGTCATTAGTGCATAAACAGTTTTCATTTGTTATTCCAGGGTGATTTACGTGGACGGTTAACAGTACTAGGTAGTTTCTTTATTACTACCTTACGACCTTGCTCTTGCATATGATCAATAGTCATACACAATAACTTGTATTCGTTTGGCATAAGATTACCTATCGTGTTTAATGAAGGGAGTGAGTCCCTTATCCAACCTATGCAGGCTGGAGAAGAGCTTCATCTTCAACTGATTGGATGGCTATCATCTCGATGAATGCCCATACTACATGATTCTTATAGACTGTCAAGTCTGCGTTAGCTTCCTTGAATAAATCATTTAAGAGGTCGTAACCATAGTTAAGTACGAGTTCATCCAGGATGTTAGTTTCAAAGGTTTCATAGAACTGGATGGTGTCACCATAATATATGTGTTCAGTGCACACACCAGATTGACAGCCATGATTAGCAATTTCCTTGAGCTCCTCCTTGTTATAAGTGCGGAGTATCTTTTCAGTTGCATTCATGTTAATCCTTGATTGGTGAACTGCGTCCATGTTAGGACGACGATCCTACGCAGAGTTGAACTGCGACCTTGAGCGTGACAAGCTCATATTCTAACCATTAAACTATAGGACCACAGTGCGTCCGTGATTGTGAAATAAAGTGTTTAACTTTACCTACAATTTAAATACTATTTAATTAGAATTAATAATAAATACGGATTACATTGTAATTATGATAAAGAATAGAATACGACTTACACACTAATAATAATAGCTTCATTGCGTATTCTATTCAATTATGTTGATGCGCTTCGTTAATTGATAGAACTTGGCTGTAATTTAATACATTCATCAAGTCATGCGATAACTCAGCTCGTCTTACTCAACACATTCATCATAGCAGCTCTTGGTCAGGTTGCAATGCTTTGTTAGCAATACCACACATCCCATCTGAGACTATCATGAGAAGCTAGACTATCACTGCTTTATTCGGTGAATCGCCTCGCTTCATTTATACATTACATCATATCACTCTGTTTGTCTATGCTTTGTCTTGAGTCCAACACAGTATCATTAAGACTCTCGTACCCATACTATCCAATACATTACTAATACTATCATCAGTACTATCGGTAATATCCAGCTCATAACTGTACTCTCCTGTCTCATTCTTTACTCCCTTTGATTCGATACAGATCTCCTCATATTAACAAGCTGAGATCCCTTGGTATCACTGTGTTCTGCCTATTATCTCCGTCCTTGCTGCGTTTTTTTGATGAGGCTGGGGGAACTTGCGCCCCCGCGTACGACGATACTAGGCTTCAGACATTTTCGTTATTTTTCTACGGGCTTTATCAGCTTTATGAAGGATTTTGATAGCTTTCTGTCTAGAGCTGCAGTCTTGCGCTTTAGATTGAAGTTTAAATAGTTTAAGTTCGTATTTATTCAAGTTAGGGACTGTTTTAGAGCTTCAGCTAGTAATCTATAGGAGGAAGCTACATAAACTTGTCCAACCACTACTGCTAAAGTAGCTATAGACCAGAATATATAATAGTAACGCTGTTTAAGTTGTTTAGGTGGTTGGTTAGTCATGGGTAGTTTAGAAGTGGATGAGGAATATCCAATCATAGGATATTAAGAGAGGGAATTGTTTGTCGAAGACGAACGGATTCCCTCTGAGGGGGAGGGTCCACCCTTCCCTCTCCCTGTATACGTCCGTCATCTCGAGATGTATTGGTATGACTAGTTCCACATTGGGAGAGGTTTACCGTTATCTTTACCTCTAGCCTCATCACGTTGTTGTTTAGTCATACCCATAACTATGTGGTTAGCGGAGCTGTGAGGGCTCTCTAAGAAGTCTTCTAGTATAGAGTTCCATTCATCTCTTTTACGGCTGTTGATGGCCTCCTGAGCGCTAATAGAGAGGGCATCTGTAAAGTACTTAACCCCCTGTGCTAGAGCATCGAGTCTATCGTCATGTTTAACGGCACCTTTTTCTCTACACATACGGGACATTTGATAGAAAAGCATATACTGAAGACGAAGTTCTGGAGCTTCATTTTTATTAGAGTTATAATCCCATTCAATAACCGACCTATTACATATAAGGCGATGTTGATTAAGAATAGGTTCCAACGCATCAATGATACGATCTTCTTTTCTGACATTAGCTCTAACTTCTTCTACATCTATATGTTGTTTAGTCTGTTGTAAGTGTTTTTTAAAGAGTTCAGCTATCATACCATCACCAAAGTTAGTCTCTATGACTAGTTTAGTAACACCAAACTTCTTACATCCTCGAAGGATATCTAGGAGAGTGTTATCGGAGTAGCCGTCTCTATAAGCTCGCATTTCGTGGAGGTAAAGGAACCCGTTCTTTTGAGATAAGAAAGCTGCTGCTGTCTCATCTGTGCCTCGTCCGGAGGGATCAACACTGCAAATGGTTTCTGTGTAAGGGGTCCATTCTCCTTGGAGCTGCATTGGAGAATAAAAATAGTCTCCAGGGAGTCCAACTGTTGGAAGGTCTTTAATGACATTAGAGGGGTCGGAGCACCATATGCAGTTGTCGGGAGCACTGTTAGGATTGACGCTAGTGACAACCATATCAGACATTTTAAGAGGAAATTTCGCTGCATCGCTTAAGCTGGTATCCAGTTGGAATTGAAGCATATAGTTAGAACGACCCATCGATGCTTCACGTTCGAGTAGGTCGTCATGATCAAATCTATCGGGATCTGTACAGTCCCATTCTTTAGCACCAGTATCTAAATCAGCTTGTATCTGTGGTGCTAAGAGTCCGTCGTATTTACTAAGGGAAGAGGATCTGGGGTATCTTGCTGGCCAAACGAAGGGACGATACGAACGCTCTGCCAGCTTACGATAAACAGTAAAAGTAGTCTGAGGAGTCCCGAGATACATAATACGGCTATCGCTTTTGGGGGTAAGAATTGACTCTGCTTCCGTGCAAAGTTGAAGTAATTTTTCACGCATTAACTCCGTCATGGAGTTTCCAGGTACCTCTATGTCGTCCAAAATCATCAAATCTGCGCGACTTCCGGTTAGCTGTCCAGTTATGCCCACCGATTTTACGCTTGGGGCTTGGTGTGGAGAACAGTTTACGTCGAAGCTGATGCGACTCCAACGAGAGTCGTCTGATTTGGGTTGTAGATGATTTAGCCATGGAGTTTCAATAATAAGTTTCTGTAGAAAGATTGACATGTTATCAGCTCTCTCTTTGGAGGCTGATATAATCATTATTTTCTTTTCCGGATCTTTAAATAATGTCCATAACACAAAAGCACCAGTAATCCAAGACTTACCAACACCTCGGAAGGCTTGAATCTGAAGCCGTTTGGGACCACTTTGAAGGTAATCTGCAATAGCATACTGTGCTCTTGTAGGGGATGGAAGGTCTAACTGTCCCCACAAAGCTTGTAAGAACAGTTTAAAGTCTTCTTGTAATACGTTTAGAACGTTTTTAGTATTCGTCATTGTCATTAGGACTACCGCTTTCGTTCCTATGAGAGCGCCAGTAATCTGGTCCACCTTCAGCAGTACCTGATCTAGAATGACTTGCACCTGAACGTACAGGATCAGAACCAAAAGTAACGCCTAAACCAGGATCTTTTAATGAATTAGCGATATCAGCTGCAGCACCTAAAGCTTTACCAATCTTTTGATTCCTGGCTTCGTTTTTATTTTCATCAGGTTTTTTGTTTATATCAGGTGGATTTGGATCAAACGGTGCTTTTCCACCAGGATCAAATGGTACTTTTCCTGGACCAGGATCTTTAGGTGGTCCTGTAATACCAGGGGAGTTCCAGGATGAACTAGCTTCGTTTTCTTTTTTCCATTTATCGTAACCGTTTTTATCTTCCCAATAATTCATAGTTATGCCTCGTTTGGTCCTGTGCGTGGATCTCGTTTGAATTTAGCTTTAGCTACTTCACCATAGTATACATCAGAATGTTTAGTATCTGGTACTTCGTAGTGTTTGTCTGATTTACCATATACTCCACCAGATTTTTTGTTCTTCTTAGCTATTTTAGGTTTTGGTTTAGGTTTCGGCTTTGGAGGCCAGTCTTTGTCCCAATCAGGGGTTGGGGTTCCAGGGGAACCGCCTTTTCCGTATGCCATAGTTTTTAGTATTCAAGTTTTTTAATTGCTTTATCGATCAGAATTTGTCGATCTCTAGTTGAACTTAACTGCCTTATCATTCTCTGAGCTTGAGCAGATTCAACTTTTTTAGCCTTCTGTAGATTCTCTAGTCTTATGGTAAGTTCTGTAAATTCTCTATTAATAACTCTTTGCATATCATATAAGGTACTTAGATTCTGGTCTTTTAGCATATTTGGATCTATTTTATCATAAAAATCTCTAGTTTCCTGATAGATAGCTTTTTCAATTAGTTGCTTCCGATTATTCTCGTCAAGTCTAGGCTTTCTATATAAAGGATCTTGACGTGGTTGGGTTGGTAGATCGAGTGATCTTATAAAATCTTTTTTGCTTACTTTTCGTAAAACATCATATAAAGTAATATCTGGTGTCTGTGTTTTCTTTAGCTGCTCCATTGCAGTTTTTACTATATTCTCCGATTCACCAATTATTCTACCTAATTCATCTGCTTTCTGTAATCTAAACGCTCTATCATAGCGCATTCTAGCTAACACTTCAGGAGTAAAGAATAATTCACCTGCCTCACCTATTATTTCTCTATAGAAAGCATGTACAAGACCATGTGGAGTACCAGCTTTTTTACTAGCACCTATGACTCCAAGTAAATTACTCGTTTCATCACCTAGTCCTGGTATATGCTTTAGTAGTACATCAGCAACATCCTTATATAATGGACTTCCTTTCTGTAATCCATCAAATATACCCATAGTAGCTTTTAAAGCAGCTATATGATGTATTTGTACTTGACGTCCTAAATCAGGGAAAGCCTCTATTAGTTCTGCAAAGTCTTCTCTAAGTTTTGGTAAACTGCTTGTTCTCAGTTGTCCAAAAGTAGTTAAATCATCAGCTGATTGAGTCATATATGCCTGTAACCAATCTCTTCCTGCCCCTGGCAGATCAACACTAGCTTCACGCATCTCACTATATCTTAATACATCAGTATCATCAAGTAATCTTCTTCTAATCGTCTTACCTACTGATGTACTTCCTAAAGTTTGCCTAAAACTCCTAGGTAGAGTAGTACCTACAGGCCTTATCATATCTTCAGTGAGATAAGGAAAATCCTCAATTAGTCTAGTTTGTTCAGCTGGATCTAAAGCTTTGAAGAAAGGTTGGTTTTTAAGTAGATCTAATTCATCAAGACTACTTGAAGGAGGACCATACTTTATAGCATTAACAATTTGAGTTCTTAGATATGATGCTTCGTCTGGAGTTTGAAGAACTCTTTGTAATATATTTGTTGGTAAATCAAATTCTTGTTCCATATAACGTTGACCTGTTTTAAAAGCGTCAACCGCATCATCGTATTTATTTAAATGTTTAGCTTTAGTTAACAATTTAGTACCTTGTGCTGTTTTCTTTAATAATTTACCTGCTCCATAGAACGGGATAAACCATTCACCCACTTCTCCTGCTATATGACCATACCTAGGATCTACGCCTGCTTTCTCTAATGTCCATCCTAATCCTTGACCTACGACCCATGCAGGTGCTCCTAGGACTTGTAAAGACTGTTTAATACCAGGAGCATTTAATACATTACCAACATTCTTAGCACCACCAAGGCCTAATCTAACAGCATCATCAGTCCATGAATCAGGATCATCTTCTGAAGCTTTTATAATGGACTGACCGACACCAGTTAGACGATTTGTTATACTATCTAGTAGTTGTGATCCTAAAAGTTTAGGATCTTTAGGATTAGTGACTTCTTGGTATTCCTCATTGATCTTCTTATCCTCTTCTTCTTTTAATCTACCTAACTCTTCATCATTATTATAACTTGAGGTCATAGTTAGCCTCCATGGAATCCTGCCGCTTTAACTTTATCTTTAAATCTAGGATCATCTCTAAAGTAGTGGAGAACTCTAAGACTCTGACGATTACCTTTTGCATTGGGTGCTACAATAGCTAATGCTTGCATTGCTTCAGGAGTCATTGGGCCTCCTGGACCTATTTGATCTAAAGTTTTAGCAGCTTTCCTTTGTGCTTCATTCCATCTAGATTGCATCTCTCCAGATGCTGGTGCTCTTTTATCCTTCTCTACTTTAGGTATCTGATTCAATACTTCTTTATTCTTTTGACCAGCAACTGATAGTTCTTCCTTTTCTTGAGTACTTTCTTCAGATCCACTTTTTCCACTTATACGATTTTGAAAGTTACTTTTTCCTTTTATAGGAGTATTATTAGGATCTTTCCAAGTTTTTAAATTAGATTCAGTACCGGGTTTTGGTAAGTTAGGTTTAAATGAACCTTTTTTAATTGGATTACCAGATTTATCATCTATCCATGCTGTATTACCTGGACCGATATAATAACCTTTAGCTTGCATTCGACTGCGCCATGCAGCAAGTTGAGTTTTTAATAATCTATCTCTTATTTTCTGATTCTTTGTTCTTCCTTTAATAAAAAGATCATAATTTGCAGCGCTTTCGTCTGCTAAGGGCTCTCTAATCCCTAGTCCTTCTAATGGATGCATAGTTACTTACGTTTTGCCCCTCCACGGCCTCGGTTTTTCTTAACGGATTCTAATCCTTTTTTAGTGACATCCTTGCCACCTTTACCCATTATACCTAAGCTTCTACGTCTTTCACTATGCCAACGTGTATATTCTTTAGTATGGTCATGTTTACCACCTGTATTATTATCACGATTATGCTTCTCTCTAGAAGCTTTATTGTTACGATAAAATTTAGCTGTGGGTCCAGGATTAGATACTCGGGCTCTTGCCATACATCCTCCGTTTAACGAGTTCTGGGTCTACTTTGGGTAGGATTCTATTCAATTTATCTAGAGGATTACCTTCATAGGCAACACCTGTGACATCATTTGTTTTAAGCCAGTCACATGCGGCTTTTAAGTCTTGAGTACTAGCCTCACCACTCTTAACCCTTTTCAGGAATTCAGTAGTGACGAGGTTATGTAACTCATTAAACTTTTCTTCTGCGGCTTTCTTTGCCATTACATCATATCGATAAGTTTGTTTGTCTCTTCTTTCCGTCTTTTTAATCTTTCAATTAGAGATTCACTTTTCTTTTCTTTTTTCTTTTTAGGTGGTGGAGCCGGAGACCATGACACATCACCTTTATCCCAGTGATATTCAGCTTGTTTTGTAGCTTTTACCATAGTTTAATAGAATAGTTTTTTATGCAGTACGGGTTTTCTTTTTCTTTTTCTTTTTAGCTAACGGTACTGGACCAGATGGAAATTGCTTATCTGAAGGATAACCACCACGTGGTTTATTTATATCTTTATCCCTTCTATCTAATAGAGATCCTGGTCCATCTGATGGGTAATGCTTATCTGGAGTTCCAGTAGGATCCCAAGATAAATCTCCTTTATCCCAACGATAATTACCTTGTTTTTTAGCTCTAACCATGATTTTAAGAGAATAGTTTTTCTTTTACAATTTCTAATGCTTTGTCGTCAAGCTTATTATCAGTACGTTTTACATAAGCAGTTAATAAATCAATTACTAATTGCTTAACTGAATCGGACTTGATAAAGGCGAGAAGGATGGGCTTGATTAATAGGGTCATTTTAAGGATGGTTGATAGTGTTTTTTAAAAATATATAAAGAAGAATTGATAAACAAATAATTGCTATAAGTTCAGTCATTCTTCATCTTCTGTTTCTTTCTCTTCTGTTTCTTCTACAACTTCATCAGCTGTTTCTCTTGCTTCTACTTGATCTGAAAATGTACTCATTTTACTACACTGTGGTTTAGGTTTATGCCAAGGTTTATACCACGGTTTAGGTGGTGTTTTACAAGCGAGGACTTTAGCTTGTGCTTTTTTCCATGCAGATATAGGAATTACATCGCTACATATTTCATAAACTCGTGATCCAGGCATTAGCATAAAACCTTTTTGCTGGAGTTTTGCACAGTTATCAATACGTACGAGTTCGTAGTTTAATTCCATTTTTTGTATCTGTCGATCCGCTGCAGCTTTACAACGTTCGACAAGTGAACCATCAAGCGGTACCATAAAATTGATCTGACCACCCCAATTCTCAGCAACAGTATAGCTCTGCTGATCCATATGTTCATCAAATGGAGTAGTATGATTGCCCATATAGAATGGGCTAAAGGTCATGGTAGCACCGTTACAAGATATGTTTGGCCCATATACCTGACGACTTGGCGCTCCATTGTTTTGGAACTGTACGGCTTGATTTGTGACGTTTCCGGTAGCAGCTGCCACTGGATTCGACGTGTTATTTGTGTCACCTTCTTCTGCCCTAACAGGATTTATTGTGAGAAGACTGATAATGAGACAGTAGTAGAAGTAGTGTCGATTTCTCTTTCGATTTCGGTCACTTCTAGTACCTGACTGGCTGCTCTTGTTACTACTTCTAGTGTAAAGTCGGAACCAGCTGTTGTCATGTTGAATACCGAGTCTGAATCGGCTATACCTCCTGAGGAGGCTGAGGTATGGGTTATATTGTCCCCAGACCATTTGTTGTATGCGGACCCATAGGTGGTGGTAGTAATCTCTTCTACTATCTCTTGGGTCGTTGTCGTGGTGGAGTTCATTGAACCCTGAGTGAATTTCGGGGTCACTAATTCTGCTCTCACTACTGAGGGTGTTAACAGTATTAAGAGTACTAACCATTTCTTCATTCTTCTTTTTTCTTAGCCATAGGACAGTTAACTGGAGTTGCTTTACCCTTCTGATTAGCTGTATTCAAGCCAAAAGACGCAAGTGCACCAGTAAATATACTAGCAACGAACGTGATATCGGAGCTTCCAGATTTTTTAATAATATTCCCAGGTAGTTCAACATAGTTGAGAGTTATTATAAACCCTGCCCAAACAACTACGCCAAGTCTAACCATAGTCGAAAGGAGAGCTATTTGTTCTTCTTCAAATTCTCCTCGCTTTCCTTTGATTTTATCAAGGAGGCTTTTTCCTTTCTTTTCTTCTTCCATGCGTCAACTTTGGATTGGAGTTGTTTCTGAACCTTTTTCTTAATTGGTTCAAATAAGGATTGAGTTACAGTGGTTGTTGCTACTGCTATAACAGCTGTTGTTACAGCAGTTACGACTACTGCAGCTTCCGGTATTGGCATTTGAATATCAATAACCGGAATCTTTAGTTTAGGTGGTTCAGGTTGTTCTTCTTTTTTCTCTTCCTTCTCCACCTCCTCAGGAGCCTCTAGATCAGCCGGAGGTATCACCATAGGCTTATATGATGGTACGAGGGCTTTAGGCTCCTTCAGGTGGATTACAGGCAGGTCTAACGGCCTTGGAAGATTGGGTGTAGGTAGTTTAATACTACCAAGGAGTACCGACACCAGTTGTTGGGGTTTTCTGTTGATTCACACCATCTTCTACAGCTGCCTCAATAGCAGCAACAGTACCAGCTTTATCAGCATCAAGTTTAGCTTTAACCCAACCTAATACTTGTGTTTCTGTTAGATCAGCATAAGGTACAAGGGTATCTGGTTTTGGTAGATCTACTTCACCAGTAGCTCTGAATGAATAAGTGCCATCAGCTCCGTTTACACGGTAGATAACTTTATTTACATACCCATCGGCGAGTTCGCGTTGAAGGGTGTTGACTTGCCAAGTTTTAGTTGCCATTGTTTTAAATAATGTGTGATTAATTATGCAGCTTCAAGTGCTGCGACTTTTGTTTTTAATGTATCTACTTCAGCTTTAAGTTCAGTAATAGCTTTAACTGCATGAGCTAGAACACCATTGTAATCAAGAGCCATATTCTGTTCCCCATCAGTTCCTGAAACTAATGTAGGAAGAATAGGTTGTACTTCTTGTGCAATGAATCCAGTGAAAGTTCTACTGTTCTGAAAGCGTGGAAGTGTAAATGTTTTAGGAACTAATTGAGATATTTTATCTAAGGATGTTTCAGTAACAGTTGTTATATTATCTTTTAAATCTCTATCAGAAGGATAAGTACCAGCGAAGGATACATTACCTTCTTTAGTTAAAGTCATCCTATCTAAATAAGATCCATGACTACTGGTATCATTAGCAAATGTAAGATCATTTGCATCTTGATTAGCTTGTATACGCCATCTATCAGCTGCATCATCGCCTTGGTCAGCCATTAACAATATACCAGCAGAAGTACCTTCATCACCATAGATAATTATGTTTGATCCTTCTACACGTATTCCTGTAGAAGTAGTGAGCATTCTCTTTGTACCATCGAAATATAATTCTGCTGCTCCATCGTTGATAAATTTAGCTTCTGCATGACCGTCATAACCATTAATTTCAACAGTATTTGAACAACCGATTTTTAAATTACCAGTTGAATTATTAATATTACTATTCGATCCGTCATGGAAGATTTGTAGCTCTTGATCATTACCCCATGCTGATTTACTACTATCACCAGTTATATATGCCCAAGTTCCGTTACCCATCGAAGAGTAACCAGCAGAGTAAACTCCGTAATTAGTTGTCGCAAGCTTCTTAGAACCATCATAGAAAAGTTCTACTGCACCATTCTCAATAGCAACGATCATATCTTCATCGCCAGCTGGATTCAGTATATCTACTCTACTAGATTTTATTTTTAAATTACCTGTACCAGATTCATTTATATATGAGTGAGATCCATCATGGTAGATTTGTAGATCATTACCTGCTCCAAAATCAACTCTTCCGTTATCATCGAAATATAAATTACCATGCATACTACCACCAGCAGCACTGGTTTCAAACTTCTTAACATTATCATAGTAGAGTTCTACGGCTCCATCATCAACAAAGTTAGCAAAGTTCTCTGATCCATCATTATCTGTAAGCCTTATGGTTGTACCACGGATTCTTAGTTCTCCTGTACCATCATCCTGAATATATGAGTTTGATCCGTCATGGTATATGACTAAATCTTCACCAGCACCAAACTTTAACTTTTTATTATCACCAGTTAAACTTATGTGCTCATTAGTCTCTATATTTCCAGTTACTGTAACTCCACCGGCAGCAGTCTCCAACTTCGTAACACCGTTATGTGCTAAGTAAACAGCTCCATCTGCATCTGCAGATATCATCATTTCAGATGCATCTTCATTCCTAAGACGGAAAGAAGCGGTTTGTATTCTTAAGTCACCAGTACCTGATTCTTTAATAACAGAGTGAGATCCATCATGATAAATCTCTAGATCTTGATCTGCACCTATCTGTACTTTCGCACTATCTGATATTAATTTTATATTCTTACTGGCATCTATTTCAAGGAAAGTTGTACCATCATCTGCAATTCTTCCGTAGTAATTAGAAGGAGTACCTATTGAATTTAGATAAAATGCGTTAGCATTACTAGCTGTTTCGATATCTATTGTTTTATTTGCACCAGATCGATTGACACCAAGGTTTCCAACAATATTCGTACCGTTTGCTATTGTCTCTAACTTCTTAGTGTTGTCATGAAAGAGTTCTACTGCTCCATCATTGATAGCTCTTAGCATCCATTCGCCAGAAGCATAAGTCCCTTTAATAAGACCTATTTCTGTACTTCCGCTTTCTAGATATAAAGCTCCAGTAGTATTATTTATATATGACCTGGTGCCATCATGGTAGAGCTGAAGATCATTGCCTGTACCAAATCTAACTTTAACATTATCATCATAGTCAGTACCTGAACCACCTCCTCCTCCAGCAGTTACCGTAGCCCAGGTAAGACCTCCTGTATTGCCTGATTGTTTTTGCAGGAACTGTCCGTTAGTCCCTGCATTACTAATTTTTAATCCTCCTTCAGAGGCTTGTGTTAATGCCATAGTTATTTAGCCTCCAGTGCGGCCACTTTAGTTTCAAGTGTTTCGATTTTAGTAATAGCTTCTTGTAAAGCTGCTGTCAATAGTGGTACGAGTTTAGAGTGGTCTATACTTTGACGTATTATGTCTCCGTCTGAATCAACAGCATCTTTCTCACCACTGATTGCTTCTGGAACAACATCTGATACTTCATGTGCAAAGAAACCGTCAACTGTTTTAGATGGATTCCTTTTAAAGTTAAATCTATAAGGTTTAAGTGTTTTTAATCTTGTAATTCCATTAGATATAAGAACTTCATTCTCTTTCAATCGGTAATCAGAAGAAGTATTATAAGAAACTGTATCTACATTAATTCTGATATCTCCTTCTTCAGTACCATCATTACCTTGGAATGAGATCATCTTTCCGCTATATCCAGAAAGACCACCTCTTCCATGACGCATTACTATACCAATAACTTCAGAAGAAGTATTGCAATTAAAATCTGCAACTTTACCTGCATTCTTCAGGAATATCTCTGCAAATCTTTCAGCATTTGTACCTATACCTCCGTTTCCATCACTTGATGGGTACAAGTTACCATGAATATAACACCCACCACTGCTTGTATTTAACTTCTCAGAATTATCGTAGAATAGTTGTACTTCTCCATTAGGGTTACAGTTGATACTGTTTTCACTGGTTTTAGCTCTTATTAATAACTCACCAGTTCCGTTTTCAATTAACGAGTTCGTTCCATTATGGTAGATCTGTAGATCATCTCCAGTACCAAATTTAGCAATTCCGTTATCTAACAAACTCAAATTAGTAGTAAGATTTATACCACCTGTGACTGATATTCCACCGCTACCTGTCTCAAACTTCTTACTGTTATCGTAATAGAGGTCTACGGATCCGTTTGAGTTAAAGTCAGCTTTCCATTCGTCAGCCGCTTTATTTAAAATACCTACATCATCGCCATATAGATTAAGACTTCCAGTACCACTATTTTTGAGAAATGAATTAGAACCATCATGGTAGATATCTAAATCATTACCTGCTCCGAAATAGTGATGAGCATTATCATCGGCATAAAGATTGCCATGTACCGTTACTCCACCTGCACCGGTTTCCAACCTTTTAGTATTATCGTGATAGAGTTCTACGGTTCCATCATTTACACATTTGATATATGTTTCATCATCGTCTTTATTTTTTAGATATAAAGCATCGGCTCTAATATTAAAATTACCAGTAGCATTATATATAAAAGAGTTGGTTCCGTTATGGTAGATTTGTATATCATCTGAATTACCTAAACCAATACCAGAAGTTGTAGGTGACCCATCCTCGAAATGTAGATAACCACTTATAGTTACTCCAGTACTATGGGTATGTAACTTCTTACTGTTATCATAATAGAGTTTTGCTTCACCATTTGCATCTGCTTCTATGTAAGCTTCCCCTGCATCAGAGTTTATTCTAAGTTGATCCGTTTCTATCCTTAACTGTTTAGACTGGGAATCTATATAACTAATATCAGCATTATGATAAATCTCTAAATCATTACCTGTACCGAATCTAGCTTTAACATTATCGTTAAAGTCTACACCTGTTGCACCGCCTACTCCAGCTGGTACTGCTGCCCAAGTCAATCCACCTGTATTACCAGACTGAGCTGATAGGAACTGTCCATTAGTTGGTGAGTTAGAGATTTGTAGTCTAGCTTCATCAACAGAAGCATCAGCTATATGTTCTTGAGCTACTGCATCATCTGCAATCTTAGCTCCAGTAATAGCATCTGCAGCTATCTTAGCAGTCGTAACTCCTAGATTCTCTAATTCAGTTGTACCTACAGTATTAGGGCTTGGAGTACCGATTGATACAGCATTACCTAATGTAATTACAAAGTAATCAGAACCAGTCGCAGGAGCTGTAGCGAATTTCAGCTTACCATTTGCTAATTGTACAAAACCTTCACTAGGTGTACTTGTACCAGAATTAGGTTTCTGTACTACACCATTGATACTAACAATACATGATTGAGCATCCACAGGTTCGTTTGAAACTGTAAATTCTGTCTCACTGCCATCAAAAGCAGGACTCAATGTTGAAATAAAAGAACTAGCTGATGTTGCTACATCATCCCAAGAAGTAGCTGAATTATTCCACACCTTCATCTTATCAGCAGTGGTGTCGAAATACATATCACCATCTGCTCTAGCTCCACCACCTGGTTTAGCAGTAGGTGCAGAACTTAATGGTCCATAATACCTTTCATCAAAGTCATCTATAGCTGTTTGAGCTGCTGCTACTCCGGCTTCATCTAATGTAAGTCTATGATAAGTATAAGTATTTAAAGTAGAAGTTGTTTCTACTAACATACCCTTACCAGCTGCTATAGTACTACTATTAAGTGTAGAATCAATACCAGTAATAGTAACTGTTGCATCTGTTGTGATAGTATCACCAGTTGTACTTACACCAGAACCATTAACTACAAGACCACCAGCATCTGCTATAGATATGATAGTACCTGCATCGTCATTAGGATCAGGATTAGTTTCTGGGAATGAATCTTTATCAGCTATAGGAACAAAACCGCCTGCATCTTGCATAACAGTTACGATTCGTTCATTAACAGCTTGTGCTGAAGGTAACTGAACATCAGTAGCATTAGCAGCAATAGTAGTTACAATACTCTTGCCATCCAATAAGTTAAGCTCAGCAGTAGTACTGGTAAGAGCTGCACTATCCGCCAAAACAGAAGCAGTACCTGACTGCATACCAGAAAGGGTTGTAAGATTAGTATCGTTTATCTTTGCAATTGTTACTGCATTATCAATTACTTTAGCTGTAGTTACAGCATTAGCTGCTAGATGTTCTGTGTCTATTGATCCATCAACATAGTGTTCGGAATCAATTGCGTTATCTGCTATTTTAGCACTGGTTACAGCATCAGCTGCTATTTTAGCTGTTGTAACAGAACCATCTGCTATATCACCTGAGCCTATTGCTCCTGTTGCTAATTTCTCTGAAGTAATAGCACCAGCTGCTATCTTAGCTGTAGTTATATTACTATCTGCTATCTTAGCTGTAGTTATATTACTATCTGCTATCTTAGCTGTAGTTACCTGGCTGTCGGCAATGTGAGCAGTATCAATACTACCATCAGCATAATGCTCAGAATCAATTGCATCGTCTGCAATTTTAGTTCCTATAATAGCGTCAGCTGCTATATCAACTGTAGCTATTGTACCACTAACTAAATTAGCGCTTGCTACTGTTATATCTGTTGGTAATGCACCGCTGTTTAACTTAGCCATAGTAACAGCATTATCTGCTATTTTAGCTGTACTAACACTGCCATTCCCTAACTTCTCTTCAACTATATTTCCGTCAGTTATTTTATTAGTAGTAACAGCATTAGTTGCTAACTTATCTGTTGTAATCTGTCCGTTTGCAATATGCTCAGTATCTATTGATCCAGCTATATAATGTTCTGAATCAATTTGATCATCAGCTATTAATGCTCCTGTAATATTATCAGCTGCTATCTTAGCAGTTGTTACATTAGCATCTTTAATTTGAGCTGTATGTACAGCATTAGGTTCAATTTCCCAATTCTGTACTAATTGGTCTTGAGTTTCCGCAACACCTCTTAATGCTTGTTTTTGATTGTTATTTAAATCATCAGCTTTAACTGAAGAACCTGCAGCAAATGTAGCTTTAGGTGTATCTACACCTATTTCACGATAAATACGTATTACAGCATTTTCAGCAGGTATTTTAGATGTTACCCAAGCTATTGTACCGCCATTTACGGTGTAAGATTGAAGTTCATAGTCATGACTTGGGCTGCCTCCTAATCCAGTACCTGCTGTTTTAAGAACACCATCCACTCGGACTTTGATCTCAGTTGCGGCAAAGCTCTCGATGGAAAAAGCTTCTGATGCATCACCAAGCGGCTGACTATATTGTTTGAATGTTGCCATGTTTTTTTATAAATAAATTAATGTGCTATGACTATACAACAGCCAGCTTTCCCAGCTTCTCCAGCTATATAACATTGATAACTGCCACTAGCACTACATGAAGCTCCGTGTGCTCCAGCTCCATAAGTGTCGCCACCTAAAACAGCTCTGCCTCCTTTATGTTCATTTCCGTGCCAACCGCCTACTCCTCCAGGTAATACTGCTCCATTTGTACCTGAACCACCTGCATTAGAAGTTCCAGAAAGACCACCAGTTCCAGAGGTTTTGTAATAAGCAACACCAGTTACACCACCTGTAGCTGTAGCAGTTGCTCCAGTACCTGCAGGATTAAGACTAGTTGTTCCTCCATTTACCTGGTCGTCTTGATCTGTAGTATAACTATTACCTAAATAAGTTTCTCCTGTACCACCGGCACCTATAGTGACACTAGCTGCTGCACCCATCTCTGCTTTATTATATGCAGCGATACAAGTACCACCGCCTCCGCCTCCATAGACGCTCATAGTTCCAACACCGTTATTTCCCCAAGTATAGCTACGACCGCCGCCACCACCTACAAGTATAACAGTAAAAGCCTCAGCATTTGCTGGAGCAGTATAACTGCCACTACTAGTGAATATTTGTGCATCACCAGCAAGTCCAAGTACTGCTCCTGTAAGACTAGTAAGATAACCTGCACCATTAGTTAATTGATTATTATTAGTAGGTAGCGTAGCCCATGTATTATCTCCTCTTAAACAGTTAGCAGAAGATGGTGTACCTGTAGCTGATAAGTGAGATATGTCTACAGAACCAGCTATTAATTCTGCGGAGTCAATAGAATTACCAGCTATTTGGTTATTTGTAATAGTTTTATCTGCTATATGTCCTGCATCTATACTCTTATCTACATAGTGTTCCGAATCGATTGAGTCATCTTCTATCTTTGTACCATCAACACAGTCTGCACCTAACTTAGATTTAATAATAGAGTTATTTAAAATCTTAGGTCCGGTAACAGTGTTATCTTGTAACATAACACCTTCAATAGAGTTATCTCTAATAACCCAATCATCTGCTGTATTAACAGTTATATCATTCTTATCACCTGCTGTTAATCCTAATCCTGATCCACCGCCTCCTCCTACAGAACCTACTTCTTCAATTCTATGTCGTAATTGAGTATGATTAGTATTTAAATAATCTGCTTTAATTGAACTGCCTGCGACATAAGAGTGTCTAGGATCATCTATATTAGTATTTCTCCAGATTTTAATCGCAGTACCATTGGAAGGAGCAGTTACAAATATAACTGTAGAACCAGTGATACCATAATCTGCAGGATTGCTTTTTGTAACTCCTGCAAGTGATACTTCTACATCTGTTACAAGTAAGAAAGGAAAGGTAATAGTATAATTGGTTGTACTACCATTTCCTGTATATAATTGTTCTACTGCCATTTATCTTGATGGGACTAAAAGGTTTGTAGTTTGCTGTGTTTTACGGTATCTAGCTCTACCTATTTCTTTTTGCTTTCTAATAAGCTGTGTGACTCTAGGATCATTCATTATATTAGCCCAAGCCTTACGTCTAACTTGTTGGAATTCATAATCAATCTTACGATTATGATAATAATCTCCAGCTTCAAATTTACCTCTATTACCATCTCTAATGTCTTTATGCATTTCAGCTATTGATGCTATAACTCTAGGATGTTCAGCTAATTTATTTAGCTTATGTTCTAAGTTATATCTACCCATAGCTTGTTGGAACATAGAGCGGATAATAGGTGAATCAGATAAATCATCACCATTTGGAGAGTAATAAGTTGAAAGACGTGTATCATATCCACTATCAAAGAGTAGCTGTCTGCCAGGACTTGAGTCTAAATTTAACTGAATAGGACTAAATGTATTAAATGCTCTAGTTAAGAAGTCGTGATCCTTAATAGGACGACCATTCAACATATCGTATTTAATAGGTAGTTGTTCACCAGTTAGATTTTCACTAATAAGGTTTCTGTTACGTAATGCTTGGTCAATACCAGAGCCTAATTCACGAGTATAAGGAGTAAATAATTTACCTAGATCAGCTCTTAAAGCAGCTAAAGGTACTTGGTTATTAATTAATCCTGCAGCAATACGTTCTGCTTGCCCAGGACGACCAGCAAATAAATCAACAAACTGTTGCATACCAGCAAGATATGACTTACTAGCAATGCCTTGTGCTATAACAAGTGATGTTTTAAGTAATTCCTTCTCTGTCCATTCATCACCCATTAACATACTATGGTCACCGATATCAGCAACGATAGACATGATTTGATTGAAGGGTTCGATAGAATCATATCCTATCATAAGCCCGCCTACTTTTACATGCCTTGGTTTATAACCCGCATCTAACCACATCTGACGTTTCTGTCGATCTGTAGGACCATTACCTGTTAGATCTCCTCTCATCCATGCCCATGATGCCATACTAATTAAGGCAGCACCCATACCTAAACGACCAGTTTGTAATGCCTTAGCATTGATCAGTTCTTCAGGTGTAGTAATACCATATTTAGCTACATCAGTTAAATTATTAGGATTAGCAAATGCTATATCATTGAATTCTTTAACTAAGAAGTTGAATCCAGGTGTATGCTTAGCGGTTAAACTAATGCCATTGACACCAGTTCTTGCAAACAGAAAGAAAGGCTTAGCCCATGGGTTAGCAGTAAATACATCATTCAATCCTTTTGCAAATCCAGTTAAATCTTGTGTTAGTGTTACTTCTTTACCTGCAAATTTAACAGCTTCATCGATTATATCTCCATTACCATCAAATATTTGAGAGTAGAAATCTTGTTCATAGGCTTGCATTAAATCCCTAGTAATTGCTGGTGTTTTACCACCTGCAGATTGTATATCTAGAACATTACGCATAGCTTTCTCTCTCATCTTAGCTCTACCTAGTATATACTTAAAAGCATCATCAGTAGCAGCCATGATTTTAGTGGAATATGTAAGCCAATTAGTGTTATTCATATTCCTAGCCATATTTGCCATAGCAAATGCAGCCCTATCTCCATCACTAGCTCTACCAGTATCTTCAGCCCAACGCCTTAATACTTCCCAATTGTCGTCATTTCTACTAAATTCCACATAACGTGATCTCATAGTAGATACATCACCACTCCAATAGGAGTTAAGTTTAGTTTTAAAGAGTTCAAATGACTCAGGTATAGCTTCCATCATAGCATTTAATGCAGCTAATGATGTTTTTATAGTAGATGAATCGCCTGTGAACGGGTACCTCATAGTAGCCCCTAAGGCTGTTGACATAGGTCTCAGGAAGGTTGCCGTAGACGTACCTAAAATAGCTCTTGCAGAGGTCTTAGGACCGCTTAGAACGCTATGTATAAACACACCTTCTAGTTCTCTAATCAGTGCACCTGTTCTATCAGGTCCTTTAGGATCTATTTTACCGCCTTTAATCATCTTTCTAGCCCAATGATCGAAATCATCTAGGCTATTAACAGTCTTCATAGAGGAGAACGTTTCAAACAAAGCATTCATAAGTCCTTCATCAGCATCTTCTTTGGCGATTTTAAGGATAGACATAATAGACTCCCTTGTATCTGCCATCTCTTGAGTTAATGATGACTCTAAGAATTCCCTTTGTTTACCAGCACCTATCTGTCTGAAGTTATCTGATTTGATAATTCTGGCTTTCTTTGTTTCTTGTAGTGCAGTTAGTAGTGTATCTACAACTTGTGCTGCAGGTCCATCTATATCACCAAGATCTACAATATCAGCTAGTTCTCTACCAGCAATACCTGTGTCTCTTATTTGATGTAAAAGAGTACCTGTTATTAAATCAGCTACAACTATGTTCTTACTAGTGAAAGTTTCAATTGTATCTACAACTTCACCAGCTGCATTAGTTACATCATAACTATCTTTAGATTTCCATAGTTCAGACAAGTATTCTTCAGCTGTCATTTCAGCTGCATTCCTGCCTTGAGTAATACGTTGATGAGCTAAGATTGAGTCACCAAATACTTCTACTAATGTCTTTCTACTACGTTTAGCTGCTTCTACTACAGCTCTAAATTTATCAGCACTATATAATCTTCTTAATATCTGCTCAGCCGTAGCTTCACTGACATCTCCTTCTCTTGCAATACGCTCACGTTGAACGGGAGTCGTTACAGAACCCGTAGATCCTTCTTCTGCGTCCCACTGAGAACGTATTTTCTTCTGTGTTTCCCAAGCTTCATAAGGTGTCTGCTCTGATATATGAGCACCTTGGCTTGAATCAGCCACTGGTCTATTCTTAGAAGCACGGAATTGCTGATCTCCTCTTCTAAGTTCAGCAACACCTTTTTCTATATCTTGTGTTTTAACACTAGTGTTTCTATCTGTAATCTGTTTAATAGCTTTCTTGCTACCTTTACCTACTATATGAGCAACACCGTCAAATACGATGCCGATACCCATACCCTCGACAATGTTTTTTAATTTCATCATCACTGGGTGATCAGTTTCTTTAGTAGTTATAGGCGTATCTATAAAGCCGAATCTATCTTTGAGAGTAGCAAGAGCATTCTGTCCATCTGATTCTTTAGAAATCAAGTCGGACACAGCACCAACACCAGCTGCTCTTACATAACTATTAGCAAGTAAAGTACCAGTAGCTGTAAGACCAAGCCTTGCGGCTGTTACTTTAGCTGTTGGTATGATAGCTGCTGCTAACGAACCGAAGTGTACAACACCTCTAGCTAACTTACCCCACCATGTTTTAGTTATAATAGGATTATCGTGGTCAACGAATGGATCCCAATCAGGTTTATACCCACCTTCATCTTCTCTTTCTCTTTGCATTTCACCTGTTAACGCATCAACTGTACGTTCAGGGAAAGTAGCTATAGAGGATGCTGTGTCTTGTAAACCACCTGATAGAATAGATTGCCCTTCTTTGACTAGTGCTTTAAATCCCCATTCTTCTGCATTGCGTGGATCTTCTTGTGTAGCTAAAGCCTTTGTTTCTTCAGCTTGTTCTATTTCTGCAGTTTGTGCCTCAGCTTCTTGTGAAGCTTCTAACTCAGCAGCAGAATTCATGATGTCATCTGCTGACTCTTGTAGAGCTTCGGTATCAATTTCTAATAAAGAATCTGGCATTTTTCTATGTCATTAGTACATCAGCCACGAACGCCTTAGCAACTTCTGGCTGTAAATTATTTAATTGAAGATATGGTGGTAAGTCTCCAACTTGAGCTGCAAACTCATCATTTAATTCTGATGGTATATTAACTAAACTTCTATACGAACTATCAATAAGTGCATACTGTTGAGATACTTGAGAACCAGACCTTAGTCTTTGAAGCATTAAGTCATGTATACTTGGTTCTGGCATTAATTCCTGATTATAGTTCGGATCAAATAGTATTCTTAAACTCTTAGATGAATTCGGTTTACGTAATAAATCCTGTAAGTATAGTGGTAAGTTATCTTCAGGTAGTTTAATTTTACCCTCCTTCATTAACCCTAACTTATCTAATCTATAAAACATTAGATTAGTAGGAGTCGCAGGTTTACCATTAGGTAATCTTCTTATAGATGGAAAGTTACGATAGTAAGTAGGTACTACTGAACCTTTAGTAAGTAGAGCTTGTTTGATCGCAGTCTCTTCTCCTGACCAAGGTTTATCACTATTCATTAGAGAAGGCTCTTTGGCAAGAGACTCTTTAGCTCTACCTAAATCCATCCTAGCATCTGTAGCTTGAATACTACCTCCATATCTAGACCATGATGTATCATCATCTCCGCCTATATCTAGTCCGTCTAGTACAGCTTTTCGAGCAGAAGTGGCAGCTTCTTCGTCATTAGCTCCTCTACTTTTCGCAAGAGTATAGGCTCTATTATAAGCTCTAGTAGCATTCTGCTCATAAGCTCTCCACTTAATAGTTTTAGCTTGGTTTAGATCTCTTTCTTGTGTTTTCTCATTAACTGCAGCAGTAACAAAATCATCTCTAGCTTCGGTATCTACACCTCCAGTGACTTTATCAAGCCATTGTTTCTTAAGAATAGGATCTTCAATACCTCTTAAATCAGACATTTCTATAGCTTCACCTCTGGCTTGCTTTTGTTTTAACTGCCAATCTATGTCATGATCAGGTACTTCAGCAGATGTATAGATATTTTTTATCCCATCAGGTAATTGCTCATAAGTTACACCTAATGTTTCCATAGCTTTAATAATAATTTGATGCTTTTCTTCCATTGATGGAGGTGTTTTCCTTTCAGCAAGCTCAGCTAATATCTTGTTCTCATAAGCATCTTTTTCACCTTGCAGTATAGCCTCTCTATTATCAGCTTCCTCTGCTTCATGTGCATTAATACCAGCTAACATTATATTAGCTTCTTCTTTCCAGTAATCTCTTACCTTATGATACTGACCATCATTACCTAAAAACTCATGATCTAAGATAGCATTAATTTGTTGTCTAGGTATAACACCAGTCTTTGCAGCTTCTCCTATCTCAATTGCTGTAATTAATCTAGTTCTTTTCAGATCATTCCCATAAGCACCTTTATGTAGATTAATGTGATCTATAAAATAACTTGGGTTGTTTAGTCTACTACGAAGGTCTTCTGCTCTATTATCTGCTGCAATCTTCTCAGAAATTTTTCCTAAATTTTCTATCTCTTGTTTGACATAAGCAGTAGCTTGATTAAACACAGGTATAGCGACATCTCTTTTATATCTGCCTCTATGTCCCATCTCTAAGTTTCTATGATGATTAACATAGTAAACAGCTATGGCATCTGCAACAAGCCTTTTCTCGGCATTAGATTCAGCATTACCCATTCCAAGCTCTTTTACACTACCGTCAGCCTGTGTTAATCTTAGTTTAAATGTCTTTGCAGCTATCTTATAGAAACTAGGAAAATCTTGTACTACAGTAGCAGCACTAGTGTGATACCTACGGTTCCTTTCTAGATACCCTTCACCTTGAGAAAGTACTTGACCTCTTAATAGAGCATTTCCGACATCAGCATTACCTTCTTCAATAGCTTGATATCCAAAAGCGTTTGTAGCTTCTTGTAGGATTTGACTTTCTTTTTCATATAACTCATTCTCTTCTATTTCTTTATCAATCCACTTATAAGTTGTAGAGTCATTAGGATCAAAACCAGCTATACCAGTAGCTTTTGTTCGATCATTAAGCTCCCAATAAGGTCTAGATTCTTCTAAGTATGTATCATAACTTTTTTTAACTTCAACAGCTTTACCCATCAACGTTTGTATATCAGTCCACTGTTTAGACTTCTGTTCAAACATGTGGTTATGGATCTGTATTAAATTATTAAACTGTTGTTCTCTATCTATCTGAACTCTCTCAATTTCAGCATTGACAGACTCAACCATATCAGGTTCTTCTGCTGCTGCTGCAGAGAAATGATTAGCCGGATCTGCTTCTACAATAGGTGCTTCTAATTGGTCAAAAAACGAACCACTCATGATACAACCTCCATGTTAACATCAATCTTACTGTAATCTACAGTTAAATAATTATGCCTAATACCTACAGCCATTGGGTTTATCTTGACAACATTCTGAGCCATAGCACCGCGGTAACGAGTATTCTTATTAGACTTATAATTAAACTCATAAATCTTGTAACCTTTAGGTGACTGACCTACCTCTTGAATATTCTCTTTTAATTTAGCATCGGATAGACTAATTGCTGTAGATGCAATTGATAGCATCATGCCTATATTAGCCATTGTTGTATCACCCTTAGGAGGCATCATAACAGGTGCACCGTACTCAGGGAATACTCCAAGTGCTTCTTTATTTCTAGCAAGAGCTCTTCTTTGATACCTATGTATTTTAGTCATCTTACCATCCATTTGTGGACCAAAGGCTGAACGGACACCGCTTTCTACTCTAGCTTGTTTCCTTAATATTTCCATAACCTTACCACGGCCAGCTCCTCTAGCAACACTTTCTCCGCTTTGGGTTACACTTCCAGCTGCATTAGTTAATTTAGCTAACTCTACTGACTGGCTTTGAACTTCTCTACGGCCTCTACCTAAAGCATATAGAGCTGTAACATAGGCATCACTCTTAGCTCTTGACAAGCCACCAGCTATTCTTTCTCTGCCTCGCTTATGAGACATCTCTCTGTTCCAGTATTTCAATGACTCAGAGAAGTATCGAGAATCTTTTTTCTGTTTCTCGATTCTTGCTTGCATTCTTATACCAGCATTTGGGTCAGGTGCGCACACGACAAAATTCTATAAAGGGCAATTGGTTGGGTCCGTGTAAAATTTCTCGCAAAAATTTGAACCCTAAAAATTTAAGTAGTTTTAAGTGGACCTTATTACGTTTATCCACTATATTCCATAGGAGTGGTTCTTCTCTACTATCGACGAAACGTTTAGCTTCTCTAGCAAAGGTAGTTGGGTAGTCTAATATTACATCTGTACATAACATCCATATTTCTCCATTTAGGCCTACTCCAGCCATACCGGCAGTCTTGCCGTTAGGCGCTTCGAACCATACACAGGAGCCGCTGTGAACAGCCAAAGGGAGGTGTTCCACAGGATTTAGCCCGTGGCCCTCTTCTATCTCTCTGCGGTCCTCAGGGAGCAGGTTAAAGGCCACTTGTAAAGCAGCCTCGATTGTTGCTGGGTGAATTAATTTCGACATTACGTTCGGCGATAATGCATTGGTGACCAGTCACCTTCCCAAGACATAGATCTTAAGGTAGCAGGTGCTGGGTGGGAGGATTTTAAGAATATACCTACATTAGTATTTCTTTCGTATACTGGTATATCTTTAATTTTTTCTTTTAAGTAAGGTGCATCTGATGCATCATACTCATCTAAATCTGTAGATTCATAGACTTCAGTATAGTCAGTTTTACCTACTCTAGTTAAAGTAGTTTCATATAAACCAATTCTTCCAAAGTTTAACTTAATCCGATGTACAGTTAATTTAGAATTAACATCAGATCTAACTAACTTACCTTCTGATTCGGTAGGATATAGTCGGGGAAATTCTACATTATATTCATAGAGATACCCTATATGTAATCCAGTTTCAGTCCAACTTCCAGGTACAGTGAATGAAGTACCAGCACCAGTGACAGTAACTTCAGCGTATCTACCTAATCTAGTATTATTTACACCGGCTGTTGAGTCAACAAGTACTAACTTACCATTAGGTGTAGTCACACTAGATTGCCATGTAAACTCACACCCACCTGTACCATCAGTAAATGTAGTTACATCAGTAACAGAATTATAAACACCGCCTTGCATTGTAGTGTAATTATCTAGATGTATTAGGTAATTAATATCATCCTGTTCAATACTTGGGTCAGCAGTAGCTTGTACTAAGTTAATTCTCTGAAGAAAATTATCAGTATCTAGTAAGAAATACTCATCTTCTACACAGAAATGATACTTAATAGGGTTAGTATGTTTCCATTTAAACCAAGAAGCTACAGAATCCTCTATATTAGCTCCTCTAAAATATTTAAATCCAATAACTTCATCGCTATTAGTTTTACCAAAGAGAATAAGATTGTTTTCCCTAGTATTTGTTATGAGATCTATATCTTTTGCTAATATTGTAGGTACTATCTTACTCATCTCTACTACAGTTGGATCACCTTCACGCTTAATATCTGACATCTCTACAAACCTACTATACTTATTAGAGTTATCTATAAAGCCTGTAGTTAAACCAGTATCTATAGGAGGTAATACTTTATTATAGTTATGGTTTGCAATTGATCTCAGTTTAGCAGTATCTGGTGTGAATACTGTATCATCAGCAGACAGTAAGAATTGTCTATTAGTACTAAAGCATATTAATCCAGTATTAGTTTCAATAGCATCAAAGAGATCTGACGGATATATAGAAGCACATGCTATATCAACAGGGTCTGTAGCACTGATTGTTAAAGCCGTAACATTCCAAAAGTCAGGTTCATCTATTGTACCAGGTCTAGAAGATATAACGTTTTCACCTGCTAAAAAAGTTAATCTATTACGAAAGAATACTACTTTATTTATCGTCTGACCAACAAAACTAGGCTTAGGACAGGTAAGATCATCTCCTACTTTTCTGTCTTTATATGTATATTGTTTAACAAGGAAGTCTCCATCAGCCTGTCTTTGTAACATATGCGGCATAGTAGCTGCATTGAAGCTCTTATCAATACCAGGCTTAGCACACTCAGTCCATACACCAGGACCGTCCTTACCGCCTTCTCCTGAGAATTTTACATAGTAATCATCCTCATCTGAAGAACGTGTATTAGAAATTTTAACTATATAACCGTCTTTACATTGGATAGGAAGTTTAGTTATATCATTAACAGTGCCCTGCATGACACGCATAAGGTCATTATCTAAAGCTTCTACATTAAATGCACTGGTAGAACTTAAGTATATACCTGTACCTATCTGTGTAGCTGTAACAGAAGTACCAGATATTTCACCCATGATACCACCTATTACAGTGTCAATTGTAACAGCTGTATCCGAGTCAAATGGTGTAGGAGCAGGACGTACTGCTTTAATATTTGCTTTGGTTGCTACTTCTTCATGCTCAGTTACCTCAACAGTATAGTTGAAAGTAGACGCAGCTGAGTCTAATGAAACAGTAGTAGTGTCTCCATCTTCCCAGTCTTCCCCACCATGTAGTAGTATTATCTCACGGTTGTATGTACATCTATAATGTGACTGCTGAGTACCATCACCATCTAATCTACCCTGCTGTCCTAATGCAGTAATTCGGAATGTAAGATTTTTTCTAGTTCCTGTATTTGTTTCAGCTCCACTGAATACCTGTGTACCTATACCATCACAAGTACCTGATCCAGCACCTTCATCAAGTGTATCACCTGCTATTTTAACACGAGTAGCTCTCTTAATAGTACTAGTAGTCTCATTATTATAAAGATTTATACCATACTGTCTACCGTTTTCTGTTCTCAGTATATCAATAAAAGCGAAGTAAGCATCAGGTCTAGCATCTGTAGTACCTGTAACAGCTACAGTTTTACTTCTATTATTTAAGAATGTAGTATCGTTAATAGTTAACGCTTGTATATCTTCTGTATCTGTAGCTGGACTAGGAGTTAAATAACTAGTAATAGATGTGTGGTTAGAGTTACTGCCATCATAAGCAGCGTCATCTGTATGATACCATACATTCTTTTCAGCTCCATCATTACAAGACCACATCCTCACCCTACCATTTTCAGCTACTTGTCCTATGTATGATCCTTCTGTTTGATCACGGAAGTAATGAAACCATGATCCACCAGACTGTACGTTAGCAAGAGGACCACCTCCTGCAGCAGCTTCTACTCTCTTAGCTCCAGGCCTTTTATATAGGCCATATGTGACATCTGGTATAGCATTAACAGCGTTCTTTAATTGACCTGGTGTCTTCAACTGATCAGGCTGTTCTGATATACCACCGCCACCATAGTTAGCGATTGTTTGTGTAATACCTGCCATTAGCGTGTTAGTGTCCTCCAAGGTTGATAGGAATTATAGACAGAATCTTCAGGTAGACCGAACATAGTATGGTTACCTTGATTACATTCATATTCCATAGCTGCAGCTCTAGCTAATTGCTCTTGTTGCAGCAGTAATGCTGTTAATTCTCTATTAGCAACAAGTTGTGTAGCTGCTTGTCTGCATGCTCTAGCTATTATTAATCTTCTAAATACTGGTGGTACCTCTTCAAACTTAAATAGTCTAGTGATATCAAGGGTTACTTCAGTCGCATCAGACCAATCATCAGTGTGATCATACTTATCATATAAATTACCGTTACGTCTAACGACATCATACACTCTGGATCTCCATCCGTCTGTAACATCCATCCGTAAAATGTCATTACCTATAGCTATTTTACCTGTAGTAGAATCAGGTGAGTATGTGACATGTTTCTCAATATTAAAATGCCATCCTTCTGTCTGTATATCTACATTAGCATCTCTCAATAAGTTATATACAAAACCTACTTCAGGGTTATCCTTAACTATCGAAGTTACTGGTGATTGACCAATAGCTCCCAGTATTGAATTCACTGCGGATAGTTCGGTATCGGTGTCAATTGTTGTGGAAGCCATAAAGTTATATTAATAAAAAAAAGGGGAGCATGAGAACTCCCCTATGTGAATAGTCAGTTAAGTACCAACAAACTTGGCTGGTTTTGTAGCTGTTCCAGCGAACAGTTCCACAGCAGCAGCTGGGTTAAGAGGCTTGGCGCCCATAGCCAACCTACCTAGAATGACATCTCCTTGGTAAACCACGGACACGTCACCTGAAGTAACTTGAACTTGAGGTCCGATTGCTTCTACGCAACCTACGGCTTCTTTCTGGAAGATCAAGCCGCAAGAGTTTGCGAACTCAGCAGCAGTACCGTATTCGTTAACGGTCTTCTGTCCAGAAGGAGTTGTTGCTCCATCTTGGTCAACCATGTTGTCGCCAATGAATGAACCTGTGTTACCAGGATCAGCAAGTGCAGGTACAGAAGGACCAGCGGTACCACCATACTTAACACCATTAGCTCCGAACCATGGAATATTCATGGATTTGTAGATCTTGATTCCGGCAATCGAGATGATTCCGTTACCAGTCTGTAAGCCATCGCCTTGCTCATCACGGTTAATCAAACCATTAGTGCTAACAGCTTGTATTAATTCGTAATATTGCCTTGGAGATAGTACGGCTACTCGGCCTTCACCACCTACTCCCTTCTCATCTAGTGCTGCAGCAGCATCATAGAATGCATTAACAATGAATGTTGAGTTATATGCATCAGATGCTAGAGCATTAGTACCAACACGGATCTGTGTTCCGCCTGGTTCTTCAAAGCCTGTAGCAGTTACTGGGCTTTGTAGTCTTGCAGCGTTAGATACAGCACGGAAGATACGACGGTCATAGTTCTCAGCTAGAGCATAACCAATCTTACGTGAGATCTCTCCTCTCAAATCGTAGTGTGCAAGAGTCTCATCTAATTCATACACGAATGCAGAACTGATTAAGAGGTCATCACACTCGATCGTAACTTCTGATACTGGGGGTGCCTTATCATCGTTACCTAATATACTACGTCCAGGAACATGGAATTCTGATTTGGTACGACCAGTGAAGATGAACTGTAATGAACGTCCGTTCTTCAAGGTACGCTTTGTGACTAGATCACGAGCGATCGTATTTCTTTGGAATCCCTTAAACATTTCACCTGAAAATAACTTCAGGTATAAATTTCTCCTGGCATCGGTTGTGGTATCAGCGGCATTATTAGCACCACCCCATACCACACTGGAATTATTTCCAGTAGATTGTTGAGCCATTTATCTGTTTAAAGATTGTATTGTTTACTTTCTTACGCGTAATGTTTTGATCATTTGTTGTGGTCTTTCCCACCGTCTAGACGGCTAAGGGTATCCAGCGTACTGGGCCAAAGCCAAGGCAGGGACGGTCCGACTCTGAGGTGCCATCCCTACTACTCAACCTAGAAGAGCTTCTTCTAAAGATTGAGGTTCATCATCAACACCAGGTGGTTGAGAATCACTAGGAGTATTATCCTGTGGATCTTTAATATCACCATAACCTGGTAAATTGTTGATTCTTGAATCAGGAGATACTGGTGTAACGTTCGCTACTCCAAAACCGCCTGTTGATTGTTGTGCCATTAGTATTCCTCCGATTGACATGGTGGGCAGGATCTACAATGTTCATGTTCATACATATGTAGACCCTCTATCATGATAAAGAACCCCATGGGTAGAAGGAATATCATCCATGGGGATTCTAAGTATTTCATCAGAAGCTATACTTTGCACCCACTTTGGTACCCCAAGTATTGTCATCATCTGTATCTGAATCTGCAGTCAGTACTGAGACTTCTCCGTAGAAGTCAAGCTTCTCAGTAGCAGCTACATTAGCTCCTACCTTACCAGAGATTCTATTGTCTGACTCATCAGCTCCATCTACTGTAACGACAGCTGGACCACCTTGTACATACCAATCAAAGGTATCGTTACCACCTTCATATCCTACATGGAAATCGGTGACAGCACCTGTATAATCAGCTCCGGTAAACCCGGCATTGTTCTCCACGTTCACGTAGACTCCGGCGAAGGCCGGACCTGCAACGAGTGTGGAAGCGAGTGCTAGTGCTATTCTTTTCATTGATAAAATTTAAGTTTGCTTTGTATAAGGCACGCCGCGATACTTTAGTTGGATCTTTTTTTGCATGGATCTTCTCCTTAGTACCACACCCCCGTTCCATGATGTGGTTTCATGCGTTCCCAAAAGGGAATGAACGGACGCGGTTGCCTGTGGCTTCTACTGTATCGACATACGAGCCGCCTTATGCTAAGTCTAGTGGGAAATTATGTGCGTTTCTCTCATGCATTACTTCCATACCTAAGTTAGCTCGGTTTAACACATCAGCCCATGTAGGTACTACCTTACCATTCGCATCTAAGATGGATTGGTTAAAGTTGAATCCATTAAGATTGAACGCCATAGTACTGACTCCCATGGAGGTAAGCCATATGCAAACCACTGGCCAAGTAGCAAGAAAGAAATGAAGAGAACGAGAATTATTAAAGCTCGCATATTGAAAAATTAATCTACCAAAGTAACCATGAGCAGCTACAATGTTGTATGTTTCTTCATCTTGCCCAAACTTATATCCATAGTTTTGGGATTCATTATCTGTTGTCTCTCGTATGATAGAACTGGAGACCAATGATCCGTGCATAGCAGCGAACAAAGCTCCACCAAATACCCCCGCAACTCCCAACATATGGAAAGGATGCATAAGGATATTATGTTCCGCTTGAAAGACAAACATAAAGTTGAACGTTCCTGATATTCCCAACGGCATACCGTCAGAGAAACTTCCTTGCCCGAAAGGATATACCAAGAAGACTGCAAAGGCTGCAGATACGGGTGCCGAATAAGCAACTGCTATCCAGGGTCTAGTTCCTAATCTGTAACTAAGTTCCCATTGGCGTCCCATGTAGGCACAAATACCAATAAGAAAATGGAATACAATTAGTTGATACGGTCCTCCATTATATAACCACTCATCTATATTCGCAGCTTCCCATATAGGATAGAAGTGCATACCGATAGCGTTGGAGGAAGGAACAACAGCACCAGAGATGATGTTGTTTCCATACATTAAAGAACCTGCTACTGGTTCTCTGATCCCATCTATATCGACAGGAGGTGCAGCAATAAACGCAATTATAAAACAGGTTGTTGCTGTTAATAGTGCAGGGATCATGAGTACACCGAACCACCCCACATAGAGGCGGTTATCAGTGCTCGTAACCCAGTCACAAAACTCATCCCATCCTTGTAATGGAGATTTATTTAGTGTGGCTGTAGTCATTTAAGTTTTAGGATAAATTTGGGCAGCTTCTAATAATATTTTAATTTTCTTTTTAGAAGGTTGGCCTTTTGATGACTTAACCTTCTTATCAAACTTACTATAGTCTGTCATTTAGCTGCTCCATCTCCTTGATTACTCTCCCAGAAATCAATAGCCTTTTTATACCTTTCACTGTGTGCAAAAGCTGGAACAGTTTGACCTGTAGTAGAACCTCCACCATGCCTATCGCTTCCATGTGGTGTTTTCTTTTTCTTATGGGTTCCTCCGTGTGGCATTAGAATCTCTCCTGTTAAAATTGTAAGTTACCAGACCGTTCCAATTTTTCAATAACATCCTGACGGTAAGCAGGATCATTATCATAACGTCTATCACTCATAGCTTCCACAAGTTCTGCTTGGCTACGGTAGACATCCTTAGCGGATGAGGGTGCTTTACCTGTTACCATTTCTCCATCAACTCCATTTGCTAGATCGTATTGTGATTTTAATCCGTTGACTGCTAACTTAATAGCATCAACACTTCCACTATTAATAATGCTATCGAAAGCTTGAATAGATTGAGAGTCTAAGTTTACGGAGGCCCAGTCTACCATGTTTTGGTAAGACTTCTCGCCACCAGCATAGTTCTTAATCTGATTCACAGTGGCATCACTAATGTCAGCAACATCTTGTTCTTGTGGAGGATTGTTTTTAGTAACCTCCATATAAGCACTTACTAAATCTTGAGCACTCATGCTTGAGAACTTCTCCATAGTTTCAGGAGATAATTTCTCACCATTATTCCAGTACTCATCAGAAGCTGTCTCTATTAATTGAGCTCCTTCAGAATAGTTTTTAGAGCCTTCTTCAGATGTTTCCGACAACACTTCTTCTTGCTCAGCTTCAGTGTTATCTTCCGTTTCATTTTCTTTACCTTGTTCACCAAGTTTACCTTGGAGTTCTACATACGCTTTCTCTAATTCTTCAGCGTTCTTATATTTACCAGCAAGTAATTGCTCTTGCTGTTCTACAATCTGTTCTCCAACTGCTAGAGAATCTTGTTCATCTGCAGTTAGTTGTACTCCATCACTCTCACCTACTATCTCAGCTGGTGGAGTAGGATCAACTGTTAAAGTTTCTGCCATTGTTATTATTCAGGTGGTAAATTCTGTTGTGCTTGAAGAGCTCCTCCAATAACATCTCCGATTTGATCTTTAACATCAGGATTCTTTTCAGGATCCATCAAAGGTGTACCTGCTAACTGTCCAGCCTGTCCGATTAAGGATTGCTGTGTTAGTAGTTGTTGTTGGTCATTGAGATCCTGTGCCATCTCTTGTTCAGTCTTAATAAGATTTAGATAGTCAATACCTTGAGCTGCAGCTAAACGTTTAATAGCTTCAGTAGGATTGACGTACTTAATTATGGACTCAGCTCCAAGCGTTCCTGCTATTGTTTGTAGGAACATAATCAGAGCTTCTTTATCCCCTGCTCTGCCTAGGGCGTTAACACCAGCAACTATCTTAGGTCTAACAAGATCTTTAGGTAGTCGTGGTATCTGATTTGTTCTTTGCAGTACCAATAAGGTACGGTTAAGATATGGTATTAAGAATTCAGTAGTAAGTAGTGAGAATAATCCACCGAGTGCTTGTTCCAACTCAGCCTGTGTCATCCTTACTTCTTCTGCTGTAGTACGTTCACTTTGTCTGATGTTTAATATCAAGAAAGCTTCAGTCAATCTATTCTCTATACTTTGTATCATCTGTGCAGCTGTAGTAAAGTCAGCAGTTTTACCTACTTGTACTACTCCTACATCTTCTGGTCTACCTTGAATGATAGCACCGTTACCTGCTTTTGATAATGTTTGAGGCTTTGTGGTTGCACTAGGGGATACTAGGAAGATCACTTTAGAAGCCACTGCAGACCCCTCTACAAGCGCCTGTGATAGTCCATTAAGACTACGTAGGTCACCTATGAACTCCTCTACTCTACCACGTCCGTAGTCCTCTCCGTCTACTGTATTAAATCGAAGAACTAACCAAGGGCTAGCATTCTTTGGTGCTGAGCTGCGGCTTCCAGGAAGAATCATATCATCTATTTCCTGATACCATACCCAACGACCACTACTAGGATCTTGTTTGATGCATGTGTATACTTCTGCATCTTCTTCGTTTGTACCTTTGGATTCGTTAGGTTCGTTTGGTTCTACTAACGATGGTGTAGGAGGTTCAAGACCTAACACCCTTCTGTCAATTAATTCTTTTGTTATTATCTCTAGAACGTTGCCGTTACCATCTCTACTAACAACATACCTTTGTAATGGGAAGTGCTTTAAGCCATCTTTACCCATAAAGACAAGTGCATTACCTGATACAATCAGATGCTTTAGAGCTTGGTGAATCACAACTCTATCATTAGAAGCAGCAATGTAATCCATCACCATTCTTTCCATTTTAGAGAAGGATAAGTCTAGCTCACTTCTCATAGCAGGATCTAACTCTTCCCCTAACTTATCATCCCTAACTTGTAGTTTAAAGAATGAAGTTGACGGAGGCAGTAGAGCTAACATTAATTTAGCTGCTAAGGTTACGACACCTTTAGCTCCTACACTCTGCCAGGGTTGAGTTAGTCTTACGTTCCCGCCTTTCTGATTAATATCATGCTGTACTAGATATGGTAAGGTTAGTTCTGAGCATTCAACAGCCATATCTAAAAACTGTGATCTGTCTTTAGCTAGCTGTTGGTATCTCGTACTTACCTTATTCATTTATTTATTAGGACTACCCCCTGATCCAGTTCCACCGGCTAGAGGTACTTTAAGAGCTGCTGCTCCTTTCTTCTTACCTAACGCTGGGCTCTGCTTTTTCCTTGCTGTACCATACTCTACCGATGCTACGTCATCAGGATCTACTTCCTTCTTAGCACTTGGTAATGGGTCAGCTTCCAATCCTACATTAGTTCTAGACATAGTAGGTTGAATAGGAATAGGCATAGGTTGGGGCGATCGGACTCTACTTCCAAAACACATTAGTTTTCATCTAAATAAGTTTTTACATATTCTACCACACTGGCTTGACCAGCACGGTACATAATTGATTCTATTGGTTCCTTAGGGTGGACTGGTTGCCAGGGGAACCGATCTTCTACATCGGCAACCAATGTTTTTAGCTTCTCTGACTGGAAGCTAAGCGTATTTAGGGAGGTTTGTATTTGCATGTTCAAAGAATGCTGGCATACGTGCTCGCTGTGTCTCAGAAAACTCTGGGGCCTTGCCCTCATACATTAAGCGATCACTAGCATCCAGCCAAAATTTTTTGTCCAAATATTTATCAGTAGTATTTATACCTAGGGGTTCAACAATCCAGTTAATTGTGGCTTTCCTAAGTTTATCCAAAGAATTAGAAGGACGTAGACCCAACTCGCGACATACAAGAGAATTTGATCCAACGTGGATCTGTTCGTCCCTTGAAATGTCAGCACTAATTGTACGAAGAGCAGCATCCCCGCTAAACCTAAAGAAAGGGAGTAAAACAAAGAAGATGGCCCGCTCTGCGACCAAAGCTTTGACAATAGTGTGATCAGGGTGATTGACCCATGCATCTCTTAATAACTTCCCCTCCTTTTCAGTTTTCTCATCCATACCAAGGGCATTTGCATAATACCCAAGTGCAAGATCATGTCTTTCTTCATCTTTAACATTATCTTCTAATAATCTTTTAGCATTATCGGGAACATTCTTTTCAAGTGCTTCCGAAATGAAGGCACCCACAGGTAGCTCCAGATGACGTGCTGCAAGCGCACGCCTGATAGTATCCTCTGATCCATCTTTCAACTTTCCAACGGTGGGTTTCACGGGGGACCATTTACGTTTACGGTCCATTAATATGTCATAAGGATGTTTTCTCATTATTCTTGACAGTCACAAGTTACAGGCTCGTTTCCGAGTATATCCTGTAAGTAATCATCGACTTCAGCTTGATCTAATGCTGCATACGCATCGGTCTTATCTTGTACGTCGCCCATTACTTGCAGGGAGTAGTAAAGGGAGGTTTGAGGTGAATCTAACCACTCCTCAACGAACGCATTGTCGTAGGTTACCACATCACTCCAAGAGTTAAATGAGTATCCATGAAGAAGTCCCGTATTATCATACATAATCATTAGTTGATCTGCCACTTTCTTATAGGCATCCCAACCAACTTCACTAGCGATTTCTACATCGCCATAATCATAAGATTCTACACCGAAAGTACCGCTATCACGGTCAACTTTACGGCTGATGGGTGGTGCTATTTCTGGTGTTGCTGTATAGCCTTCTGTGTCTTTACTTCTGTAGGAACAGGAAGCGGTAGGAGCGATAGCAAATGCTCGTACCATGTTGTTTTCTTCGGCAATCTTTGCAGCGACATGAATACCATCCATTAAATTAAAGGCTAATTGGTAGGCTATGCCTGTACCAAATTCACCGTTGTTTACATTTTCAAGTTCTCTACCAAACTCTTCATAAGTTACTCTATACTTTCTAAGGAGGTTGGCGAGGCCGAGAACTCCGAGCCCAACTTGGCGGTCGATATCAGCTGGCAGGTATTCTCCAGTTGCTCCAACACCTGTCCGACTATGGAGCTCGCACAGTTCGGACATACCTTCAGTGAAAGCCTGCTTGATGGTGCCAAGCTCACAGGCTGCGAGATTGACATGCTGTAACAAGCATGTTCCACGTGAGGGCAAGTATACCTCAAGACACACGTTGCCATAGATTCTGTTTCCGTCATTGTCATATTTTATTTTATTAAGCCAGATGTCCCCGGACTTGATCCCGTAAAGGATGGCGTCTCTAACTTCGGTGCTTGTAGATCTCCAGCTTTCTTTTGTAATGTCGACGCATCTTTTAATCCAGGCAGCGTCGGCACGAGGAAGCCGCACGAAATCAAGAATATCGGCATGGTCAATATCAATGTGGGCCACAACTGCGCCGTTTTTATAGACGCCGCCTCTTCTAAGTGTTTCATTTAATTGTGAGTAGATTTTTGCGAATGATACAGGACCAGAAGCCGTAAGACCTCGGCCGTTTTCTGCTCCTTTGGGACGGAGCTTTGATAGATGGACCGCAACTCCTGCTCCAAAGCGGAGTCCATGTGAGACGTATCTCCAGCTTGCTTCGATTCCATTCTCTCCCTCCATAGAATCCTCTACGACGAAAACGGTGCAGCTCACTGGCAGTCTTGATTCTGGGTTATCCAACCATGATTGGACCCGACCAGTGCGGGAAATAAGTTCAGCAGTCATTAAACTAGTTCAGATAGATCAGGTGGTTTGTAATTTGGTCCTTTAAGAACCTTTCCATCATCTCGATATATCGGTTCACCGTCTTCACCAAGTTTAGATAAGTTACTTAGGTGAACAAGGTTTAGGGCTTCATCGAGATTCCAGCCCATATTTTCAGCATACTGATAGCATACATATACTAAATCAGCAATTTCTTTTAAACACTCTTCTTGTACATTTTTACCGTGTTTGAATAAGAACCCATCAGCTTCTAAAAATTCTTTAAACTCTTCTACAATAAGATTCTTTTGATGAGATCTTATTATCCTACCAGGACTATTCTTTAATTTGTATTTGTAGCGGAATTCCTTCGCTTGTTCCGATATAAAGGTGGTTTTCATGTGGCCAATTTTTAATTAAATTTTCTATTGAGTTACCCATCACAAAGTTCTGATGTTGGAGTGCTATAAGGAGTGTAATTATATCCTCCTTACCTTCATTATAGTTCTGTCGAACTTTATCTTCAAGTACTCTCAACTTTAGATCTTGTTCCATCGTCAACTTGGTAATCGGCTCTGGGATTCCATAAGATGGGTCGCTTCTTTTTGAAGTCATAGTCATCTGCGGTTAAAATTTTAGCTAGGCGTGCATTAATTAAAGCATCTTGTTCAGTGAGATCTTTCTCTTCAAAGGCTTCTACTACTGTTTTCCAGGAGTACCCCTTCTTATTGAAAAGCGCTTCAGCACGTTTAACACCGATTCCAGGAATACCACTATATCCGTCAGTGGAATCACCGGCACAAGTCTGTATAAGATGCCATTTAGCACCCTCTTCAGGTGTGATTGTGAATGTTTCATCGAAGTTATATAATTGTCCTGGTATCTGTCTCATATCCTTATCAGGTGAGGCAATAATATTACCAGGATTTTTTGTAGCATATATACCCATCGCATCATCAGCTTCAAGATCAGGCATGATAATAACATCATACTCTTTCTTTAACTCATTGATGACACGTTTATAACCACACGGTTTCTTCCGATTACGGTGGCCTTTATATTCGGGCATAATTTTTTTCCGAAAATTCTTACTGTCGGAAAAGAATAGTGTCAGAGTAGCGAGTGACCCAAATTGGTCCTTAAGCTTGGTAAGTTCTCTCTTAGTGGCTCCATATGCATCACTAAAATTAGAGGTAACAAGAATAACATCGTCGTTAAAATCAATTTCAGTCTCAGCGGCAGCGCACGACTTGTAAACAATGAAGTCTGCATCGCAAAGTAATTCCATAATTAGTGTACATCAGCCCAGGTGGTACCGCTTTTTGATTCAGCAGTGACTGGACATCTCATTTGGTAATACTCACCAGCTTGTGTAGCAGTGAGTTCGAGGAGGAATTTTAAGTCTTCCTTGTCCGACTCTGAACATTCAAATTGTAATTCATCATGAACGAATGCAATTTGTCTAGCAGTTTTTGGTAAATGTTCATTCGCTAGTACCATCCATCTTTTGGCGAGGATCGCCGATGATCCTTGTAAGAGGTAATTGAGGGACTTATGCCTCGAGTCAACGAGGATATGACGGTCGTCGAGTCCATAAAGAAAACCCCGCGTAAGAGCCGTCTGTACGCCCTCCAGGAGCTCCTTAAGACCCGGTATGGCATCAATA
>VTLG01009300.1_pt1 | contig 47684 bp, 62 predicted proteins | sample 4694571 | NCBI WGS metagenome assembly VTLG01 (sample SAMN12604809, study PRJNA352737) | marine metagenome | biome: ENVO:00000447; feature: ENVO:00000209|ENVO:00000569|ENVO:01000036; material: ENVO:00002151; isolation source: viral sequences binned using virsorter ... | reverse complement strand
AATGGGGAATAACCGAAGCTGATGCGGTCTATCTAGCAGAGAATGACGTACAGATTGTCGAAGAAGAACTGGTCCGTGCGCACCCTTGCGTAGATCAGCTAGACGCTGTACGTCAACTTGTACTTGTGGATATGGCATTTAATATGGGTGTGCCTAGATTGTGTAAGTTTAAAAAGATGTGGGCTGCTGTATACGATGATGATTATTCTACTGCAGCAAAAGAGATGCTTGACAGCAGGTGGGCAACTCAAGTAAAAGGACGGGCTACTAAGCTGGCTAACGCTATGCACAACGGAGAGTTTTAGATGTCTTCAAAAAAAGAAATGAAATTTAGAAACGTAGGTAAAAGAGCAAAAACCTTTGATGGCTATAAAGAAGAAGATGCAGCATTTTTTTCGTATGATAGACTTGTTCAGTTTGCAAAAGACACAGGTAAAAGTATTAGTGAAGCATACAAAGAATTAAAAAGTTATTTTTCAGGTAATCAAGGTGGTATGCCAACTAAAAGAAAAGGAACCTTAGACTACCGTAAAGGTGGCATGGTCATAAACACAACGGATAATCGTAAAAACAAATGACACGACAGCTAACAGACAAGCAACAGAAACTACTCAACGTACTCTTTGAAGAAGCTGGCGGTGATTTGGTACAAGCAAAAAAGCTGGCAGGATATGCTGACACTTCTAATACTACAGAGATTGTTAAAGGTCTTAAAGAGGAAATACTTGAGGCTACTCAAATGTACATGGCACGTAATGCTCCTAAAGCAGCGATGGCGATGACAGGTGCATTGCATGACCCGACAGAGTTGGGTATTCGTGATAAGATGGTTGCAGCAAAAGAACTGCTTGACCGCACAGGTCTGATTAAAACAGAGAAGGTGCAGGTAGAATCCTCAGGTGGGGTAATGCTTATGCCAGCCAAAGCACCAGTAGAGGATGATAGCTGATGTCAAATGAAAAACAAAAGCAAAAAGAAGAAAGAAAAAGAGAACAAAATCAAGAAAGGATAAGTAAACTTGTTGATAAAGGTGCTATAAAAATTACAGCAAAAAATAAAAATTTGTTATCTCCCTCACAGCTTAAAAAATATGAAGCAGCTAAAAAAGAACAAAATATAGTATATTTAAAAGGTAAAAAACTTTTTGAATTTGATTCCGAAACTGCTAAACGGATAAAATCTGTTGGTTTGCTTAAAGCTGGCGGTGCAAGAATGAGAGGTGGTGAAGAGGCAGTCAAGGAACTTCAGCGAGAAAAAAGGGCAAAAGCTAATTTGTATAGAAGAGACCCTCAAAGCCCGACCGACTCTTCTGCTTCTGGAAAAGCATATAGCACAGAGTTAGGAATGAAATTACCTAGAAGAAAACCTAAACCTGCTGCAACTGCAGAACAAATGAAAAAATTAGAAAATAAGGATTATCGTGCGGGTGGCATGGTTTTATCTACAGTAGACAATCGTAAAAACAAATGACACGAAGCATAGGTAAGTGGAAGCTACCACAGCCGACAGACATTAAAGAAGAAAACGAATGGATACCTATTCCACGTATTGCACGTACAGTACCATTCGGATATAAACAGGATGATGAAGACCCCGATATTCTTCAGCCTATACCAATTGAATTGGATTTGCTAGAGAAAGCTAGGCAGCACGTAAATCAGTATAGCTACCGTGAGGTTGCAAATTGGTTGAGTAAGCAGACTGGCAGATATATCTCGCATGTAGGTTTGAGGAAACGATTACAGTATGAGCGAAGACGTAAGAACCAAGCTGCAAGCCTTGTCAAGTGGGCAGAGTATGCGGAAAAGGCAATCGCCAAAGCGCAAGAAATCCACACGCAAAGAACAGGTGCAAAAGCCGAAGGTTGAGATACAGGAAGTTTCACATGAAACAGATAGCGTAGAGGAACACGCTAATGTATTATTCAAACCAAACGATGGGCCACAGACAGAGTTTCTAGCGTCAAGCGAGAGAGAAGTATTATATGGGGGTAGTGCAGGTGGCGGTAAAAGCTACGCCATGCTTGCAGACCCTTTAAGGTATATGGGGCATCCACAGTTCAGTGGTCTGCTTCTGCGACATACAACGGAAGAGTTGAGGGAACTCATATTTAAATCGCAGGAGTTGTACCCAAAAATCTGGCCGGGAATAAAATGGTCAGAGAGAAAGATGCAGTGGACTGCGCCATCTGGTGCAAGGTTGTGGATGTCTTATCTTGACAGAGATGAAGATGTCTTGCGTTATCAGGGTCTGGCATTTAGCTGGATAGGCTTTGACGAATTGACACAGTGGGCCACACCATACGCATGGAACTACATGCGGTCACGTCTACGGTCCACTGCAACCGATTTACCAATTTTTATGAGGGCCACGACCAACCCCGGAGGTAGGGGTCATCATTGGGTTAAGAAGATGTTTATTGACCCATCTCCGTACAACAGGTCGTTTGATGCCACAGATATTGACACAACAGAGGTCTTGCGATACCCCGCTGGACATAGCAAGGCTGGAAAACCTTTATTTAAAAGAAGATTTATACCAGCGAGACTTTCTGATAACCCATACCTTTCGCAAGCAGGTGATTACGAAGCCATGCTTCTATCTCTACCAGAACAGCAGCGAAGACAACTCCTTGATGGAGACTGGGATATTAAAGAGGGTGCTGCCTTTACTGAATTTGATAGGCATGTGCATGTTATTGAGCCTTTTGATATACCTAGTAATTGGGTTAAGTTTAGGGCTTGCGATTATGGGTACGGCAGTTATAGTGGCGTTTTGTGGTTTGCTGTTGCACCGAATGAACAAATTGTTACGTACAGAGAACTCTATGTTTCTAAAGTCCTTGCCACAGATTTGGCAGATATGATATTGGATTTGGAAGCAGAAGATGGCAATATTAAGTATGGCGTTTTGGATAGTTCTCTTTGGCATAAGCGGGGTGATACTGGCCCTTCTCTTGCTGAGCAGATGATAAGTCAAGGTTGTAGATGGAGACCATCAGACCGAAGCAGAGGCAGTAGGGTAGCAGGTAAAAACGAAATACATCGTAGACTGCAGATAGATGAATTTACAGAGGAGCCTAGACTTGTTTTCTTTAATACTTGCACAAATACCATCTCACAACTCCCGTCAATACCGTTGGACAAGAAAAATCCAGAAGACGTGGATACAAAAAGTGAAGACCACTTGTATGACGCTCTTAGGTATGGTATAATGTCCAGACCAAGATTTAGTATATTTGACTATGACCCTATGGGTAGACCCGGTGGGGGTATGAGAGTAGCAGACGCTACATTTGGATATTAATAACATGGAAGTAATTTGGTCATTAATGTTAACAGTTTGTTCTACCGCATATTGTGGAACACAAACTATACAGTGGTTTGAAGAAAAGCCTGACTGTATCGAAATGAAAGCTATACACGAAAGTATACCATCTGACGGACATTGGAAGTCTATAGAATATAGATGTACCGTAGTAGGGGCAAAGGAAGTATAATGGCAGAAGATGAAATTATGATTGAAGACGATGCTATTGCTCTGGAAGATACAGACGATACTAATGCAACAGATATGGATGTAACAAATATCATTCCGTTTATAATGGAACGATATAAACGATCTGAAGACTACAGGTATCAGGATGAAGAAAGATGGCTACGAGCATATCGTAACTATCGTGGATTGTATGGCCCCGATGTGCAGTTTACTGAAGCAGAAAAATCTCGTGTATTTATTAAAGTAACTAAAACTAAAACGCTGGCGGCATATGGACAGATTGTAGATGTTCTATTTGCTAATCAGCGTTTTCCTTTATCTATTGAACCTACTGAATTACCAGAGGGAGTTGTTGCAGATGTGCATTTTGACCCTAAAGAACCAGAACAATTACGTAATGAAACTGATCTTTCCAATCCCTATGGTTTTGAGGGAGATGGAATGGATTTCCCAGCGGGTGCGACAGCCCAGAGTTTACAAGAAAAACTTGGGGCTTTGGGTGATAAACTTGAACCAGTCGCTGATAAATTAAAAGAAGGTCCGGGTAAAACACCGACAGCTATTGCATTTAGTCCTGCACTTATTGCAGCAAAGAAGATGCAGAAGAAGATACACGATCAGCTAGAAGAGTCTGGTGCTACTAAACACTTACGTAGTGCTGCATTTGAGATGGCACTTTTTGGCACAGGTGTAATGAAAGGTCCATTTGCTGTAGATAAAGAGTATCCAAACTGGGGTGACGATGGCAACTATGATCCATTGTTTAAAACTATACCACAAGTAAATCATGTATCTGTTTGGAACTTTTATGCAGACCCAGATGCTAACAACATGGATGAGGCACAGTTTGTTATTGAACGACATAAGATGTCGCGTACACAATTACGTAATCTAAAGAAGCGTCCCTACTTTAGAAGTGGTGTAATTGATGAAGTCATCCAGATGGGTGAGAATTATACTAAAAAGTATTGGGAAGAAGATTTAACAGACTACGCACCAGAACATGGCATTGATCGTTTTGAGGTTCTTGAATATTGGGGTATGGTAGATGTTGAATTGTTGGAAGAACAAGACGTAGAAATACCAAAAGAACTAAAAGAGTTTGATGAATTACAGGCTAACATTTGGATATGTAACAACAAACTATTACGTATGGTTCTTAATCCATTTAAACCTGCAAAAATACCATATGCTGCTGCACCATATGAATTGAATCCATATTCATTCTTTGGTGTCGGTATTGCTGAGAATATGGACGATACACAGACACTAATGAATGGCTTTATGCGTATGGCTGTTGATAATGCTGTGCTATCAGGTAACTTAATTGTAGAGGTAGATGAGACAAACCTAGTGCCGGGTCAAGACCTATCTTTGTACCCCGGTAAGATATTCCGTAGACAAGGTGGCGCACCCGGTCAAGCAATCTTTGGCACAAAGTTTCCGAATGTAGCACAAGAGAACATGATGCTGTTTGACAAAGCAAGAGTATTGTCAGATGAAAGCACAGGCTTCCCATCTTTTGCTCATGGACAAACAGGGGTCATGGGTGTGGGTAGAACTGCCAGTGGTATATCAATGTTAATGAACGCTGCTGCAGGTGGCACAAAGACAGTTATAAAAAATGTAGACGATTATTTGCTACGTCCTCTAGGTGAGGGACTGTTTAGATTTAATATGCAGTTTGACTTTGACCCTGATATTAAAGGTGATTTAGAAGTCAAGGCACGTGGAACTGAAAGTCTTATGGCTAATGAAGTACGTAGTCAAAGACTTATGCAGTTTTTACAAATTGCAAGTAGTCCTGCACTTGCACCTTTTGCTAAGTTCCAATACGTCATACGTGAGATTGCAAAATCTATGGAACTAGACCCCGATAAAGTTACCAACAATATGGATGAAGCCGCACTACAAGCAGAGATTATGAAAGGGTTTCAAGCACCAATGCAGCCTGAACAGGGTGGGATGACACCACCAGCAGGTGCGGATGCAATGGACCCAACAGGAGCAGGTGGCGGTAACATAGGCACAGGACAAGCACCAGTGCCGGGTGAACAAGGTTTTACAGGAAATGAACAACAAGGAACTCCTCCTCAAGCTGAAGCCGCTGGTCAGCAACAGCCGCCAATGGGACCACTTCAGTAAATATATAGATAGTCTAATAGAACAACAACAGCGTACATTAGAACAAGGTGATAATACAATTTTTATGCACCGTGCGCAAGGGGCAATAGCGGTGTTACGTAACATTAAAACACTTAGAGATGTAGTAAATGGCTCGTAGTATAAATGAACAGATGGACTTTTTAGAACCTCTGCCAAGAAATCTAATCACGGGTGATGCAGAACTGACAGAGCCGTTGCCTAATCCTGATGCTCCTGAATACGAGCAAATGCGTAAGGCTTTTTCTAAAGACGTTGGTAAGGGAATAATTACATCTCCTGTAACCGGGGCGGCAGACACTGTAGAAGCTGGTAAAATGTTGCCAGAACTAGATGATAAGGTAAAACCTTTTGCGCCTACCTATACAGGAATTGAGGCTGCGTTTGAAAAACTATATAATCTAGGAATTAATAGAAAAACTGCTGAAAAAGCAATAAAGGATGTCACAGGAATAAAACTTGAAGGTACAGCCGGGGAGTTTACTGGTGAACTTGTAGGACTGCCAGCGGTTGCCGCAACTAAAGCAGTAAACGCAATTGCTTCTAGTGCTGTAAAGTATGGATCAACAGAAGCACCTAAAGCTATTTCAAGAATTTCTGCAGAGGCAAAAAAACTTTTTTCTGACGCAGGTGGATTTGATGACTTAGCTACAGCCACAGCAGGTAGTACACGTGGTCAGACTAGAAAGATGTTAGATAAGCGTTCTTTACCTGACACCTCTATTACTAAAATTATTATAGGACAATCTGGCAAAGATTATGATAAAAAAGTTGCTTCTTATAATAAAGCAAAACAACAATTAATACCGGGTAAAAATAGAGTAGACGATCAAGATGCACAGGAACTATGGAATAGGACAGGTGCGCAAGAAGATGTTGTAGATAATGATATTGTTTATGAAGTTCCTACTGCTAAAGCCAGATTAAAGTTAAAAGAGTCTGATATATTTGATTATAAAGAAGGACGTGCCTCATTTGATCCTAAGAATGAAGTTACACTAAAAGATATACTAGACTTTGATGAACTATATAAGCAAGCACCTTATTTAAAAAATGTTCAGGTAAAACGTCTTAATGGTTTTCAAAGACTGCAAGGTACAAAGGCAGCATATAATCCAGAGTCAAACACTATCTTTATAGCTAGTGGTAGCCCTACAAACTTAACGTCTGACTTATTACATGAAGTTGAACATGCAGTGCAAGCGGCAGACGGAAAGGCTTTTGCGGGTGGTAATTTTAGAAAAATATTAAGGGCAGACCCGGAATATAATAAGTTAGGTGGTGCTGATGGCAAAAGAGCATTAGAGAACGCACGACTGGACATTATAAATAAATATGATGGAAAGGATGCTTCAAAAAAAGAAAGTGTTAGAAACTTCTTAAAAACATTTCCTAAAATCCCAAACCCTAGAAAGTTTATAGATACTGTACGTGCCTTACCTAAAATAACAAAAACAGATCGTACTGCTCATGCTGGTGTTTTTCGCTACATGAAAGATGTAGATGAATTTATGGATAATCAATTTCCAGAAATAGATTATGAATATACAAGTCAGATAATTGATACATTAAGTTTTATTAGAGATTCTAGTCCTAAACGAATAAAGTCAATACTCTCTGATATTGAAGACAAAAAAATTATGGATTTAAAAAAGTTTGATGATGTAGAAAAAAGAGCAGTATTAAAGTATTTACGTGACCCCGGAGAGGTTACAGCAAGAAATGTTCAATTTAGATTTTTAACAAGTAAAAAAGACCCTAGTATAACTAGAGTTGCACCTAGACTTACGGAAGATAGATATGCTGGTTTAGGTGAGCAACCTTATGATATAACTGAAAAACCCCCTACAAAATCTGCAGAGCAGCTTTCAAAAGAGGCAGCAGAGAAAGGTGTATCTTTAACAGATGAGGGTTACTATCTAGCAAGTAAAGCGGAACAAACTGGTGGTGATGCAGCGCAGTCTCTAGGAAAACAAACATCTGAAGCGTTTGAAGAATTTGCAACACCCTTAAAAACAACAGGTAGAGGGGATACAAAAAAATTTGTTGCTAAAGAAAAACCTATCCTGCGCGTAGAAAAAAGTGTGGAAGAGTCTCTATCTCCTCGTATGAAACGAGCAATAGATGCAGAGAAGTTTCCTGAAGCTGCTTCTATATTACCTGCACCGGGAAGATTTTTTGATCCTGCAAGACGAGACTATAAAGAGGGTATGGCAAAAGGACTTGCAAAAGCAGGTATAGAATTAGATTTAGAGTTTGGTAATTACATTATGATGGGTAAGGGTAAACCCACAGATGTGTCTAATGAAACTTTTGAAAATCTTTTTATTAGTCCACGTACTTCATTTAAAAGAAGCCAAGGAACAAATACTAGTACCGCAAGAGCAAATCAATTTGCTGAAAACTTGTCCATAGAAGATATGAAAAAAAACTATAAACAAAATACAGGAAAAGAAGGAAAGGAAATAAATACAAATCTTTTACAGCCTGAAAGATTTAAAGTTATTTTTAATAACGAAGAAAGACTATTGGATCATCCTATTATAGCTGTCCAACCTAAAAGCGGTAAACACTACTATACATTAGATACACAATTTGTCGGTCCTGTAAACATGAAACGTATGACAGACAAAGTGCAAAGAAAATTAAAATCTGGTAAAATTAAAGAAGAAGTACCTCAACCTAATTTAAGACCCGCTACTGTGGGAGATGTGCGTTTAGGTAATGTTGTTGGTGAAATTAAAGTAGGAAGTAAAACACATTCTTTATATGATTATATTGAAGTAGACGCAGTTCCCTCGTTTTCTAAGGGTAAAAGTAGCATAGAAAAATTTAATAAAGGTGGAGCAGTACCAATGAATAACATGGCAAAACAAATGGAACTCTTTGATGAGGGTGGTCTCATGGATGAGGGTGGCACAATAGACCCCGTATCTGGCAATGATGTACCCCCCGGTTCTACACAAGAAGAAGTACGTGATGATATACCTGCACAATTAAGTGAAGGTGAATTTGTATTTCCTGCAGATGTAGTTCGTTTCATTGGTCTTGAAAAGTTGATGAAGATACGTCAACGTGCAAAAGCTGGACTGCGAATGATGGAAGAAATGGGTCAGATGGGCAATAGTGAAGAAGCTATCATGCCAGATGATTTGCCATTTAGCATTGATGACCTTGACATGGAAGATGATGGGTTAGAGATGGCACAGGGTGGTGTAGTCTCTATGGCTAATGGCGGTAATGTCATACCCGGTTCTAATTTAATTGGTGGTCCAATAACTAACCCCTCACTAACACCTATGCCGGGGGGTGGTCCGGGGGGTCCAATAGGTTCATTTAATCCTCAAGCACCTACAGGTATGAACCCACTAGGCACAGCCCTTGCTCCTATGCAAGCTGCTTCCTCACTCTCTTTGCCACCACCAACAAGTGGCATTGATCCAAACTTAGGTGGAACAGCATTTACTCCTACAACTGTACAGCCAGTTCAACAAACTTTTCAACAGGCTGTGGGAGCAGGTGTTCCGGGCGTAGACTTTGAATATGTAGAGTATGTAAATGAATCTGGTCAAATAGTTAGATTAAGAAGAAATAAAGTTACAGGAGAAATGTTAGACCCTATTCCAGAGGGATTTACAGAAAAGACTGACGCAACTCAAACACAAACAACAACTGGTACTGGCGTAGATACAGCTAAAGTAGTAGGCGAGGGTTTCGGTGATGGAGATGAAGGTCCAACAGACCCAACTATTGCTTTTGGTGGCACACCCGCTACAGGAGAACGTGCAGGTTTAGTTGATGGTGCTTTTAAAGGTCAGTTTTCTATAATAAACGCACCGGGGGTTGGTTTTTTTGACGGTTTAAATATGGCGAGAACTACTTTAGGAAGACTTCCGGGTGCAGCAGCCTCTAAATTTACTGGGGGTAGATTTGGACAGCCTTTAGAGTTGCAGCCGGGTCAGAGAGCCTTAATTAAAGACATAATAGTGCCGGGAACACAAAGAGGTTTTGGGCAAGGTAGAAAACTTGCATTGGATTTAGTTCTAACATCTGATGTATATAATAAACACATTAAAGGCACAAATGTTAGTGACAGAAAAGCTATTGAAAAAGTAGCAGAATTTATAGATAAGTATGGCGATAATATTGTTGGTGCAGAAGATGGAAGAGTAGTTGTTAATGATGCTTTAGTAAGTATTGTAGAGCAAGTTAAAGAGGCAGAAAAAGTAGGCAACGTCAATGCCTCTGGTAGATTTATAAATCAATTTGAGGTAAACACAAGACAAAGCACAGGTCAAGGTTTCTTTAAAGACCCAGAAGCAGCAGCGACAAAAGCAAGACAAGATGCTGCAAAAGTAGCACGAGAAGCAGAAGTTGGTAGATTACCGGGTGAAGGTAATCAGTATGATGACTCTGGTGATGGTGGTGACAATGTTAGTGATACAGACGGTCTTGGTTCAGGAGTTGGTACTGGTGCAGATCCCGGTGCGGCTGCATTAGGAGATGACGCATAAAGGCTGCGTAAGAGGCTTAATTAAATCTTACAATTCGTTGGCTACCTAATCCCCCACCCCGTGGCTACGGTTGGCCCCAACAAGGAGAAGCACAATGGCTGAAGAAGCTACTGTTATGGCTGAAGAAGTAAAGCCTGAAAAGAAAGTTGCATTTGCAAATCGTAAATACACAAATGAAGAAAAGCGTAAGAAGGAAGAAGAAGAACTAGAACAGATGATGAAGGAACAGCGTGGTGAGGTAGAGCAAGAAGCTACTGAACCAGAGGAAGCTGAACCTACTAACGCAGAAGAAAAAACATTTAAGAAGCGTTACTCTGATCTACGTAGGCATCAACAAAAACAGGCAGAGGATTTTAAAAAAGAAATAGATGCCCTAAAAAAACAATTAGGTGATGCAACACAAAAAGAAATGCAGTTACCTAAGTCTGATGAAGACATAGAGGAATGGGCAAAAGAGTATCCAGATGTTGCAGCAATAGTTGAAACAATTGCAACAAAGAAAGCACGAGAACAAGCAAGTGCGCTTGAAGAACGTGTAAAAGCAATTGATGAAATGCAAATATCTGCTACTAAAGAAAAAGCTGAAGTAGAATTAATGCGTATGCATCCTGACTTTGGTGAGATACGTGACAGCGATGATTTTCACGATTGGGCAGAAGAGCAGCCTAAGTGGGTACAAGATGCCTTGTATGACAATGACAATGATGCACGTGCAGCAGCTAGAGCCATTGACCTATACAAAGCAGATAAAGGCATAGGCAAAGAAAAACCTAAATCAAATAAGGATGCAGCAAAGTCTGTGTCTACAAAGAACTCACGTAGTACACCACAGAAAGATGAAGCTAGTTCATACTTAAAAGAGTCAGATGTTCAGAAGATGTCGGCACAAGAGTATGAGAAAAACTCAGACGAAATCATGGAAGCAATCCGTAGTGGCAAGTTTGTCTATGATATAAGTGGGTCTGCACGATGAGTATAATATTTAAGCCACAAAAAGAAATGGAACTATTTGCTCCATTTGGACCAACGATGGGATACTACCGTATGCCAGATGAGTTGGTTGAGAAGCTAAATAGTAAAATGTCTGATAAGTTAAAAGACTATTCGGATAACTTGGTAGGCAAAGTAAAAGCAGAGTTAGCTTTTGATAAAGAAATTGTAGATATTGCTCAAGAAGGTTTAGGGCAGTTTGTAGGTAAATACCAAGCCTACACAGAACTAAGAAACTCTTTTGGGGCTAACTCACTAGATGTAGATAACTACAACTATGGATTACAGGTAGTATCAGGCTGGTTTGTACGACAATTTAATGGTGAGTACAATCCGCTACACATCCACACAGGGTCAAGATTATCTTGTGTAGGATACCTAAAGCTACCTGAAGGAATAGAAGAAGAGTGGGAAGAAGACTACAAAGACCACCATCCTGCTAATGGACACATACAGTTTGCATCAGGTACACCATCAGGATATACCTGCACAAACTTTGTAATTAAGCCACAGGTTGGAGACTTTTATGTGTTTCCTTCACAACTATTTCACTGTGTGTATCCATTCTATACAGAAGGGGAACGCAGGTCTTTCAGTATGAACATGAATTTTCTTGAGATACCGAAAGAAAAAAAGGTTGACAAATAGTTATATATAGGTATAACTATAGTCAGATTAGTGTAACTTTGTTGCGCAGAACTGTTACACTACAATACGCAAACAGCAAAGTCTTACGGATTACCTGAAGCGCATGGCCCGTAAAATAATAGGGCGGCCACCTTATTATTGAACGCACCCAAGCAAATCAGCCTCTAATTAGTCTTGTAAGTTTGCATCTGTAAAATAATGCTAAATGGAGATTATAATGGCATTTACTACCGCAGCCGGGTATGGTAATCTTCCTAACGGTAATTTTAGTCCTATTATCTACAGCAAACAGGTGCAGGTTGCTTTCCGCAAGGCATCTATTGTTGAAGCAATCACCAATTCAGACTACTTTGGTGAGATTGCGCAGATGGGCGATTCCGTTAAGGTTATCAAAGAACCCGAAATCACCGTTAAGGCGTATGCACGTGGTACAACTATCACACCGCAAGACCTTGACGATGAGGAGTTCAGCCTAACGATTGACAAAGCTAACTACTTTGCTTTCAAGGTGGACGACATTGAAGAGGCACACTCACACGTTAACTTCCAATCTTTGGCAAGTGATCGTGCTGCGTATCGCCTCGCTGACCAGTTTGACCAAGACGTTCTTGGCTACTTGTCAGGTTTCACGCAGTCAGCCATTCATGGTGCTGCAAATACTGTTAACACAACTGTTAATGGTGCAAAGGCTGTTTCAACAGCTTCCAGTGGCTCAAACCTCGTAGGTGCTGAACTTTTAGCATCCATGTCGCTTGACGCTTCTGACTTTACTAATACTTCTGGCACAGCAGGTGCTGCTAATAGCTGTATTGGTATTGAGCCACGTGCAGGTGGTGCAACTGCTGCTAAGTCCAGCACTGCAGGTAACGCATTTCCGTTGCAAATTCTTGCACGTATGTCCCGTCTTCTGGATCAGCAAAATGTTGATACCCAAGGACGTTGGATTGTTCTTGACCCAGTATTCATTGAGGTACTGAAGGATGAAGATTCACGTCTTCTAAATTCTGACTTTGGTGGTTCTGGACTACAGAACGGACTTGTCTTGAATAACCTTCACGGTTTCCAAGTTTACACGTCTAATAACCTACCTTCGCTTGGCACTGGCCCAGCAACTACAGGTGGTGTTAATTCGTCAAACATGGGCATCATCGTTGCTGGTCATTCATCTGCTGTTGCAACTGCAGAGCAGATTAACAAGACTGAGACTTATCGTGACCCGGACAGCTTCGCAGATATTGTCCGTGGTATGCATCTGTATGGTCGCAAGATTCTTCGTCCTGAAGCAATCGTTACTGCGGCATATTGTTTGGCTTAAAGGGGGACTGAATTATGGCACTTGGTGATAATACTACCTCTGTAGCACGAGGAAATGATGGTCGTGGTCGCAAGCCTTACTTAATCCAAGCAGACCTGAATTTTGAAACGGCTGTAAGCGATAAGGGTACTGCCCTCGCTGCAAACGATGTAATTCCGGGTTTGACTATTCCAGCTAATACCCTAATCATGTGTGCTGGTTTTGAAGTAACAACTGCTCACGCAGGAACTTCAACTGACACTGATTTTGATTTTGGTATCACAGGTGGAGACTTGGATAACTTTGTTGATGGCTTTGATTTTGATGGAGCATCAGTAGGTGATTACGCTTTTAAGGCAGGACAAACTCCTGTTCTTATCGGTGGCACTTCTGATACCATTGATATTGAAATCCAAGCAATGACAGGTACAACAACAGGTGGAGTGATCCGCATGTTTGCTGTCTGCATGGACGTTGACGATACGGGTGACATGACTGCTCAAGAAGTAGACCGTGATACACTAGCGTAAAGTAATGTGACGGGGCAGGGGTAACTTGCCCCCTCACTTTCATTTAGGAATTTAACATGGCATATGATTTTCTTGGTTTGACAAATGAAGTTCTTGCCCGTATGAACGAGGTAGTGCTTACCGCTACTAATTTCACTGCAGCAAGAGGCTATCAAATACAATGTCAAAACGCAGTAAACGATGCTATCAATTATATTAATCAAAGAGAGTTTGGTTGGCCTTTTAGCCATTCAACACAAACAGAAACTCTTGTAGCTTCACAGACACGGTACACAGTTCCTACTGGTACACAGCATGTAGACTACGAAACATTTAGAATAAGCAAAGATAATACACTAGGTGTAGATGCTACTACCTTACGTGTACTAGACTATAAAGAATACGTAGACAAATATATTGGTCAAGAAACCTCATCAGGTGTAGGTAGCGTTCCAAACTTTGTATTTAGAACACCTGATAATAATTACGGCTTATACCCTTACCCAGACAAAGCGTATGTATTAAAATACGAATTTTATAGTAGACCTACTGCTTTAGCTGCTGCCACTGATGTCCCCACTGTCCCTGAACAATTTAGACAAGTAATCGCAGACGGTGCGACTGCATATGCATATCAGTACAGAGGTGAGGCACAACAGTATGGTTTAAACTTTACTAGGTTTGAAGAGGGTATAAAGCATATGCAATCAATATTATTGAACAGAACAGATTATGTGAGGTCAACCTATCTTCCGCACTCGCAAAGGTATGGCATTAACGTAGCTGCATTTTAGGTGTATTAAATGGCAGATGAAGCTGGCCTCAATCCTTTTGTTTTCGCTTGTCAGGGTGGATTAGTCTTAGACCAATCTACTTTTGCCATGCAGCCGGGGATGGCACTAGAATTACAAAACTTTGAGCCAGACGTATCTGGTGGGTACAGAAGAATATCTGGATATGCAAAGTGGAATAGTAATGTAGTTCCACAAACAGCATCAGATTCTGAACCAATCTTACTGTCAGCCCATTTTAAGGGTAAGGTGGTAGCCGCTAGAGGCACAAATGTATATCAAGCTGGAACTACTGGCTCGTGGTCGCAGATAGATAGTGGTAGAACAAGTGCAGGTAGGTACACTCATTTTAGATATAACTTAAATGGTACTGACCTACTTATGTTTGCAGATGGTGCAAATCATGCAAGTAAGTTTGATGGCACAACAGTAACAGATATAAATACAACAGGCGCACCATCTGACCCAGCCTTTGTAACAAGATTTAAAGATACCAGTTTCTTTGCAGGTATGTCAGGTGAGCCACAGTCTCTAGTATTTACGGCTCCGTTTACAGATGACGATTTTACACCAGCTAATGGCGCAGGTACAATACGAGTTGATAGTGATATAACAGGACTATTTCCTTTTCGTGATGCACTGTTTATCTTTTGTGAAGAAAGAATATTTAAACTAGTTGGCAACACAATAGGAGACTTTGTTGTACAACCAGTAACTAGAGAAATAGGTTGTTTAAATAATTTTACAATCCAAGAATTTGGTGGTGACATTGTTTTTCTTGGGCCAGATGGATTAAGAACAGTAGCTGGTACTGAAAGAATTGGTGACGTAGAATTAGGAACAATAAGTAGACAAGTACAAAAACGCTTTTTAGATTTGTCAGATGTAGATGAATTTACTAGTGTTGTAATACCAGATAAAACACAGTATAGAATATTCTTTACTAATGCAAGCACAACAAGATCAGCAACAAAGGGTGTTATCTGTGTACGTAAAGGACAAGCCTACGAGTTTGGTGACTTACTAGGTATCAGGGCAACAAGCACAGACTCTGTTGTTGTGGCAGGTGACACAATAGTTGTTCATGGCGATTTTGATGGATTTGTATATCGTCAAGAACAAGGTAGCACTTTTGATGGTAGCGTGGTTGTTGGTAAGTATCGCTCACCTGATTTAACAATGGGTGATGCTGGCATACGAAAAAACTTTCAGCGTGTAATTATTAACTACGCACCTGAAGCAGCAGTGAACGCAGACTTGTTTGTACGATATGATTATGAAGCACCTACTGTAGCAAGACCAGCAGCGTATCCTTTTGATACATCTTCAGTGGTAGCGGTTTATGGTAGTTCTTTGTATGGCACAGCGACATATGGTGGACAGACAAACCCATTGATTAGACAGCCTATAGAGGGTTCAGGTTTTGCTGTAGCACTACGAGTTAATGACAGAGGCACATCTGCACCATACTCACTTAAAGGATTTCAATTAGAATTTGACGCAGGAGCAAGAAGGTAATGGCAGGTTATACTAGACAATCATCATTTACTGATGGTGACGTTATCACCGCATCACACAGTAATGATGAATTTAATCAAATACTAGCCGCTTTTGTAAACACTTCAGGACATAAACACGATGGTACAGCAGCAGAAGGTCCAGTCATTGGACTGATTGGAGACCCCGGTGTAGCTACTCCTCTTAACAAAGTTGTTGTTGATAATACAAATAATCGTGTAGGCGTGTTCGTAGATGCAGGTGGTGCTGGTTCTACTGTGGAACAAATACGCTTCCAAGATGGAGCAATACTTCCTGTAACAACTAATGATGTAGACATTGGGTCTAGCAGCTTAAAATTTAAAGAACTGCATCTAGCTGGTGCAGCTAACATAGCTGGCACTATGACACTATCTGGTAATGTTATTGTATCAGGTACATTAGGTGCAGACTTAATACCTGACGGAGATAATACACGTGACATTGGTAGTACATCTGCTGAGTGGAAAGATTTATTTATTGATGGCACTGCACATTTAGACGCAATTAATTTTAATGGTACACTTATATCTGCTACAGCAGCAGAGATTAATATTTTAGACGGTGTTACTGCTTCAACATCTGAATTAAATATTATGGATGGTGTAACAGCCACAACCTCAGAACTCAATATCATGGATGGGGTTACAGCAACAACTGCTGAAGTAAACCTTATGGATGGTGGCACAACTGCTGGCACAACAGCAGTCGCAGGTGGAGATGGTATCGTAACTAACGATGGCGGCACAATGCGCCAGACAACAGTAGATACTTTTGATACCTACCTTTCTCAAACCACTAAAACCCTCACAAACAAAACTCTTACAACTCCTGTAATTGCAGAGATTGATAATGCTTCTGACATCACACTAGATGCTGGCGGTGATATTATTCTTGACGCTGGTGGTGCAAACATTGTTTTTAAAGATGACGGCACATCAATACTTGACATTGCAAACAACTCATCTGATGTAGAACTTACTGTAAGCACAGCAGACAAGAACTTTGCTATCAAAGGCACAGACGGTTCGTCTGCTATTACTGCTCTTGACATTGACATGGCTCTTGCAGGTAAGGCTACCTTTAGCGGTGACGTTGTTGTAACTGGTGATTTAACCGTTACAGGTGATGACATCACTATGGCTACAAATACTGCAGGTCATATGCTTGTAGGTGATGGCACTAACTATAATCCAGTGGCTATCTCTGGTGATGTAACAATGGCAAGCAGTGGTGCAGTGACTATTGCAAGCGGTGCTGTTGAAGGCTCTATGCTTGCTGCTAGTGTTATTACAGGACAGACACAAGAGACTACCGTAGATACATCTAATGACTTAGTATTGATGTTTGATAACTCTGCTAGTGCATTAAGAAAAGTACCTGTAACAAACTTAGTGTCAGCAGCAGGTGGTTTGTCAGATGTTGTATCGGACACTTCTCCCCAGCTTGGTGGTGACTTAGATGTTAACGGCAACGATATTGTATCAGCATCCAATGGTGATATTAGTATCCTGCCTAATGGTAGTGGTAAAGTTCTTATAGATGGTAACGGCAGTTCTGGTGGTGTGTCTATTACTGACGGACTTATTGACATCAGGACAGGCACAGGTGATGTAACAAAGGTAAAGTTTTACTGTGAATCATCTAATGCACATGCACAGACACTACAAGCACAGCCACACTCTGCAGGTAGTAGCGCAGTATTGACCCTGCCTGTAGCAACAGGCACACTTATTGGTACAGGCGATAGCGGTACAGTATCTAATGGTATGTTGGCTGGTAGTATTGCTGACAGCAAACTCAGCACTATTTCTACAGCAGGTAAAGTTGACATTGGCGCACTTGAGATTGATGGTGGTACAGACATTGGTGCAGACCTTGTAGATGCTGACTTGCTTATTGTTGACGATGGTGCAAACGGCACAGAGCGTAAGTCAGAGTTTACACGTGTTAAGAAGTACATCTACGCTGCAATGTCAGGTGATGCAACTGCTAGTGATGCAGGAGCATTGACCATAGCAAATGACGCTGTTGAAAGCGGCATGTTAAATGATGACATTATTAGTGGTCAAACAGAACTCGCTTCAGGTCTTGCAGATACAGATGAACTGTTAGTAAGTGACGCTGGTACAATCAAACGTATGGATTTAAGTGTAGTAAAAACTTACTTAGTAAATGCCGGGTTCTCAAGTGAAGACCCGACAGCATTAGCCATAGCCCTTGGCTAGTATAAATTAGGGCTTGACAAACCACTTGAAATGTGGTATAATTAACCTGTAGTATAAGGAGAAAATCATGGCAGACGATGCCTCAGTAACCGTACAGGCAACGGTATTGCCTGATGAAATCGCCAAGACTATTTCTGGCAGTATAACAATTTCACCAGCAGACGCTAACGATAAGTGGTATTATAAACTTACTAGCGTATCAAACTCTAGCACAGATTTGATTGCTGGTTATTATACAGACTATACTGCTGTAGATGATGACACCGCACCAACGGCTGTTCATACTGCAGATAAAGTAAACTTTCTGTTTATTAAAAACACAGACTCAAGCAATGATGTGTATATCGTATTAGACGCTGGAACTGCATCAACAAGTGCTACAGACGCAATTAAGATTGCGGCAGGTCACTCTTGGTTTGGCAACCTTCCTAATACAACTGTTGCAGACATCCATGCAATATCTTCTACAAGCACAGTAACTTGCATTGTAGCAGCATTGTTAGATGATGTAGCATAAGGAGTAGGTCATGGCTAATACCTTTAAAGTAAAAACTTTTGATGGTTCAAGCACAGCAGCAAACGGTCTAATGAATATTTATACCGTGCCATCATCTACAACTACTGTGGTTATTGGCCTGACCATTGCTAATACCACATCAAGTCAAATCACAGTAGACATAAAGCTAAGTGCTGCATCTACTGTGTTCTTGGCTAAAGATATACCGATACCTGCTGGTTCATCTTTTGAGTACATGGCAGGAAATAAAATAATCATGGAAGCTACACATACTCTTAGTGTGGCTTCCGATACTGCAAATAGCGCAGACACAGCATTGAGTATTATGGAGATAACCTAATGCCATTTCTTGGTAATCCTGTATCTAGTAATTTTCAAACACGTCCTGCTACACAAGAGTTTAATGGAGATGGCTCAACAACCATCTTCACTCTTAATCAAACTGTAGCACAAGAAGATATTATAGTATCCGTTGATGGTGTTGTACAGGAAAGTGTAGATGCTTTTACTGTGCCTAATGGTACAAACCTTACTTTTACTGCTGCCCCATCTAGCGGCACTGGTAATATCTTTGTCATGTACATGGGTACATCTGCTGGTTCAATCACACCTGCTGCAGAGAACAAAGGCAACTTCAAGGCTGGTGGTTTGTTTCGTACCAACGCACAATCCCTTACAGCAGATGCAACCATCCTAGCCACAGAGAACGCTAATGTAACTGGTCCGTTTACTGTGGCTTCTGGTGTTACATTAACCGTTGAAAGCGGTGGGACATTGGTGACGCTATGAGTACATTAAAAGCAGATACCATACAAAGCACAAGCGGTGGTGCGGCTACGCTGACTAAGCAACATGCGGCAAAAATGTGGGTAGATTATACTACAGTTAGTAGCACTGCTATTAGTAAAAGTTTTAATGTTTCAAGTTTAACAGATAATGGAACTGGAGACACAACGATAAATCTTACAAGTAGCATGGATGGTGTTGACTATGCTGCTTCTGGTTCAAGTAGTTATACCTATGCTGTACTTATGTTTTCTGATAATGGTAAGGCCGCAGGAAGTGTTGATGCAGAAACAAGAAACGTAAGTGATTCAATTGGTGATTCTAATGACAATTCAGTGTTAATTCACGGAGACTTAGCATGAGTAAGATACTTGTAAACGAACTTGCTCACACAAACGCTACTTCAGCATTTACTGTAGATACTGCTGGTAGATTATCTATTCCTAATCAACCTATGTTTCAAGTTGTAGGAAATAATAATAATTACGTCAATACCACGCCTGTTCCTTTTCCTACTGTGCAAATTGATACTGCAAGTGGTTTTAATGCCTCTACATATATTTATACAATACCAAAAGCAGGAAAATGGCTCATTACAAGTAATCTTGGAATCGTGCGGCTAGCAAGTAATACGTTACTCATTAATTATGTATATAAAGATAGTTCAGCTATTGGTTATTCTTACAATGATACATCTACTTCAGAGGGTGAGTATCTTTATTCAAATAGCACTATGACAAAAATAGTTGATTGTGACGTGGGAGACGAACTAAAAGTAGTTGTTGATGTTAGCAGCACATCAGCCACTTATTACAACGGAGCAAACGAATGCCGTTTCAGTGGTATTTTAATAGGATAAAAAATGGCAAATTATAGAAATATAAAGCGTTTTATTCCACCAGAAATGTCATTAGATGTTTTGGCAACAGCCTCTTCTCTTTTAAGGGCTACTGACTGGACACAATTAGATGACAGTGGATTGACCAGTGACTGCGTAGCCGCATTTAAAACATATCGTGCGAGTATCCGTACCATCCGTAGAACAAACCCGTCTAGCCCAACATGGCCTGATGCGCCTACTGAGGAGTGGTCATAATGGCACTAGGAAAGATAAAAGCAGATACCCTAGAACACAGCACTGCTGGCACGGTTGATACTCAGTACGTTGTAAATGGTAGTGCAAAACATTTTGCTGTTTTTGATGGAACAGGCACTGCCGCTGTTGACACTTCATTAAACAATTCATCTCTTACAGACGGTGGAACTGGCACATACACACTAACTGTAACAAACGCTTTTTCATCCATACATTTTGCTGTTACAGGTGCTACTACAGGAAATAATGAAGCATTTAACTATATAGCAACTAGTGGTTCTGCAAAAACAGCAAGTGCCGTTAGTTTTAAATGCTATCAATATGATGGCAGTGTAAACGATACAGACACAATTGATATAGTATCACACGGAGACCTTGCATAATGCAAACACCAGAATTTCAAGGCACACACCTATTTGACAGACTATGCTGGGCTAAAGAAAACCTAGACGCTGTACAGTCTGACTATCGTGTAGTGTACGAAGACAGCATAGACGAATGTGCAAAGATACTTGTACCTGACCCTAACTGGATGGCTTGTGCATTGCAGGGCGGCATCCTACCACCAGTGCAGGTATATTGGGAACTAGCCAAAGATGAAGCAAAGCCTGACTTTGTAAAACATACCAGAGGACACTTGCTACATAACACAAAGCCTATAGAGGCTATGACAGAAGAGCAAGCAATAGAATACCTAATTATGAAAGATTGCCCACAGCATGTGTGGCGCAATTGGAATGAGGGCAACAAACCAAAGATGGTTATATGCCGTAAAGAACAGTTACCAAGCACACGTGAGTGGCGCAATGCTTGGAAGATAACTGAGGAACTTAGCGTCACTGAATTAGCCGCATAGGAGAAAACTAATGGCAACAACATACATCGTAGACAAGGACGGGAATCAGATTGATGCTTCAACTGCAACTGTCCCTTCTGACCGTCACTTTCGTGGTGCATGGTCATTGGATGGCAAGGTTATATCAGAAGATATGACTGCAGCTAAAGTAATCTTTAAGGATAAAATTCGTGAAGTACGTGCGCCACTGCTAGAAGCAGAGGACGTAGTGTACATGAAAGCACTAGAGGCTGACGATGCAGATGCAAAGACTGCTTCTGTAGCTAAGAAGAAAGCACTGCGTGATGCACCTGCTGCTTCTGCAATTGATAGCGCAGACACAATCGCAAAGTTAAAAGCAGCTTGGGATACATCTGTGTTGGGTGATAGCCCTTACGCATAAGGAAAGTAGATGGCACTGACAAAAATAATTGGTGAGGGCATACAGGGGATTTCTAATTCCTCTAATGCCACCGCAATCACTATTGATAGCAATGAGCGTGTTCTAACGCCAGCAAGACCAGCTTTTCTTGCAAGGCGTAATGATACAGCAACATCACTTAGTGTTGGTGATATATTTAGTTTTAACAGTGTTAGTATTTACGGAGGATTTGATACCGCTAGTGGATATAATACAAGTACATACACATACACTTGTCCAGTAGCAGGGTTATATCATTTTCACGTTAGTGCAATACTTGGCAGTGCAACTTATTCTAATGCTCAGTGGAAAATTCAGTTGAATAGCAGCGATTACGAACAAAGACATTTCTCTTCAACTAACTCAGATTATTACACAAATAGTATAGATGCTTACATCAACGCTTCTGCAAATGATACAGTACGCATCCAAGCTGGAACTAATTTATATTTTTATGGCAATCAATGGTCTGTGTTTATGGGACATTTAATAGGATAAGATAATGTCAAATTATAAAAATATTATTAGAATAAATGCTCTTGCAACAACTGTTAATATTGTTGAAACGGCTGATGATATACTGAAAGCAAGTGATTGGACACAGATACCAAACAATGGCTTGACTGCAGATTGTGTTACGGCTTTTAACACATATCGTGCTTCTATACGTGCTATACGCAAAACAAATCCAGCTAACCCGACTTGGCCTAATGCGCCAGAAGAGGAGTGGAGTTAATGCCATACATAGGTAAATCCCCAGAGTTCGGTGTTCGCAATCGCTTTGTATATCAAGCGACAGCAGGACAGACTAGCTTTAGTGGCTCTGATGCAGACAGTAAGACGCTGACATACACAGATAGCCTGTACATGGACGTATATCAGAATGGCGTATTACTCAAACCCGGTACAGATTATACAGCTACGACAGGTACAACAGTCGTGTTGGTCACAGGGGCAAGTCTGAATGACGTAGTTGAGATGGTTGTGTATGACGCTTTCTCTGTAGCAGATAGCTATACAAAGTCACAAGCAGATACACGTTATCCATTCAAGGGTAACAACAGCATCATCCGCTTGAATGGTCAGACCATCACAGCAGACATTACGATTGACAGCGATGAGAATGGCGTATCGGCTGGACCTATTACACAAGACAATGCCACCGTCACTGTTAACGGATATTGGAGTATCGTATGACCAGTGTATTGAATGTAGATACTATTGCAGATAAGGCTGGCACTGGTCCTGTTGCATTTACTAAGCAAGAGGGAATGAAAGCTAGACACGCATCTAGTTCAGATGGCGCAACTTTATACGGTAGTTTTAATGTAAGTTCTTTAGGAGATACAGCTACAGGAAAAGAAACTATAACTTTTACAAACGCCATGTCTGATTTAAATTATTCTGCTGTTAGCGGAAGTGGAAGTCAAGCAAGCGGAAGTGCAAGAATGATGTTAATAGACTCTTTAGCTACAACATCATATCAAGTTCATGCTTATAATAGTTCTAATGCACTAGGTGATACTTCTTCTTCTAGCACGGTACATGGAGACCTCGCATAATGGCTAGTCAACTTAAAGTAGATACAATCACAGGTGTAACCACCGCTGGCTCTATTAGTGTTACTGGCGAGGGCAACTCAACCACGACTAATCTTCAGCAAAGTCTGGTTAAAGTTTGGGCAAAATTTAATGGTAGTAGTTTTGGCGAATTAGATTCATTCAACGTAAGTAGTTTTACAGACTCAGGGACAGGTAATTATACAGTGAATATCAACAATGATTTTTCAAATGCCAATCACGCTTCTATTGAAGGGTCTGGTGCTTATCATGCAATAAATGATGCTGGTAACGCAGCAGGAACACTTAATATTGGTTGTTTTAACTCGTCTCATTCAGCCGCAGATGAAAGCAGAGTAGCAGTACATAGTTGTGGAGACCTAGCATAATGGCAAGCGAACTTAGAGTAAACACATTAAAGGATGCCAGCGGTAATAACAGCGTAGGCATGAGTACGGTTGCTGAAGGCTCTTGCAAAACTTGGGTAGCGGCAACTTTAGCGGCAGTTATATATGACTCATTCAATATAAGTAGCAACACTGATGAGGGGACTGGAGATTATAAATACGGTATATCCAACGCTCTTTCACGAAGTAGTGCGGAAACGCATGTTAGTGGTATATCGTTAGGCTATACTAATATAATTAGGGTTAAAACAGCGGAGGCAAGCACATCAATGATTGATATAGAATCAATGAACACCTCTGCTTCAGCTACTGACGGACATCACAGTGTTGGTGTACACGGAGACCTAGCATGAGTAAAGCAGCAGAACTAGCCGCATTGATAGGTTCAGGTCAGGCGCAGGGTAATAAGAACTTGATTATCAATGGTGCGATGAACGTGGCACAGAGGGGTTCTTCAACTGGACACACAAGCGGATATGGTGGTCCAGATAGATTTCTATTTGATAGGTCAGGTGCGGCTGCGATCACACTTTCACAAGATACAGATGTACCAGCGGGTAATGGTTTTCTTAACTCTATGAAGAATGATGTTACTACGGCTGACAGTAGTTTGGCAGCAGGAGACTACGCATTTGTTGGTCATAAATTTGAGGGACAAAATCTTCAAAGATTAAAAAAAGGCACATCTAGTGCAGAAAGTGTAACCTTATCTTTTTGGGTTAAGTCAACAATCACAGGCACATATATTATTCAGTTATATGATAATGACAATACCAGACATATATCAAAAAGTTATACTGTTTCTTCATCTAATACTTGGGAACACAAAACATTAACTTTTGCTGGTGATACAAGTGGTGCGTTGGATGATGACAATGCGTATTCTTTACAAGTATATTGGTGGCTTGCTGGGGGTTCTACATATACAAGTGGCACTCTAGCAACCTCTTGGGCTAGTTTTACTGCTGCTAATGCGGCTGTTGGACAAGTAAATGCTGTGAACAGTACAGATAATAATTTTTATCTCACAGGCGTACAACTTGAGGTCGGAGATGTAGCCACAGCTTTTGAGCATGAGGACTTTGGAACTACGTTACGCAAGTGCAAACGCTATTTTGAACTTCTCAATACGAATGTATATCCAACAGCATATACGACTGCTGGTTTAGGAAATTTCTTTTACACAGAGGAAAAACGTGCTGGTGCAACTCTAGCTGCAACTGCGAATACTGGAAGTCACAGCATTTATCCAGCGGCTGGCTCAGTGACAAGTGGCGGTTATATTTATAAATCGTCATTTTCAGGTGATAGCGTGAATGGTATAACAGCGGATGCAGAATTATGATTATAGAAAATGCTAAATATATAAAGGCTCCTCTAGGCAATCCAGATAATGAAAACACTGGTATCAAAGCAACTATTGATGGAGTTGAGTCGTGGATTCCTATGGATCAAGACAACCGTCACTACGCAGAAATCCTACACCAAGTGGCGGCTGGCGAACTCACCATTGCGGATGCTGACTGATGGACTTGGTACATATCATAGATACCTTAATCGGCATAGTCGTAATGGGTGGCGCATGGTATCTTGGTGGTATGGCTAAAGAGATAAAGCGTATAGATATATTAATGAATAGAACACGTGAAGAGTATGTAACACGTACTGAAGTACGAGAAGACATGAGCCGTGTTATGGAAGCACTACACCGTGTAGAAGATAAACTTGATAGGGCATTAAATAAATGATGCAGTTTAAAGCATTTAAACCAGAAGCCATGAATAAGATAGCTAAGTCTATGGGTTATTCAGGTGACATGGGGCAGTTTCAGAATTTTATTGAACAAGACCCTGCACGTCAACGGCAGATGAATATGTATACTAATGCTGCTAAGATGATGGCACGTGGTGGTGTGGTTAAGATGCAAACAGGTGGGACACCAATGCCACGGGGTACTGTAACAAACCCACAAGGCACACAAGCTGCTACACCTGTTTATACTGGACCGGGTACACCACCGCCGGGACAACCGGGTGTTGGTCAATTTTCTGTAGATCAAATGTACAATCCCGGTGTGCCTATTGGTGCAACCACTATAGCTGCGCAAACACCTTTAACCACAGGACAGGACATTGCGGCTGGAACTGGTAATGTTTCTGGTCAAGTTGCTGTGCCTACTACACAGGCTGCGACAGATCAAGTTGCATCAATACAACAGGTGCGAAATGCAAACACCATGCAAGCAGTTCAAGCTGCACCTGCTGTCGGTGCGGCAGTACAAGCTACACAAGCAGCACAAGCTAATCCACAAGACCCTCGTGCGCAAATTACTGCTGCACAGCAAACAGCATCTTCTGTGGGTAATCTACAGGCTGCACAAGGACAAGCGCAGCTTATAAACAATCCTGTACAAAGACAAATACAAGCAGGTGAACTAATAACAGGCACAGGTGTTGATGCTACTGCTGCTGCTGCTGCTACAGCACAAACACAGGCTGCTGCTGCACAAGGTAATCCATCACAAGCTGCTATGGTACAAGACCAATTAGCTAGTTTGATGACACAGTTTCAGGGTACTAACCCACCTGCATGGGCGGCTGGTGCTATTCGTACAGCTAATGCACAAATGGCTGCACGTGGTCTAGGCTCTTCATCTCTTGCTGGTCAAGCCATTGTACAGGCAGCTATGGAAAGTGCATTGCCTATAGCACAAGCAGATGCACGTACCATTGCACAGTTTGATGCACAGAACCTATCTAATAGACAACAAGCTGCTATGCTGGCTGCAGAACAACGTGCTAAGTTTCTAGGACAAGATTTTGATCAAGCATTTCAAGTAAGGGTACAAAATGCTGCACGTATATCTGATATAGCTAATCAGAACTTTACAGCAGATCAACAAGTGCAGTTAGAAAATAGTCGTATAGCTAATACGATGAACCTGAATAACTTAACTAATCGTCAAGCATTAGTCATGGGTCAGGCTTCTGCATTAGCACAATTAGACACTGCAAATTTAAATAATCGTCAACAAGCTGGCGTACAAAATGCACAGAACTTTTTGCAGACGGATATGGCTAATCTGTCTAATCAACAACAGACAGAGTTATTTAAAGCACAACAACGTGTACAATCTTTGTTTACAGATCAAGCTGCAGATAATGCTGCAAGACAATTTAATGCATCTAGTCAAAATCAAGTTGATCAGTTCTTTGCCAACTTAGCCTCTCAAGTATCGCAGTTTAATGTGTCACAAGCTAATGCACAAAATCAATTTAATGCAGGTCAAACTAATACAGTACAGAGATTTAATGCAGAACTAAACAATCAACGTGACCAGTTTAATGCACAGAACCAAATGGTGATAGCACAAGCTAATGCACAGTGGCGTAGACAGATAGCAACTGCAGATACCGCTGCTATTAATCGTGCTAATGAATTAAATGCAAATGCGGTTCTTGACATAAGCAAAGAAGCATACGATAATCTTTGGAACTATTATGCTGACACTATGGAGTGGGCATGGACAAGTTCTGAGAATGAATTAAAAAGAGTAAATGACCTAGCTATAGCTAAATTAGATGCTGACAGTAATACAGATATGTTAAAGTTTAAAGAAGATGCTGCTAGTTCTCAAGGATACGCAAAATTAATTGGTTCCATAATGACTGCACAATCAGGGTCAATTTTAGGTAGTATTTTAGGATTATAAAATGGCAGTAACAACGTACGCACCAAGCATATATAATAAAACATTAAACATGAAACAAATAGAGCCACAAGAACAAAAGGGTGGTCTTCTTGTCAGAACTAACATGATGCAAAAGAAAGATGAAGAAACACCTTTTGATTTTGTCATGGGTCAAGTGATGAAGATTAGAAGTCTACGGAATAAAGTAAAAGAAGGAAAAGCATGAGAGAGGACATACCATTAGATGCCCCCATTCCGGGGATGTCATTAACGCATGAACTTGGCGCACGTCCTTGGCAAACACCGCCAAAGGCAGCGACTGTTGCAGAAGCTATGGAAACATATCTTCCTGCTTTTCAAAATGAAGATGTCGTTCCTGAAATTCTAAATGTTCTTGAAACTGGCATACCTGTAGCTGCTATAGCTGAAGCTACTATGTTAGCTGGTGTCATGGAAGGAAGACACACAATAGATGTAGGTATTTTAATATTACCTTTCTTAATGGAGATGATAGCTTATGTTGGTGATCTCGCAGAAATAGAATACAACATGGGTAATACTAAACTAAAAAGTAAAAGAGAAGGTATGGAGCCACCTACAGATCAAGAAATAGCAGTTGTGAAGAAAAGATTAGACGAAGTTAAAAGTGAAGTTGAAGAGGAAGAAGAGTTCCTATCTGAAGAAGTAAGTGAAGATGAACAAGAAGAGCCAAAAGGCTTAATGGCTAGGAGACAATAATATGCCACGTTTTATACCGGGAATAGCTGCTGGTGCTTTAGCTGACATATTTTTAGAGGACAACGAGCGTGTTACAAAATCTACAGATGAAACTCTCAATACTCTAGCACAGCTTGTTATTGAGGGGGTAAAAAAGAGAAGAAAAAAGTTAGATTCTGTGGAAGAGTCGATGTCCAGATTAGAGGCACTTGGTTTTAAAAGACCAGTTGCGGCCTCTATTGCACGTGGTGGTCTTTACGCAGTTAATGATGCTGTTACAGCAGCAGGTACAGCGAAAGATGCAGGAGAAGATGTAAATAGTTATTATGTAACACAAGCAAAGTACAGTCCCGATGAATTTGCTAACTATACTCGTGCTGAAATGGCAGAAGCAATTGTACCAGTCTCTAACATAAAAGAGTCTGCTGACATTCTCACAAAAGGAAAAAGAATAAACACACAGAGAGTAAATGAGGCTGTTGGAAAATACGTTGGTGCAACACCTGAAGCATCCTCTATAGATGTCCCAGTGTTTGCACAAGATGTTTCTAAAATGGGTGGTGGTAAGTTCAGTATAACAGCTTCATCTGCTGCATCTACATTTTTAGATAAAATGGTAAGACAAGCAAAAGCTGGTGCAGCAGAAGCAGATTCAGGATTAAAAGTAGCTGCTTATGATTCAAGTGGTAGAGCAATTTATACTATGGCAAATCGTGAAACATATTCAAAGTGGTTGAAAAAAACAATTCCTCAACTAATTGAATCAAAAAAGGATACTTTAAAACCAAGGGATTTTGCTTTACTAGAAAGTGCTGGCACATCGTACTTGACAGATGAATTAGGATCGCTTTCAATAGGTAAAGATAATCCATTTTCTTCAAGTAAAGCTAAACCAAAAGATGGAAGTATAACTATAGAAATTACCCCAGAGGCAGAAAAAATAAATGTAGTTACAGATCAATTAAGAAAAGGAAGCACCCCAGAAGTAATAAAAAGTCAAATAAAATCTGTGTATCCTAATTTAAGCGATGACAGAATAAACACTCTAATTGAGGAAGCACAAAAACAAATAGATAGAGAAAAAATTACAAGACGTGGGCGTAGGTAGGATAATATAATGGCAGAAGGGAATCCATTTAGTGGGCTTTTTGATGATGAGAAGAAAGCCGATAATCCTTTCGTGGGTTTATTTGACACAAAAACTTTATCTGAAGAAGATGCTGACCTAGAAAACTTTTCTTATGAGCAATTTCAACAATCTCCAAAATTAAGAAGAGCAGCAGTTAGGTTTGCAAAAGCGCATCTAGGCTACGACAACCCTAGTGCAGAAAAAGCAATTAACGAAACCATTGAGCATTTTCGTGAGTTCAACGTAAATGAATTAACTGCTGCTGGTGACTGGAATTATGTTAGTGGATTGCAAACAGATGCAAATGCAAGGGATGATAATCAAAGTCCTGCTGCCAGACAAAACCTAACAGACTATAAAGATTTATATGAAGCATTCGATGCATTACCTAACTTTGGTGAAGGTTCTGCACCGGGTGCTTTTTTAGATTATACGGCAGGTTTATTGCAAGCTCCATCTACTTATGCAGGTGTTTTGCTTCCGGGTGCGGGTAAAGCGGCGGGTGTAGCGGCACAAGCAACATCTAAACTTCTAATAGGTCAGGCATTACGTTCAGCCACAAAAACACCTTTACGTGCAGCAGCAACTGCCGCTGGGATAGAAGGTCTTGCTGGTGTAGCACAAGATGTGTCTGCACAAAAAACACTCATAGCTGCAGATGTACAAGATGAATTTTCTGTAGGTCAAACAGCTTTTGTAGGAACATTATCTGCTGCGTTGCCTATGGCTCCGGGTCTTGGTTATTTAAAAGATAAAACTTTTAGGTATATAGAAGCAGGTACAGGAGATTTAGTAAAAATATCACAGGAAGCTGTACAAAAAAGAATAGATCGTGCTAACAGGAATGTATCTAATCTAAAAAAAGACAACACAAAAACAAAAACTTTTAATCAGGTAAGTAATAAATTAAAATCCTTAAACGAAGAAGCAGTCACTGCAGGTAGAGAAAAATTGGGTGACATGGCTAGAACAAAAGGTCTTGACAAAAATATAAGACTTGCTGTTGATCCAAAAAAATTAGAGCAGGTATCTGCTGCTTTAACAGAAATACTAGCTAAAAAGGGTGGTTTAAAAACTTTTAAAGATGTAGATGGCGTAGAGCAAACTGAACGAATAACAGAAGCTATTGCACGTATTCTTAGAGGGCTTGATAGAAATAATATGCCAAAAGAAATAGAAACAGTGTTTGATGATGTTCTTGTAAAATATAATTTATCATTTGATGATTTAGCAAATATAATAATGGCAGATGTATCGGACTCTGCCCGTATTTTACAACAAGCAGGGCAATCAAAAAAGAATTTAAAAGCTATGCTTGGTAACTTTAGTAAGTCTCTTAATGATGTAGCAAATTATGACTTATTTGGTTTTGACAAAGAAATTCGTGATGCAGCAGCAAAAGCAACTAAAGCAGTAAAAGAGGATGATGTAAGAGGTTATTTAAAACAAGCACATGCATTACAAGAAATTGATGCTGCACGTTTGGCTTTTATGACTTCTCAAACAGCAACCACAGTGCGTAACGTAGCTTCAGGTGCTATAAGAGTAGGCTTTGATTCAATCACACGTGCTGTTGACTTACAGTTAAGAAAAGCAACAGGTAATCAAGTTGTAAAGGCAGGACAAGAAGATGCTCTATCTGTATTTTTTGCTTTAACCAATGAAAAAGAAGCGGTTGCTATAGAAAATGTATTTGCGATGGGTTTTGAAAAAGAGTCACATCGTTTATTTCGTATGCTTCAAGATATAGGCGATGGCACTTTTTCGGACCAACATAAAAAATTTAAAAGACTGTCTAATGTTTCCAGACAATTAAATGCACTAAATACAATAACCGATAATTATTTTAAAAGAGCCGCATTAGTGGGAAATTTAAAAAGGTCTTTGAATGAAAGATACAGTAATGTTTTAAGAAGCCCAGAAAAAACACAAGAATTCTTTAACAAATTTGGTCGTATGCCTACTGAGGACGATTTTAATTTAGTTGAAATTATAAAAAATGGAAGGTTTACAGATGTATTTGGTTCAGAAGATGGTCAAAAATCCCTAATGGGTGCAATTGATGAGGCTTTATATTTTACTTATCAGAAACAACCTGACTCAGAATTAGGTAGAAATATTATATCTGCGATACATCGTGCGCCATTTCTTGCAACAGGTCTTGTTCCTTTTCCTAGATTTATTTACAATGCAATGAAATTTACATACGAATATTCTCCTCTTATGTTAACATTTGGTAAAGGTAGAAATGAACTTTTTAATGTTGTAAAACCAATAATAGGTAAATCAAGAGATGAAACTATTACATCTTATGAAAATGCTGCAAAGGGATTAGTTGGAACAGCATTTTTAATGGGCATGACTGCTTGGAGAATAAGCAATGAATCAGGAGATAAGTGGTATGAAGGTAGGATGCCAGATGGTAAAACATTTGATATGCGTCCTTTCTTTCCTTTAGCACCTTATCTATTTGTTGGTGATTTATTAGCAAAGGCATATAAACAAAAATTCAGAGGTGAAAAACAAATTTTTCAAGGAGATACCAATTTAATTCAAGACGCCATACAAGCCATGTCTGGAACACAGTTTAGAGCAGGACTAGGACTTTACACATTAGATAAATTAGGGGAAGACTTTTTTAAAGCAATAGGTTTTGTAGATGAGCCTGATGATTTAGCCGTTAGTGCAGGCGGTAGAATACTTGCAGAATGGGCGGCAAATACTATAAACACATTTACCATACCATTAACTGCTGGACAGGACTTATATAATACGTTTTTAGCCCCGGATGATGAAAGAATAATAAGAGACTTAGATGATAGAAATATGTTTTCTCTATTTATAAGTAAATCTTTGTCAAGAGTACCTGCTAATTACCAACTAGAAGAACTGTTAGAAGAGGTTACTGGTGGATCATATGAAGCACCAAGAGCAAGAAAACCTGCAACTAAATATGGTTTGTCTAGGAGAGTTACACCTGTAACCAGACAAATGGCAGGATTACTTTTAAGAGAAAAGAAAAATGCTTTAGAACAAGAACTGGATAGGTTAAAAATAAGTAGACGTTCCGTTTATGGTGGTAGAACTAATATACCTGAGTATGACGAACTACAGGCGGTTCTTTTAGATGAATTTATTGAAGGTAAAGTAATACCTTATATAAAAAGTGATGAGTATAAAAAGAAGAAAGACCCAGTGCTTCAATCTATATTGTTAAAGAGAAAACTTCAAAAATATAGAGGCGATGTACGTGCAGCAATAGATGATGAATCTGGAAATAGAAAGGCACAAGAGAGATACGGATTTAATCCACAAGCTATGTATAGATTTTCTAGGTTACAAGACTTTGCAAAAAAGGCGGCACTAGACGAGTATTTAGATATATACGAAGAACCCCCCACGAAGGAGGGTTACGACTACAGAATATTATTAGAACTAGGACGCAGGGAACAGCAAAAGGTCATGGGGGAAGCTAGAGCAGACTAACGCCACCACCCATCATAATCTTTAACACAATTACATATATCATTAGATAATCCCATGCCTACCATATACAATAACCATAAACCTAGTATAACAAAGGGTGTCCATCTAACGATTGTCACCGTCACCCTGTAGAACACGCCTAGCTTTCCTGTCTGCCAACTTGATAAGATTATTTTCCATAACACTGCCAAGGTTCATGTCCACTTCCTTTGCTATCATAGCACAGTACCATAGGACATCACCTAACTCTGCACCTATCTGATTCAACTTATCATTATATCCCTCTACGTCAGCACCGTCACGTATAAGTTTTTTTACCTTATTAGCAATCTCTCCTGCTTCACCAGTAAGCCCAAGAGTTAAATACTCAAGGGCTTTTTCTTTTGGGAATATAGCAGTCTCTGCTGCACGTATCTGATATTCAGTTGCGGTTATACCACTCATTTTCTTTTTCTCCATCCATCGTTTAGCATCTGCCTCTAATCCCATTGTACTTACCCTTCTCCAAATTCTCATAGTAAGCAGCATTCCATCCACGCTGCCACTCACGTGCTTGCATACTATTGGGATGCAAATTAGGTCTACTCTCTAAAAATATTCTTTTTCCCCTTATAGTAACAAACCTACCACCTTTCTTAAAAGCGTCATACCCCCAATCGTATTGAATACGAAGGGGGGCATCATATTTACTTAGTCCATTACGCCGCACACTCTAACTCCTTAATGCTGTGAATATTGAAAATCTTTACTGCTTTTATTTTGTCAATCTTAAACCATTCTCCTTTACGTTCATCTGCAAAATGTTGAAATACTTTGTGCATTTCTCTTTCTTTTGTGTGTCGATCTTCTGTGAAAACCTTTGCAATAATTTCATAGTCACGAAATGGTGAAGACGTTTGATAACCGCTTAACCTATCTTCTGCGATACAGGCTTTACCTACTTTAATCCAATCAGGCCATGCCTTATTTACAATAGCGTATACCTCTCCTTCCTTTGTGTTTTCAATTTGTGAATGTGACCACACGTCATCTAATGATTTATACCTACCTGCTTTCCAAAGTGGATGAGACTTGGGAATATATTTACCATTAACAAACATCCTTTCTAAATATTTCTTACGATGTCCTGCTAACCTGCGCCTACTGCCATCTTTATTACCATAGTACCACCACTCACCATCTTCAAATCTACAATTAATATTGGTAGGTTCATAAGTTACATCAACTTCTTTAGTCATCTTTATTCTCCTTTTCTTCCTGTTGGAGTTGTGGTTCTATAAAGTATTTAGTAAGCATTTCTAGTTTGTCGTGATAGGCAGCAGCTTTATCCAGTTCTAATTCAATAGTCTCAATTATATCTGAATGTTCGCCAATGCCTACCGTACTATTCATGTACACCTGTACATTTGCTAGGTGTTTGTTAATATTCCCTGTAAAATAAGAACGCAGGGAATTAATTAGCACGTCTCTCATTTGTCAACTCCTTTCTGTTTAAACCTATGCTTAAAGAATACAACAGCATTGATTGCTGTGTTGACAGTGATAGCCACTATCAGCCACCACTGCCACCATGTAGGCATGTCTCCTCCTTCAATCATGCTGCCTCTATATCTACAATTTCACAGACACCTGCAGTACAGGCTAACTCACGTCCACCTGTAGTTGTATCTTCTTTCTCAAACTCTTGCAACAGTGACCAGTCTACATTCTTTGGCATCTTTGTCAAGAACTTTTTGTACTCATCTTTATCTATATCCTGATAAGGTGCTTGCTGATATGTGTGTTCACTAAAAGGCAAGAAGCTGATACCAGACACCTCATCAAAGTGTTTGTATACCCAAGCACCTACATCCATCCACTCGTTTTCTTTAACCGATATGGTTACAGATGGCTTATGCTCACACCAGTAACGCTGATAGGTTAGCCATAACTCTAGCTGCTCTATAGCGTTCATCTGGGTACGTGTGATAGCACCCAAGGGTGACTGCATAGGAAAGCTGAACACTGTCGTTGAGTCGGGTTTCATTACGTCAGGTTCAGAAGGTATGCCCTGTGATACAAGGAACTGTGTCAATGGGTCTTTATTATCACCACGCACAGTGCGAATGTAGAAAGGATTGTGCCTTGCATGTATACCTGATGCTGCATCTGTAAGCTGTGATACTGTACCACTAGGCTTTACACACGTAACAGCAGTGGACTGTGGTATACCTAGCTGCTTTGCTATAGCTTCATTAGTACGTACAGCTTCATCCTTTAGTAAACCTAACAGTACATTTAATCTTTCACCAGCCTTGGATGTCATGGGATTATCCATGATACCTGTAAGAGACACACCAAGTAATCTCTCCTCTTCAGTATTGTCCTTCCATATCTTACGTAGATACTTAAAGTTAGTTAGCGTGGCTTGAAATGTACCAAGTATTGTAGCCAGTCTAACCTTTTCTTTTAGGGTATCTAGTGTGTCACTCTGACGCACCACTACCTCTGACAAATTACAGAATTGGTATGGGCGTAAAATGATCTCACTGCAAGGGTTGCAACCGAAGTCATACTCTGTATCACGTCTACCATTTTTGGCTGCTTGCTTAATAGCTGACTGCCTGTTAAAGATACCACGTTCACCTGACTTGCTATCGTACAGAGATAGCCACTCACGCATGAATGTACCCATCTCTGGCTTTACTTTGTATGCAACAGAGTTATTAGCCAAAGCACGTTGTCCCTCATGCTCCCACCACTGACCTGACTTGGCATGTGCCATTTGGTCATCATTTAGATTAGACAAACTAATTAATGCTGATCTGCGTACACCACCAACAACTACAACTTCACCAATCTTACACATAATGTCGTGACATTCAATGGGGTATAGCCTACGACCTGCTGCATTTCTAAACTTCTGTACAACAAACTCAAACAATTCAACCAATGGCTGTGGACCTGATGCCCTGCCACCAAATGTCTTTAGCCTAGCACCTGCAGGGCGTACCTCTGATACATCCCACTCAGGTATTTGTCCAGAGTACAACATAGCAATAAGTTCTTTCAGTGACTTTGCCCATCCGGGTCTGCTGTCTCCTACTTTTATAACTGTGTCTGTACGATGAAAGTCCTCTGCCACTAAAGGTAGCTTATCTATACAGTTACGCTCTACACTAAATCCCACACCTGTGCCACACATGAGTATGTACATAGTCTCATCAAAGGCACGTGGACTGTCTACAGGAACATAAGAACAGTTGTACCCACCTACGTGGCATCTATCCAGTGCGGGGCCACTGGTCATCAATGCTCTCATGCTAGGCATAACTGCTATATTTAATACTGCCTCTTCTAATTCATCTCTTAGTGAATCAGGTAGCTTATAGTTGCAGTTATCACGTAAATGCCCAGCCATATAATCAAAGTATCTTGTGACAGTTTCACTCCATGTCTCCCTTCTTTGTTCATCATCCTTCCAACGGGCATACCGTGAAAGGGCTATAAAATTTTGATAGTCTGTAGGTAATTGATTGCTTATCATCTCTTTACTCCGTAATTGTTTTAATGTGTCTAATATCAGCACCTTCTATATCGTAGAAGTATTCTTGTATGCTATCTTCTAATTCATCTCCAACTCGCCCATCGGCTGGTATGGGATATTCTTCTTCATCAATGTCAATTGTAATGAACATTTTAACTCTCATCATCTGCCACCACATCTTCCAGTAGCGTATTTAGATACCATTGAGCCTTTTGTAAATCTTCAATAGGCTTACCTTTGTAGTCAAAACGCCACATATACTTCATTATGTTACCTTGTAGGTAATATTTAAAGTTTGGACCTAACGCAGCTTGTATTGCTTCAATGCACTCTATACCAGACTGATTATAATGTTTTGGATTATTTACCATATCAATCACATTACCACTATATGCTTCCTTACCTGCTTGCTCTAATGCATCTGACTGTGCTGCTGCCTGTTTCATATACTCCTCATGTCTAGTCACGCTGAACCCCCTGTCTTAGTGTTAAAGTTTAAGTGAACTACATTACCATCATAGGTCTTTTCTATTTCAAAGTCAATATCATCTTCATTTATTTCTTCTTCACTAGACGTTACAAAAGCATGTAATGCATCTCTGAACTCTTCTATCCCTTCCATTACAGGAACAGATGCACATACCATTTTACAGAAGTGCATTAGCTGAGAATAGTCTTCATCATCACAGGGATTGTTTGGTTGAGATATTATACATATGTCAACTTGACCCAACCAAACATTATCCTCATCAAGCATAGGGCGAACTCTTATTAAAAAGTCCTCATCATTCACTTGCTTTAATAGTTTATTTTCTGTCACCGTTATCTCCTTTTTATCTTTGTCCCACCGAATCTAATAAATTTAGGGTGTTTGTTTTTACCTTTTTCTTTTAGCCAATCTTCTGGTATGATTCTATCATAATATCTAAAACCATACTTTATACACCATTCACCATAGGTAGACTTTGCACCCTTTCTTAATTTGCGTCTACTATTTTCAAACACAAACCTAATATCTAACTTGGGATGTTGTTTTTGAATAGCACGATGTTTGCGTCTATCTGCAGCAGTGAACTGCCCTTTTGTTTCTATTATGATACCATTGGGCAGCACAAAGTCTGGTGTGTATGTTCGGTATGCTAAGTCTTCCCACTCAATCTTTATAGCTTCATATAAAAACTTTATCTTCAGTTCTTTTAGATAAGTAGAAACTTTTAGTTCAAGACCACTACGATAACCATACTTTCGTGCTGCCCTAAATTGTTTGTATAAGGACACTACGCTATATCACGCCATAGTAAGCTAGGACTATTAATCCTATAGCGATAGCCAGCACCACCCAATGCCTTGAGTTCTTCTTGCACTGCTTTATCTGCCTCATTACGGGCTGCAATAGCATCACGAAGCCCAGCAGTTTTTCGCTCACGATATTCCTTACGCAAGTCTGTAAGACGCTGCTCACATTCCTTAATTTCGTCAAGTAGTGTTTCCATGTCCAATCCTTCATTCATTCATAACTCCTTCCTGTAATTCTACATATCCCACAATAGGTGGGTTCTTTGCCTGTGATTTTACAGCAGGTCTTTCCACAAGAGTAGGAAAACAGCTAAAGCGATAAGAGCAAAACTTGCACCCATCGTTGAGTATCTTATTACCCGTCTCCTTTCCTCTAAACTTTTCTGGTACTGGTTGAAAGGCTCTTTCAAATTTATTCTCCTTTACTTTTTTAACTAGGTTTTTTATTTTATCTACTTCTACATCTACGTTGATGTTTTTTGCTGATACATATTTAAAGTTACCATTTGATTTATTTACTACCCACCAGCCACCAACTTTTTTATTAGCTGCTTTTGAGTAGCCAGCCAGTTGTGCTACGTACCCAAAACTATCTTTGCTGGCAAGAGCATCAAAGGACTCAAATTTATTTCTGTATGACCAGTCTGAAGCTGATTTAATATCATCAACTGCACCATCAAGGATAATGTCATAAGTACCAGAGACATTACTATTGCCACAGTCAAGAGAAACTTTTTCACTGTCTTCATATTTTACCCCCGCTTCTGTTAATAATCCTTTAAACACAGCCTCTACTATGTCACCTATTAACATATTAATAGTAAAGGTAGACGGTTTTGGCAATGCTGCATCTGGTTTATTTTTTTCAAACCATAACTGACAAGATGGCCTACCTACATTAGACATTCGTAAAGTAAAATCTTTTTTTCTATCAGAAGAAAACTGTCTTTTTACTGCATCCTTTACATCATCTGCAACTCTTTTTGCAGTCTTCTCAGAGAAGGAAGCCTCACCAGAGGCAACCTTTTCCAAGAACTGATGCACAGCTATTTCAGCTACATGCTGCATTATGCTACATCCGCTTTTTCAATGTCAATAAAAGCCTCTACAGTTTCAATCTCTTCATCTAACATCTTAGACCTAGTATGCTTTTCCCACTCAGAACAAATGTAGTCATTGTAGTTTTGCAACCATGCCATAAAATCAGCAAACAAATCCTGATCTGTTTCTTTTATCTTTATATCATTCTTCACATCTAAAACGCATGAAGGTACATAGTAAACAGCACCTGTAGGTATCTTCTTCTCTTCCGTAGATAAACTAATGGTGTGCTGAACAGGAAGCCGTTGCATCTTTCCTAGTTTAGTAAACGGCTCACCCATCGTTTTAAATGCATCACGATTATCTATCTCCCATATAAAAGGTACATCTACACACTCTGCAGCTTCACCAGACTCATGCACTGCACCATCCATAGTAATAGTTCCAAAGATAACTCTAACTCTCTTGATCTGCTTAATTAAATCTTTCTTAGCTTGTGGTAGAGAATCAAAGTCCTGTATGTAACCAGCAGGTTTTCCACAGTTAAACGTACCCATATTATCTTTCATATCTGTGACCATATCAGATGCCATAATAGTTTTCTGATAGGTTCCAAGAGGCTCTCCGGGCTTTGCCCCAGCATTAGAGTGAAACCTTTTATACATAAACCTCTGTGCAAAAGGACGTATCACTGCATTTTTAGAGTAGACAAAACCATTTGATGGAATATCTAAACGATAGCTTCCACCATCAACAACCTCTACCTTCATGGATGCACCATCAACAATCTTCTCACCCATAATACTTGAGTGCTGTATCTTTAATCGTGCAAGCATATTAGTTTTATGATCTGGGTTAGAATCAATATTCATACCCATCATTTCTGCCATTGCAGAAAAATTATTAGTATCTATTTGTGCTATATTTGCGTTCATAATCGCTCCTTTCATTTTTAGAAACCATAGTTATATCACGACACATCTTTAGTGTCAAGCCAATTCGGACCTATTTTTGCCTCTAAAAGTAAAGGCACATTAAAAACTATTCCCCACCTTGTCGTTATCAATTCAGGTAGTGCATCATTAGTTTTATTTATAACATTGACAACATTAGATTCTTCTTCTGGGTGTACATCTATTACTATACTATCATGCACTGTGTTGACAACACAAGATTTTAAATTCTTTAATAGTGAGTCAATATGTAACAATGCGATAGGCACTATATCAGCAGTAGCAAAAGATTGAACAGGATAATTTTTTATCTGTGTAAAATTAGAAACCTTACCACTTGCATAGCGTTCCATGTTGGGAAAAGAAAATTCTCTACCTGAAGGTGTCTTTATTAGCTCCGTTGTCATAGCTTCTTTAGCCAGTTTGGTATGCCAATCTTTGACTCCTTTGTATTTTTTTGTAAAGTGTTCATAATATGCTGCTTCCGCTGGCGTTCTCCCAAAGCCCGTTGCGCCATAAAGTGGTGCAAACGTGTGAGCCTTTGCAGTCTGGCGATCCGTAGGTTGACCAGCATCGGTAATAACTTTAGCGGTGTAACTGTGTACATCAAATCCAGTAGATACTTCTTCAATCGCAACTCCATCTTGTGATAGGTAGGCAGCAGTACGAAACTCAAGCTGCGCAAAGTCAGCTTCCATAATCTTGCCGCCATCAAATCGTGACACAAATACTTTCTTCACAGGAAACGTGCCGCCACGTGGCATGTTCTGCATGTTAGGGTCTGCTCCACTAAACCTACCAGTAGCAGTTCTATGCTGTAGCAATCTTACGTGTAGCTTGCCATCTTTCTTTGTATGTGTTTTTATACCGTCAACAAAGGATGATAAATATGTATCTAAAGCAGATAGACGCTGCAAATCATTTAAGAATTGTTCAGCCTCATAAAAGCCACTTTTCTTTGCAGAGTTAGCTAATATATCTAGCATCTTTTTATTTGTGCTAAATCCATGTGCGCTTACCCATTTAGCACTAGGTGCTTTAAACTTTAGTCCTGCAATATATTGTGTAGGCGTGAACCTGTAGCCAAGACCAGCACACTCTTTACAGGTAGGTAACTTAGCATATGGTGTACCATCCTTCTTCAACTTCTTTTGTTTACCTGTACCGTAACATGCAAAGCATTGTCCTGCTTTAGTCTTATATATTATTTCAGAATTGTTGTGTACAGTCTCTTGGAAATCTTCTTTACTCATATAAGGTGTAAACATATTAGCCCACATAGCTTTGTTATCTGGCTTTCTACTATAGATTACCCAAGACATTTGCTCTGGACTATTTAAGTTTATAGGCGTATCCCCCATTAGCTTTGACACCTGTTCTTTTAAACGCTTTTCTATCTGCTCTTTCTCTGTTTCAAATTCTTTCTGCACTGAATCTAACGTAGATAAGTCTACACTAAAACCTCGTTGATAAATACGAGACAAACAAACAGCAACCTGATTTGTAAGATCAACAGTTTTCATTAAACCTGCATCATCTGGTGTATTGAGGCGATGCATTAGTTTATCTGATAGCTGTTGTGTTGCATGTAAATCTGCAGATAGGTACTCCGCTAATTCATCAAGCGGAATATCTCGCACACTATAACCTTTCTTTAAGTATTCTTTCAAAGTATCTTGCTTCTTAGTATCCAACTCGTATCGTTCTGCACAAGCCTCAAGTGACAATGGTTTCTTAATACCACGTTGTAGCACATACTCCCCAAGCATGGTATCAAACACTGGCCCATCATACTTGAAGCCCGACTCCCACAGCCACAACAAATCATGTGCTGCGTTATGACATATAAGCACAGTGGCTTCATCAAGAAACCATTGCACACGATCACTATAGTCACGCTTACTTAAATGCTCTTCATGGTCAAATGGGAAGTGCTGTTCTACACCTTGGTCAGTCAATACGCCAACCATTACTAAAGAGTTACCCGGCTCAAAGGGATCAAAGTGTAATTTACCATCTCTTTCGGTAACGGTATTTTCTACATCCAATGTTAACTTCATGCTTCATATCTCCCTGTCTGATAATTGAACTCACATACTACACGACCATGCCACCCTGTCAACTTATTTTTTGCAAGCACTAGATGTCTAAAGCCATCGTCCTCTGCTACCTCTGAATCATTGTTGTTGTTACTTGTCTGTGGGCTTTTTGCAATAAGAACCATAAGGTCTGCCTCTGCCGCTTTACCTGTGCGAGACCCTTCCATCATTGACTGATTAAGATTTACCCTTCCCTCTGCCTCTGCATTTAACTGTGACATATAAAACATAGCACAACTATATTCTTTAGCTATCTGTCTTGCATAGATAGCATTTGCTTTTAGTGCCTCATCTGGACGAGAAAAACCATTGTAACGTGCAAACTTATCTCCCATATCCAGCACAACAATATCCGGGTCATAACTCTTACAAACCGACTCTACCCACGCCATGTCTTTACCTGTAGAGTCACACATAAATATGTTTTCTCTTACAGAGTCATAAAGACTGTGTGCTTTCTGTGGATTGTCCTTTACCTCTAACAAAGTCATGCCTGTTGCTGCCCCAAGGTATCTTGCACCCACACGATGCGCACTCTCCTCATTACAAAGTATAATACACTTTGCCCCCTGCCTAGCAAAACCACTAGGGCCAGCTACCATACTAGCATGAAAAGATGTCTTACCTGTGTTTGGTCTTGCACCTACCTCAATAAGATGTCCACCATTTACTCCCTCTACTTTCTTTGCCAGAGTTGGTATATTAAAAGTCCATTGTGATTCTAAATCATTTCTACTAATCAATGACTCTATAGAAAGATCATCCCAATCCACACGAAGATTTGGGATAAAATCATCAGTATAATTATCCAAAATATCTCTGAGGGGTTGTAGAGAGGAAATAGAACCGTTAACATAGTCAAAACCAAGATTAGCGATGTCCTCACCAACAACCTGTTGAAATAACTTAGACAAAACATCCCCTGCAATATCTTTACCAAGTGGTTGCTCCCTCTTTATCTTCTGAAACAAATCTGAGTACACAGATTTCTGCGCTGTTGTAAGCGTAGTATGTGTAGCTACAAATATTGCTTCTATCTCATCAGGGGTAACTGTTCTGCTATATTTGTCCATTGCAGAGTCTATAGTTTGTTTTATCTTCCTTACATCTGCACTGAACAATCTATCTGGACAACGTGACCCCCTGTGGTCATCGTAAAAAGATTTGTCCATTAAACTTCTAATTAGTGATAATTCCATTTAATTTCTCCATATCTGTCGGGTTACGATATTTAAGATCATCTGTCAGTCTAAGAACACGAACATCGTTTACATATCCTCTCAACTCATTTGCTATCTTTAAATTCTTTCTAAGTGCATCGGGGTCTAATGCTATAACTGCTGTTGAGAACTGCGAGAGATACCCTTTATGCCCCTCTTGTAGAGATGTACCAAGTAGGGCAACCCCGACAAAGGATTTGTAGCCACCAATCACGGCTGCACTCACACAGTCCTCAACAACCACTGCGACTTTACCACAACCATTCACGTATGGCAAGTCACTTTTTCCATATCTTTTCCATTTAGGTTTACGATTACCTAATGCACGTCCCGTTGCATCTACTAAAATGTTATTGTGTACAATAGGAAACACTACACGTGTTTCTTTTACATCATATAATAAATTTAGTTTGTTTATATCTAGTCCCCACGTAGCACACCATCTATCCATGTATATATTCTCACGATGGGGAACAACATACGTAGGTAACTCAAATGTTTCGTTTACATTATTACTCATATGTCTATTTTTTATTTCATCTGCAGTCAATCGTACACGTTTATGACCAGATACATTACAAGATAGCCTATAACAATTCCATAATAGCTTACCCATATTATTTGTTATGGTAAAAGTTTTCTGACCACAGTTAGGACAAGACATTCTACGTGTCTCTCCATCACTTATATGTAAATCATCTATATGTTTATATATATTAAATATAATACTCTCCTTTGGCACGTTTATGTGCTTTTAACATGGTTACTACGTGCTGTCAAGGCATTTTCTGCACTTGTATACGTATTTTTCATGTATGGTTTAACACTACTTGGGTTTGCATGACCCGTTACTGACATAATTTGACCCATAGATACCCCTGCTTCTACCATTTCAGTAGTTCCTGTACGCCTCAAATCTGCGATTCTAAGGGTGTTAGGTAATCCAGCAAGGGTGATGGCCTCTCTTGCGTGTCGAGACAGTCTGTTAAGCTGGTAGGGCGAATAAACACCATTTCTAGGTTTGAAGTACGGCGCAACGTAGTCTTGGAATCCAAAATCTTCTTTCTGCTGTACCAACATATCAAATAATTCGTCTTCTATAGGTAAATGAACTGTTGCACCACGCTTAGATTGCTCCAAATTTAACACTTTTTTGTCAAAATCTATTGAAGAAAACTCCAACATACGCATATCACCCACCCTCTGACACCATTCGTATGCCATTTGTGAAATCAACCCAAGATTTCTGTATTGAAAATCAGAATAACAAAAGTCAAGATACTTTTTTATCTGATCCCGTGACCAAACAACATTCCGGGGCTTGACCTGTTTACGTTTGAATGTTGCAAATGGATTTGTTTCTGCATATCCCATCTCCATACCAAAGGAATACATTTTTCTTGAAACAGCACAAATGTGATTAGCCATGACAACCCCCCGTTGTAGCCATGTCTCATATGCTTTTCTGGCTTTTGCACCTGTCATATATTTCATATTCATCTGCGCCAAACATTTTCCCTCTACTTTTGTGCCAAGTAAAACTCGTATATAATATTCATAATCCAGTTTAGTTTTATGTGCTAAACTACTGTAATCATTAGATATAAAATACTCCTGAGATAAATCCGTTAGTGTCATTTTTGCCATAACCAAATCCTTTCTTACTGTTCGCCGCCCCCCTATGATGGTAGGACGAAAAATTTTTTTGGAAGAGGACATGAAGCCCTCTCCCTATTTGTTTTATTTAAGCAGCTATCAATTCTTTGAATGGCTTGCTATCAATCCACTGTGAAACCTCATGTTCTCTGTTAAACATACTAACAGCGGATGTATCTTTGCCTGTATTGCGTAACTGAAAACCATTGTTGTCATTTGCGTGACTGGAATAGTTTGTAAATGCTGAGTATAAAGCCCATACGTTTTGGCCTCTGACGCTGGCCTCTTGATTATATAGACTAAGCATTTTTTCCGCTTTACGATCTGATTTAAACAGAGATTCAAGCATTGCTTTGACATCCATTACATACAGAGGTTTGTTTGCCCAACCCTGCAATCTCTCTGATTGTGCGTAAAAGGATTGTGACGATTGGCGTAAATCCATAATAAATTTACCCATAGTAAAGCCGCTAGTGTTTTTACGCCTTACTTTATCGTGTTCACCTCTGACCATTCCATTTGTACAAAAGAAATCAATAGCACCAAAAAACACTTGATTAGAACAACTGCCATCAATGCCATGTAAGGCTATGATACGTTGAGCAATGGTAGTGCTATGTTTATCTGTCTCAATGCGAGATGTAACATTTGGTAATGTCATATCGAGCATAGCCCATGCATTGTTACGAGCAGTTCTCCATTTCATATTCATGTTCTCACATTCTGATGCACCTAAGTTTTCTGTAACTGTATCATGTACACCTTTAAAAAAATTTGTATGGTTTGCACATTTGAATGTGTCACCTACTACACCAAGGTATTCATCAGTCTTAGCATTGATGACATATTTTTTGTCATCTACTTTAGTAGGCTCAAAACGAACATCAAAATCCAAATGTTCTGGGATCATGTTCTGCATTGGGATTGTATCTAACGGCATAATAAAATTCTCCTTTCTATTTAACAACTGATATTATCTTATATGGTAACTCACATTAAAATGTCAACTACCAAGAACCCAAAAAAGATAACTAAACCTAAAATAATATCCATTTTATTGGTCTCTTATCGGGGTCTTAAACATATTTTCCATAGACCATAATGCTTCTTTTAGTAAATTTGGTATATCAGCATCACATATCTTATAGGTTTCATAATAGTCCATGTCAAAAGCCTCTAATGCTAATAGGGCTTTTGTTATTGCTTTTCTTTGTTCATCTTCTAATGATTCCCAACCTGTTTGCAACTTCTTTCGTTGCTGCTCACGTTTATTGGCAAAGTATGCTTGCCTTTCTTCGTCCGTCATATTCTCTATTTTTTTAGTCATAACATATGCTCCTTTCTGTAAGTTTTTAATGTCCAATTATTCTTTCTATAATTCCAATTATAGCATGGTAGGATATCCAAACAAAAGAACCAAGTACACACGTGAACAATAACATTTCAATGCCATCATGCGTCAGGTAATAATGTTTTACTTTGTGCCAATATTTACTCATGCTCACCCCCATTACCTCTGCCTAAACCACCAAAATACTGTGGCCTACGTTTGGCTGTTTCAAATACACCTGCCGTGATGAACACACCTGCTATCAGCAAGGCGTGTGCTATGGCACTGATACCAAACACAACAATGCTACCCATCCACATACTGAAGATGATGCACCACATCCACGCTAGTATCTGCATAATCAGGTGACGTGTATTTGTGTCAGGTATGTTGGACAGTGGGTTGTGTTTACTGTCCATAATTAGTTTGTATGCTTTAATCATTTATTGTCTCCTTTCACAATATCTCGTACATCAATACAAAAGCATTGCTGGTCTGGATAATCAAAACCACGTTCTGTTGATGCCACATGGCACTCAGACAGGTACTCATGGCTAGACCATATCTCTAGGTGTATGTCTACTGGTGTCAGCGTACCCATGCAAGCTAACACCATGCCAGCTATTTCATTCATTATCAATTTTCCTTCCATGCTTCGATCATTAAATATATAACCACTATTGTTGATATAAGTAAGTAACCTATCAAAAACAAGTCTTCTGCATAAATTTCTGGTATTTTATTTTTTATGCAGAGGATGGTTTTACAACTAAGCAACTTTTCTTTTCTCCATTTCATCTGGATATAGGCTAATGAAGTGAGATAAAACAGGTGTTATCTTTTCAGGATTTTGTCCCTGTTCTTTTATAATTGTCTCGACCATATCAGCATAATCCAATGCCATATTAAGATTACTATCAATTTTTTCACGATTCATATCTTCTAATGGTCTGCACAATTCTCTATCATATCTTTCTTTATATCTAATATGGGTTGCCATATATTCCAAAAGTTTTGCTAAGTTTTTTTGTGATATATTCATTTTATTTTTCTCCATCTATTTGTGTTACATAATATATAGGTATTAAATTTAATTATTCAAGTGAGCAGTTTTGCTTCATACTCAGGAAGGTTCCCTTTCAAGTTAGTCGTAACAACATTGTTACTAATCTATTTCTAGTGAAGGCTAGACTATACCCACCTACATTTAATTTTTATGTCGCTGTAGGTTTAACGGTGTTTATACTCACCCGACAAACTTTTTAGTCTTTATCAATTCTCTGGTTTCAGTGATCCACATTAGCCGACTATTCTCTTTTATCCTACGGCTATTCCTTCGTTCCTTTTCCCAACTGCGACTGCGTTTCTTGTCTCGTGACTGATTTTTCATTTTGACGTTCATAGCTACCTTTACCTTTCTTTGGTTTCATTATCTGTTGTCTGCGCCTGTTGTATGCCATTGCTCTAGCAACTCTGTTTACTCTGAACCTATCCGACATATCAACCCCCTTTTATTCACATTCGCTTTCAAATCTTTTCTTTGCTAATGCTATTGCTGCATTATGTATTTCTATTCTAAATGATGACCATTTACTTTCGTATTGTGGTCTTAATTCTTCGTATGCTTCATCATATAGACGTTCCATAATTTCTTGATTGTGTAGGTTACTCATTTTTTTATTCCTTATTTAATTGTGTTTCTATGTATATGGGGATGGTTCCCCCATTTGTCAACCCCCCCCCATGAT
>VTLG01005733.1_pt1 | contig 47695 bp, 66 predicted proteins | sample 4694571 | NCBI WGS metagenome assembly VTLG01 (sample SAMN12604809, study PRJNA352737) | marine metagenome | biome: ENVO:00000447; feature: ENVO:00000209|ENVO:00000569|ENVO:01000036; material: ENVO:00002151; isolation source: viral sequences binned using virsorter ... | reverse complement strand
CTAATCGAGCAGGACGAAGGTACTTATGGCTCTTACGTTGTGATGGTTACGTGGGATAGAAATGTTTAGTTAAAAACTAATAAAAGAAAAGGGAGGTTTAAACACCTCCTTTTTTTTGTGCGGTTACTTTGTGCGGTAGCGGATAGGCTCAACTGTTAACCAGATATACCCCTAGAACCTCCAGAAGTCTCCAAATTTAAACGAAAACGTCTTAACCCTACCTACCCTACCACTGAACCCTTATCGAGTCTCTAAGGTATTGTTTTGCCTGTATAAATCTGATTAACCCTGTAGGGCTTGTAAGGTATTAATATTACTTAAAATTATCTTTTTTTACTCTGTAAACCTTGAAAGGCTTTGATAATCTTTACAAATTAGCTAAAAACCCTTTATTTATCTACAAAGTTTTATAGATTTTTATAGATTTATATAGTTTTCAAAGTATCTTATATTTATCTAATCCCCCGAGGCAGGATACCCACCCCCCGTCCCCCCTATATATACTAATTCTCATACATTTTACAGGATTTTGAAGTGTTAAGTAGGGTTTGGTCGGGGGCAGTGAATACGTTGAAGGGCTTGAAAAATCTATATAGAGCTATATAGTAGTAGATGCTAGGTGGGGGTATACTTTAACCCCGGAAGGTTAATTCTATTATACAGTTAGAATGCGATTCTGTCAAGCATTATTTAATTTATTTTAGTTTAGACTTGACAGTTTTCTATATCAGGTCTATAATAAGAACTTTATGACTTTACCAACAACAAATAAACGTAATTTAACAGAAAAACAAGAAAAGTTTCTAAGTAATCTCATTGAGACCAAAGGAGATTTAAAGCTTTCTGCTGAACTTGCGGGCTATGCAGGAAATCACTACCAAGTTATAAATAGTCTTAAACAAGAAATAGTTGAATTAGCCTCAACAGTCCTTGCAAGGGAAGCTCCGAAAGCTGCATTTAAGCTTGTGGAGGTTATGGATAGTGATGTAGCTATGCCACAAGCTAATGTAAAGCTACAAGCAGCCCAAACAATCCTAGATAGGGTTGGTGTTTCTAAGACAGAAAGGCTACAAGTAGACCAAAATGTAAATGGTGGTATATTTATATTGCCTGAAAAACAAGTAATAGACATTGAACAAGAAGATTATGAAGATATTTCTGACTGAGTACCAAATAGATGATAAAATATACGCAGGATTTAATATTTTTGCAGAATCTTTAGAAGAAGCTGAGTATGTTGCAGACATACATGGCTTAACATTGGTTGGAGAAGTAAAAAAGATTGAATATGTCCCAGAATTTGCAAACATAGACTATTTATCTACAATTAAATTTCCAAGTAAAGAAGAAAAACCTAAAATATTACACTAATGCCAAGAAAAAAAACAAAAACTAAAAAGAAATCTACAGTTAATAAAGCGGGTAACTATACTAAACCTACTATGCGTAAAAGACTTTTTGAAAAAATTAAAGCAGGAAGTAAAGGTGGTAGACCCGGACAATGGAGTGCTAGAAAAGCACAGATGTTGGCAAGAGAATATAAGGCTAAAGGTGGAGGATACAAATAAAAAGTTACTTCGTAGACCTTTATGGTATATGGTGTTCTTACCTACACTACCACCAGTACTTGGAGCAATATTTATATTACTAATTATTTATAATCTACAATCATGAGAAGAAAAAAAAGAGACCCTAAAGTTGGAACAGGTAAAAAACCCAAGGGTAGTGGTAGAAGATTATATACAGATGAAAATCCAAAGGATACTGTATCAATTAAATTTGCAACTCCGGCTGATGCCAGAGCAACAGTAGCCAAAGTTAAAAAGATTAATAAACCTTTTGCACGTAAGATACAAATATTGACAGTATTAGAACAACGTGCTAAAGTAGCAGGTAAAGCTACACAGGCTCAGATAGCGAAGAAAGGAAAAGAAGCAATAAGGAAAAAACATGGCTCTCAAAAAAAGTCAAAAAAGTCTTAGAAGATGGACTAAACAAAAATGGCGAACTCCAAGTGGAAAGAAATCTTCGGAGACTGGAGAAGTTTACGCTCCTTCTGCTAAAATTAAAAAACTTAAATCGACTGCAGCCGGTAGACGTAAATTAGCTGCTGCTAATAAAAAGAAAAGGGAAGCTACTGCAAAGGGCAAACAACATGCTCAACATGGCTTACATCGTAAAACTAAGAAAAAGAAAAGGAAATAAAAATATGGATATATTTGTTTTTATAATTGTATTATTAGTTATTGTTGGTGTTGGATTAAAGAAATTTAAACCTGACACTTATAATAATATAAAAAATAATATTAAAAATATTACTAAAGAACCATTTTAGTCTTATGAAACAACAAAATCAATACATTCCTAAAACTAAAAAACAATATAAGGAATGGATTAAACAACAACAGTTAAGACAACACAAACAATAATGGCACACGAGAATAGAAAAAAAGCTTTATTAAAGAAATATGGATTATCTGGAGTCAATAAACCTAAACGTACTCCTAGCCATAAAACTAAATCTCATGTGGTATTAGCACAAGATGGACATAACCTAAAACTAATTAGATTTGGTCAACAAGGTAAAAGAGTTGGAACACTTAAAGGTACTGCAGGTAAACCTAAAAAGGGTGAGTCTGCTCGTATGAAAGCTAAACGTAAATCTTTTAAAGCTCGTCATGCAAAAAATATTGCTAAAGGAAAAATGTCTGCTGCATGGTGGGCTGATAAGGTGAAATGGTAACAAAACAAATGAATCATGGACGATACACAAATATTACTATTAATCTTAATAAGTATATTATTAATTTCTTTTAATAATAAATATCCTTGGGTGTTTGGACCTATATGGAAAAAAATTAAAAAAGAAATTAAAAGTATTTTAAAAGCGTGTAGAGAATGGGAATCAGGAAATTAAAATGCCACAGTTAGGTTCTGACAGACAGCCGATTAAGTTTAAAGCTCTTGCAAAACAAAAAGGTAGACTTTCTATGAGAGGCAAAGGTATTAAAGACCAAAAACAATTTGAAGAAAATTGGGATAGAATTTTTAAAAAAAATTAATGGCTTATTCACAACAAGTAGTTGATAGATTTGAAAGGGTTCTAAAAGAACCTGAAAAACATGCAGTAGGTAGATTTGACCCTACAGACCCTAATGTTGCAACTGGTATGACAGGTGCTCCTGCATGTGGGGATGTAATGAGACTACAACTTAAACTTGATGGAAATACTATAGAAGATGTAAAGTTTAAAACTTATGGTTGTGGTTCTGCTATTGCTTCATCTACATTGTTTGTAGACATGCTCAAGGGTAAAACAATACAAGAAGCAAAGCAAATTAAAGATAAAGATATTGCAGAAGCTTTAGAGCTTCCACCTATAAAATTACATTGTTCTGTTTTAGCAGAAGAAAGTATAGCAAAAGCAATTGAAGATTGGGAAAACAAATTAGCTCGTAGACATCATAATCAATTATGAAAGATTATATAAAGAAAAAAGGAAATACTATTCCTTTTGGTTATGAACTTTCAGAAATTAAAGGCTATCTAAAGCCAATTCCAAAACAACAAGAACTTCTTTTAAAGTATATTACTTTAGTTCAAGAAAAAAAATACTCTCTACGTGAAGCAGCAGAGCAACTCTCGCTAGAAGCAGACAGAAAAATTAGTCACGTAGGACTTTCTAAAATTATTAAAAAAGTGACTCCGGCAGAGCCGAGGAGTCGTTTTACTGTGGCTACTCAAAGAAAAAGAGCTTTAGCAAAAAAAGAAAAAGCTATACAGAAAGAGAAAGCAAAACTTGCAGCGAAAGAAAAAAAAGTAAAAGAAGAAAAAGAAATAATTAAAAAAGCAACAGAGCCTACAAAGAATACTGTTGTTATTGATAGCGAACTAGAACAAGTTGCTCCTTCGATTCAAGAGGTTCTAAAAGATGCTAAAGTAATTTTTCATCCTAATGAAGGACCACAGACAGAATTTTTAGCAGCCGATGAAAAAGATGTTTTATATGGCGGTGCTGCCGGTGGTGGTAAAAGCTATGCAATGATAGTGGACCCATTACGTTATGCACATCGCCCGGCACATCGAGCCTTAATACTAAGAAGGTCGATGCCAGAACTTCGAGAGATGATTGATAAATCTAGAGAGCTTTACCCACAAGCATTTCCCGGTGCTAAATTTAGAGAAGTAGAAAAACTTTGGAACTTCCCTTCAGGTGCAAAAGTGGAGTTTGGTTTTCTTGAACGAGATGCTGATGTATATCGTTATCAAGGGCAAGCCTATTCATGGATTGGTTTTGATGAAATTACACACCTACCTACAGAGTTCTCATGGAACTATTTAGCCTCTCGTTTGAGAACAACCGACTCTGAAATAAAAACATACTTGCGTTGTACAGCTAACCCCGGAGGTGTTGGTTCTCATTGGGTTAAAAAGCGTTACATAGAACCTAATGAAGCTAATCAAAGCTTTTTAGGTTCTGATGGTTTAACACGAAAGTTTATTCCGGCTAAACTCGTAGACAATCCATACTTAGCAAAGGATGGCATCTATGAACAGATGCTAAAATCCTTACCACCTTTACAACGTAAACAACTCTTAGAAGGTAATTGGGATGTTGCAGAAGGTGCAGCTTTTGTAGAATTTGACCCGGAAGTACATGTTATTGCTCCTTTTGAGCTTCCTATTGCTTGGGAACGAGTAAAAGGTATTGACTATGGATATGCGTCAGAAAGTTGTTGTTTATGGGGAATAATCGACATGAATGACAATACTTTAATTATTTATCGTGAATTGTATCGAAAAGGCTTGACAGGAGAAGAATTAGGGGCTATAATAACCGATATGGAGATAGAAGACCCTTTCTCCGTAAATGGTGTATTAGATACTGCAGCATGGGCTAACACAGGTACGACTGGTCCAACTGTAGGTGAAGCTTTACTTAGAGCAGGACATAAACTTAGACGAGCAGATAAAAATAGAATACAAGGTAAAATTCAGATACACGAATATTTAAAAACAAGAGAAAGTGGCAGACCGAAGTTACAGATATTTAATACATGTCCGAACTTGATAAGAGAATTGCAAAGTATTCCTCTGTCCAAAAATAATCCTGAAGATGTGGATACTCACGCTTCAGACCACGCATATGATGCATTGCGTTATATGATTATGAGTAGACCTCGAATGGAAAACCCATTAGAGAGAATGCGAGGATTTAAACGAGATATGTTTAAACCGGCTGACTCAGATTTTGGATATTAAGTATGGCAGAAGAAAATACATTTTTAAATGCTGATAACATCTACACAGATGTTGAAGGTGAATCTGGAAAAACTTTAGATTTAGAACTAGACCAACAATTAAATCTAGTTGGTATTGTTAATAGTAGATATGCTAAAGCTGAAGATGCTAGAGAGACTGATGAAAGAAGATGGTTACGAGCCTACGAAAACTATAGAGGACTCTATAAAAAATCAGTTAAGTTTAGAGATTCAGAAAAATCTAGAGTTTTTGTTAAAATAACTAAAACAAAAGTACTAGCTGCTTTTGGTCAATTAGTTGATGTTATTTTTGGAACAGGTAAGTTTCCTATTGGTATAGCGGAAACAAAATTACCAGAAGGTGAGAAAGAAAATGCTTACCTAGATGCACAAAATCCTACACCAAGTTTAGAAATAAACGAGGATAACTTAGGTAATGTCGTAGGTGACCCATATGATGTTGGATATGAAGGAGATGGTCGTACATTACCTGCCGGTGCTACTTATCCTGTAGTAGAAAGTCTTGAACAAAAAGCAGATGATATACTAGCCGAAGGTTTATCACCTTTACCCGATATTCCAGAATTAAGTCCTGCAGAAAAAGCTGCAAGGCGAATGGAAAAATTAATACATGACCAAATAGAAGAATCTAATGGTTCTTCGGAAATTAGAAATGCTTTGCTAGAAGCTGCTTTATTAGGAACAGGAATAGTTAAAGGACCATTTAACTTTAATAAAAAATTACATAAGTGGTCAGACGATGGAGGAGAAAGAACTTATAATCCTTTAGAAGTTAGAGTTCCTAGAATTGAGTTTGTAAGTTGTTGGGATTTTTATCCAGACCCTGCAGCTACAAATATTGATGAATGTGAATATGTAATACATAGACACAAAATGAATAAAAGTCAACTAAGGCAATTAAGAAATATGCCTTATTTTGATGATGAAGCTATACGTACTTGCCTTCAAAAAGGGGCAAACTATATTGAAAAAGATTTTGAATATCAACTCAAAGATGATTCTAGAGAAGATGATTATGGAAGCAACTTTGAAGTTTTAGAGTATTGGGGCATTATGGATGCCGAATACGCTAGAGAAGTCGGTATTGAATTAGACGATACAATAGACGACTTAGATGAAGTACAAATTAATGCATGGGTATGTGGTGATACTTTACTTAGAGCAGTAATAAATCCATTTACTCCATATCGCATACCTTACAACGCCTTTCCATATGAAAGAAACCCTTATAACTTCTTTGGTATTGGTGTAGCTGAGAACATGGATGATTCTCAACAGATTATGAATGGTCATGCTAGAATGGCTATTGATAACTTAGCTTTAGCAGGTTCTCTTGTTTTTGATGTAGATGAATCAGCTTTAGTTGGCGGACAGTCAATGGATGTATATCCGGGAAAAGTTTTTCGAAGACAAGCAGGAATGCCCGGACAATCAATTTATGGATTAAAGTTTCCTAATACTGCCCCCGAAAATATGATGATGTTTGATAAGTTTAGACAACTTGCAGACGAACAAACAGGCATACCTAGTTACTCTCACGGGCAAACAGGTGTACAAAGTATGACAAGGACTGCTTCTGGTATGTCCATGTTATTAGGAGCATCTAGTTTAAACATTAAGACTGTAATAAAGAATCTTGATGATTTTTTATTAAAGCCTTTAGGAGAATCTTACTTCCAATGGAATATGCAATTCTTTGAAGGTGGTCTTGATGTTCAAGGTGATTTAGAAGTTAGAGCTACAGGAACAAATAGCTTAATGCAAAAAGAAGTACGTTCTCAAAGATTGACAATGTTCTTACAAACTGCACAAAGTCCGGCTATTGCTCCTTTTGTAAAGATTTCTAAACTCGTAAGTGAATTAGCCTATAGCTTAGATTTAGACCCTGATGAAATACTCAATGACCCTGAAGAAGCAGCTATTATGGCACAAATAATAGGAATGCAAAATGCTAACCAAACAACAGGCGATGAAATTAACCCCGGTGGTCCACAACCCGCAGGTATGGGAAGCCCTGATGGAGCACCTCAATCACCTCAAAACCTTGGACCAACAGGCACTGGTGGTGGCAACATCGGAACAGGAAATGTTCCGGTTGCAGGGGAAACTACGTTCTCTGGTACACCTAGAGCAGTTGGCGGAACAGGTGAAGGAAGCCTTGAATAGAATAGAGGATTAAAATGGCAGAAACTTTTGAAACTAGTATACCTAGATTTGTAGATAGACTTGCAAAGCTTAGTATGGAAGATGTAGCTTTATCTAAGAATAGAGATAAATTTATTCAAGAAGAAATTAGAGAAAAAGTTAAAATAGGTAATCGTCTTTTTGACAATAATATCTACACAAAAGATTTTTTTGATAAAGCTATTAAAGATAGAAGAAGAGAATTAGCAGAAGAAGCCAATCCCCTAGGAGCTAGAAGTGGTAGAGCTACTATGAAAGATGGTGGTCCGGGAATAGAAGCATTACGTAAAGTTGCTCCAGATGTTGTTAAACGTATGGGATATGAAGATGGTGGAAAAGCACCAAAAATTGTTACATTAGATACTGTTTTATTTCAAGACGATAAAGAAAGAAAAATAACAGTTCGTTCTGCGTTAGGTTCTTCTCGACCAGAAGAAGTATTTGGATATATACAAACTGGAAATAAAGAGTTTTTACGTTCAGGTGTAGAAGATTATGCAAATGAGGGCAGACCCGATGCATATACTTATATTTATCCTCCGGGAGAGATGCCGGATGATGTAGCTAAAGTACGACTTGAAAGATTAAACTCAATTATACGTTCAGGTTACAAAATAAATAGAACAAAAAAAGTTAAGGGTGGTGGCGTAGAAACTCAAATGGAAATGATGTTAGGAGAAGAAGAAGCTCCTATGGTTTCTGACGAACAAATGGAAGAAGATTATGTAGACTATGTTATAGAAGAAACATTGTCTAATCAAGATAGAAATTATTTAATAGACGCTCTCGAAAAAGATGATAGGTTAAGTGAAATATTTGACCAAGTAGTTGAGAGTGCAACAGAATTTACAGGTTCTGGTCCTGTTGAAGGTCCCGGAACTGGTAAGTCCGATTCGATACCGGCAAGGCTATCGGATGGCGAGTTTGTCTTTACTGCTAAAGCAACTAAAGAAATCGGAGTTGACAATTTAATGTCGATGATGAAATCAGCAGAAGCTCAAGCAGATGAAAGACTACAAGCTCAAGAAGGTGGGATGATAGAGGAAGAAGAAACTGTTACAATGCCTGTAGAAATGCAGCCAGTGCAACAAGACATTAGAGTGACTAAAGAAACAGTTGGTTCTCAAGCAACAATGCAAGAGCAGTCCGATTTGATTGATGAAGAACTTAAAAAGTCTATGCTTTCTACTAGACCCTATGTTCGGAGCTAACACGATAAAGCTACCCTAATTTAGGCACTTTATTATTTTATTAACCGAAAGGCTACCTTTACAAACAAGCCCTCTAGTCGACATAGAGCTACCTTGTGAACGAAGCCCTGAGTAGGAGAAAAGAAAATGACTGAACAAGTCTTACAAAAGGAAGAACAAGCTAATCCTTATAATCAAAAAAAAGCTTGGCATACGGAAGAAACAAAACCTTTTTTATCATCAGATGGATTGTATTTTGAAGAACCGGAAGAGAAGAATAAATTATTCAAATCTAACAGTATTGAAGATGCAGTAAATCCAGATAATGTTAATGTAGAAAATTTGGAAACACAAAAGGAAACTCCTTATAAAAGACCAAACTACAAAAAGCGTTATGATGATTTAAAAAAACATTATGATAGTAAACTTAATGAGTTTAGAGTTCGAGAGCAAGAGTTATTGGAAGAAGCTACTAAAAATAGAACTGAATACCAAGCTCCTAAAACTCCCGAAGAATTAGAACAATTTAAAAATGATTATCCTGATGTATATGAAGTTGTAGAAACTGTAGCTCATTTACAAAGTGAATCTAAAGCAAAAGTTCTAGAAGAACGTCTTAGTAAACTTCAACAAAGAGAGCATGAGTTAATCCGACAAGATGCAGAAAAAAGGTTAATGGAAAGACATCCTGATTTTGAAGATATTAGAAACAGTGATGAATTTCATGGGTGGGCATCACAACAGCCACAGTCTATTCAAAGTTGGATATACAGTAACGCTGAAGATGCAGACTTAGCTTCCAGAGCCCTTGATTTGTTTAAAAAAGATTTAGGCTTAGATATTCCTCAAGATAAAAAGTCATCTTCAAAACCGACCAGAAAATCTGCTGCTGATTTAGTATCTACTAAAACAACAAGTGTAGAACCTAAACAGGAAAAGATTTGGTCAGAAAGGGAGATTGCTGCATTAAGCATGGACGAGTTTGATAAATATGAAAAAGAAATCAGCAATGCTATGCAAGAAGGCAGAATCGTAAAATAAACTATAATATAACTTAGGAGAAAATATCATGGCTCAATTTTTTGAACCGAGTACTGATACTAATGCTAACTTTGCTAACTCCGTAAGTGGACAGGCTAATAGTTTTTTCTTACCTTCGGTTTACTCTAAAAAGGTTTTAAACTTTTTTAGAAAAGCCTCGGTAGTTGAAGCCATTACAAACACCGACTATGCCGGTGAGATAGCTGCTTTCGGAGACTCAGTAAAGATTATCAAAGAACCCGTTATTTCTGTGTCTGATTACACAAGAGGTAGCGATACTACTGCAACTAAACTAACAGACCAAGAACTTACTTTGGTAGTTGATAGTGCGAAAGCTTTCAAATTCATCGTAGATGATATTGAAACTAACATGTCGCATGTGAACTTTAAAGAAGTAGCTTCTAGCTCTGCAGCTTACGCTCTTAGAGATTCGTATGATGCTGCTGTTATAGCTACTATGTTCTCTGGTGTGTCAAGTTCTTCACCTGACCACGTTCTAGGTACTGACAATGCTACAGATTTAGCAGCCGGTACTTTTGATGGAACAGGTAACCTTGACATAGGTTTTGGCTCTAGTGAGCATGACCCAATAGACGTTATGGCTAGAATGGCAAGACTTTTAGACGACCAAAGTGTTCCTGAAGAAGGAAGATGGTTCGTTGCAAGTCCTGACTTCTACGAAGTTCTAGGTCAAGCTTCTTCTAAATTGCTATCTGTTGACTTCAACGCAGGTCAAGGTTCAATTAGAAACGGGTTAGTATCCAGTGGAAAATTAAGAGGATTTGATATGTACAAGTCTAATAACATTGCAAGCACAACTAATGCTGCAGGTAAATGTTTGGCAGGTCATATTTCATCTACTGCGACTGCTCAAACTATCATCTCAACTGAAGTCCTTAGAGACCCAAGTTCGTTTGGTGACATAGTTAGAGGTCTTCACGTTTATGGTGCGAAAGTACTAAGAGGTGAAGCATTAGTCTCAGCTTTCTACGGAATCGACTAATATTGTCATTGTGGGGGAGCCTTCGGGCTCCTCTACTTCTTATAAGGAAAAATTATGAATAGACCAAGTGGAGACATATCATACTATACTTCTATTGAAGAAAAAGAAGAAAAGTGTAAAGAAATGGTTGGTTACAATGACAGTTTAGTTGTTGGTAACTATATTGCAAAAACTAAAAAAATTGGAGAAAGAAAATAATGGCAGGACATAAACTAAGCGAAAAGAAAAAAATGATGTATGGTGGCATGGCTCGTGAGAAAAAAATGTATGGTGGCAGCATGGGTAGAAAAAAAGCAATGCATGGTGGACCACACAATAATATGGACAGAATTGGCATGGCTATGGGCGGTGCAATGGAAGTTCAAAAACCTAACTAAACATGAAAGTAAAAGCTCCAAAGGGCTATCATTGGATGAAACAAAAAAATGGTAGTTATAAACTAATGAAGCATACTGGTAAGTTTGTAAAACATAAAGGTGCAAGTCTTACTGCTAACTTTGCAATACAAAAAGCACATACAAAATAATGGCAACAACATTCCTAACACTTACAAATGATGTTCTTAGAGAATTAAATGAAATTGAATTAACGTCTGCAACTTTTTCTGGTGCAACAGGTATTCAAAGTTTTGTTAAAAATTCTATTAATAAATCACTTAAAGATATAGCAAATGAAGAACCACAGCTTCCATTTTTTGCAGTTGCTGCAAGCGGTGCTACAGACCCTTTTTATGGGAATGTAACTGTTGCTACAACTGCAGGAACTAGATGGTATTTATTAAAGGCTGATAGTTCAAATATTATAAGTGATTATGCATCAATAGACTGGGATGATTTTTATATTACTACCATTAATGTTAGTGGTGAGTCCGCACCTTTTGTTTCGAAAGGGTTAAAATTTCTTACTTTAGATGAATGGACTAGATATTATAGAGATTCTGAAAATGAAGATGATGCAAATACTGCAGCTTATGGAGAACCTAAATTTGTAATTAGAAGTCCAGACCATCGCAAGTTCGGATTAAGTCCTATACCTGATAAAGTTTACAATGTTCATTTTTATGCGTATAATGCTCCTACAGCGTTATCAGCACATGGAGATGAAATAGTCTTACCTGACCAGTACGCTAATGTAGTAACTGCTAGAGCTAGATATTATGTGTGGCAATTTAAAGAAAGCCCGCAACAAGCAGCGTTTGCTTTAGATGATTACAAAAAAGGTATGCGTCAAATGAAATCTAATTTAATAAATCCTGCTCCAAAATATATTGGAGATGATAGGAGATACTTTTAAATATGGCAGCATCACAACCTTTTACAGTTGCATGTGATGGGGGTTTAATTAATTCATCTAATGCAATAGATTTATTAAGAACTCCCGGTGTAGCTAGTGAGCTTTTAAATTTTGAAGTATCTACAGAAGGTGGATACAGACGTATTAATGGTTTTACTAAATATGGCGGAGGTAGTGCAGTACAACCTACAGGAGGAACTGCAACTATACTTGGCGTGTTTCCATATGCTGATGGAGTTATTGTAACAGCCGGTACAAATATTTATTTTAGTAATACTGGTACAAGTTGGTTACAAATAAATAGAAGTTCTGTAGCGAGTAGTGGAGATAATCATACAGCATTTACAGGAAGAAGTGTTTTAGCAAGAACCTCTCAAGGGCAATGTCAATTTGCATTATTTGAAGGTGCAACTTTTGATTATGGGCAAGTATTTATTTCTGATGGCGTTAATAAACCTTTTGCTTTCAGAATGGAAGGAACAGGAGCATTAACCGACAGAACATTTTTTGCAGAAGAAGTTACTGTTACAGGAACTAAAGGTGTTAAATATGTTACAATACATGATAAACACTTAATAGCTGCAGGAGTAGAAGATAATTTAAATACCATTTTTTATAGTGGTACATTAGACCCAACGGATTTTACTAGCACCGGTTCAGGTAGTATTGTTCTAGAGGACCAAATAGAAGGTATTAAAGGTTTCCGTGATGAATTATTTATATTTTGTAAGAATAGTATATTTAAATTAGTTAATATAAATAATTCAAGCACAGTTGCTATTGTACCTGTAACTAAAAATGTAGGCTGTTTAAGTGGCTATAGTATTCAAGAAATTGGTGGTGATTTAATATTTTTAGCACCAGATGGACTAAGAACAGTAGCCGGTACAGCAAGAATTGGTGACGTTGAGTTAGGCACTATTAGTCAGGCTATACAGCCAACTATAACTAACTTAGCAGAAAATATTAATTCTTTTATAATTAATAGTGTTGTAATTAGAGAAAAGTCACAATATAGATTATTCTATACAAATACAGGAACATCTAATTCAGTACAACGAGGAGTAATAGGAACACTAAGACCAAATGGTTTTCAATGGTCAGAAACAAGAGGTATTGAAGTTACAGGAATTGGTTCTGGATTTGACCAAAATGGTGTAGAACAATATTATCATGGGGATACAGATGGCTTTGTATTTTTACATGATTCAGGAAATGATTTTAATGGTTCTAATATTTTAGCTAGATATGCCACACCAGACTATGATTATGGAGATTTAGGAACATTAAAAACTTTACATTACTTAAAACTATCTGCAAGTGCAGAAGGTGTAGTAGAACCTAACGTACAAGTTAGATTTGATTATGGTAGCACAGATATACCACAACCAAATATTTTTGACTTAGGTATAGTAAATCCACCGGCTGACTTTGGAGATGCTGTTTTTAATGTAAACGTATTTGGTGGTGCAAAAAGCCCACTCGTTAGAATTGCACTACAAGGTAGTGGACATAGTAATAATTTTACAATAATAAGTGAAGATACAAAAGCACCATATACCATTAATGGTCTTTATATAAACTTTGTACCTTCAGGCAGGAGATAATAAATGGCACAAACTTATACACGACAAAGTTCTTTCGCAGATGGGGATACTATAACTGCTGCGTTATTTAACAATGAGTATAATCAATTAGTTAATGCGTTTGCTTATAGTTCAAGCAGTGCAAGTTCAACAGGACACAGACACGATGGAACAGCCGGACAAGGTGGTAATATTCCACAAATAGGTGATTTAGATTTTTTAAATAAAATAGTTGTAGATGATTCAAATAATAGATGGGGAGTCTTTGTTGAAGTTAGTGGGTCCGCAGTCGAACAAATTAGAATACAAGATGGAGCGATAGTACCAGTCACAGATAATGATATAGATTTAGGTACAAGTTCTTTAGAATTTAAAGATGGATATTTTGATGGCACTGTATATGCAGATGCAATTAATTTTAATGGAACAGCTATTACAGCTACAGCAGCAGAATTAAATATACTAGATGGAGTTACATCTACAGCAACCGAATTAAATTTATTAGATGGAGTTACATCTACAACTGCTGAACTTAATATACTTGATGGAGTTACTGCAACTGCAACAGAATTAAATGCACTTGATGGAATTACATCTACAGTTACAGAATTAAATATAGTAGATGGTAATACATCTGCTACATCAACTACAGTAGCTGATGCAGATAGAGTTGTTTTAAATGACAATGGAACTATGGTTCAAGTAGCTGTTACAGACTTAGCAGCTTACTTTGATGATGAAATAACTGCAATGCCAAACTTGGTAACTACTGCAGCTACAACTGTAGGAGCGTTAAATAGTGGTTCCATTACATCTGGTTTTGGTGCAATAGATAATGGTTCATCAGCTATTACAACAACAGGCACAGTAACCTATGGAAATTTATCAGATGGTTCTATAACAATCACAGCTTTTGTAGATGAAGATGATATGTCTTCAAACTCTGCAACACTTGTACCAACTCAACAATCTGTTAAAGCTTATGTAGATACACAGCTTACAGCAGAAGACTTAGATGTTACATCCGATAGTGGTACAATAGCTATTGACTTAGATAGTGAAACATTAACAGTTGCAGGTGGAGAAGGTATAGATACATCAGCTACAGGAAACACAGTTACTATTGCAGGAGAAGATGCTACAACATCTAATAAAGGTATAGCATCATTTAGTTCAGACGACTTTACAGTTTCTAGTGGAGCAGTTAGTCTAGCAACTACATCGACTGCAGCAGAACTCAACATACTTGATGGGGCTACAGTAACTACAACAGAACTTAACATACTCGATGGTGTAACAGCTACTACTACTGAATTAAACTTATTAGATGGTGTAACATCTACAACTGCAGAACTTAATATCTTAGATGGTGTAACAAGTACAGCATCTGAGCTTAATATACTCGATGGAGTTACATCTAGTACAGCAGAACTAAACATTCTTGATGGTGTTACAAGTTCTACAGCAGAACTAAATATATTAGATGGAGTCACAGCTACAGCAGCAGAGATAAACGTATTAGATGGATATACAGGTAGTGTAACTGAATTAAACTATTTAGATACTTTACATGCAACAGGTGTAACTTCTACTGAGTTTGATTTTCTTGATGGTGTTACATCTAATATACAAACACAATTAGATTCTAAAATTTCAGCAACTCTTACTACAGAACAAGTTCAAGATATTGTAGGAGCTATGGTATCAAGTAATACTGAAAGTGGTATTACAGTAACTTATGAAGATGGTGATGGAACATTAGACTTTACAGTTGGTACATTAAATCAAGACACAACAGGTAATGCAGCTACAGCTACAGCTTTAGAAACAGCAAGAACAATTCATGGTGTATCATTTGATGGAACAGCAAATATAGATTTAACAGAAGTTATACAAGATACTGTAGGTGCTATGGTATCTTCAAATACTGAATCAGGTATTGCAGTTACTTATGAAGATGGAGATGGTACATTAGACTTTTCAGTAACTGGTGGTAGTGGTATTACACATAAATTAGAAGGAACAAACTTTACAGGTTCTGTAATTGTTGGACATGATACAACAGGAACTTTAAGTTCTGCTGAGAATAATACTGCTTTAGGATTAACAGCTTTAGATGCAATTACTTCTGGAGATGATAATACTGCTATTGGTTATGGTGCTTTATCAGCAGCAACTACAGGTCATAGCAATACTGCAATTGGTAAAAATGCAGGTCTTTTACTTACAACAGGAAGTGAAAACGTATTTGTAGGTGAAAGGTCAGGTGATGCTTTAACAGAAGGAACTAATAATACTGGTGTTGGGCATAAAGCATTAAGTTCTGCAACTACAGCAGTTTCTAATGATGCTTTTGGTAATGATGCTTTACAGGCATTAACTACAGGTACACAAAATGTTGCTATTGGTTCATTTACGTTAGATGCTTTAACCACCGCAAATAGTAATACAGCAGTCGGTTATCAAGCTTTAAGTGCAAGCACTTCAGGTACTCATTTAGTTGCAGTAGGAGCTAATGCATTAGATGCAAACACGACAGCAATTAGAAATATAGCCATTGGTCAAGATGCAGGTGGGGCACTTACAACTGGAGGTTATAATGTAGCTATAGGAACTAATGCTTTAAAAACTGCCACAACAACAACTGCTAATGTTGCATTAGGTGACCAAGCTTTAGAAGATACGACCGGTGAACAAAATACAGCTTTAGGTTCTCATACTTTAAGAGAAAATACATCAGGTTCAAGAAATACTGCTGTGGGTTATTTTGCTGCCGGTAATAGCACTACAGCAAATGATAATACCGTGGTTGGGTATCAAGCTTTAAATGCAAATACTACAGGGGCATTAAACACTGCGGTTGGAGTATCAGCACTTGAAGCAAATACAACTGCATCAAGTAACCAAGCATTCGGTAGGAGAGCTTTGTATGCAAACACAACTGGCACAGAAAATAATGCTTTTGGTTATTTAGCTTTATATTCAAACACTACAGGAAATTATAATAATGCTTTTGGTAATGCAGCTTTAGATGCTAATACGACAGCAAATCATAATAATGCTTTTGGTTACTCAGCTTTGTCAGCAAATACTACTGGAACTTTAAATACAGCAATGGGTTCATATGCTTTGGCTACTGCTACTACAGCAGATAATAATACAGGTCTAGGATACAGTGCTTTATACTTATGTACAACCGGGGCAAATAACACAGCAGTAGGTAGGGCATCAGGACAAAATGTTACAACAGGTGCACAAAACGTATATGTAGGTGCTGAGTCAGGGGATGCAGCTACAACTGGAAGTAACAACACAGGTATTGGATATGAAGCGTTAGGTAAATTAACAACTGGTACTGACAATACTGCATTGGGTAGAGCAGCAAATCTTGATAATACAACTGGTTCTAGTAATACCGCAGTAGGAGTTGAAGCACTAGAAAATGGAAATGGTTGTAATAGCAATACTTGTATAGGTAAACAAGCAGGTAGAGAAATAACTACTGGTAGTAATCTTGTTACTTTAGGTGTGAGTTCTGGTAACTCTGGTTCACCCGGAGGTGCTTTAACATCTGGTAACAATGAAGTAACTATAGGTAATGGTGACCATTCAAAAATTAATGTACAAGTTTCTCTAAGTGTTGCATCTGACGAAAGAGACAAAACAGACTTTAAACCTTTAAGTGCAGGTTTAGATTTTGTAAACCAACTAACACCTTATACTTACTATTGGGATAAAAGACATAAGTATATAGATTGGGATGCAAACCCTGATGCAGATTTAAACAGTATTACGCATGATGGTACACACAAAGAAGATTGGTTAGATGTGGGTTTCAAAGCACAAGATGTTGTAGCTTTAGAAAAAACAATAAATCATAACTTATCGGATAAAACTAATTTAACAACTAGCTTATCACATGATGGCAAACAATATGCTTTGCAATACGAAAAGTTTGTACCAATATTAGTAAAAGCAGTACAAGAACTTTCAGCAAAAGTTGAAGAATTAGAAAGTAAATTAAACGGAGAATAATATGACTCAAACAGTAGCAGAAGTGCTAACAGCAGCAACAGATAGCGTTACAGTTATTAATGATATTAATACTAATGGTAAAAGGTCAACGCATGTTGGTGGTACAGCAGATACAGATACAGAAAAGTCACAAGCTGAAATAAATGCATGTGTGCAACGTAATGTCGAACATTTAGAAACTATATTAGAATATACAGACCCTGATGTTAAAAACTCTAGTGATGATAAATCATCTTATACTAGTGCAATAACAACTGGTAAAGCTTACATAGCAGCAAACTAAAATGGAACTAACAGGCTACACAATGTTTTTATTGTGGAATATATTTTTAACATTGGTAGTCGCACCGATACTTTTTAGTATTCGTCAGAATACAGCAGAAATAAAAAGACTTGACATACTTTTAAACAAAACGAGAGAAGAAATGGCAAAAGAATATGTAACTAAACAAGAATTATCAGATGGTATGGATAGAGTTTTTGATACGTTAGACAAGATTGAAGAGAAACTTGACAAGCTTTTCGAGGTTAAATCATGAAGAATAAAAAGAAAAAAAGACAAAGAAAACTAAAACAAAGAATTGACTATCGTAATGGTGGTCGTGTTCTTTATCAGACTGGTGAAGCAGTAAGTAATCGTGATATGCCTACGATGATGTCAGAGCGTGAACGTGAGCAAGAAATAGGAAGAGAAAATGAAAGAGTAGCACAGACTGTAACACCTGCTCCTACTCCAACACCTGCTCCAACACCTGCTCCTACTCCAACACCTGCTCCAACACCTGCTCCAACACCAACGCCTACGCCTACGCCTACGCCAACGCCGGCTCCGACACCTACACCGGCTCCCACGCCTACACCGGCTCCTACAACTACAACTAATCCATTAGCCGGACAATCAGATGTTTCTAGAAGAATTGCAGGTGGAGAAAAAATAGATACTATGACTTTTTATTGGGTAAGACCTGATGGAACTATTGGTTCTACAACTAAAGGATATAGTAGAGTTCCTGCAGAATTTAGAAATCAAGTATATTTAACTCAAGGAGAAGCTAATGACGCATCTTTTGCGTACAATAACTACTTAAAAGGTACTGAAACAACAACTACTACAGGTGATATATCAGGCGGTCCAAGCGATGAAGCTAGAGATAGATTTGAACAAGAACGTGGTGAGCGTATTATTAGAACTGGTCAAACTGCAGAACAAATAGCGTCTGGTAATATTCCAGAAGGAATGATTCCTAAAGCAGAACTGGTGCAAGTTAAAACAGGAAATGAATATATAGACCAAGCTGTTCAACTAGGAGAACTAACTCCAATTGAAGCTGAAAAAATAAAAAATATTACTCCTGAACAAGTAAGTGCAATGGAAGCTGCTCAAGTTGAAAGACCTGCAGTAATTGAAGCAGCTAAAATACAAGTTGCAAAACTTGAAGAGTCTCCAGAAGTTCAAGCAGCACAAGGAGAAATTAGAGATGAATCATTAGCTAGAGCAGCTAATGTAGAGAGAGTTGATGCGATAGAAGGTGCAGAAGTTACTATTCCAGAAGGAGCTTTAGCACAGCGAGTAGTTGGAACTATTAGCGAAACTGCTAAAGCAGTTGCTGTACAAAATGTTGGTACATCTTTAGCTAGAATAACAAGAGCGAAAGACCAATTAGCTAAAGCAGGTTTAACACAAGACCAGATTAATGAAATCGGTAATGACCCAGAAGCTTTAGAAGCTAGACTTGAAGATTTTAGTGATGAACAAAGAGGACTAATTCAAGGACTACCAAAAGAAGCTTTAGTTTCAAATCAAATGGATAGTCTGTTACAAGGACTAGAAGATGGAAACATACCACCTTGGGCTGCTCCCGCAGTTGCTCAAGTAGAGTCTATGTTAGCATCAAGAGGTCTTAGTGCTTCTACAGTAGGACAAACAAGTTTATTTAATGCTATTATCGCTGCTGCAATGCCTATTGCTCAGAGCAATGCACAAGCAATTCAAACTTCAGTTTCTCAACAAAGAAGTATTGAAGCTTCAATAAGTGAAGCAAATGCACAAAGAGCTCAACAAGTTGGCTTGACAAACGCTAACAATGTGTTTAAATTAGACATTGCTCAGTTTTCGGCTGACCAACAAACTGCTTTGTCTAATAGTAAATTTATGCAAACTATAGGATTAACAGAAGCTAACTTTGACCAACAAGCTACAGTTCAAAATGCTGTGTTATTATCGCAAGCTAATTTGGCAGAAGCAAACTTTAATCAAAAAGCTCAAATACAAAATGCTCAAGCGTTTTTACAAACTGATTTAACAAATTTAAGTAATGAACAACAAGCTAATGTTATTAGAGCTCAAAATGAACAACAAAGATTACTAAGTAATACTGCTGCAGAAAATGCTGCAAGACAATTTAATGCTACCAGTGAGAATCAAACTCAACAGTTTATGGCTAATTTAAATTCTCAGATAAATCAATTTAATGTTGCTCAAGCAAATGCATCAGCACAGTTTAATGCTCAACAAAAAAATGCAGCCGAAGCTAGACGAGCAGGATTAGAAGCAGATATTAACAAAGCTAATGCAGCTATTATAAATCAAGTAGAACAATTCAATGCTCAACTAGATTATAATAGAGCACAATGGAATGCAACAAATCAACAAGCGGTACAGCAGTCTAATGTTAATTGGAGAAGAAAAGCTAATTTAGCAGATACTGCTGCAGCAAATGCTATTAATCAACAGAATGTAGCAAATGCTTTTGGTCTAACTTCTTCTGCACAATCTTTTTTGTGGCAAGAATTAAGAGACCAAGCTTCGTTTGATTTTCAATTTGCTGATAATACTGCAACAAGAAAAAATAATGCTATGATAGCTGCTGCTAGTGCCGAAGGTGATGCAGCTAAAAACTGGTCTACTAACTATAATAATGTAGCCGGTATTGTAGATAAAATATTTGGCGTAGACGACTAAGGAGAAAATAATGGGTTGGAAACCGGGAAAATTATTAAAGAAAGCCTTTAAGGGCGTAAAAAAAATTACAAAGAAAATAGGTAAAGGTATAAAAAAATTAGCTTATAAAGTTATGGGAGCTCTTGGTGAAATTGGTCCTCTTGGACAGCTTGCTCTAATGTTTATAGGAATACCACCTATAATTGGAGATTTCTTTGGAGCACTAGGTAGTTTTGCCGGTAAGTTTGTACCAGAGTTTGTTAAAACTGGATGGGCTGCTATTAAGACAGCCGGACAAGGAGTTTATAATACAATTACAGAAGCTATTGGAAATGGTTTAGATAGAGTTTCAAACTTTGCTCAAGGAAAAGGTTTTACTTTAAGTGGAGATAGAACATCTATTTTTGGTGGAGTTTCTCCTAAAGATATTCAAGTTCCCGAATTAACATCTAATATTAAAGTAGATGCTTCTGGTCTTCCGGAACTTGTTGATGGCAAATTGCAATTTACAGATGCTTCAACTACATTACAAGATAGACTTATAGCTAATGTAGACCCTACAACAGTTACTGCAGGACCACAGGTTCCTTTTACAGGTGATATTGGTCCTGATGTTATGAGTGCTACAGTAAGTGGAACTCCGGCTAATTTAACTGATTTTGGAACAAGAGGAACAGATATTTTAATGGAAGGTAAAGACGTTACATCTAGTTTATTAGCTCCTCCAGATGTTTCTGATATTACAAATGTTACTTTAGAGTTTCCGGGAGAAGTTGAAAAAACTTTTGCACAAAAAGCTAAAGATTATTTTTCTGCAGGAGTTGAAGGAGTAAAAGATACTTTATCAGACCCCGGTAAGTTAGCAGGTGAAGCATTAGAAGGTGGTTTAGTAGCAGGTGGTGCAAGTAGAATTGCTAGTGAAGTAGCAGGTCCACCGCCTACACAAAGAGTTATACATTCAAATATTGGAGACTTTTTTACACCAACAAATCAACAAAGATTATTAGATGCAGCTACATGGAATGGTATGGTAGGTGATTATCAAAGAGCCGGAGCTTATGGCGGTGCTATGCATGGTGATGCAGCAAGTCCTTATTTTTCCGCTTTATCAGGAATGTCTTTAGATGTTTATAATCAACTAGCTCCTCAAATAGGTCCAAGGAGTGCTACAGCCTCTACGTATGGAACAGCATATTATCCAACAATTTCATTATAATAAAGGTTAAACAATGGCAGAAGAATATAATCAACAAGGTATAGATGCTTACGTTAATGCAAGCAGACCTATTCCGGGTCAGTCACTTACAGATAATCCAGACCAAGCTTATCCTTGGGAAAGCCCTCCTGAGTTTACAGACTTTAGACGAGCTTTTGATTATCTAGCAGAAGAACTTCTTGAAGAGGACGTATACGTTCCATTAATGGTAGCAATGGGACAAGGAGTTCCTATTTCAGATATTACTATTCAACTTTTACAAAGAGGATTTCAAGAAGGTAAATGGAACCCAGATTTATTTCTTATGCTATTAGAACCTACTATGTATCTATTATTAGCACTAGCAGAAAAAGCAGCTATTGAACCAAGACTTTATGGTGATGAAGAAGATGATATTAGTTCAGAAGAAAAAAATGAAAATTTAGCAAGGCAGTCTGCAAATTTAGAAAAGCTTACAAAAGAAAAAGTTGGAGACATGCCTAAAGCACCAGAGGGTGTTTTACCTCCGGATGTAGTTGAAGAAATAGAATCTTTAGAAGTTCCGGAAAGTTTATTAGCTAGAACAGAACCTACACCAGAAGAACAACCTCAAAGTTTATTAGAGAGACCGGAGTAAAAAATGTCAAGATATGATGATGATGGAATAGAGTTTGCACAACAAACATTTGAAAGTGCTAGAGCCTATAGAGAATCCCAAGCTAAAAAACAAGATAGATTTGCAAAAAGACTTCAGATGGCTAACCTTGCTGTCACAGGTTTAAATTTTGCTATTAATAAAAAAGCTGACGAATTAGAACTGGCACAGGCTCCAAAACGTGCTGCTTATTTATCTACGCTTGAAAGTGCAAAAAGTTTTAGAGCAGGAGAAGATGAAAGAAAAAAAAGTGGACAAAGTGTTGAAGGATATTTAACAAATAAATATTATGAACAAATTAAACAAGAAATTGAAAAAATGAGTCCTAATGCTGTAGCATCAGAATATCAACCGATAGCTATGGAAAAAGCAAAAGAGTTCGCTCTAGCTTCTAAAGCAGATTATGAAAAAATTCTAAATCTAAGTAATAAATTAAACTTTGAAGACTTTGAAGAATACTATCAACAATCTGCAAAAATTCCTAGAAGTATAGGAGGATGGTTTGGTTCTAAAGTTAAAAACTTTATGAAGGGTGAAACAAAAGAAACTATTAAACTAAGAAATGAAGATGCATTAGCCGGGACTACGATGGGCGATGCATTTAAAGATGCTGACGTTGCTCTGAGAGCTTATGATGCTCATACAGATTTAGGTAATGTTGCAATAGATATTGCTAAAAATTTAACTAGAGGTGCACGAACAGAAGGTAAAATTAAAGAAATGATAGGTTCTGAAGGCTATGGACTTTATTACATACAACAAGAAGCCGACCCTTTAGGTAAAAAACCTCCTAAAATTATTACAACAAAAATCGGTGGTATATATAATAAAGAAGGTGAACTTTCTTTTACACAGAAACTAGATTTTCTTAAATTAATTAAAGACGATAAAGAGCTACAAAATGAAATACAACAAGCTTTTAAAGACGACCCTACAGGAACTAAAGCTCTAGATATAGCATCAAGCGACCCGCAAAAATATTATAAGATTGACTTTGATGATGAAATAAAACGTGAAGAACTATTTGAACTTCGTTATCAATCTATGGCATCTACACGTCCAGATTTATTTATTCTTAGAGATGGAAAGTATGTAGCCAGAACAGGTCAAAAGGAACTAATTGCTGAGTTAAAGTTAGACCGAGATAATCTTAGACTTGAATTTAATCAACGTATTGAAGATGGTCTAAAACTAGGACAAGGTGAGTTAGACACTGTTGGACTTAATAGTGTTTTTACTTTAGTGCCTGACGACCAAAAAGAAAATTATACGAATTTGTTTATGGGTGACGACTCAGAGTTTATTAAAATTTTTGGACAACAAATTGCAGAAAGCGATGCTTCAGCAGTTAATCTAGGTACTCATGATTTAAGTATAATATTTCCTAACATGGGATTAACTGGAACCTACGAGTTAATCTGGGATAATAATTCAAAAAACCTTTTATTTAAATAATTATGTCAACTAACCCTTATGATAGTCAAGAGTACATTGACTATGTCAGAGAAAACATTAACCCTGCTTACAAGCTTAGTAAAAAAGAAGCATTAAAATATGCTGCAAGTATGGGAACATCTGATACACTTCGAGGTGTTGGTCAGATTTTAGGCGAATCTTTTGGGATAGATGCACTTAATGAATACCTAAAAGAAAAAGATAAAAAGCTTTCAGGAATTTTATCTAATCCGGAATATGGAACAGAAGCAACTGCAGCTTTTTTAAGTGCAGGTATTGTTGCTGACCCTGTTAGTTATGTTCCTATTGTTGGGTGGTTAGCTAAAGGAAAAAAAGCTAAGAGCCTAGCAGACTTAACCAAGTATGGAGCCGGTAGTGCAGCTATAGTTTCAGGACTTGGGTATACTCCAGAAAATACAGAAACTTTATTTCTAGATAAAGATGCAGGTCTTCTTGCTAGACGTTTAGAAAATATAGGTATAGGTGGCGTAGCCGGCACACTACTCGGTGGCGGTGGAGGTTATCTCGTAGATGTTGTACAAAAAGCTAGAGGTAAGCCAAGTATCTTTCAACAGATAGACGAGTTTGAACCTAAAGTATTTGACGATGCAAAAGTTTCTGCAGAGGACTTAGATGCTCCATTAAAAGTCGGAACAACTGTAAGAGCTCCTGATAGACAAAACATTGGAACAATTATAGATGTAGATGAAAAAACAAACGTAGCAACTGTTAGATTTACGAATAGAAAAACAGGTGCAACTGCTACAAAAAGATTTCCGATAGCAAAACTAAGACCGCCAAAGCCCGGTCAATCTACCCCAAAAACTACAGAAGATTTATCAGAAGAAGTAGCTGAAAAGTATGATGATATTATTTTTACTAAAGACCCTAAATCAGTTAAAGGTAATATTGTTTATACTACTACAGACCCCGAAACAAAAATTGTTTATACAATTAGTAAAGCTGTTGATGAAAATGGTAAGATTATTAAAGGACAATGGGAAGTCATATCATCTCCTCGCTTAAAGAAAAAACGAGGGGAGTCTAATAATCAATTTAAAAATAGAAAACAAAAAGCACAAAAAGTTAATATTTTTGGAAATAAAGAAGATTCTAAAAAGTTTGTTAGTCAACAAATACAAGCCAACACAAAACCAGTTAACACGCTAGAAGAGTCTCAAGAAATTATTGTCAAAGAAACTTCTAAGACTGGACAAAACAAACCTACCCTAAAAGGACCCATCATTCAGAAGTATCAGAAGTATGTTGGCACTCCTGCAAAAAATTTAATATTTAATAATCCCGGAGAAAGCCTTGGATTTGTTGTAGGCTATAATGCTTATGGTGATGAAAATTCAAGCTATATGGAAAAAATTACAGCCGGTTTAGTTTTAGGCGGTAGTATTCGAGGAGCTAAAAGTATTAAGTATGGTGCGAATGGTAGAGTCGGTGATGCTGTGGGTAGACTGATTATAAGTGATTATGGTTTAAGTGCAGACTACGTAAAAACTAGACAAAAATTTAGAGCTAATAAAAATGAAATAGGAGCTAGGTTTTTAGAAATAATGGAAAGAGCTCAAAAAGAATTAAGTTCAGAGCAAAATCAACTCTTATATAATTTTATGGTGGGCGACCTTGCAAATATGAATGAACTATCTCCACAAGCTTTAAAAATAAATGATGAGGCAAGAGGACTATTAATTAAATATGGGCAAGAATTAGTTGATGCAGGATTGTTACCTCCTGAAGTATTCAAAAAAAATATAGACATCTATCTAAAAAGAAGTTATAAAAAAGAATCTGCTGTTGCAGATAAAAATACTATTGCACTCAATAATAGGCAAATAAAAATTATTGGTGACGAGTTACGTCCAAGAGGAAGAATTGAAATAATTAAAAAAACATCTTTTGAAAAACCTAATTCTGTTTGGCAAAACGAAAAGTGGGAAGTCTTAGAAGAACTTAAAGGCGGTAAAGTAAAAGTTCGTAGAGATTATACAAAATCTGAACGTCAACAAATGGGAGAGATAGAAGATGCTTCATATGCTATTGCAGAAACCGGAAGGCTATTAGCAAATGATATAGCAACTGCAAAGTTCTTTAGAGAGCTTAGTGAAAATAAAAATTATGTTATAGATAAAGCAGAATATGATTCACTACTTCCAGAACTACAAGCTAAGTTTGTTTTATTGTCAGACGATGTTATTAAAGGAACTAAGAAAAAAAGATTTGGAGAGCTTGCCGGTAAATACGTAGACCAAGATGTAGCAAGAGATATAAAACACATTTATAACTATAGCATACTACGGGACAAAGGAGGTGCAGTTGGAGAAGTAGCTTCTAATGCAGGTAGAGTAGCAAACCAATTTCAAGATTTTTGGAAAAAAACTAAAACTGCTTGGAACGTAGCAACGCACGTAGGTAACTCTACGTCTAACGTAATGCTATTAGATTTTTCTGATACAGAGTTTAAATATTTTTTAAGGGCAATAAAAGAAATGCGAGACCCTAATTCAGCTTTAAATAGACAAGCACAAATAGATGGTATCTTTGATGCGGATTTAATTTCAAAAGAATTTAGAGATTCTATGTCTGAAATAGAAAGAGCATTAGCAAAATACGACCCAGAAAATCAAGCAGTAGGTATTTATGAAAAAACTAAAGCATTTGCTAAGTTAGCAAAAAAATATAGTATTGATAAAATGGAACGTGCTTATCAGCTAGAAGACCAAGTGTTTAGAATGGCAGTTTATATGGATAGACTGGATAAAGGGTTTTCTCAAGCTGACGCAGCCTTAGAAGCTAGAAAATGGTTTATTGATTATGATATTAATGCTCCTTTAATTAAAGCCTTAAAAAGAACCTTTGTACCTTTTGTAAGCTATACATATAGGGTTATACCTTTATTAGCAGAAGCAGCTACGCTACGTCCTCACAAGTTTGCAAAGTGGGCAGTTATTGGTCATGGTTTTAATCAAGGGTTTTCGTACATGACAGATGGCACGGATACTCAAGAAAAACTTGATAGACTTACTATGCGACCAGAACAAAATAAAAGATTGTTTGGAAGCACTCCTATTATTGGAGATTACATGCCATACACAACAATTAGAATTCCTTTTAATGATAAAGATGGTAATGCCCTATATTGGGATTATGCACGATGGGTTCCGGGTGGAGATATATTTGAACAAAGAGAATCAAAAGTACAGGTTCCCGGAGTTCCTAGCCCTTTACAACCGGGAGGTTTGTGGTGGGATGCTTTATCTAATTTTGTTTTTAAAGTAGACCCTTTTACTGGACAAAATTTAGAAGACCTTGGAATTGACGAAGACGACTATGGCGAGATTGCAAAACATTTTGGAAAAAGAATACCTCCAAATATTCATCTTATACCGGGAACCTTTGCTAATCAAAAATGGAGAAAATCAAAAGCTATTGAAAGAGGTGAAGAAGGTTCAGAGTACGTTAAAGAAACTACACCTTGGTTAGCTATAGCTTATGGACTAGGTTTAAAACTACGACCACAAAATCCTGACATAAATAGAGATTTAAGAGAAATGCTTTTTGGAAAAGAAATCTATGCTATTGAAGGAAAAATAAACAAAATGTATAAGGAAGCCGAAAAATTTGGAATGGAGTTTTTTGGTTCTCAAAAAGATTTTGATAAAGAACTAGAAAGTTTAGAAGAAGAACTAATTCGTGTAAATGCAGAGTATGAGCTTTGGCAAGAACAAGTAGCTGAACTAGACCTAGAGTTGTCTAAAGAATATAAAGGTCGAGAGAAAAAAGTGAAAGGTGGACTTGTTACAGGAATAGCAGATGTTCCGTTTACAAAAGAGGACCCTGCTACACGAATAAATGAAATAACTGGAGAACCTTTTAAAGAAGAGATGAATCGACTTGGGTTTTAATCAGAATGAAATACAACGACTACTTAAATCACTTAGAACATAGAGAAGGTAACGAAGAATGCGTATACCTTGATACACTAGGCAAGCCTACCTGTGGTGTAGGTCACTTGTTGACAGAAAGAGAACGTCAAATGTACCAAGTTGGTGACAGAGTTTCTCAAGAACAAAGAGATGAATGGCTTCAACAAGATGCTGCAATGGCGTGGGAGGCTGCTGCTTACCAAATGCAAGAACTTGGGATAGAAGATACAGACTTTATAATTGCACTAGGTTCCGTAAACTTTCAACTAGGCACAAGATGGATGAACAAATTTCCATCAGCCTATAGAGCTTTAGCTAATAAAGACTACGATGAAGCAATCAGACAAGTCTCAACAGGTTCTGGTAGAAATGGACAATCTAAATGGAAAGAACAAACACCAGTAAGAGTTGAAGATTTCGTAATCGCTATTGACAAACTACGATAAGGATGCTATAATGATACTGTACTTAGAGGACCAACTCGAAGCTTGCTATCGGCAATACTGTCTACATCAAGTAAAACAAGATATGCCTTTCATGAGTCTAGATGATTTTAGGAACATGTTTGAAGACTTGATGGAAGTAATTTACAAAGACGAAGATTAATGGGAATCCCTTTTGAAATAATCACTATGATTGGTTCTACCTTATTAGGTGGGCTTATGAGTTTGTGGTCGCAGTCAATAAAAGCTAAACAAGCTAATCAAGCTATGCTAATGGAACGTGCTAAGTTCCAACAAAAATCTGTTAAAGATGCTAGAGAATATGAGAATGTAGGATTTCAATGGACCAGAAGAATCATAGCCCTCACAGCTATATTCTCTATAGTTGTATTCCCAAAAGTTGTCGCAGTATTTTTTCCAGAAGTCTCAGTAACTGTAGGATACACAGAGTTTAGACCGGGATTTTTATTCCTTCCGGAAAAAGAAGTAATGGAATGGAGACAAATGTATGGTCTAGTTATTACTCCGCTTGATACAAATTTAGTAGGGGCTATTGTTGGTATGTATTTTGGTGGAAGTTTAGTAAAAAAATAAATGAAAAAGATATTAAAAGAGAACGGACGTTGGAATTGGTTCGGACTCATAGAAGAAGAAGAAGAAGACTCTCAAGACGATAATTATTATAAAGGATTGTTTTGGGATTATGAAACCAAAGAGTTCCTAAGATGGAATGAACTTAATAAGAAGGAGTGTAAATAAACTGAAAGCAGTGACCAGTAGTGTCTGCGTTATATGTATAGTTTGTTGGGCATACGTAATAGTTTCGGGATACTATTACTTTTTCTAACGAATACAAAAAAACTAAGAAGTAATCAAAAGAACGCTATTGTTAGCTTCACAGGGAAGTTGCACTTAAAAATTATAAAAAGAAAATGAGTAATGAGCAATATCCTCCGGGCAGATTTGGAGGAGACATGGATAGAAATGAGGTTGAAATTGACCTCAATAAATTCATGGCTTTGTTACAAGAAAAGTCTGAACTTAAAGATAGAATCAGAGAACTAGAAGACGAGTATAATAGAAACCCTTATCAAAAAATTATATTTGTTGCAGAGGCAATTGATAGTTGGAGAATTATTCCTAGAGCTTTTTTAGCAGTATATATGTATTTATTATATTATACTACATTTTGGTTTATGGGATTAGAAGACCCTACTATGCAACAGTCAGGACTTATATCAGTAGTTGTAGGTGCAGGAGCAGCTTGGTTTGGTCTTTATACTAATTCAAAATCATCATCTAAAGGAGATTTTACTAAAGGAGGTAAATAGTGAAAAAGGGGGTAGTTTTAACATTAGCATTAGGAATGTTTTCAGTTTTATCCTACGCGGACCAAACAGGAGATTGCACAGCAGGTTCGCAATATTGTGAGCAGAATAGTTTAGAGACTACTAATACTACGACTACAACTAATACAAATACTAATACTAACACGAATACAAATACAAATACTAATACTAATACATCTACCTCAACTAATACTAATACTAATACTAATACAAATACTAATACGAATACCAATACAAGTACAAACACCAATAGTAACACTAATGTAAATACAAATACCTCTACTGCTACTAATCAAAATACAAATGTAAATACAAATACATCTACCAGTACAGTAAACTCTAGTGTAGACCAGAATGTAACAAACACAACAACAAGCACCTCGAATAATACAAATACAAATATAAATACATCAAACTCAACAAGCACTACAAACAATACTAATGTTAATAAATCTACTTCGGAATCAAACGTCACGACTGATAACACGAATAATAATACCAATAATAACAATACCATATCTGATAATACTAATAGAAATATTAACGAGTCAAATTCTACCCAGACTATAAATCAAAATGTTAAAACTAAAGCTCCTCCCGCTTCTGCTATTGCTCCTAGTATCATGTCTTATTCACAGGACCTATGTACAACAGGAGTTTCAGGGGCTTTTCAAGGGCAGATATTTGGTATCTCAGGCGGGAAGGCAGTACGTGACGAAAACTGTGAACGTCTAAAGTTATCTAAATATCTATATGATACCGGTATGAAAGTAGCTTCTGTGTCTATTTTATGTCAAGACCCCAGAGTATTTAGAGCAATGGAAATGGCAGGAACGCCTTGTCCATATCAAGGTAAGATAGGTAAAGAAGCTGCTCAAGCGTGGGCAGAAAATAAAAAGGATAGACCAGATTACGACCAATTAGAAGAAAACTATATTAAACATTGCAAGACACAAAGAAACTCTAATGGTAAAAAGAAATCAGGAAGAACCTGTGCAAAAGAATTTAGAAACAGTTGATTCAAATGTTTGGTGTTTTATTGCTAGTTTAATTTTATCAGCAATCTTTTCATTAGGTGTTCACAACCTTCAAGCAGATTACATCTACGAAGCTAATCAAAACCTTTTTGACCTTACAAATCAGACAGGAACTACCAATCTAAACTCAGGGGACGACCAATTATCTGCAGCATTTAATTTAGACAATTCCTTTACCTTTTATGGGAATACTTATGACTCAGCACGTATGGCAACTAATGGTTGTCTACACTTTGGTTTGGGTACAGGAAATGTAAATTACAATAACTATTGTGGCGACTATACGCCTGACCCTTTACCTCAATACACAAATACATTATTTCCATTCTGGACAGATTTAATTAGAGACAATCAATCTAAAATGCTTGCCAAAAACTTTAGCGATAAAGCAGTATTTGGTTGGTATGATATGAAAGAGTACAATAGAAACTCAGACAATAGCTTTGAAGTTGTGCTGTGGAATAATAATACATTTGAGTTTAGATATGGTGCATTAGATATAATACAGCATGACGTATTAATAGGAGAACAAGGAAGTTCTTCTCAATATTATCAGTACCTTTTTCATGATGAATGCAACACAGGTACAACTAATGTAGCAGGTACATGTGTCAACAGTAATTGGAATAATACTGCCAGTAATACTTTATTAGAAAATGGTGGGAGTTTATATGGAGATGGTTCTGGTAACTCTATTGACTGTAGTAATGCTTTAAATAGCACTGCTTGTCCCGGCTATGCAGCAGCCTATTTATCTCAACAGTGTGATATAGACTCTCTATATGATACAAGCTGTCCTAATTATTGGGAAGCCTATGACGACCAACAATGTGACGAAGACCCGCAGTATGCTCCATTTTGTGCCGGTTATCAACAGGAGCAATCCATAGCATACTTTGTCGAAGACGAGTTTGATTATGGGTATGAAGAAGAATACTTTGAAGACTTTTTGTTTGAGGAAGAATGGTACGAAGAACCCATAGATGATTATGTGTTTGTTGAGCCAGATTATGAAGAAGAAATTTTTGTAGTGTTGTTTGAGCAGCCCCAAGAAGAAATATATTTTGAAGAATTATTTGTTGAAGAGTCTTACGAAGTTTTACCTAGTATAGAAGAAGAATACATTGTAAGTCTAGATAGACTTGATGAACCTGTTGTGTTTCTCCCAACAACTAACTTGGTGGAAGTATTTGAGTTTGATATAATACGAGAGGAACTAGAGAATGAACTTAGAAATGATGAAAGAAATGAAGAAGAACTTGTCGAAGTTTTGGAAGAGGTTGAAGAGTGGTTTGAAGAACCTACCGATGAACTTGCAGATTTGGATAGACCCGAAGAACGAGTGGTTATGGAAGAAACCAGAAGAAATCAAACCGAAGAAGAAGAAGAAATTAACCAAGAAAAAAGCTCAGTAAGAGTATCGGCACTGGAAGTCGTAGCCAGTACAATACGTACAGCTAGAGATAGTGTTTCTGGCTCCATAAGTGGCTCTGGTTTAACGAATAGAAACTCAGGAGTATCATCAGCTACATCAAGCGTAAGTGCTTCATCAGGCTCGTCTATTTCATCTAGCGGTGGAATAAGCACAACAAACTCTCCGAGTATTTCGGACCAAGTTGTGTCGGCATCAGCACAAAATCAACAGGTTTTGTCTATGAGTTCTGATATGACTACTTCTTCTAGTAGTGTAACGATTAATATTATGCCTGATATAAATGGTACGCCACAAGTTGCTATGGCAGATGTACAGGTCCAAGATATGCAAGGAGAAATAAATACTGCAATTTCTGGAGTTATGACAGTAAGTGAAGCCGACCAAATCGCTGAACAAATTGTAGCCCAGAATATTCAAGAGCAACAAGAACAAGCGGAGTCAAAACAGCAAGAGACTGGACAGTACAGTGATGAATCTACTTTAGTAGCATATTTAGGCTACGTAGTAGGCTTCGATGCTTACAGAGACTTACAAGTTCCGCAAAAACAAACTTGGTATGAACCTAGAAATATTTATACAGAAGCATTGATTGAAGATAATAATCAAGCTTTTTATGGATTAGCTAACTCTAGTATAAATAAACTAGGAGACATGCTTAATATGCAACCACCTTTATAAATTATATGGCAAAAAATAAAACACCAAAACAAGCAGCAGTAACACCAGAAGAATTAATCTGGAATATAAAAAAAATTTGGGAAAAACACGAAAAACGGAGAAGAGAAAAATGGAATGGTTCGAAAATAAAACAACACAATTAATTGCTTTAGTTAGTATTGTAGGAACATTAGCCGGCTTTGGCTATACTGGAGCTACATATATTAATAGACTAGAAAATCTAGAGGAAAAAATAATTAAAGCAGAAGAAACAGATGATGGATTAGGAGAGATTGAAAAGAGATTTGAATCTTTAGATACTTCTATATCTTACATTAATAAAACTTTAGATGCAGAAAACACAGGAGTTATTGCTAAATTAGATTCAATTAATTTATTACAGTCACAGATAGATAGCTTGTCTATTGCAGTAAGAGAACTAGAAAAAGACGTAGCTAAACTAGAGGACGACAGTAGTAATCCATTAGCTAATTAAAAAACAGCATCTAATTCAGTCTCAATATTTTTATGTAGAGGTTCTAAAGCAATCCTTGCTTCTTCTATGGCTTTGAGAATAACTAACCTATCCTCTTGATGGAATAGGTCGATATATTCAACAGGGAAAGAACTAAGTTCTGTAACTAATTTATTCTCAGAGTCAATGCAAAGCTTCCAACTTATTAGGTTAGCTTCCTTCGACCTTTTGTTCTTCTTCATTTTTTATTTCATTAAATGTAATTATGTTTTGTTTTCCTCGAAGACCTGCTTTCATATAAGAGGTAGCTCTACCTTCAAAGAAGTTCTGATGTTCTACCCCCATCACTTCGTCAATCCACCCAAGAGGATTATCTTTTTGTCCAAAATTAGTTTTTAATCCTAATTGAAGTAATCTTCTATCAGCTATATATCTATTGTAAGCATACATATCTTTCTTTGTCAGCCCTTCAATGTTACCCATATCAAATACTAAATCTAAAAACTTATCTTCTAACTCTACCATCTTTCTACAAATGTCGTAGAGTTCTTTTTTAAAATCATCTGTCCAAATTTCTAAGTGTTCTTGTATAAACTCTCGGAATAGTTTTGTCATAGCTTCAACATGCATAGACTCGTCACGTATAGAGTACGTTACTATCTGTCCCATTCCTTTCATGCGTCCAAATCTAGGGAAGTTTAACAAGATTGCAAAGCTTGAGAAAAGTTGGAGTCCCTCTGTAAAAGCTGAATACACAGCAAGAGTCTTTGCAATACTCTTTTTATCTTTGAGTGTAGGTTTAAACTCTCCAACATAATCATGCTTGTCTGACATTTCTTCGTACTCAGCAAAAGCTTTGTACTCTATATCTGGCATACCTACTGTATCAAGGAGTAAGCTGTAAGCGTGTTGATGGATAGACTCCATGTTAGCAAAAGAACACATCATCATTCGAGCTTCTGGCTTCTTAAATATTCTCATATATTTATCTATATACCCGGAGCCAACGTCTACATCTGATTGAGTAAACAATCTAAATATCTGTGTTAATAAATTCTTTTCTTCTTTACTAAGGTCTTGCCAGTCTTTAACATCATTATGTAAAGGAACCGATTCAGGCATCCAATGCATTTGATTTTGTAGCACATAGTAATCAAACATCCAAGGATATTCAAAGGGTTTGTAATGTTCTCTTGTTCCTAATAAACTCATTTATTCTCCATTGAGGTAACTAGCATACTGAGCCAGTAACCATTTGTTATATTTTTTATAATACTCTTCTTCGGATAAAGCAGAACCATAATGCTCGTCACAATAATCAAGCCACATGCGTCTTCTAAATTGACTAAATTTTCTATCTTTATCCTTCACAAGCAATACAATCCACTTCCTCTAATCTTATTCGAGGTATTTTTATATTTACATTCTCTGCGGTTCTAGCAGCATCTGACCTAAAGTAATACAAAGACTTCAACGTATGCATAGCGTACCAATGCACATCATTTACATACTGTAAGTATTCGTCATGTATGTCTTGAGGTTCAGTTGCTTTTGGAAAAACAAAAAACAAGTTGACGCTTTGACTTTGGCAAACGAACTCTTGTCTTTTGTACGCATGTTCGACTATCCAAATTTGGTTAATCTCATTTGCGGTTTTAAATAATTCTTTTTCTTTGTCGTCTAAAATATCTAGATGTTGAACAGAGCCTTCACTAGCTGCTATATCTTTCCAGACTTTCTCTAGTTCTGTTCCTGTTATACCTTTTCTTCTGAAAAGATTTTCAAGATTTTTGTTCTTAACTTGGTACGAACCTGATAAAGTTTTGTGTGTATATACGTTAGCACGATATGGTTCAATACTAGGGGAAGTGCCACCACATATAATACTGCTACTGGCATTAGGAGCAATAGCCAACAAATGAGCGTTCCGCATACCGCTACCATGTATATCAGGAGCTTCCCCACGTATCTCGGCAAGTTTTTTACTTGCTTCCACAGCATTTCCTTTGATATGTTGGAAGGCTTTGTAATTAAAGCCAGTTGCGAAAATCCCTTCAAAAGGGATGCCTTTGCGTTGGAGATACGCATGAAAACCCATTGCACCCAAGCCGATACTTCTTTCTCTGTAAGCTGAGTACGCAGCTTTTGTAAATGATTTTTTATCTTCTTTAACATGTTTTGCAAATCTTTTGTAATTAGCATTATACTCCCCTATCTCAGATATGTCAATAGCATTATCTATAAAATGTTGTAAAACATTATCGAGCATAGTTACTAGGTCCTCAATAAAATTTTTATCTTTTGACCATTCATCAAAGTGCTCAAGATTTACTGAGGAAAGACAACAAACTGCAGTGCGTTCTTCGTTGGTAGGTAGAGTTATTTCTGAACAAAGATTACTCTGTTTTATCTCTAGTCCTAAATCTTTTTGTTGTTTTGGCATAGCATCATTACAGTTATCTATATTAATCATATAAGGCTCACCAGTCTCTGCCCTTGCATTTAGTATCTGCCACCAAAGGTCTCTGGAACTAACTATCTTAACTGCTTCTTTTGTTTTTGGGTCAATCAATCTCCAGTCTTCATCATTCTTAACCGCTTGTAAAAACTCATTCGTGAGATTAATTCCATTATGTAAATTAAGACATTTACGATTTATATCTCCACCTGATTCTTTTCTTATATTTATGAACTCTTCTACCTCTGGGTGGTCAATGTCCATGTATGCTGCGTATGACCCTCTACGTGTTATGCCTTGATTAAAAGCTAACATCTGAGAGTCAACAACTTTCATAAATGGTATAGAGCCAGTAGAACGACTATTGTTAGCAGTAGCGATGCCATTACTCCTAATATCTCCCCAATATCCACCAATGCCTCCACCTGTACTTGCGAGCCAAATGTTTTCATCATAATGAGAAGATAAACCATCCCTGCTATCAGGTACATAATTGAGAAAACAGCTAATAGGTAAACCCCTATTGGTTCCCCCATTACTAAGAATAGGAGTGCTAAACATGAACCATAAGTCGGAAGAGTAATTATAAAGTCTCTGAGCCAACTCGAAATCTGTTTGTCCTTTAAATGTTGCAGCAAATACTGCAGCCCGTGCGAAAGCTTCTTGTGCATGTGTTTCTCCTTCCTCTTTGTAGAGGTATCTATCTTTGAGTGTGTCTAGACTGAAGCGGTCTAGTTTCTTTTCTTTGTTATAATTAATGTTAATACCTAGATAAGGTTTAACTCCTACTTTGTCGTCAATCATTTGTTTCTCCTAAATGATACTCAGTATCTTCCAATGCTATAGCTATAATTGCATAATGTATAATCTTTAACAAGTCATATTCAGCGTCATTACCTTCTTTCTTACCACACCTCATAGCATACTTCATAATATTACCCATGCAAAAACCTTTGCCATGACCTGCATCAATAATCATATCAGTTGCTTGATATTTTCCCTGTGCGTAATGTCTCTCATATGTACCATCTACATACCTTTGTATTTGTTCTATTATATTTTTTTCGTTAAATTTATATTTCATATTATTCTATCCATTCTTTAGGGAGCGTATGCTCACTATACCATTTAAAATTATTAGTCTCTGCCCATTCAGCATGACTTCTCTTTGTACCATCTTTTCTTCTTTTTGCCTGTGGCATAGGAGAACTAGGACTAGAAAACAAAAAGACTAACTCTTGATTAGGCTTTAAAGACTTTCTTATCCAAACATACTTGTTGTATTCTTGGTAATCCCAGAACCTACCTTTGGCTTCTAGTAGGTATTCTACACCATCAATTGTCTGTGTAAAGTCCGGTTCGTATTTATGTTCGACAATATAATTAATTTTGTCTGAATGATGGTTCCAAGACTTTAAAACAGAGTTGTGTAGTTGATATTCCCACCCAGAGTCATAGCCTTTAGGAACATCTTTTTCAACCGGTCTAATCTTACGTGGTTTTCTATAACCTCTCTTCACTTTGAAAATCCTTTAAAGTTACAGAGTCTATATCTTTGTTTATCTTTTTTAGTTTTTGATAAAACCATCTTTCAGAAAACGCTGAGAGCATAAACTTTCGATTAGCGTAAACATACTTTTGCTCTGGCATATAATCTTGAAACGTATCTATATTAACTTTCTTTCCTTCTTCATCAGGGATAAGAGATTTAATCCAGTCTACTGTAAGTTCTTTTGCTTTTTGTCTATACTTTTTTGCTACTTTATTATTCATATTATTTCAGCTACATTTGGTAGTTTTTCTACATGAGTTAAATAGACTTTACCTTTTGCATAATCAAAAGTTCGTAAACCTTTTCCATCATTTGTATCTTTGTGACACTCGAACTTGTGAGGACACCATGTACAATCTCTCGGTAGTTTCATGTTCCCTGATACTCCATCTGGAATAGGCTGATAACAATACTCTGGTGGTGTCTTTCTCTTCATAGCCTGTTTAACTTCTTTTATTCTATGAGTTATATTTGGCTTTTCTAAATCATCAGGAATAAAAACAGTAAGCTCTCCTGTTTCTTTATTCATTACCAAGAACCCACCATTGTTTGTTTTCTCTGCTTTCTCATAGCCGGCTAACTGCGATAAGTAACCAAAAGAATCATGTTGAGCTAATGTACCATCTTTAAACTTTTTAAATGCATAGCCAGAAGCAGTCTTAACATCTATGACTTCACCATCTATCACGCTATCCATATGTCCTTTTATACCTGACACAGTAACTTCTTTTTGTTCTGACTGAACAACGTGCCCGGACAACCTAACAAAAAACAAAAGTAAAACCTCAAGTAAATGACCATATAAAAACTTGATATAAGTAGGAGCATCTATTTGTTCTTTATCCTGCTCGGTGTTCAAGTCATACCATAGTCTACGTAAAGGTCTACCAATGTTAGACATACGTAATCCATTCTTAGGTCTATCTACAGGAGTTGCCCAATGTCTAAGAGCATCTTCCATATCTCTTCCAAACTCCTCGTACATTCGTTCAGGAATATCAATAGCTTCATCATCATTCAGAACTTCTATAACTTCGTATATATCCTGTACAAGAGTATCTAAAGTTTTATTATTCTTCATCCTTGATTTCCTTAAATGCTTTTATAACGTCAGTAGAAAACAGCTTTTGTAAATTTACTAAGTACATTCTACTGGCGTTGCCATCTCCACCTGATACAGTTTTAAACGTATCAAGTTTATCGACTATCTTTTTAAGTGTATCTGTTTTAAATACTAAGGTGCAGTACTCTTCGTCACCTATGCACAGGTTATGAAACCAGTAGTCAGACTCTGTAGCTCTTATGCCCGAAGGCTTGTTCCAACACTCATACTCAATGCAGATATTACCTGTGTTCTGCCATATATCTCTTTCTGATTTTACTTCTACTTTTTTATTAGTTAGCATGTCTGCTATCTTTTCTTCTCTTATTTCTCCATAAGTTAAATCAAGGTCAAACTTCTTTCTGTTTTCTTTAGTGGGTTTCATTCCAACTATCTCCTATTTTGTACTCACCGGTAAGTGGGCATCTTAGGTTGTACTCTTTAGATGCTTGTTCTATGCACCTAACTGCTAGGGCTCCTACATGTTCGGCTTGTTTCTCTGGGACCTCTACTTGCCATTCATCATGAATATTACCTACTATTTTTGCAGGTATAGTTTGTAATCTTAACAGGTTGTCAAATAGAATCAAGGCTTTTTTCATAACAATTGCACCGCCACCTTGAAGTAAAGTATTTAGTGCAGCATGTTTGTGTCTTAACCATATCTTCCTTCCATCTAATCCTTTTAAATATCCTTTCGTAGCTGCTCTGTCAACTCGTTCTTTAAGAGCTCTAAATGAAGGCTGACTATCGAGGAAAGATTCTCTAAGTCGTTTACCATCTGCTCTGCTTCCTTGCACGATTGAACCAAGCTTTTCATCTCCTGCTCCGTAAATGAGTGCATAGATGAATGTCTTTGCCTTATCTCTTGATTCAAGTCCTGCAGATTTTTGGTTAGTTGTATGTATATCTCCGTTGATAATTTCATTAATATATTCCTCGTTAGCCATATAGTGTGCTAACATTCTTAGTTCTAATCCACTTGCATCTATACCTACAAGTTTGTGACCTTCTGCTACTGTCCAACATGCTCTACAATCATCACCAAAAGGAGAATATACTCCGGGAACTTGAGCCATGTTTGGATTTCTATGAGACATTCTTCCGGTTATAGCTCCGGTTGAGATAACCGCTCCATGCACACGTCCATCTTCTTCAACTGCTTCTACCCAAGATTTAACTTGAGCTAGTCGCTTTTGATACAGTAAAAAGTCAGCGATAAGTTTTGCTTCTTTTATATGTGTGATTTTCTTTAAAGTATTTTCATCTACAATTGGTTGACCTGTAGGAGTAAACCTTGAGGGTTTCCACCCAAAGTCAATTAAGTATTCTCCTATTTGTTTACGAGAACCTAGATTAAATTCTTGTAGATGTTTTCTCATAAAAGGTTTTATATTTTTTGTAGCTACTCTTTCATTGTATTCTTCTTCACTAAGACCTACTTTTGAAAGAGTCCCATCTGCTTTTAGTTTAGGTGTAACTAATTTATCATCTACCCATTTAGGTTTAAATGTTGCATGTACTTCTTCCACAGTTTCTTTTATCTTACAATTTAAGTCAGCTAATAAAAGACTTGCTTTTTGTTCATCAAATAAAAATCCATTCTCTTCTTGTTGTTTTAGAATGTGGGTGACTTGATGTTCTAACTTTATACTATCCATAGAAAAGCCAACAGATTCTTTTTTAAGATGGTCGAATAATAATTTATTTAGCACCACATCTTGAATGCAATATTTAAGAGTATCTTTTGTGTAGGTCGTAAAGTCCTCTGGCGGAGCGGACTTGGAGACTCCTAGTTTGTTACCCCACACCTCAAGCGAATGACCTTTTTCTCTCACAGGATTTAAGAGTCTAGAAAGCACTAGGGTATCTATAACTTTATCTTTATGCCAAAGATTAACACCATGTAGTCTTTTTATAACCGGTATATCAAACCCAATAATATTATGACCAATGAGTTTATCTGCCTTAGATAAAAAAGATATACCCTCGTCAATAGTTCCATCTATTATATCGAAGGTATATTGTTTATCATTTTCATCTATAGCTACAATACAATGTACCTCAGTTGGAGTCAAAGAGTCGGCTTCTATATCAAATACTAATTGCATAGTTAAAATGGAACGTCCATGTCTGTTAATTCTGTATTAAGAAGTTCTTTATCTTCGTATTCAGATAACCTTCCAGTATCTTTATCATACACTAAAGATGTAGCCAAGCCAACATCCCCTGTGTATCTTGATTTAAGAATACGAAGTCTTGTGGTGCGAGCCTCAAGTTCATCTTCTGACTGTTGATTTCTCTCTAGAGCAATGACACAATCAGATAATTGAGCAATAGCATTGGACCCACGAAGATGTGATAAACTAACGCTTACTCCATTTTCGTGTCCTTTATCTCCGGACACCCTACGCAAGTGGGATACCAAGATGATACCTGCACCTGTTTCCTCAACCAAACTTCGCAACCTAGTCATTATAGAATCAATTGCTCTACGTTCATCACCCTCTGTCGTAGCTGATACAAGCATGTGGAGGTGGTCCACAACTACCCAACGACAATCACAACCAACAATCAGATAACGAAGTTTAGAGAATATATCTTCTATATCATTCGTGCCAAAGTGAGCATGAATAAATACTCTATCGGAACCAAAGGTCTTATCAAACATACGCACTAAGGCAGCTTCTTCGTAACTCTCTCTAATGTGGTCAATGTAGAGTCGAGCATCAGCTTCAATAGATAAAATACCATCAACTGTCCTTCGCCAGTCCTCTTCAAGGGCTATTATACCCACGTTATCGTTGGTTTTATTTATAAGCCAATGCTCTAGTTCTCTAGTTACTGACGACTTACCCAAGCCTGTACCGCCTGTTAAAGTCATGAGTTCGCCTTGACGAAGACCAACAAGTTTCTTGTTTAGTCCATGCCAAGGGTAGGGTACACTCTCTTTCTTTTCACGTTCTAAGAAAGAATTTTTCTTGTCAGACACTCGGATAATACCACTTGGAGTATATACCTTTGCGTCCCACCAAGCTCTAGTAAAATCACTATGTAAGTTTTTTCTAAGCATGTCGTTGGCATCTTTGTACCCATTAGGAATGGTAGCAATACGAGCCTTACGTGGCTTAATTATACTAGCAACTTTACGTGCAGCTTCTTTTCCTTGCTTATCATTATCAAAACAAATGACTACATTCTCAAAGCTTTCAACATATTCAATGTTATCTTTAATGTCCCGGACTGCTCCTTGAGCTCCATTCTTGATTGATACTACTGCCCACTTAGAACCAAGAAGTTCATAAGCTGCCATAGCATCACATTCCCCTTCAACGATAGTGAGATACTTCCCACCCTCTTTGAAAAGCTGTTGTCCAAACAAGCTTGCACCTGTCATGGTTCCTTCAAACTTAAAGTGTTTATCCTTTATGTAGCGAACCTTCGTGCCAACTTGTTCGTTGTTTACATGGTATGGGTATCTGTGTTGAGCTATCTCGCCTTGAGCATTGTAGATAACTTTAACTCCATACTTTAATGCAGTATCTTTAGATATACTCCTATCTGATAGTGGAGCGTAAATTCCATTATCAAAAGTTTCTTTTTGTGGTGGTATAGGTGTTCTAGTCATAGGCTTAAAACTACTTTCTTGATTTTTTGGTGTAAATTTACCACATGAAAAACATTTAGTGGACCCATCTTTATTAACTGCAAGTGCATCACTACTACCACAATCAGGGCAGGGTTGATGTACTTTAACAAAATTTGGATTAGTATTCATATTGTGCATAAAAAAAGCTAGGTGTCTCATGCACAGAAAGACAACCTAGCTATATTAATATTCTCTAACTATCTTCGTCTGTGTTCTCAGAGTCGTTAGGTTGTTCAGGTGCATCAGCACTATAGATTTCTACGATTCTACCTTCAAAAAAATTAATACCTGCCTGTAACTCTTCCAAGTCAAGAACAGCATTAACTTTCTTTTGGTTTAATCTCTGCAATCTTCCGAAGACTTGTTGACCTTCTTCCGGTAAATCTTCTACAAAGACTTGCACATCACCTATAGTAATGAAAGGTTTATTAGAGTCATTCATGACTGACGTTTCCTCTGTCATTTAAAACTCTTCCCCATCACCAAATGGATTTAATTCATCACCATCTTGTGATTTCATAGGGACTAAATCTAAAACCTGCATAGCCTGAAAGTCTAAGCTAATACCTGATTTCCCTGCGTATTCCCAAGGATACTCATTGTATTGAACTCTAACTTCAGAGCCATTACCTACAGTAACATCCATAGGTTCTTTAGATTTATTAAAAAGTTTAGGAGCAGAACGTGGTCCATTCTTTCCATTTACTTTTCTTTTTATTGTGACAGCTTTACCTATATATTGAGGATTACCATCATCATCTTTCAAACTAAAGTCCTTAACTCTAATTCCTCTTGATTGAAAGTCTTGAGCATCTTCTTCACTAATTACTAGGTCCACTGTGTAGACTGGTTCAAAAGTGGTATTGGGAACTGTGACGCTCGCCCAATACGCTTTACCATTTGCAACTGCCATATATTTTCTCCTTATAGCGTTTATAGTTAATGTTGCTTATTATACTCGCTCCTTCTTCGGGAGTCAAGTAGATTTTCAAAAAAGTTTAAAACTTTTGTTGAAACTGTTTGTTCATCAAAGTGAACTAAAAATTTATTCTTGTCAACAAACTCGTTCATAAAACTAGATTTAGTTTCGTACAACTCTTTCCCATTCTCTAATGTAAAGTCTTGCCATGAACGAAATTGTTCTTCATTAAGTTTGTGTGTTGTCATGTTTATCCTTTTAATAATTTAATAGGTCGAGGGCAAGAAGCAATTACTTTAACAGGAACAGGAGCATTATCCCTTTTAATTGTCACTACTTCTTGCTCTCTTTCTATTGGGGTAGAAATCTTTGGGGGTGGTGCTGAAACCTGTGAAGACGATGGAGGGTTAACGTCTTCTGTAGTTATAGGAGGAGTCGTAGTTTCAGCACCTTGACTTTTTTCTGTTAACTTTTGAGATTGTACCTCAAATAATAAATTAAACAATGATTTATAACTATCATCTAACTTACTTAATATTCTTTTAAGTTCGCCTATCTTCACTGAATTCTCTGCTATTTTTGTATCTAAATATTCAATATCTTTTTGTTGTTGACTAACAACTTGTGAAACTTTAATTAAATTATTATTTAATTTATTTATTTTTTCAAATTGTTTTTCTTTATAATTTTTATACTCTGCAATATCATAGATTGATAAAGCACCTAATATTAAAATGGCTCCTAAAAAAATTACTGTATGTTTTTTACTCATGTTTTATCGTCGCTAAAATATTTTAATAAACAACTTCTTGTATCTTCAAATCCTGCTACAAGCTCAAGCTCTTTAGTAATTGTTTCCATAATGTCTGGGTGTTCTGCAACTCCTACATTACTTTCTAATAATACCTCAATGTTCATTAAATGACAATGAATTTTAGCCTGTAACAAATTATCTAATCTATTAATTATACTACTTTTTCTGCTCATTTCTTTTTACCTTTCGTTTTAGTTTACCTCGCCAGTTCTTCTTCCAGACTTCCATTGTACCATCTGCAAAATAAATTTGCAATACCCCATTATCTGCATAGAGGGAAGTTACTCTATCACGTTCTTCCTGTTCCTTATAGAGCTTATTTATGTCATACTCTGTCATACTCCTCCTTCTCCTTGTTTTGGTAACAAAACCATGACAAGCGAGCCACAGTTAGGACAACTTAAATTTGTTGCCATGACGTACTCTTCATTATCCTCGTCTATTTCTTCTATATCATGGTCGCCACCCCATATTAATTGGGTGTTACAATGCCAACAGTTCATTCTTCTATCTCTACACCATACTCCAAGTCCTCAAAGTCTATAAGTTCCTGTAGTCTATGTTTAACTTCTGACCATGTAGGGTGAAACGTAAATACAATAGGCTCAATATGAATTTTAACTGTTTGTTCAGCACCTAGCCACTCATTAATTCTATCTAAACTAAAACGTCTAAACTCTTTTTCTTCTGTGGTTTCGTCAGTTCCTTCAAAACCTGCAAAGTCTCCATAGAAACCTTGAGGTTTAATTACTCTAATAGGCTCATGCCCACCATACTTAAAGCTAACAGTTTTTTTCTGTTGTATAGCCTGTATTACATCTAGTGTTATTTGTGATGTGTCTGCCACTTTGTCTCCTTATCTTTGTCTAATAGCTTTTTAATTTTTAAAGCTTTGGTTAAACTTAATTTGTAATGCTCTCTTAAACCATCAAGTTTAAACTCTATATTTGTTTCACGTTCTAGTTTTCTAGCATCTATTAAAATTCTGTATTCTTCTTTCAATATTTTATAAACCTCCTATGTTAGTACCTCAACAATATCGTCAACATAGATACTACCAATTTCGTCAAACAAACCTATGTCTGAACCTTTAACATCTACAAGTAGTATCTTTTTAAATCCTCTACCTTGTTTAATGCTTTCCATTGAAGTAGCTCTAACTGGAATACCTAAGTGTTTAGTAATTAGCTTAGTACCTTTTTTAATATTTTTAATTTCTTGTCTTTGCATGTTTTATCCTTAATTAATTGTTAATAAAAGTTAGACGTATTCTTCTTCGATTTCATCTAAATATTCGTCAATTCTTTTTGCTACCCAGTCGGGTATATCAACTACATCTTCTGTAGTTTCATCTTCCCAAAAGATAACTAATTTCCACCCTGTTATTTTCATCTGCCTTGCCCTCTATATTTTTTGTAGGTCTGTTTCTTTCTTTTAGGCATAGTAGCAAAGCCTATATTTCCTTTACCAATATGCGTTTTTTTTCCTCTCGCACCTGTTACAGATTGATGTTCTACTTTAAGTCTTGTTTTTCTCATACGTCTAATTCTAATAGTCTAGCTTTCTCCATTATCTCCATGTGGGTTATATCACTAGAGGATATTGCATGTTGACAATGCCCGGATAAAAACTGTATTAATAAAAAATTTATGTACACTTCGTCTTGATAGGGTATTTCTTTATCCCATCTATCCCATATAAACTCTATACAATCCTCTTCTAAGTCTGGTCTATTAGGCAGTTGCCATTGCCTAGACACTTCATCTCTTATAAATTCTTGTATGTTTTCTTTTGCTTCATTGCTCATTTTTTCTCCTCTAAATTTTTTTGTAGTAGGTGTAATTTATATTTATCCTCTTTTAAAATAAATTCTTTAAACTCTATACTATCTTCTAAAGACTTAATTTGTTTTTCTATAAAAGAAATTTCTTCTTGTTTATCCATTAGTCTTTCTGCTTTAAGTCCTCAATCATTTGTTTTAAATTATCAATCTCACATTCTAAATCATATACTTTGCTATCAAGTTCTGACTCTAATCTACCATATTCGCTATTGATATGGTCCATAGCGTACATATGATTATCTTCTGCGATATTTTTAACATCTTCTATATCATTATGAATACTAAGTATTGTATCAGAATACTCAATCATATCTTCAATATATCCTTCTAATCCAGTTAGAACCATGTGTTCTCTTGCTGTTTTTTCGTATGCACTACTCATTTTAATATTTCTCCATTAGTTTTATTTATAAATTCTTCAAATATTGTTGTATAAGTTTTGTTTCCCTCGTAATCAACTTCATCTAAAGCATGAATTAAAAGATGAATTACATCTCTAATTTCTATTTCAAAAGCAAACTCATTATCACTAGATTTAATCCAGATTTTGTCTCTAAAACTTACTTCAACTCCATTACTCATATAGCCCTCGTTTCTATTTGTTCTATACAAACATCATCATATCCTTTCTTAATCCATTCATCATAATGTTCTTTTGCTTTATTATAATCGGTGTAATAATCATCACACCCACCAACCCAAACAATATATTTATATTTCATATTGCCCTCGCTTCTATTAAGTTATCATCAACAACAAACCCGGAATAATCTTTCTTAGCTTTAGCTTTTGCTAGTAACCCAACGACTACGTTAGGCTCGTCAAGAAATCTCATATCATGTTTGTCACCATTTATTACTTTAAGACCTTTGAAAGTCTTTGGTAATTCTTTTCTAAATACCACAGCTTTGTTAAATTTTACATCATCAAATAACTTAGCATACTTGTCGTTAGCTTGTGAATAACTCCAAGTCAAATAATAGTTTTTTATATGTGCAACTTTTCGTGTAGGTATCTTAGTGTAATCATAAAATAAGACATCAGGAAATATCTCAAATATATTCCTGCCATCAACCAACTGCTGTTCCCATTGTATATCCGAAGTACCATTAAGTCTTAGACATGGTAGCTTATTTAGGTTATCACACTCGTCAATAAATTTATTAATGTCCTTAATCAAATAATCCATGAATGTATCATATTCATTTAAGAATAGTAAAGTCTTTTTAATTCTACCCTTTTGAACATTGTTGTAAAAACCATTGCCTGATAGATTTAAACATGGCTCATGGCATTTAGCAACTGTAGCATAGGGACATACAGTACGCTTACTATCAGCTAAATTGTGTGGTGCAAGATACATAATTCTACTAAAGTATTTGTTCTGTATCTTATTACTTTTATCTACTTTGATACTACCTTTTGATAGTAATTTATATGTAGGCATTAGATTTTCTCCTCAATCGTATAAAACTTTTTCTCTTTACCGAACCAATTACTATCTATAAATGCTTCTGCATCATTAATATCTTCAAATTCATCAGTAAGTAAGTGTGTTCGTTTAAAGTCTGTATATCTAATTAGATAGTTCATTAGCTTTTCTCCAGTTAAAAGTGTGTAGCTAAACTAAGTTCAAGATTTACGAATATACAAATACATTCTACTCCCAGTTACTATTAGTCTAGCTACACTTTTAAATTAAAATTGACTAGCAATCTCCTCAATGATAGCAGGAAGATTATCTTTCCACTCACTACCAAGTAAAGCTATAGCTAATTGGTCCTCAACATCTCGTCTAACAGTCCATTTTTCAAAATTAAAATTCAGATTATCATTATAATCATAATCTAATTCAACATTGAATTTCTCATTAAAGTCGTTTATTAGCTCTCGTCTTGAGTTTTGAAGACTCTCTTTTTCTATTCGAAGAATTCTTAGTTTATTTTCAAGGTCTTTAATATCCTCATTAACTGCTACTACAGCTAAATATTTTTTATGTGATTTTAAAGTCTCATTTTGTTTTTCACGTTTAGATTTAATAGTTTTAATTATCTGATTAACTATTGCTTCTTGCTCAAATTTTCTCATTTGTGCCATTGTTACCTCCATTGGTTATTATTAATAAAAGTGTGTAGCTAAACTAAGTTCAAGACTTAATATAAATACA
>VTLG01004019.1_pt1 | contig 47696 bp, 50 predicted proteins | sample 4694571 | NCBI WGS metagenome assembly VTLG01 (sample SAMN12604809, study PRJNA352737) | marine metagenome | biome: ENVO:00000447; feature: ENVO:00000209|ENVO:00000569|ENVO:01000036; material: ENVO:00002151; isolation source: viral sequences binned using virsorter ... | reverse complement strand
ATGAGGCTGATGAACAGCAGGAAATGTCCATTCGCTTGGCAGAAATTATCAAAGCTAAGAGTTCTGAGTATCATCAATGCGAAACTCGCATCGAGAACTTAACCAAGAAGCTCCAAGGTGATCGGGGGGAGAGGATGAAGAAGATGCAGAAAGAAAATGCTTCGTTTCTATCTATTGTTCAACTTTTTCAGGAAGAAGAAGAAAGAAAGACAATGGTAAGGATAGCAGAGATGCAAAAAGAGGCAGTAAAAAAAGAAGCCGAAAGATTAGAAGGAATGGCAGAATGGAAAGCAAGAGTTTTAGGAATTGGTCAGCAAGATGTCTTATGATTGTAAAGAGTGTGGCGATTCTTTTGATTCATTAAGAAGTCTCCACGCACACATAAAGAAACACGGTAAACTCCTTGGAGATTACTATGTGGATAATTATGCAAGAAAAGACAAACTAACTGGAGAACTAATCGAGTTTAAAAAATACGATCAGTATTTCGCTGCTGACTTCACCAATAAAAGAAATATGAAAAAGTGGTGCAAAACAGCACCCCGTAAAAAGGTTAAAGAATATATTATAAAATCTTTAAAAGAAAAATTACAAAGCAAGGGGCTCAAAGCTGGACCCCCTTCCACTTACCTACAAACGGCAGGATTACCCGATATAGACATCTGCAAAGAGGTATTTGGCAGCTATAGCGAGACTTGTCAACAATTTGGTATGTTGCCCATGTTCTCGGGGCAACTACCAAATGAATTTAAGAACGATTACACAAACACACCTATACTGGTAGACACTAGAGAACAGAAGCCACTGCATTTTAACAATTCTGAGTTTTTGAAGTTGGATGTTGGGGATTACGCTGTTGGAGGAGATTTATATGACTATACATTCGTGGATAGGAAATCTTACCAGGATTTCTGTGCTACAATTACTAATGGCTACGCTAGATTCGCAAAAGAGCTAGAAAGATGTAGATCTATGGGATGTATGTTATTTGTGGTTATAGAAACTGCCTTTGATAAGATGTGGGCAACTAATAGGGCGGGATACAAAAAATTTAATTTAGATTATGTTTACCATAGAATGCGAGAGATACAGGCTGAGTATTCAGATTGTTGTCAATTTGTGTTTAGTGGATCTAGACGTAACAGCGAAGAAATCATACCCAAAATTCTTGTTTTAGGAAAAAAACTTTGGACAGTTGATGTTCAGTATTTTTGGGGCAAACAACTTAAAGAAGATGGCTTGGAAAACAGGAACACAAAAACTACACAGAGAGTTCAAAGATATAAATCAGTCGATTCTAAACAAAGAGGGGTATTTGGAGGAAACTGAAGCAAAAGTTTTGCTTTATAAGTTTCTTAGAGAAAATCCCTCCTTTGCTTGTGAACTCTTTACTGGGGTAAAATTATTCCCCTTCCAGCATATGTCTATTAAGGCTATGATGGAGTCGGACTACTTTTTGGGGATATGGAGCCGTGGAATGTCCAAAAGCTTCTCTACGGGCATTTTCGCGCTATTAGACGCTATTTTAAATCAAGGTGTCCAGATAGGTATTTTGTCTAAGTCTTTTAGGCAGTCCAAAATGATCTTCAAAAAAATTGAGGATATTTCAAAAAGCCCCAAAGCAACCTTTTTCTCTCAATGTATTACAAGGGTCTCGAAAATGAATGACGAATGGGTCATGGAGATTGGTCGGAGTAGCATCCGTGCTCTTCCACTTGGTGATGGTGAGAAACTTAGGGGTTTCCGTTTTCAGCGAATGATCATTGATGAGTTATTGTTAATGCCCGAAAAAATTTACAACGAGGTTATTATACCATTCTTGTCTGTCGTGGAAAACCCTACAGAGAGGCAGGAGATCTATGATTTAGAAACTCAAATGATAGAGAAGGGCAAAATGAAAGAAGAGGATAGAAGAGTTTGGCCAAACAACAAAATTATAGGTCTTTCCTCCGCTTCTTACAAATTTGAATACTTATACAAAATATACCAGCAGTATGAAGCTTTAATCTTAAATGAGAATAAGCAAGATGGAGCCCATAGAACAATTATGCACTTTAGTTATGATTGTGCTCCCGAACAACTATATGATCAAAATCTGATTAGCCAGTCTAAGGCGACGATGAGCGACTCTCAGTTTGAGAGGGAGTTTGGAGCTATTTTTACTGATGATAGTTCAGGATACTTTAAAGTTAGCAAAATGGCAGCTTGCACCATTCCTGATGGAGAGGGACAAAGTATCGAGGTTGTAGGTAATACAAAAGATGAATACATATTGGCTTTTGACCCATCTTGGTCAGAGAGTGAAAGTTCTGATGATTTTGCGATGTTGTTAATTAAATTAAATAAAAACACTCGCAAAGGAACCGTGGTTCATAGCTATGCTCTATCTGGAGCTAATTTAAAAACGCATATTAAATATGCCGCTTATCTACTAACCCACTTTAATATCGTTGCTGTGGTGGGTGACTACAATGGAGGAGTTCAATTCTTAAACTCTTGCAATGAAAGTGACATCTTCAAAAAGAAAAATCTTAATTTAGGTGTCATAGAAGCAGATTTAGACAAAGCTCAAGATTATGAGAAGAATTTACGAAGAGTTAGAAATCAATATAATCTAAAAGAAAAGAATATTGTTTTTCTTAGAAAGCCGACTTCTGCATGGATTAGGATAGCCAATGAGTCGCTACAGTCAGCATTTGATCACAAAAGGTTATTTTTTGCGGGAGCGGCAATGAATGATGACTATAACAATCAAAGAAAAGCTAGAGTTCCAATAAAAGAATTAAAATTTATTAGAAACGACCCTAATGAGAGAGGCACTAATGGCGCGAGAATGATTGACTTTGTAGAGCATCAAAAGGACATGATGGACTTAATTAAAGTTCAATGTGCATTGATACAAATTACGACTTCTGTGCAGGGAACTCAAAGTTTTGATTTGCCGCCTAATCTCAGAAAGCAAAGCGGTGCAGACAAAGCAAGGAAAGACTCTTATTCTGCTTTAGTTTTAGGCAATTGGGCTATGAATGTTTTTTACGATATGAACTCAGAAGACATAGGTAATGTTCAACAAACATTTACTCCAATGTTCATTTCTTAACTTTTAAAAGTTGAAAGTTAACTTTGGGGTGTAAGATAGTTTATATCTATGTCCAAAAGAAAATATACTAAACGTTCTGAATATTGGAATCAATTTAATCCCCAAGAACACCCATCTCACCCGAGTAAAGAAGAGTCTTCTCCTGAATTGTTGGGAGAGCCTTTTTATACTTCAGATGCATCATTTAGTGAAGTGTCCAAAGCAAGAAGGCAGGGTTTAACAGAATCCAGTTTTAAGGGCTCCCGATATAATAGGGCAGCTTTTGCACAAACAAAAGATAGGTTTTCTAGCATTAGGAGGGGTTTGTTGCCTTATGAGTATGCGACTGACGGTGTGACTTGCAGAGATGCAATTGAATTGTGTCAGAAGGCTTATTCTAATGTGGCGGTTTTCCGTAACGCTATAGATATAATGTCAGAGTTTACAAATACTGATATTTACTTAGAGGGAGGAACTCGCAAAAGCAGAGAATTTTTTTATGAATGGTTTAAAAGGGTAAATATAATTAATTTAAAAGATCAGTATTTTAGAGAATATTACAGAAGCGGAAATATATTTTTATATAGAATAGATGGAAAGTTCAAAGCTGAAGATTACGCAAAATTAATAAATCAAGTCGGCACTATAGGAAGCGGGGACAATAGTATTCCTTTGCGTTATGTATTGCTTAATCCTTACGATGTGGTCGCAAAAAGAGCCACTACTTTTACTTACAGCGGAGCTTATCAAAAAGTTTTATCTGATTACGAGATAGCTAGATTGGCTAGCCCTCAAACAGACGAAGATTTAGCTATATTTCAAAGTTTAGACTTAGAAACACAAAAAGCAATTAGAGACGGCTCCTACTCGCGAAAAGGTTTGTCGTTAGACCTAGACCCTAATAAATTAAGTTATTCTTTTTATAAAAAGCAAGACTACGAGCCATTTGCCATTCCTTTTGGTTTCCCTGTTTTAGAAGACATCAATGCAAAGCTGGAACTTAAGAAAATGGATCAGGCAATTACTAGAACGGTTGAAAACGTTATATTGCTTATCACTATGGGTGCAGATCCAGATAAGGGGGGTGTTAACCCAAACAACATGGCGGCGATGCAAAATCTCTTTAGAAATGAGAGTGTTGGTCGTGTGTTGGTTTCAGACTATACTACAAAAGCAGAGTTTATCATTCCTGAATTAAACTTAGTTTTGGGTCCAGAGAAATATCAAATTCTGAACGAAGACATTAAGCAGGGTTTGCAAAACATTGTGGTCGGGGAAGAAAAATTCAACTCTACACAAGTTAAAGCTCAAATCTTTATTGATAGATTACAAGAGTCTAGATACGGATTTTTAAATGATTTTTTAAACAAAGAAATTAAAAGAATTGCTAAGAACCTTGGCTTTAGGTCATGGCCAGAGGCTAGGATGAAAGATATTGATATGAGGGATGAGGTTCAGCTTATGAGGGCTTCTACTCGACTTATGGAGCTTGGTATCATTACACCAAAACAAGGAATGGAAATGTTCCATAATGGAAAGTTCCCCGAGCCAGATCAACTTAACGATGCTCAACAAGACTTCTTAGAGGAGAGGGAGCAGGGATATTACAACCCAATAGTGGGTGGGGTTCCAGTATTTTCTCCTAATGGTGGACCAAAAAAACAAGCGGGAAGACCAGAGGGAACTACTGATATCCCTCTTGCAAATGCAAAATACTCTAGAGCTAGCATACAAAAAACTATCTATGAAATAGATAACTTAATTCATGAAGCAAAGGGTAAAATAAGCAAAAAACTTAAGGTTGATAGCTTAAATTCTGATCAAGAGGATATGGTTAATACTCTCTGTGAATCTATTGTTTGCTCACAAGCTAAAGAATATTGGGACGAAACGCTAGAATCGTGTGTAAAGGATTTTAACGAAATAGAAAATTTGAATACTTTAAAAGAAGTTTTAGATATTTCTGCCGAACACACTTTAGACACATATCCATCAGCCATTTTATATCATAGCCATGAACAAGAATAACTGCGACATTGAAGTATCCCTTTCTGCTGAAGAAATTCAAGCGAAGTTGGATAAGAAGCAATACGACAAAATCGATAAGAAAGAACTCAAGCAAGACACCAAAAAGGAAAAAGTCGAGCATGAGAAGGACGCTATCAAGGATGATAAGAGCAAGATCAAAAAACTAGATAAGGGTGCTCCTTCAGAGAAAAAAGACGCAGAGAAAAAGGCTTTAAAGAAAGATATGAAGTTCGACAAGGACTCCAAGAAAAAGATGGAGGGTGAAAAAATCAAGCCCAAGAAAAGCTACGCTCAAATGCTCACAGACATTGCTGCCGAAAGATTCGGTAAAAAAAAAGAAGTGAATTAAAAGATAGTGACTTTCTTGATCCCAAAAGAAGGTCATTTCCTGTTTTATCAGCTAGGGATGTGAAAAATGCTGTAAGCAGTTGGGGAAGATATGAGGGCTCTATGAGCTTTGAGGAATTTAAAAGCAAACTTATCAAAAGGGCTAAAAAAATAGGGGCAGAAAGTGCTCTTCCTAAAAGTTGGATGGAGAAAAAGTAATGGATTACAAATACACTACAACTTTTGAGGCTCTCTTACTTCCTTGTGAAATCAATGAAGCTTCTTTAATTTCTAAGGCTTCCTTGGAAAATTTAGAACCTTTAGTTCCAAAAGACATCAATTACGAGAGCAACAAAGATCTTTTGGGTGTTGCCTTTAATGCGGCGGTAGTAAATAAATTTAATAAAAATGGTGATGGGATGGATACTTCTACTGCGGTGAGGTATACTAAAAACTTTATCCATAAGCCTACAAACATAGAACACGACAAACAAAAAGTTGTGGGTCATATTGTTTCTGCGGGATATAGTGATTTTGCTTCAAGTCGTTTACTTGGAGAAGAGGAAGTAAAAACAATTCAAGAACCTTTTAATATTGCTCTTGGAGCAGTTTTATACAAAACGGTTAATCCTAATTTTACAAATTTAGTAGAAAAATCTTTAGACCCCGAAGATAATGCTTATCAGAAAGTATCAGCTAGCTGGGAAGTAGGATTTAATGATTTTGTTTTAGCGGTGGGAAGTGACATTTTAAGTGATGCAAAAATTGTCAGTGACCCCGAGGAAATCATGGAATTACAAGGTAATTTAAGGAGTTATGGGGGGTCTGGTAAAACTGATGATGGCGAAGATATTTATCGTTTAATTATGGGTGATATATACCCATTGGGAATTGCATATACAATGAATCCCGCTGCCGATGTGAAAGGGTTGTATGGGGAAAGCCCCAAAACCAACAAAGTTTTTATAAATGATAAACGTGATAAAATTTCACAAAATAATAATTTAAATGTAAACAACCAAAAGAACATCATTGATATGGAACTTGAAAAGACTCTTAACGAACTAAAGGATCTTCTGAATGAGAAGAAATTCTCTAAAGAAGCTGTCGCTTCAATGACTGATACTTTTGCAGACGCTATTCGCCAACGCGACGAGCAATATCGCAAAGATATCGAGGAGCAGCGATTGGCGAAAGAAGGTAAAATCAAAGAAATGGAAGACCTCAAGTCTTCTGTCGCTGAACTTGAAGAAAAGCTTGGCTCTGCCAACGAGCGGATTTCTCACTTCGAAAATGAGAAAAAAGCCGATGAAGCTGTAGCAGCGTTCAATCAGCGCATGGAAGATATTGACGAAAAATTTGAACTTGATGATCAAGATCGCGAATTTCTCGCTTCCGAACTTAAGAGTCTAGAAGATCAAGAAGCTTACGAAGCATTCGCTTCAAAACTTGAAGTTTTGTGGAAACACAAAAACAAAGAAGTTCAAGCTGAATTTGATGCCCAGATTCAAGCCCGTATTGATGAAGAAGTCGCAAAAAGAGTCTCTAATGCTTCTGAGGAAGAAGTCGAAGTAGAGCAAGCTCTTGACGATGCTGAAGCTGTTGATGCTCCAGTTGCTAATTCCAATGAAGCTGTTGCTTCTGAGGAGCCGAGCCTTCGCGACAAGTTTAAAGCAGCGTTTTCACGCGACAACATTGAAATTTCTTAATTTAACACTATAAAATTATGGCATTACGAATTCTACCATTCAGACAATACTCTGATCACGATGTAGTTAACCTCTATTCTGTATTAGAAGTAGACGTTAATGATAACACCATTGACTCTGGGGCTGGCGATGCTGGTGTCTTTGTCAAGGTTGCTGACGGTAACTTCGATCTTGATCCCATCACGTATCAGGACAGGGCATATCTCGGTAAGAGAGATTACCCCTTTCTTGGAACTGCTGAGATGTATCCCGAAGTTAATCTTAAAATCACAGGAGCTAAAGATGAAGATCACTGCATTGGCATGACTCTTTTTCAGACAGCTAAAAACGATGAAAACGGTCAAAAGCTTCTCTATAACCCAGAAAAGCAGCTTGAAGCACAAGCAATGCTCCCAGGACAAGCTGTTCCTGTAGCTACTAAAGGTATCTTTACCTTGGCTGCTTCTGCATTTGACGGACCTATTACGAGCTATGCTCCAGGAAACCGAATCAAGCTTTCTTCTACCGCTGGTAAGGTCACTGGCTTCCAGCAGCTTGCTGCTGCGGCAGTTACTACGGGCGATTTAGTAGACGAAGATAAGGTGTTTGGCCACGTTCTTGGAACTGGTCATCGCGGAAGTGTCGGAATTACCACTGATCAATTCTCTGGTAATTATATTGTTGTATCGTTTGATTGTAACTAATTTCAGAAAGGATTTTTTATCATGAATATTACTTTAAAAAGAACCCCAGAACAAGTTGAACTTGTAAAGGCTATGGCTTCTCGCAACCGCAATGTTGCATACGAAGCGCAGGTTGCACTGGCTGAGTTTATCGGACCTGTATTGGCCGAAGTTCTCAACAATGCTCCTACGGTCAGCACCTTGTTCAAATCACTTCAGTTTGATGCTGATGATAACCCAAGCATCCCGCTTGATCTCTACTACGACATCTCTGACGAAGATTACGTCAGGATTTGGAGTCAGACTCACGCAGGTGGTCTTCCCAGTAACCAAGTGTTGCCAACCGCTTCTGAATTGAAAGTGGCTACTTACAACCTTAATGCTGCGGTTGATTTTGATCGTCGTTATGCTGCTAAAAGCCGCATGGACGTTGTTGGTAAAACTTTTACTCGCGTTGCACAAGAACTTCTTCTTAAGCAGGAGCGCACTTCCGCTACTTTGCTTATGACTTCTCTTGCAAATGCTACCATTAAAACCTCTCCCCTTACGGGTAATGGTCAGGTATTCCGCTCTGCTGTTGCAGGACAACTCCTCATGGATGACTTTAATAATCTTCAAACTCTTGCGAAGCGTATTAATAGTTCATGGATTGGTGGAACTCCTACCACTCGCGTTCGTGGAATTACGGATCTTATCATGTCCCCTGAGGCTGTAGCTAGCATCCGTTCAATGGCTTATAACCCAGTTAACACCAAGGTGAACACTGGAACTGCGGATAAGGACAGCACCGCACTCGCTGCTCCCGAGTCTCTCAGAGATGAGCTTTACAGAAACGCTGGCATTAACAGCTTCATGGGTCTCAATATCCTTGAGTTCAATGAGATGGGTAAAGGAGAGAAGTTTAATACTCTCTTTGAGACTGCTGCTGGCTCTACGGCTTATGTCAATTTCGCCAATGGTGGTTCGGGAACCTTTGATGGCGCTGCTACTCAAATCGTTGTCGGTGTTGATCGTAGCCGCGATTCTCTCATGAGAGTTGTTGCTACTGATTCCGAAAGCGGAAGCGAAATGACTCTTCTTGCTGACGACCAGTATAGCGTTCGTCAGAATAAGATTGGCTACTACGGTGCAATCGAAGAAGGTCGTGTTGTCCTTGACAACCGTGTCCTTTGCGGAGTTATCGTATAATACGCGAGCCCTACATTTAAAAGAGGCCACTCCCTGCGGGGGGTGGCTTTTTTTTTGTAATTTATTATTTAAGTGTATATAATATTGTATGGCTAAAAAGAAAACAGCTAAAAATAAGGAACAGCCGTTTACGGAAGTTACAACAGGACAAGAACAACCTGCTAAAAAGGGCTTAATAGAAGAGCTTGAGGAGTTAAAGAAAAATGGTGAAACTAGCACCGCTAGATATAAAGACCTCTTAAAAGAAGCAGAGGTTATCTTTGGGACTGGAGAGATGAATTCTTTTGGCACTAATGACCCAGAGGCACTTAAAGATAGGTTGGGTAAAATGAGCAAAGCTGATCTTCAAGCCCTTTCTAAGAAAGTAGGCATTAATCCTTTTTACGAAAAAGAAACTGTTATTGATAACATTATGAAAGAATTTCATCGTTATCAGAACAGGAATACAGCTTTCGCAGCACCCCAGCCTATTGAGACACCTAAATTAGACCCAAATAACCCTCAACATAAAGAACTTATTGATTGGTTAAATAGCTAAACGAGTGTAATACACTATATGCCGAACGTATTAGAAGATCTCGCCTCAGGAATTGTTGTCACTGAGTTTGATAGTGACACAGGTATAGCCACAGTATCAAACGTTAGTGGGTGGCTTTTTGAAAATTTAGGACAAGTAAATACTTATCTTTATACAGATTTTAGCGGAGAGGGTGCAAGTGGAACGTATGGCGTAATGGATACAGAAGCACAGAATGTGCTTAAGGAGCTATACCTTTCAAATTACTACAATAAACAGGCGAGAAATGCCCTTAGAGGCATTACACACTCTTCTGTGAGTGGAGACAACGTTTTGTCCCTGCGAGACGGTGAGAGTGCCGTTACGTTCGTTAATCGCAATGAGGTGTCTAAGGTCTACAGAGGTCTTGCCTCTGACTGTATGGATAAGGTTATACAGCTAGCTTCTCAGTATAATATATACCAAGCTCAACCCCGACAGTTGGGGGGAATAGATGGTAGCGGAGATGGCTACGTTATAGGGTTCCAATACTAAGACTGAAGCTTTAGGAGTTTCTCCAAATTTTTTCTATTTCCGCTTTAGTTTCAATCTTACTTCCGTTGTATGGCACATTTGCGAGTTTCGCATAAGTCTTCATTTCTTCTTCAGAAGCTTTCCTCAAAGTGTTCTTGAGGTGCTCAATCGTTTCGAACTTCTCCTTAAGGGATTTGGACCCAGAAGGTTTAGTTGGTGCTTTTTTGGGGGTAGAAGTAATATCTTCTTTTTTAAGATAAGTAGGGTTTTTATCTTCTTTTTTAAAGTCCATGATTATTCGTGAGGTCCAGCTACTTTAGAAACACCACTCATAAAGAGACCCGCAGTAGTGTCAGAGGGTCCACCAATTTGAGCAGAGAGACTTAAATCAACTGTTTGGTTAGATCCGATTGCACTAGAGAAGCTTTCCGAATCTACTTTAACACCTTTAAGGTCGTAAATAACAGCATCGACTCCAGCTTCGTCTTTAAGTGTTACTGTGACATTCTGAGCACCTGAGTTAATAGTATCAACAAGGTTCATTGCAATCGTTTCATTAACGATAGCACTAATTCCCATGGTTACATTAACGGGGAAGTCAACGGCTCTAGCGAAAGGAAACTTACTTCCAAGTCTATCAATAGGGCTTCTAGAAAGAGGAACACTAATAGAAACACTTTGAACGTGGGCTCCATCGTCTCCAGCAAGGTCAGCAACAGTTTCCCCCACGATATTAGAGAGACTTACGGTAATATCACCTGGACGAAGTGCTGTAGGTTGACCAGCTTGCCCAGTTGATGGAGCGGGTAGCTCAACACCAGATGATAATGATGATCCTGCCTCTTGGTCAATTGCGGGAGTGCTAATAGCGTCAGCACTATCATCGGAGCGAACGTTTGCTCCCTCAAGAGTCACAGAAACAGTTGGCAAAGATCCTACAGAAAGGTCTACTGAATAGTCACTTAAGTAACAGTTACCAATTCCAATAACATGGTCAGTGGCTACAAGAGCCGCTTGCCTGTTTAGGTCTTTGCCATCAGGACCAGTAACAATAAAAGTATTAAAACCAGAACCACCGAGTAAGTGACCAGATGCAAAACCTCCGTCATTCACCCTATTGCCACCACCAGTTTTCACGTAAAAACCTAAACATCTCTCATTAAATCCGTCTGTTAAATAATACGAAAAATCCGTTCCAACAGTTGGAGGGTCGAGAACTAACGAGTCAATACGGGCTAATTGTCCAAACTGGTTTACGTCTTGACGGTTAATGGTGTAGTTGAAGTTTGCACTTTGAACCCTAGTTAATTGTTTGTGGTCTGCTGTTCCTGTGGATGCAGCATTCTTACTAACGTAAAGTGCCTCTGATTGATAAATTACTCTGTTTCTGGCCATAATTAAAGATTCTTTCTCTTGTTTACAGTTTTATTATTAAAATATGAAATTATTGGAAGCGATATCTGTGCTGTTGTAAGTCGAAATCAATAAATCCAATATAAAGCTCGCTAGCAAGCTCTCTTCTTGTTCTATCGCTTAATTTAGATGTTCTTACTTTGTCTACATAAAATTTGGTGTCGCCTGTATAATTATCTGTAGTTCCAGTATAATTATAAGATCCTCCCTTAAGGTCTCCAAGCTCTGTAATCGGATATCCCGTCATTGGAACTGCTTCAAAATTTTCATCCACAGAATCCATGAAAATGGATAATACTCCATCTAGCTGATAAGTATCTTCAGCTATAACTACGGCTTTTGCTTGAACGCTTGTTTCTTGCATTCCTCCCAAAGCAAAAGGTTCATTATCAGACTGGGCAGTTGACAAGAAAATAGCGGGAACTACATCGTCATAAGGCTCAATATAAGTCAGTGGTCCTGAGGGAAGCCTAGAATTAGTAACATATTTGTTTTCTACTATAAGGTCATCTTCTGTGTCATTTGTTAAATAAACACTAAAATCTTTTACCGCAAATTCTCCCGTAATAGTAGATCCTGTTACGCTCCCCTCCACTAAGACCCTGCCATTGTCAAAATCAAAAACAATACCATCACTTCTGCCTGATGCCTCATTCCCAAAATGAACTCCTGTTGGTATATTAGCTCCAGTAATAGAAGAGTCTGTAACCCACTGTTTATAGGGGCTTCCGTAGGCTCTGTAGTCTGAATCTAATCTAGAATCTTCATAGTAATAAAATTGTCCAGTTTTATTGCTGTAAGCCTCTCCGTGTTTTAATAAAAAATTATCAAACCACAAGAAAAATGATGTGGTTAGTTTATGTTGGAACTGTTCTTTCATTTCAGTTGTTCAAATCTTTTTCTATACTTTTTAATAAAAGAAGAGATATAGGGTAGATTTTGGAATCTGCCGCCTCTCACTTTATTTACACGACTTTGAACCGCTGCTCCCGATCTACCTCCACTTTTCCTCAATAAATAGCCCAAACCCGATATTCCTCGTTCGATACCTTCTGCCCAGCTTCTTCCTGTAGCCCAAGGTAGAGGAGTAATTGCAAAGATTTCTTCTGCGGTAGGAAAGGAAATATCAAAACTTACCCCCAAAGCTTTAGTTCTTACTTCTTTTCTGTATAAAATATCTGTGCTTTCTAAAAGGGCTATAATTGGCAAAACAGGTTGATCTCCCTCATCAAAGCCTATAAAAGCAAACAGATTGGTTACACCCTGTAAAGTTCCACTAATATTAGCGGCACTTGGCCCCTCCATTATTTCTCTAGTGACAGGGTGACCAAGAAACTCCGTAATCATTTCTTGTTTAATTCTTTTAAACTTTTCTTTTGTTTCTCTTTCAAAGTCCTTACGGACAGCTTTAGGAACCTGTCTTTTTAAAGCATTTTTAACATCTGGAGGGAGTGCTGGCATTAGGAGTCTACAGGGCTAAGAACGAAAGTGTAAAATTGGTTGGATGTTAAACCGCGAGGTTGTCCATCGCTTTCAATTATAAACTTTGTTCCATCGAATTCTACTCTACGAGCCTCACTTAAATAATCATAAGCATCTTGCTTAACCACTATCCTCACGGTTCCAGCCGCAACTACAACTTTGTTTTGTGTTCCTGCTTGCTGAGATGGTCCATCATCTGTTAAATATGAGGTGTCCATGTCGTCATAGTATATTCTCGCTGTAAAACTCTGAGATACTTCTGTGTATTCTACAGCACTATTTGAGCCCGTATTAGTTCTGCGGTAAAGTGAGTTCCACGCAGTTGTAGAGGCTATCAATGTTTTCTTTGCATTCTTGTAAACTGTAATGGTTCTCGCAAAAGTGGTATGCAAGGTATCCGCTAAATCCCTAATTTTTGTTATTTGATCTGATGATAAAAAACCTGCCATGTTGATTTTTACACTTTTATTTATATAATAAGATAGGATTAAGGCATGGATGCTAAAAAAAAATTATCTGAAAGCTCCAATGGGGAGATTTCTAGGCTTTTTAAAATGATGTTAATCATGGTTGAGGACATGAAAAAAGATCATGACTTCCATTATGAAAAGCTGTATGAGAACATTCCGCAGGAATACCACAAAATAATTGATACGGCTAATCATTTTACCCCACAAAAAGTAAACTGGATTAGGAAAAGAATTCTAGATGTGGGTAACGAATCTATTAGAAATTTAGGTTCTGAAATAGATAATTATACTGTAAGTTTCATTTTTAAATAAGGAAAAAGGTTATGGCTTTTAAAGAATTATATTCATTTACTCTAGACGAAGAAAAGGAAATCGAGAAAACCCACACTCGGAAAAACAAAAAAACTGGAGAAGAAACGACTGTCACTAAAAAGGTGAAGGAAAAAGTTCCTGTTCAGATTAAAATTAAAAGACCTTCTCGCAGAGAACTTGAGGATGCAGAACTTGAGTATTCGGTAGAATTGAGTAGATGCGTAAAAAAAGGAATTTTGACCAAGGCTATGTTGTTTAAAAAGTATAGCGATACAGGGGGAGTATGGAGCGAAGATGATGCTCAAGACTATGGAAAGCTTTATAAAGAAATTTTTGATATTCAAAATGAATATGTCCGTCTCGAAAACGTAGAGGAAAAGACAGAAAAACAGAAAGAAAAATTAGAAAAACTAAAGGAGGATCTAGCTTTTACAAAGAGAAAAATTGTTAATGCGGAGTCTTCCATGCATTCACTCTTTGATCATACGGCAGATACTAAAGCTCAAAATCGTTTACTGCTTTGGTATACTTTAATGCTTACTCATATCCAAAGAGAGGATGATGAAAATCCTCTTCCATATTTTGAAGGAGAAGAGTTCGAAGAAAAAATTAATGATTATTATGGAAAAGAAGATAATAGCAGTGATTTGTATGAAGCTATTGTCAAAAAAGTTACTACTATTTTAGCTTTTTGGTTTTTCAATCAAGCTTCGACTCCCGATGAGTTTAATAAGCTTATCGAGGACATGGAAAAAGGTGATCTTTGAAAGAAGAATTCTATATCTCACTAATAGGTGAGGCTTTTGATGGGTATACAGAAGCCGTCTTTAATGAAAAGACTGTTTATATCAAACACATCAGTATCAGGGATCAGAGATATTTACATAAATATTATGAAAAATATCGACAGCTAGCTATCAAGAAAGGTTTAGAGAGCGAAGAAGATAGGTTAAAATATGTAATTAAAGAGGGAATTTGGGAAGACAAAGATGACCAAAAGATAGCGTCTTTAGAATATGAAGTCTCAAATTTAAAAAGAACAGTCAGAAGCATTTTTCTGCCCTCACAAAAAGAGGCTATGAATCAAACTATTGATGAAAAGCTAAATGAAATTGAGAATCTAAAGGCAAGCAGGAAAGAAGTGATAGGTCAAACCGCTGATGACTACGCTACTTCTAGAAGTGCAGATGAAATTCTGAGATTTTTATTATTTAAAAATAAAGATTTAACAGAAAATTTATACTCAGAGGAAGAATTTGCAAATCTAGAGCCATGGGAAATTATTGAGCTAACATCTATTCAGAAAAATGTTCAGGACAGGTTGAGTGATTCAAGAATACAAGAGGCTGTGTTGCGTCCTTTTTTTAGCATGTATCTTTCGTTATGTGAAGATGTTAATGGGTTTTATTCAAAACCAGTAACAGGACTAACTATCTACCAATTAAGGGTAGTTTTATTTGGGAGAATGTTTTTTAATATATTTCAATTTACTGATGATATACCCGAAAATATTAAACAAGATCCACAAAAGCTTATAGCTTTTTCAGAAGCACAAAGAAACAAAACCAACGGAGGAGGAGGTCTAAGAGACGATTCTGATGCTTCCGCTGTATTTGGTGCTACTAGAGAAGACATGAAAGCAATTCAACCCGAAGGTAATACTGTTTCTCTTTCAGATGAGCTAAAGAAACATGGTGGAAAGCTTAATATGGAACAAATGATGCGATTAGCTGGGCAAGATGTGTAAATCTTTGTGTAAATACAACAAAGGTTTACGGTTATGCCAATTCAGATACCAGTCACACAAACAGGATTAGAAGCAAGTATTGAGGCTGCTGCTAAAAGAGCAGGTAAAAGTCTCAAGATTAACATGGGTCCAGGTGCCAAGAGCATCGAGGGACTTTCACAGCCTCTAGGACGAATTACTGGTAAGGCAGACCAATTTACAAAATCTATGGAGGCTGCTAATGCCCGTGTGTTAGCATTCGGAGCCTCGGTGGGTGTTTTGTCGGCTGTTACAAGAGGCTTTCAAGATCTTGTAAAAACAACTGTTGAGGTTGAGAAATCTTTAGCCAGCATTAATTCTATTTTAGGAACAACCACTCAGGAACTAGATAGATTTAAGAAAACAATTTTTGATGTAGCTAGAAACACTGAACAGTCTTTCGATACTGTTGCTCAAGCGGCATTAGAATTAAGTCGTCAAGGTTTGAAAGCCGAAGAGGTTACAAAGAGATTAAATGATTCTCTTGTTCTAAGTCGTTTGTCGGGATTAGGTGCTGCTGAAGCGGTTGCAGGATTAACTTCCGCTATTAACTCTTTCAACTCCACTGGCATTACCAGTGCGGAAGTTTTAAATAAACTATCAGCCGCCGCTGTTTCTGCTGCGGTTTCGGAAAGAGATTTGATTGAGGGTATTAAGCGTTCTGGATCAGTTGCTATTCAAGCTGGTGTTTCTTTCAATGAGTTGGTTGGTGTGATTACTGCCGTTCAAGAAAGAACTGCCCGAGGTGGTGCCGTGATTGGTAACTCCTTTAAAACAATTTTTACTAGAATTCAAAGTCTAGACAAACTGCAAACCATGCAAAACCTTGGTGTTGAAGTTACAGATGCTTCTGGCCAAGTTCTTAGTGCAACCAAATTAATTCAAAACTTAGGTAAAACTTTAGAGACATTACCAGATGCCAAGAGACTTCAAATTGCAGAGAACTTAGTTGGAAAATTCCAGATTGCTCCATTCCTAGCTATTCTTGAAGATTACAACAGAGAAACCTCTACTGCTATTAAAGTTACAGAGATCGCAGCTAATGCCACAAGTGAAGCTTACTCTCGTAATGTAGCCCTTAACCAAACTTTGTCGGCAGCCATCAACGAGGCTACCGTAAACCTTAAAGAGTTAGCCAACACTCTTGGTGAGATCGGAGTTACAGATAGTTTGCAAAATATTTTAGGCTTTTTCAATTCTTTAGTTGGAAACATTAAAAGCCTTCTTGAAGGAGAGGGTTTAGGTAGCGATTTTGCAAAAGGTATAGTAAAAGGTATAGGTGCAGTGCTTAGTGGACCTGGGTTAGCAATATTTGGCGCAATCATCGCCAAGCTAACTATTGACTTAGCCAAATTTGGAGTGGGTTCTCTTAAAACCTTCTTTGGTTTAAACAAAGCGGCAAAAGAACAGGCTACGCTTCAGGGGCAGATAGCATCCACGCTTCTAGGTAACGCAGATATTCAAAAGCAGATTATGAATATCGAGAATAGCACTTTGAGTATAGAACAAAAAAGAAAAGCTCAAATTAAATTCTTTACCACTGCTCTCAATGAGCAAATGGCAATAATGACAAGGATGCAGGGGATTGCATCTAAAATCACCCCTGCGGTTTTTGCTGGAACCAGAGGTGCAAGAGGTCGTGGTGCTGGTGGATACATACCAAACTTTAATGCTGTGATGGGCTATGGTTCAGAACAAGCTGATATTAATAAAGGAGTAGGAGGAGCACCAAGTTCCGCTAAACCAGTAACTATACCTAACTTTAATTTTGGAGGTGGGCAACGTGGCACAATGGTTGCCAATACTAGTGAGTTTATCGTTCCAAATTTTGCAGGAAGCGGTGGGTCAGCAATATTCAATCAGAATATGGTTTCTTCCATGGGACTCCCTGCGGGAGCCAAAAAGATTGGGGCGGCAGGGGGATATGTCCCGAACTTTGCAAAAGCAAAGGGGGGAAAAAAGAAAATCACCAGCGTAGACGCTTCTAATTTCTTTTACTTAGTTCCAGAGATTGGCAAGGAGAAGCCAATACAACAAATAAAAGGAGCACCCAAAACAGTAGACGGAGTAAAGGTTAGGGGAGGAATTGTTCGTGGACCTGTCGAAAGTGCAGTCAAAAAAGGGAGCGATGCTAAAGAGGCTAGTATTGAAGATATGATTTCATCTGAAATCTTTAAAGCTGCCTCTCTATATACTAAGAAATTAGAGCCTTTAGGTAGAATAGCGCAAGAAAGTGAAATACAAAAAGGATTTGATACTACTCGCGGAGCAAAAGGGGCATTAATGGGAGTGATAGGTGCCGCTTTCGAAGTGGCTATAGCCTCGTCTCTTGATTATAGAGCCGCACAAAGAGAAAAGGGCGGGGATTTTGATGTAAGAATGGGTTCAAATTTAGAAACAATAAAAGAGTTTTTTGGTATACCGAGTGGTCAAAATACAGGAGACTTTAAAGTTAGCACATCTCAAGATAATTTAAAAAGTTTTTATCAGAAAGTTATAAAAGAAAAAGGTGCAGGTAGGTTTGATCCTAGCGAAAAACAGATGAATGCTCAAATCATGGCTACATCTGAAGTTAGATCCAAAAATCCTTCGTGGTTTGATAAGAAGGGTAATCTTAAGAGAGAGTTTAGTAGTAAGGCTGAACCACTTATATTAAGAAGAAGGGATCAACTCGTAGGCAGAAGATTCCAAAGTGCTTCTGGATATATTCCTAATTTTGCTCGCGGTTTAGAAGATGCTGTGGCTAGAGAGTCTGCGGCGGGTCTACCCATAAATCAGATAAGAATTAATCAAGATCCTTCTTTAAGGAATGCTGGGAACCCAATGGGTCTTGCGGTGACTAATACAAGGGATGAGCCCACTGGAGCTATCCCTAACTTTGCAAAAGGGCTAACCATGCAAGACATCGGAACAAGCTCTAAACCAGTAGAGGCATCTTTAAAAAGTTTAAATAATGTTATTCGTGCTCTCAATAAGGAAATAAAGCAGGGCAAGATGACCAATGCAGACGCAAATGCAGAACTTAAAAAACTTACTGCCCAAATCAAAACAAATGGTCAGACAAGAAAAAAAGTAAATGCTGCGGCATCAGAAAGGCTGCGTTCTGACAATAAGGTGAAAGAAGGAAATAGAGATTTGCTTGGTGGAATATTTGCATTGCAAGCTGGAATGACAATGCTTGGTGGTGCCACTGCTGATGCTACCGATGGTTTTGCAAGGTATACTAATATTGTTTCAGAGGGAATTGCTGCGGGATCGACGGCATCCTTTGCTCTGGAAGGATTAGGTGGTGCCTTAGAGGGAGCGGGTGGAAAGATTGGCAAGCTTGGAGGTTTTCTAAAAGGATTATCTGTTAAGGTTGGTATACTTACGGCTGCATACAAAATAGGTTCTGATGTTTTTGATCAAGTAACAGGTGTTACAAATGCTGCGGCTGATGCTATGTCTCAAGTTTCCGAGTCTGCTCAAAAAGCTGCCATTAGACTCGATATGCTAAGTCCTACTGGACAAAAAAGAGTTAAGGATACCATGGACCGCCTAACTGATGGTAAATTCTCAGGACAAAATTCTGCGTTTGCAATGAGAGATGATGAACTTAAAGACATAGGTTTCTTTAAATCATTTATGCTTTCATCAAAAGGTGCAGCATTTGGAGCTAGAGAAGCAAATTTTGAAGGAGCAGACCTGTTTAAAAAAGGTGCATTAAGGGAATCGTTAGAGGCTGGAATGGAAACCGTGGTTGCTGCGGGGGGAGATATGAACCAAATGCTGGCAGCTATAGATAAGATAAGAAAGGACGGATTTATTTCAAAAGATGAAGTTGCTGACACTTTAACATTTTTTGATCAACTTATAGTTAAGGCTAATAAGTTTACTAAAGCTATACAGGAGGCAGAAGGTTTAGGAATAACTGAAGAAGATAAAGAATTTTTAACTAAATTTGATGAAGATCAGCTTTCGGCTTTCTTGAAGGGTGGAAAATCCCGAGGCAGTGTCATAAAAAAAATGACCGAAGGAATGAGTGAGGAGGAGATAAAAGAAGCGGGTCTTGGTTCTCAATCCCTAAGGGTGGCAGAGACTAAGTTAAGAGAAAGGCTTTTTAAGGATGATGGAAGAGAGAGAGCCGTTCAAGATAGAGATCTTCATGAATTAAGGATGGCTCTGATTAAGAAGGAAGAGGATGCTAAGAAAAAAGCAGCCGATGCAGATAAAAAGGCAGAAGAAGTAAAAGCCAGAATTACAGCTAACCAAACTAATAGAATAATTAGAATGGCTGCTGAAAGAGCCAAGATGAATGACACGGCTCTTGATGATGCCAAGGAACAACTTGAGATGGCCAAAATTACAACAGGTCTAACTAAAGAAGAGCTTATAAATAAACAAAATGGTATTAAAATTTTAGAAGCAGAGAGAGACTCAAGAAATCAAACTGTAGATGCCGTAAGATCTATGGTTAAGCTTACTTCAGAGCTTACAACAAAGACAGACGATGTTGTAGCTTTAGAAAACTTAATGAAAGAAGCCTCTAAAGATGGCATAATTACCCAACAAGAAGAAAACAGCATTTTAGAAGCGACTAATAAAGTTTTAGAAGAAAACACTTCACAAAAAGTTGATCAACTTAACAATTTAAAAGACGATATAATCCTAAGTAGAGAAAATTTAGTTATAGCTAAAGATAGGTTAGAAACTGAAAGGGGCATAGCAATAGCAAGAAGTGATGCTTCACTATTGGGGTTTGCTGATCAAGAAGAATTAAAAACTATTAGAACAAAAGCTCAATTAGAGGCGAATGATAAACTCTTAAGAGATAAAGCTGCAATACGAACTAGAATGATTAATAGAGGTCTAGGTTTGCAGACTGATTTTGCAGGAGAGTTTAATGAACGTGAAGACGCTAGAGACCAGAGAGAGTTAACTAAACTTGATAACCAATTAAATAAAAATAACCAATTTTTCGACAATTTAGACAAAACGGTAACTGAACTTGGCAGAGCTATTGATACAATCGGAGGCTTAAAAGAAGGTGACACGGGAGCCGCAGTAGTGCAAAGATTGTTTGAAAATGCAGAACTCAGAAAAGAAGGAGTTACTAATCAGCAACAATTATTTAAATTTTTAAAGGGAGAAGACCGTATACATGACCCTCTTGAGAAGTTTTTTGGAGATAGAAAAGGGCTACCAAAAGATCCAGAGCAGAGAGCGGCTCTAGCTATACTTAATCGTCTAATCGCAACGATGGAAGAAGGAGAGCAAGCAATGAGCGAAAGTGCTCAAGCTGCGCTTGACGAGGCTGACGCAAGAATTGCAAACACAGCATTAATGAAAGGTCTTCCTGACACTGGTTTCTTATTACAAAACCAAGCCAAAGCTTTACGAGATGCTAGAGTGAGTGATCTATTAAATGCACAATTATCTACTGATCCAGCAACAAGAATAAAAGGAAGTATTAGAGATAGTAACTTCCAGAAAAGATTTGGTTTAATGCAAGCGGGAGATGTGAGAGGATTACGCGAGCTTGATGAGGCTGAACAACTTGCAGGAACAATTGTTGATTCATCTGTAGAGTTTGCAAGAAACATTGGGGACGCAATGGTAGATGCCATAGCTAAAGGAGAAAATTTAGGGGATACTCTTAGAACAGCCGCTTCAGATTTCTTCTTAGGTTTATCTAAGGCATTTATGAATCAAGCAATTAACAACATAATGGGCGGCTTTGGTAATCCAAACCAAGGCGGCTCTGGAGGAGGAACTGGTATTATTGGAGGAGTATTAAAATCAATATTTGGATTTAACTCTGGTGGAAGAGTAACTGGCGGTTCTGGTAATCGTGATGATGTCCCCGCTCTTTTGACTGGGGGAGAGTTTGTCATGAACAAAGGAGCAGTTAAAAAATATGGTCCTGCATTCATGATGGCTTTGAACTCAGGATCAGTCCCAACAATGAATCGGGGTGGCATGTTTACCCCAGGAAGTTATGGGCAAGGAGCTATAACTGGAAAGTCTGACTTGTTTAATTTTGCCACTCAAGGATTTACCATGGGTGGTTATGATAGAATATCTGGAGGTTCAGGATTCGCGTCAATAGCGTTAGAACCTTTAAGCGCAAGAATGACTAGGTATGGCATTGCAAATAGCCCACAAGCCCAAAGAGAAAAAGCATCTCAAGAACAAGCTTTAGGACTTTACTTCCAACAGCTTGATAAAGAAAAGCAACTTGAAGAACAAAGGAAGCAACAAAAGGGAGCTTTAAAAGGAGCCATAATGTCAGCGATAGTCAGTGGTGCCTTAATGGGAATTACAGGAGGAATGGGTAAAGGTAAAAAAGCTATGGGGGCAGGAGATCCTCGCGGTGCAGATTTTACCAAACCCGCGAACTTTAAATTAACAGATTTATTTACTGGCAGACGAAATCAATTTGGAGGTTCTACAGATGTATATGGAAATCCTGGGGTTTTACCTTTAAAAAATAACAACCTTATGATGGCTGCGACTGGAGGATCTGTCCCTTATGCCGCTGGAGTTGATACGGTTCCTGCCATGCTGTCAGGAGGAGAGTTTGTTATGAATGCTGCTGCTACACAAAATATTGGAAGAGGTAATTTAGCTGCATTAAATTCTGGAGCAAGAGGAGGTAACGGTGAAGTTGTTGGAAAGCTTGATGAGCTTATCGAAGTTTCAGGAGGTAGCGGAGAAACTGTTATTAACATTACTGTTAATTCTGACGGTAGCGAAACAGAAGATGGAGGTCAGGGTGAGGAGCAGAAGAGAACTCTGGCAATGAGAATTAAAGATACTGTCAAGCAAGTCATTGAAGACGAGAAAAGACTGGGGGGTTCATTAAGACAAGCTAAAGCATAATGTATGACACCACATTAAATTACCAAAACCATTTTTTTATATCTGGGTTAGTAGGCATTGGGGCAACCCTAGATCCTAGAGAACTTTCAGGTATTGAGTCTCTTGATATTGGTTATTCAAATAGCGCCAACACCCTTTCTCCGCTAGGTTCAAGCCAAGGTCTTACTACAATTGGTGGCCCAACCCAGCAAACAGTTTCTTTTTCAAGATATCTTATTTATAACGATCCTGTTTTGAATTTTACAGGAGCCTCATCGAAATTGGCAGGAAGCTTTAACTATGATAACAATTCTTCATATGGATTTGAAGAGGGATATTTATCGTCGTATTCTGTTAATTGTGCGGTTGGAGCAGTGCCTAAAGTAAATGCAAGCTTTGTTGTTTATGATGAGATGAGGAGTGGAATTAATGCATCGGGTGCATCGACTACCGCTATTTACATACCGAGTCAGGGATCAATAACTGCAACTTGCGATAATAGCACCACTAACAGGGTTATAGGTTTTGATTATTCTTTAGCAGTAAACAAAAAACCTTATTATACGGTTGGGTTAGAAACACCAACCGAAGTAAAACACATTAACCCAATTCAATATACAGCATCAGTTCAGCTAGAAGTGGATGATATATTTTTAGAAAGCGGTTTAAGTTTTTTAGGATATGGAAAAGAAAATAAGACGGTTTCTTTTACTATTAATGGTAGGGATGGAACTTCCTTACAAACCTTGACTATTCCTAAAGCATCATTGGTTTCAGAACAGCTAAATTCAAGTGCTGATGGAGCAGTTCGTTTAACACTTAACTATGTTGGTCACTCATGAGCGAAAGTTTATTTTACAACAGAGATGATAATATTTCGGGGGTTACTATTCCCTCCAAGTTATCTGGATTATCTCTTACTCCAGTCTATGGATCTCAAGTAGACTTTCAGGCGACCAATCACAGTTATACCACTGATGATTTTTATTATAATTTAATTCCCTTATCTGCTAACAGTTTGTCGGCAACGTTTTCTTTAAGGTATGACGTTAACGAGACCAATGCTCGTAGACTAGCCGCTTTTTTCGAGGCACAGTCGGGCAATCTGCCTATAGAAATATCTCCCGATAACTTAGGAATCTATAAAACATTTTCAGGTTTTTGTGATAATTATGCAATTAATTTCATGAACAACCAACATTTCGAGGTCGCTGCTAAAATCAATGTAGATCATGCACCCACCTTGTTTAATTGGTCGGGGATGGGAACTTTTCCCAATTTATCTTTTCAGGGATGGAAGCCTTCTACTAGTTATGAAAAATATGACATTGTTTATTCAGGATTAAATCAAACCAAGTTAGATAACTTTTATTATTGCACTGGAGACCACTCTTCTAGTGATACCAACAGTCCTACGGGGGCATCATCAATGTGGACTCAAAAATTCTTTTTTGAGCCTGATATTGGAACTCAAAACGATGTTCAAATTAAAGCTGACATTTTGAAGTATCAGAATTCTTTTACTGAAAGGTTAAAAACAAATGATAATATTTCTACTTTTGGGATGAATTATTCTTTTGAAAATATTTCTGATAAGCAAACAAAGTGTATGATTCATTTTCTAGAAAACAAAGGAGGCTATAGGAGGTTTGAACATCAAATCCCCTCTGTATATAATCGACCCAAAGTATATTATTCTCCTAAATGGAGTCATACTTGGAATTATTCAGACTCTAATAAATTAACCGTTGATCTCGTAGAAGATCCTCTCGGTGTAATACCAACAGGAACATAAAATGGCTAGAGATATTGTAAAAAGTAATATCGCGGCAGTCGCGGTTAATCATGGCTCAACTAATGCTTTTACCACTAGCGATCTGGGTCTCAGGCTTTATATGGGGGTTCAAAACTTTGGATATTCCATACAACTCCCACGCCAAAATTTAAAACAAGTTGGAAGTCAAGACTTTGTTTTTAATGGGCTCACTCAACAGCCTGATGTAGCATTATCAATTTCTTATATCGCTCAACCACAAATTTCAAACGAATTTAATGGTAATTTTACAACAGAAGTTAACGCATACTCAAAATTTAATAATTTCTTTTCTGGAACTCTCGAAAATTCCTCTAATTTTTATGTTTTTATAGATCCTAATCAGCAAGACGATATCTTTGATGATTTAAAGCCTTTTGATGAGTCTAGATTAAATTTATCGGGCTTTGATGCTATTGCCTTTGGAAACTGTTATCCAACTTCATATGAAATTAGTTATGCTGTTGGAACATTGCCTATTGTTTCTACAAACTATATCTGCTCCAACGTTGTCTTTGAAAATCTAACTGGCACGACAATGCAAATGCCAGCCATTAACTTAACGGGAGGAAATAACAATAATGTTGGTTTGTGTGAGTTTGAATTTGAGCAAAATACCACATATGATAATAAGCCTATTATATCAAATCCGACAAATGCAAACAGCAGCATAACCTTGCAAAACTTACAAGTGGGAGGTCAACCTCTATCTGGAATTCACTTAGTTCAGTCGTTGGCTATGTCTGTAAATTTATCTAGAATCTCATCTTATGGTCTTGGAAACGATTTTGCTTACGATAGAAAAGCCCAACTACCAGCAGAAGGAAAATTTTCTGTTTCCTCTCTTGTTTCAGGCTTAGACTCTGGAGTTTTGACAGGAGTATTAGATAGCTATAAAAATTATGATTTTGAATTAGCTTTAGCCTCTGCTGATCACTTTGGCAGTCCTGCAAAAGCGATTTACCAGATCGAAGATGCCAAATTAGATAGTTATAACTATGAGATGGCCGTAAATGGACAAATGTCTTTTGCCGCCGAATTTTCTTTTAGTGTGACCGAAACAAAGGGATTAAAGATTAGTGGGACTTATGTTTAGTCATACTCAACCCTCACGTTTTTACTTTCGTAAACCTTTTTTGGTCTATCGGGATGTTCAGAACCCCCTCTTTCCTTGGCATAGTTGTCAAAGAATTTTTCTTTAATTGGGTCTAAGCCCCCAGCTTTTTCCGCTCGTTTTTCACTAAGTTCTGCTGATAGATTCATCATATCTCCAACAGTGCCTTTTTTGTTTTTTGTCGCTTCTAGATATTGTTGCTTACTAAAAGGATCAATTGAATTATCTATAGATGCGTTGGGAGCAAGAAAAACCCTGCTCCATTCAACGCCATCTTCAGAGTAAACATGTTCATCATTCATCCCCTGAACAACCTCGCGGTATTCTTCTCGCTCGGGATGCTTGTAAACATAAATAGGCATTACTTAATCTCGATTTGTTTTGCCTCTGATACAGTTTTCTTTGGAAGAGTTAGCTTCAACAGTCCATTTTTCATCTCAGCAGACACATGATCCTCTGAGACTAAATCATTTAAATGTAATTTAAATTTCTGAGAACGGTCTTTGTTTTTTGCCTCAAGCTCTACAACTCCATCAACAATACTAATGTTGATATCTTTTTTAGAGAAGCCAGCCAACTCTACTTCTGCAACGTAAACATCTCCTGTATCAGCAACACAAGATTTTTTTCTAATCATTAGATCTCTTGGAGAGAGATCGTTTAAGCCATTAAAAAGGGAATTAATTAAAGTATTCATATACTTATATTATAGCACTTAAGATACCATTCTTCAACTACTGTATATACAGTCTAAAATAGAATCAACAGTTTTAGAATATGTCATACTGTCCCCCATCTTGACACCCTCAGTGTTAATTTGACCCACCTTAGATTCAGCTTTCTCCATGGCTTCTAAAGCCTGATCTTCCGACCAAGTATAAAATGTTCCCTGATTAAAGGGAGAATCTTTTTTGAAGAACACCCCATCTTCGGCTGGCATTTCTCCAGAGGGCTCAATTAAAATAGAATTTTCTTCTGTAGCCCAGTCTTTGTGCGATGTTGCATTCAAAACTACACTCCACTTGCCTAAACATGTAGCATTGAATGCTGGCAAGTTCCAACCCTCACCACCCGATAAACCAGTTAGATCAATATCAATTGCGTTTAATAACTCATTAACCTCACTGTTTTTTTGCAGATGAGGAATAATATTTAAATTATTATAATTGACTCCCTCAAGGGTATCATTCCATAAACCTTGCATTTGTTCAGGTTTAAAGAATGGATTAGAGATACAACAAGAAAGTTGATATTTTGGATTGTTACCATATTTCTTGAGCCAAGTTTTGATTATTTTTTGAGTATGCTTTCTTTTTTCAAACTTACCCATTAAACCAAAATGAATGGTATCTTTTAAGTATTCTTTCCCTGTTACTTTAAAATCTTCGTCAAAGCCCAAAGGGATAAACTGACAATTAGTAAGCCCTTGATCTGTAAAATGTTTCTTTGCCTCTCTTGAGCTAAAGAACGTTTTGTCTTGTAAGCCACAAATTTTAGTTTCTACTTCTGTAGGTTGGTTGCATTCATAGAAAGTAAAAAGATATTGATCTTTAGTCTTCCTATTTTCACTTCCATTTAAGTGCCACAACTTAAGAGAAGGAGTTGCTGCTGAAATATTTTTCCACCTATTATTTATGGAATCTTCGATATATTTTTTTAAATCATCAGATATTTCATAAGCTTTAAAATCTAAATCCCCTGCTGGGAAAATAGACAACTCAACTTCTTTTCTGTGTAATTCTCTAACAATGTTTAGAGAAACATTGCCAAAGCTTAAGCTGTTAAATGGCGCTTCTAATATTAATTTCATTAAAAGGGAACATCGTCAGAGTCTTGGGATGAGTCATTACCTCCATCGGAGTCGGACTTTTTAGCCGAACTCAAAAACTGCAAGTCTTTTCCTCTGATGTGATATTTACTAAAGTTCTTCCCATCCTTTTCCCAAGAAGACATGCAGAGTTCTCCTTGAACAATAAACTCTCTTCCCTTGCTGAGATACTTTTCTGCAATTTCAGCGGTCTTGTCCCAGTATTCGATATCAATAAAACATTTTGTTTTAGCATTTGATGTCGAAATGCCAGCCCTAAGGTTGGCGACCTTTTTGCCAGTGCTGGTTTGACGGACTTCAGGGTCTTTTACAAGATATGCGGCTGCGGTGATTGAATTAAACATAATTTCCTTCTTTTTTTACTTTGTTAATAAACTTGTTGTGAACATTAATGCATCCCTGAATGCTCATATTTAGCTCTTCCGCAATATGTCTCCAAGGTGTGAGCTTATTATTACCTGCTCCATATCGCATGTCAACTATTTTTTTTACCCTTTCGTCTTTTTCTTCCTCTAGACATTTTTCAAACACACACATAGCCTCTCCTTTATTGATATCTCTAATGAAAGAGTCACAACTAGGTTCAACATAGGTATATTCGTCATCAATAAAAATTTCTTTATTCTTTTTCCTTTTATTGAGGGCATTAAGACATTTCCACTTTGTTTGGTTTGCTAAGTGGGTAGAGAATTTTGTATTTCTGTCGGGATCATAATTTAGAGCCGCAGAATAAATAGTGGAATCTTTTTCTCCTACTATCTGACTCTTATCGAGAGCGTTTTGAGGGTGAGACATAAAATGGTTCACCATTGAGTGAAAAATACCAGAGTGACGATCAATGATCTCCAACAAGCTGTCTTGGTCATTGTCGTCTTGAATCTTAGAAATTAAAGTCAAGTCACTACTCATCGACCCAATTCTATGCTCTGGTTTACCTTTTTCCACAAAAACTGAAAGTTCAATTCTTGATTTTATATTATATTTATATAACGTTTTACTGTAAGTAAAACGTAATACTTTACCTTTTACGTTAGGAAAAGAAGAATCGTTGTCTCCGTTTCACGGTATATTATACGGGCGACTTTTCGTTTGTCAAATTAAATTTTCGGAAATTTTGATATTGACTTGACAGAGGCATACTGCTAAGTGTAAAATTGTTTAGTCATGATTTTCGAAGAACAAGTATCAAGGAAGCCCGACCATTATCCATGGGCGCAGGAGTTTATAGAGGCAATGCATAACGGTTTTTGGACCGACAAAGAGTTCAGTTTTAGTAGTGATATTCAGGATTTTAACGTAAATTTAAGCGAAGATGAGAGGGAAATGATCATCAGAACTCTTTCTGCGATTGGACAGATTGAAGTAGCCGTTAAGAAGTTTTGGAGCAAGCTGGGAGACAACCTACCTCATCCCAGTTTAACCGACCTCGGCTATGTGATGGCAAACGTTGAGGTTATTCACAATAATGCTTATGAGAGACTCTTAAAAGTCCTGGGATTAGAAGATGTTTTTGAGGAAAATCTAAAGCTCGACTTTATTGAGGGTAGAGTTAAATATCTCCGTAAGTATAACCACAAGTTTTACAAAGATTCCAAGAAGCAATATGTATATGCCCTTACTCTTTTTACTTTGTTTGTGGAAAATGTTTCTTTGTTTAGTCAGTTCTATGTGATTAATTGGTTTAATCGTTACCGTAATGTTCTTAAGGATACTGGTCAGCAGGTAAAATACACCAGAAACGAAGAAAACATTCACGCTCTTGCGGGAATCAAAATTATCAACACCATCCGAAGCGAACATCCAGAGCTTTTTGATGATGAATTGGAGGAGAGGATTGCCAGCGAAGCTAAAGCTGCTTTTGTAGCAGAAAGTTACCTCGTAGACTGGATGGTAAATGGATTTAATGAAAAAGGTCTCAATGCCGACATCTTGAAAGAGTTCATAAAAAATAGAATTAATGACTCTTTAGAAAAAATTGGTTTTGATTCAGCGTTTGATGTTGACACTTCTTTATTGGAAGATACAATGTGGTTCGAAGAAGAGTTGTTGGGCAATAATGCCACCGACTTCTTCCATTCTAGACCCGTGGAATATTCTAAGAACTCTCAAACATTTGACGCTGACGATCTTTTTTAATGAAGAAATACAAATGGCTTAATAAGGACTCTCGCGATTTTCTAAAAAGAGGGTATTTACAAACAGGCGAATCTGCCGAACAAAGAGGGCATGATATTTCGGTTGCGGCTGAAAAATATCTCAAAGTAAAAGGATTCGCTGAGAAGTTTGAAGACTACCTTTCTCGCGGATTTTATTCACTAGCCAGCCCTATTTGGGCGAACTTTGGTAGAGAGAGAGGTTTACCCATCTCCTGCAATGGTGTCTTCATTGAAGACAGAATGGACGCTATTTTGGACAAGCAAGCCGAAGTAGGAATGCAAACAAAGCACGGTGCTGGAACATCTGCTTATTTTGGAGATCTAAGAGAAAGAGGAGCAGAGATTTCAGCAGGAGGAACTTCCAGTGGACCAGTCCATTTTATGGAGCTTTATGATAAGGTTTCTTCTGTTGTTTCTCAAAGTAATGTCAGAAGAGGATCATTTGCAGCATATCTTCCCGTTGAACATCCAGACATTACTGAGTTCTTAAGAATAAGAAGTGAAGGCAATCCTATTCAGGAAATGTCTTTTGGTGTTTGTATCACCGATGAATGGATGCGTTCACTGATGGAGGGAGATAGAAAAAAAAGAACTATATGGGCATCAATTATCAAAAAGAGATTTGAGACAGGATACCCTTATTTGTTTTTTACAGATACAGCTAACAAGCGAGCACCAAAAGCTTATAAGGATAAGAAATTAAAAATTAGTGCATCTAATCTTTGTAGTGAAATATTTTTACATTCTTCAGAAGAGGAATCTTTTGTTTGTTGTTTGTCCTCGTTAAATTTAGTGAAGTGGAACGAGATTAAGGAGACAGATGCAATCGAAACATTGACATATTTTCTCGATGCAGTAATGGAGGAATATGTCCAGAAGACAGAAGGCATTCCCTTCATGGAAGCTTCTCATAATTTTGCCAAAAAACAAAGAGCTTTAGGCTTGGGTGTTTTAGGGTGGCACTCTTTCTTACAAGAAGAGATGATTGGATTTGAAAGTATGGAGGCAAAATTCCTCAATACAGAAATTCACAAAACAATAAAACAAAAATCCCAAAAAGCCACAGAAGAACTTGCTGTTCTTTTGGGAGAGCCAGAACATTTAAAAGGTTATGGTAAGCGCAATATGACCACGATGGCTATTGCTCCAACAACCTCAAGCTCATTTATATTGGGTCAAGTCTCTCCATCTATTGAGCCACTGAACAGCAACTATTTCACCAAGGATTTAGCCAAGGGTAAGTTTACCTATAAAAATCCATATCTAGAAAAACTCCTAGAAGAGAAGAAAAAGAATACACAGACAACTTGGAAATCTATTCTACAAAAAGGAGGTTCTGTCCAGCATTTAGACTTTTTAACTGATCAAGAAAAAGAAGTATTTAAAACGTTTGGCGAAATTTCTCAAAAAGAAATAGTCATTCAAGCAGCACAAAGACAAAAATACATCGACCAAGGTCAAAGCCTCAATTTAATGATATCCCCTAAATGTCCACCGAAACAAGTAAGTGAACTCCTCATCTTTGGGTGGGAGCAGGGTGTAAAAAGTTTTTACTATCAAAGGAGTGCTAATCCCAGTCAAGAGTTAGCTAGATCAATATTGAACTGCTCATCTTGCGAGGGTTAATATTCATTTTTAATAATTAAAAGTGTAATTTTTTTATGATGAACCTTGCTTTTTCAGAGAAAATCTATAAATGCCTTGTGGGTAAGGTTTTGAAGTTTAATGAGGAAAACAAATCTAAAATAACAGTAGAAAAACTAATCAGAGTTTACAAAAGAGGAGAAAAAGCTGCTGATATTAATTGGCAACCACAAAAAACAACTGCTCAGTGGGCTATGGCCAGAGTTAATATGTTTTTAAAGCTTTCTGCTGGTCGCAAAGTAAATAAAGATTACAAATTTCACGATATTGATATTGTTGAAGGCACAGATAGAACTCACAAGCAAGAATCAGCAGACCCTTTTTGGCATTTTACAAATTTAGATTTTACTTCAGCCAGAACAGACTTACTGCTAGCGAGCATTCCTGATTCAGAATCTGAAAAAATTTTTTATCCTCCCGTTCTAGAAGAAGATTGACTTTAAGCTATAATCACATTATTCTGTGTGATGGATGTTTTAGTCATTTCTGATTTTACCTTAGAGCAAGCTGTTGGTGGGGCTCAAATTAGCAACTCAATTATTATTGAGGAAGGCAAAAAACGAGGTCACACTATAAAGGAACACCATCACTCCTCTCCAATAACAGATCTTTTTGTATCCTATGATTTGGTGATTAATTCCAACTTAGAGTGTATATCCAAAACCTCTCCTGAAAGATTTAATTTAATTAAAAAACTCCCCAATTCAGTCAGACTAGAACATGATTCTTGCCATTATTTAAGCAGTGAAGATAGGGAACAGTTATTTTCTAATTGTAAAAAAACATTTTTCTTAACAGACTTCCACTATAATTTTTTTAAAGAATTATATGGGGACTATTTTAAGAATGTAGAAATTCTTCCCGATCCATTAGACACTTCAATTTTTAAAAAGGCTGATTTAAAAAAAGAATATGATGTTATTTATTGTGGTTATGTTCACCCGCAAAAAGGAACTCAAAACCTAATTAATTTTTCTAAAAATAATCCCAATAGGAAAATAGATATTTTTGGAGGTTCTAATGTCGTCCCCCCTTCTCATTTTGATAAGCATGAAAACATAACCTACCACAAAAAATGGTGCAATCCTTCTGAGGTAGCTGAAATTTTTCAAAAATGCAATTCAGTATTTCATTCTCCCAATGTAAACGAACCCTTTTGCAGAATGGTTGGAGAGGCTATTTTGTGTGGAGTAGAAGATATATTAGGAAACCCTTCTATCATTGGATCTTATTTAGACTTTAAAGAAGTGGGCTATGATAAATTTAAGAATAAATGTGAAAGTGCATCAGTGAACTTTTGGAAATCTGTAGAGAATATATAAAATGAAAAGATTTAGATTTGACGACATCTGCGTAAATGCAGACATGAACAAAGCCAACTCTATGGCTAAAATTTTAAGGAAACAATTTCCCAACTGCGAGATACTTTTTTGCATTTCTCCTTTAGTTCACGATATGAGTGATACTTTGGGAGTAACGGCAGAAAGAATTTTTCCTAAGATTTTAAATGCTCATAGTGATTTTAGAAAATACTATGAAGTGGATATTTGTGGATGCCCCGACATCATATCTGAAGTAAGCAGAGCGAGTCATGGATTGGTTCACGTTGACCACAGGCTTCTAACAAAAGAAGCTCAAGAACTAAGCATTCTTGTAAGTTGTAGCCTTTCTAAATCTAAAATTTTTGTCCCACCATTTAACAAATGGAACAAAGATACCGATGAAATCTGCAAAGAACACGGTATAGAACTAGTCAAATTTGAAGACGGTTGGTTATGTATGGAATACAACGATTTTGATGTAAACCATGATTTGTGGTATGTTCATAGTAGAGAATTCACAGTAGAAAGTTTTAAAAAATGGATAAAACATTAAAACTTTTCATAGACAAATACGAAGGTAATATTCTAGAAATAGGAGCGGGTCATGGAGACACCACGATAGAATTAATTAAGCTAGCTAAAGATAGGAAAGTTATTGTTGTCGATCCTTTTGAGAGTGGATGGGATGAGATGCCTAAAAGCTACGGACAACCATATCCATACAAAATTTTTGCCTCTAAATTAGAAGGGCATCTTAAAAACGGAACTGTTATTTTACATAAATGTTTATCAAACGACAAGAACCTAAAGAGTAAGCTGAAAGAAAATTTGCCTATTTCTTTTTGTTTTTTAGATGGATTACAATATGAGGAAAGCGTATTAGAAGATCTCTCATTGTTAGAATCTCTAAATGTCAACATTATAGCTTTAGACGATTTTACCCGTGAAACAGAAACAAGCCAAGTTCCATCTGCTGTTACTAAATTTACAAGAAAAAAAACTTATAAAGTTGCAGGATCAATAAATCACCCTCACGGTCAAGGCAGAACTATTGGATTTTTGGAAAAAATTTAATGAAGGTATCTATACACCAGCCCAATTTTCTTCCTTGGTTACCTTTTTTTGATAAAATAGAAAAATCGGATATTTTTGTAATTTTGGGCCATTGTCAGTTTGAAAAAAATAATTTTCAAAATAGGTTTATGATTGATGAGAGGTGGCAGACCTTGAGGGTGAAAAAGGGAAATAAACCTATCATAGAAAAAGAATATGTAGACTCAAAAGAAGACTGGGAAACTATTAAAAGAAAATTACCTAAACACAGGATAGCCTTAGAAAATATGGATTATTGTATATCTGATAATCTGTTGTTAACAAATACCAGAATAATTAAACATATCTGCAAAGAGCTAAAGATAACCACAGAAATTGTTTCTGATTTTCCAACAGAATTAAAAAGAAGTGAAAGGTTGTTGGAGATATGCAAAAAATATAATGCTACTCATTATTTATCTGGACCAAGCGGGATAAACTATCTAGATGCAAAAATCTTTAAAAAATCAAATATTGACATATTATATCAAGACAATTCTAAATTAAGCAAAAAAGCCATATTACAATGTTTGACACCCTAGTAGTAAGTTCGGATGAATATTTTAAAGGATTTTTTCCGATAGTAGCTAAAGCTTGGAGAAAGTTTTTCCCCGAGGTAGAGTTGTGTGCCGCTTTTGTTACCACAAGGTCAGAAAACGATGAGGAGTTGTGCAAACTAAGAGATATTTATGACAAAGTAGTCATTTTTCAACCAGTTGATGGCATACCAACTAAAAACGTAGCTAAAATGGCTAGGTTTTTACTTGCATCATCCATGGAAAATAAAGTGTGTTCAATCGAAGACGTTGACACCATTCCTTTACAAAGAGAGTATTTTTCCAATAAAATTTCCTTAAGACAACCAAATCAAATATTAGCTATAGGCAAAGAAGTCTATGCTGGAACTCCTCACCACTTAGGCTTTCCAGTAAGCACTGTAACTTCTGAGGGGTATAACTTTAAAAGAATTTTTAATCCCAGCGATTTAGAATATTTTGAACTTTTCACCTTTTGGAAAACCTTATCATGTAACGAGGGAAAAAAAATAACAGACTATAATTTTTCTGATGAAGGTTTAATAGTTAAACTTGTGGAACACGCTAATGTTGATAATATTCAACACGTAGAAAGAGCAGTGGATATCAGAAAAGATTGGATAGATAGATCATGGTGGGGCATTGACGAAGAAAAATTAAAAAATGGTCAATATGTTACATGTAATTTTTTAAGACCATTTGAAAAATATGAAGAGCATTTTAAACCCATAATTGAATACATCAATGAATAATATAGGAATACTAGGTTATGGTGAAGTGGGAAAAGCTGTATGTTCTTTGTATAAAGAGACTCCTAAAATAAAAGATTTAACAGATGATGTAAATCTTAATAATTTAGATATTTTACATGTGTGTATTCCTTTTTCAGATACTTTTGAGGAAACAGTTACCCAAACTCTAAAAAACAATAAACCAAAATATTGTGTTATTCACTCCACCATAGCACCTCACACCACACAAAATATAAACAAAAAAACTGACAACATTTTTAAGGTTTGTCATTCACCAGTTAGAGGAATTCACCCTAACCTGTTACAAGGATTGCTTACCTTTGAGTCTTATTTTGGTTGTGATTTTGATGTTGAACCACTAGAAAAACACTTACTATCTTTAGGTTTAAAAATAAAAAAAGTTTCTTCAGTTACTTCTGAGGCTGCAAAACTTTTAGACACTACATATTACGGTTTGTGCATAGCTTGGCACGGAGAAGTAAAAAAAATATGTGATAAGCTAGACATAAATTTTGAAGAGGTTTCCACAAACTATAATAAAAGTTACAATGAAGGATATAAAAAATTAGGGAAAGAAAATGTTGTTAGACCAGTTTTGTATGCACCTGAAAAAATAGGTGGTCACTGCGTTATTTCCAATACAGAAATCTTAAAAAACCATTTCAAATCTTTAGCATTTGATTTAATTTTATCATACAAATGATTTTTTTATGCGGAACATATTTTAAAAGTAAATGTCACCTACAATTTACTGACTATATAGATGCTAGAACTCCCAAGTTTTGCACTTTCTACAATAAGGATTTTAAAAATAATTATGTTTTTTGCAAACCTGAATTTTTAGAAACCTTGCAGATTTATACATCTATGGGAGTTATAGATCTTCCAGACTCATTAAATTTAGTAACTCATAATTCTGATATTAATTTTAATGAAAGAGAAATAAACCATGTATTAAATTTATTTCCACAAATAGATACGTGGTATACTCAAAATTTAATTTGTGAACACCCAAAAGTAAAACCTATTCCTATTGGTATAGCAAATCCCAAATGGTCACATGGCAACCAAGATAGGTTTATTAAAATTATAAAGCAAAAAAATAAAAAAGAAAATTTGTTTTATGCTAACTTTAATATTTCTACAAACCCACTTGAGAGAACATCTTGTTATAGAAAAATAGGTATAGACCCCAATTTAAATTATCCCAATGCAGCCTCAATTAAAGACCATGACAATTTTGTAAACACAACACAAGATGAATATCTAAGTGATATATCAAAATCTTTTTTTACTGTGTCACCAGACGGAAACGGGAAAGATTGCCACAAAACATGGGAAGCTTTATATATGAAAAGCATTCCCATTGTTACTCGTTGGCATGGAGTAGAAAAATTTAAAGATCTAGGAATACCTATTATTATAATTGATGACTGGTCAGAATTTAAAGATTTAAACCTGTCCTCTGGTCTTTATGAAAAAACTTGGGGTAATTTTGATCCCTCTTCTCTTAACTTTAAATTTTTTAAATGAACGATATAGATAAAATTTGTATTATTCACTACACAAAGCTGGAAGCAAGAAAAGCTCATATGCTTCAACAAATGGATAAATGGTTTCCAGAAATTGAATATGAGTTTGTAGAAGATTTTGATCAAGAAGAACTTTCTGATGAAATCATAAACAACAACTTTGATTTAGAAGTTTTTGAGGAAAAATTTCAAAGAAAAATGTTAAGGTCAGAGATGTCCTTATGCATTAAATATAAAAAAGCTGTTTCCAATATAGTCGAAGCCGATGAAGGAGAACTTTTTTTTATTTTAGAAGATGATGTAATTTTTAAAGAAGATGCCATTTTTTATGTTAATGAAATGAATAAGTTATGTCGCGACAATAACTTAAAATATGATTGTGTGTTTTTAGGAGAGGCTTGGATTAGAAAAGGAGATGATAGAGATATTTTCTATAAAAAAGATCATCCAGCCACCAACGGATTATGCACAGTTTTGTATACAAAAGATGCATTAAAAAAATTAAATAACTATCTTAAATCAACTAAAATTACCCAACCTTTAGATTGGGAGTTTAACACCGCTTTTAAAGAAATGGACTTCCAAGTATATTGGGGTAAAGCATTGACAAAACATGGTAGCGTATTAGCTGTTAATGAAAAAAACTTAAGTCATTTTAAATCAAGCTTAAGAGACTCTTATTAATGTCTAAAAAAATAAAATTAAAATTTTCTTCTCCTTGGGACTCCGCAGAGACCAACAATGCCCGTGTTCTATATAACTGGGGAGAATTACCTGAGTGTTTTGAGTTAACGCATGGCAATGATTATGACTATTTGATAGTGATAAACCATAGCTCAGAAATGTATACTTCTCCCCGCGAGAAAAATATAGCCGTTACAATGGAGCCGACATGGAGCCCTAATTCACTTAAAAATCTTAATGATTACTGCAAATATATAATTACTTGTGATAAAAAAATTAAAGGAGATAATGTGGATTATACCTATCCCTTTCTTTTTTCTCATGACTCTAGGAATAATTCACATACAGATAATTTGTATGGTCCCACTGTGGAGGATTATTTAAATAATGATTCTTTTCCAGACAATATAGATTGTCCCGATTATCCTAAAAAAATGTCTTTTATAGTTGCCAATCACGGAACTTTAGGAGGTATGTCACAACATGAACTGTCTAATTATTCTATCAGGGAAAATTTATTATTAAACATTTTAAATTCAGATTTAGATATTGATATTTATGGGAAAGGATGGTCAATAAACGATTCACGATATAAGGGTGCTCCTCCATTAAAAACTACCGCACTAAAAGATTACAAATATTCTATTTGTATGGAAAACAGTTCGGAGGATTTATATATTTCAGAAAAGTTTTTTGATGTGTTTCTTAACAATTGTGTCCCCATTTACTATGGCTGCTTGAACATCAAAGATGCATATAACAAAGATGCCTTTATTACCTTTGAGCCAGAATCAGACACCGTAATTAAAGAATTAAAAAAAATAATGGACAGCCCCATCTCTTGGAGGCTGGAAGCAATAAAAGAATGCAAAAATCATTATTTTACAAAATATAATCTTCTAAACTATTTAGAAAAACTAATTAAAAACTTCCAAGAATGAAAAAGATTATAAGCTTTTGTTTATGGGGTGACAACCCCCGATATACTGTTGGTGCATTAAAAAATGCAGACCTAGCTAAAAAAATATATCCAGACTGGATCTGTCGTTATTATGCTGGAAAATCCACCCCAATAGAAACAATCACAAGCTTGTATGAAAAAGATAATACAGAAATTTTCATTATGAACGAATCAGGTGATTGGAGCGGTATGTTTTGGAGGTTTTTACCTGCGTCTGATAGTGATGTAGAGGTAATGATGTCTAGGGACACTGATAGTCGTTTGTCAGATAGAGAAAAAGCCGCTGTAGATGAATGGCTTGCTAGCGATAAAGGATTTCACATTATGAGAGATCACCCAGCACATGGAACACAAATACTTGGAGGTATGTGGGGTGCAAAATCAGGGTCAATTCCAGAAATGAAATCTTTAATATCAGAATATTCTAAAGGTAATTTTTGGCAGGTAGATCAAAACTTTTTAAGAGAAAAAATATATCCAATGGTAAGACGTAACTCTTACGTGCATGATGAATTTTTTGAAAAAAAACCTTTTCCGACTAAAAGAAAAGAAGGTGTTGACAGCAATGGCAATCCAAAACATTTCATAGGAGAACCTGTGGACGAAAACGACGAAAGAATATGGTAACAAAAAAAGCAATTGTAACAGGAGGTGCGGGGTTCATTGGCTCACATATTGTGGATCACCTGCTTTCCGCAGGGTGGCATGTAAAAGTAATAGATAATGAATCTGCGGAAACTCACGATAAGTTTTTCTGGAACAAAGAAGCAGAAAACCATCAAGAAGATATTTGTGATTATGAATCAATAAGACCACTTTTTGATGGAGTAGATGTGGTTTTCCATTTAGCGGCAGAATCTAGAATTCAACCTACTTTAGATAACCCTATATTGGCCACTGAGGTTAATACAGTAGGCACTTGCACAATATTGCAATGTGCAAAGGAGGCAGGAGTCAAAAGAGTTGTTTATAGCTCTACTTCCGCTTCTTATGGTCTTGCTAATAAAATACCAAACGCAGAGTGGATGAGGACTGATTGTCTTAATCCTTATTCGGTAAGCAAAGTGGCTGGAGAAGAATTTTGTAAAATGTATACAAATCTTTTTGGTTTGGAAACTGTGGTTTTAAGGTATTTCAATGTATATGGTGAACGTCAACCATTAAGGGGTCAATATGCTCCAGTCATTGGGCTATTTTTAAAACAAAAAAAAGAAGGAAAACCTATGACAGTAATAGGAGATGGCTTGCAGCGTAGAGACTTTACTTATGTCAAAGATGTTGTTAACGCTAATTTCTTAGCGGCCCAAAGCAACCATGCTTCTGGAGAAGTTATTAACATAGGAACAGGAATAAATTATAGCATTTTAGGTATAGCTCAAGAAATCGGAGGAGATTATACCTTTATTGAAGCTAGAGAAGGGGAATTAAGGGAAAGTTTAGCTGACAACTCTAAAGCTAAAAAACTCTTGCAGTGGAAACCAAAGACTAATTTAAAAGAATGGATAAAAACACAATGAAAAAAGTATTAATAACTGGCTCCACAGGATTTCTTGGGAGACACTTAGTTAAAAGACTAGAAAATGATTATGATTTGCTAACACCAACTAGTTATGAGCTTAATGTCCAAGATATAGTGGATTTACATAAATATATTGTTGAGAACTCTCCAGATATTATTATTCATCTAGCCGCAGTTTGCGGCGGTATTGGAGCCAATAAAGAAGCTCCAGCAGATTTTTTTATCAAGAATTCTATGATGAGTATAAATATTTTGTCTATGTCAAATTACCATAAAATAGACAAACTAATTACTTTAGGCAGTGTTTGTTCTTACCCTAAGTTTACAGAGGTTCCATTTAAAGAGGAAAACATTTGGGATGGTTATCCCGAAGAAACAAATGCTCCGTATGGAATTGCAAAAAAAAGTTTATTAGTTGGATGTCAAGCTTACAACGAGCAGTATGGAGACAATTTCCTTCACTTAATTCCTGTAAATATGTATGGAGAGTATGACAACTTTAATCCTGACTCCTCTCATGTCATACCCGCTCTCTTTGAAAAATTTAAAAAGGCAAAAGAAAATAAAGAGCCCTTTGTTGAGGTTTGGGGTGATGGTTCCGCTTCTAGGGAATTTTTATATGCGGGAGATTGTGCCAATGCTATTGCTTTAGCTTTAGAAAACTACAATGAACCTGATCCAATTAATATCGGAACTGGAACAGAAATTACAATTAAGGATTTAGTTCTTAAAATCAGTAAGTTATTTGATTACAAGGGAGGCATAAGATATGATACTAGCAAACCAAATGGTCAACCACGTAGATGTTTAGATACAACCAAAGCAAAAGAAAAGTTTGGATTTGAAGCTGAGACTTCTCTTGATGAAGGTTTGGAGAAAACATATAACTGGTATATAGGATAGCATGAAAAAAATTATTGTTACAGGAGTTACAGGTCAAGACGGCAGTCTGATGGTTGATTACCTTCTTAAAAACACGGAACACACAATTATTGGGGGAGTAAGAAGATTAAGTGTTGAAAATCATAAAAATATAAAACACTTAAAAAATAACCCAAGATTTTTTCTTATTGATTTAGATGTATCTGATCCGCAAAATACAGAAAGAGTTATATCGGAACATAAGCCCGACTACTTTATCAATTTTGCAGCGAATTCTTTTGTTGGCAGCAGTTGGGATATGCCCTTCAATCATATGCAAACTAACTGTATGGCTGTTTTGCATCAACTAGAGGCTATTCGTCGTCATGCTCCACATTGTCGATATTACAACGCAGGAAGTTCTGAAGAATTTGGGGACGTTGTTACATCTCCGCAGTCCGAGAAACACCCATTGCGCCCCAGAAGCCCGTATGGAGCATCTAAATGTGCCGCTAGACATTTAGTTAAGGTATACAGGGATTCTTATGATATTTATGCTGTTCAGGGATGGTTATTTAACCATGAGGGAGTGCGAAGAGGAGAGGAGTTTGTAACAAGAAAAATAACAAAAAATGTAGCAAGAATCCTTAAAGAGTTTGAAACAGGTCAAGTTGTCAAACCTTTACAGCTTGGAAACTTAGATGCTCAACGAGATTGGAGCGATGCAGAGGATTTCGTAAAAGGTGTTTGGTTAATGTTAAATCAAGAAAGAGGCAAAGAAAAAGATTATGTCTTATCCTCTAACGAAACTCACTCAATAAGAGAATTTGTAGTGGAGGCATTTAATTTTGTTGGTTTCCATAGAGCCGTTTCTGACTGGAGAGGCGAGGGAGTTAATGAAAAATATTTTCACGGTAACGACTGTCTTGTAGAGATTAATAAAGATTTTTATAGACCAGCAGAAGTGGATTTACTGAAAGGCGATTCTACCAAAGCTCGCGAAGAATTAGGATGGGAGCCTACTTGCAACTTTATACAGCTTGTGAAAAAAATGGTTGACAGGGACGCTGGACCTGTTATGTATCCATAGTGGCAAAATCTAAAGGTCCAAACAAGAGAGAAATTCTTTTTCGTTTATTGGAAGTCCCCGATAAAGGAAGGAGACCTTTTTTTGCCAGAGAAATGAAAATGCTTAACACTTTGTGTGAGCGATATTCTCTAGAATTTATGGACATTGTAAGCTTTACCAAGAAGTTTGACTCGCTAGCTTACATATTAAGCGATAAGCTAAAAAAGAAAATGGACGAAAAGTTTAGGGCATTTAATTTTAGAGTTGATTTTTCCAAATACAAGCTTTATCATATTGGAGAAAAAGTTGGAGAGGATGCGGTTATCCCCCCCAAAAATAAAACAATAAAAGATTTTTTAAATGAGTGAAGGACCAGACCCAAACGATATTCTAGGCAATTTCTTGAAATCAAACAAAAGCGATCATTACAATTTTGAAGACGAGTGTGATTACAAAGTTTCTAGTGGCTCTCTTCAATTTGATTTATGCATGAATGGAGGGTTTGGACCTGGGTTACATCGTTTTACTGGTTTAACAGAAGGTGGAAAAACCTCTGAGGCTTTAGAGGTTATGAAGAACTTTCTAACCACAATAGAACAACCTAGAGGTCTATATATCAAAGCTGAAGGCAGACTAGGAAAAGAAGTTAGAGAGAGGTCTGGAGTAAAATTTGTGTGGTCAGCCGATGAGTGGGTAGATGGCACTTGTTTTGTTTTAGAAACGAATATCTACGAAACAGCAATGACTTGCATTAAACAACTCATTGATAATGAGAAGAATAAACATAAATATTGTTTTATATTAGATTCTGTTGATGGTTTAGTTGCTAAGAATGATGCATCTAAAGGTTTTGATGAGTTTGCCAAAATAGCCGCAGGAGCTAGCATTGCATCTACTTGGTGCAAACAAACTAGTATTGCTTTAGGCAAGAGGGGTCATATGGCTATTTTTATTAGTCAGGTAAGGTCAGAGATGAGAGATCAATACTCTAAAGAGCCCCCTAGACAATCTGTAGCAACAGGAGGATATGCTTTACAACACTATGCTAACAGTGTTATTCAATTTCAGCCTAGATACAAATCAGATCTTATTCTGCAAAACCCTAGCCTAAAAACTATTGACGAAAAAAAGAACCCCATTATTGGACATTTTGCAAAAGTCTTGATATGCAAATCTCCGAATGAAAAATCTAATGTTAGCTTAACTTATCCTGTTAGATACAATCGGTCAGGAGGCAACTCCATCTGGATTGAAAAAGAAATTGTAGACTTGCTTTATGCGTGGGAGTTTGTAGAAAAGAAAGGTGCATGGATTAAGCCGACAGAGGATTTCTGCGAATTGTTAACAGAAAACAAATTAAACTTTCCTGATCAAATTCAAGGTGATAATAATCTCTTTAAAACTCTCGATCAAGATGAAGAGTTGTGTAAATTCTTAATCAAGTATTTTAGGGAACAAATTGGAGCATGAAGTTTATTGACCAATATGGTAAAGAAAGAAATCTTAAAAACGCAAAAAAATATTTAATCGACTGGGACAAACCCAGCAGGAGTAAATTTCAAACTAGCGTTAAAAGATTCTTATATAACTATTGGAAGAACGATATTGTTTTTGAGGAATTTAGAGTTGTTGGAAGTAGGTTGACTTTGGACTTTTACAACGCTAATAAAAAAATTGCTATTGAAGTCCAAGGAGCGCAACATACAAAGTATGTAAAGTTTTTTCATAAAAACCGTTTTAAATATTGCGATCAATTAAAAAGGGATGAGAAGAAACTTGATTTTTGTAAGGCTAACGATATAAAGTTGGCAGAGGTTTATCCGCAAGATGAGATTGCGGCATCATTATTTAAAAAACAGGATATTTATTTATGAACTTAGGAGACGATGACTCAGAATTTTCTATACCCACTGAAATGGTTGACAAGCTCTACGAATTGTCTGGCGGTGCAGACAAGTATAAAGGTGTGATATTAGCTGTTTCTTCTGAAAACGGTAAGCCTCTTGTTTATTGCAAATTTGACTGCGGTATGACGGAATTTGCTTTAATGAAGGCTTTAGAGAACCACTTGTCAGGTCCATCTGAACCAATGGAGGAGGAAAAATGATTTATAATTTTGAGCTTGAGAAACAACTATTAGCGGGACTAATTAAAGAGCCCGACAGCTTATCTGAAATTTCAAATTTTATTGGAACTTCAGATTTTTATTCTAAACAAAGTTCTCTTCATTCTACAATCTTTCGCATCGTTCAACAAGCTATTGACGCTGGCGATGAGGTAGACGAAGTAATTATAGCTCAGAGAGTTAACGAAGTTGGTCTTTCTTTTGAGGATAACTTAAATCCTGCTGATTATATTAAATCATTAGCATTAAGAAAGGTTCCCAAAGGCAATGCTCTAAAAACAGCTAAAGAACTAAAAAAATACTCAATACGCAGAGAGATTCTAGAATCTTCTCAAGAAATCGGTAGCAAGATGAAGAATATGCCTCCTGAGGCATCTTATCGCTCGATTATTGAAACTTCAGATAACATTTACAATTCCCGTATAAATCTTTACGAGATGGGTAATGATTCTCCTGAAAATATCTATGACGAGATGGAGGATCTTATTGAGGAGAGAGGTAACAATCCAGTGACCGAGTTTGGGATGATGGGTCCACATCCTAAGGTAAATGAAATTTATGGATCTCTCCTGAGGGCTGGCAACATCACTGTTATTGTTGCTAGGTCTGGGGTAGGAAAGACTAATTTCTGTATGGACTATACAACTAAAGTTAGTCTAAAATATGATGTTCCTGTGCTTCATTTTGACAATGGAGAGATGAGCAAAGAGGAGTTGATTATGAGGCAGTGTGCGGCACTCTCGGGTGTATCTATGCATCTTTTAGAAAGCGGTAAGTGGAGAAAAGCTGGACAAGAAGTAGTAGACAAAGTTCGCTCTGTTTGGCCGAAGATAAAAAACCTAAAGTTTTACTATTATAATGTTGGAGGTATGGATGTGGATTCGATGGTTAATACTCTAAAAAGATTTTACTATGGTAAAGTTGGGAGGGGCAACCAGATGGTATTCTCTTTTGATTATATTAAAACGACCTCAGAAAACGTTGCTAACAAATCTGAATGGCAAGTGGTGGGCGAAATGGTCGATAAATTTAAAAAGTGTGTCCAAAAAGAGATTTTGCACGATGGCAATCCAGTTATCCCTATGATAACTTCAGTTCAATCCAACAGGTATGGAATTACAAACAATAGAAGTGCTGATAGCATAGTAGATGACGAATCTATTGTTTCTCTCTCTGATCGGATTACACAGTTCTGCTCTCATATGTTTATTTTAAGAAATAAGACTAATGATGAAGTAGAAACTGAAGGTGCAAGGTTTGGAACACATAAGTTGATTAATGTTAAATCCAGACACTTAGGCAGCGATATCGCGGGAGCGGTAGAGCCCGTCAGAATTGGAGACTCTCTCCGTAAGAATGCAATTAATTTAGATTTTAATAATTTTAATATCACTGAGAGGGGAGACTTAAGAGACATTGCTAGAATGTTAGACGGGGAGGAGGATTTAGATAGTGAAGGAACCCAAGAGACAATCCCAGACTTTGATCAATTCTGAAGACTTTCAAGGAATCTTGGAGTCAATAGGCTATGAGTTAATTGATTGTGGCGATCACTGGAGGACACAAGCTTTATACCGAGACGGAGACAACAAAACTGCTGTTAAAATCTACAAAAATACTGGCGTATGGATGGACTTTGTAGAAAACAGGGGTTCTAAGCCCTTTGAGGCTCTTGTAAAATTAACAATAAAAGACCCTAGCCAAGTATCTGCTATTTTAGGAAATTCTTTAACAGATCAGGTTGTCACTTACTCACCAACTGCAAAAATAGATATGGAGAAAATTTATCCAGAAGAATCATTAGAAAAGTTATTTCCAAACTATAATTTTTATCTAAATAAGAAAATTAGCGAAGAAACTCAAAAGAAGTTTCAGGTTGGTTTGGCAGGTGTTGGGAAAATGTATAGAAGAATGGTTTTTCCGATTTATAATGAACATAAACAATTGATTGGATTCTCAGGCAGAAAGGTAGATGACAACAATAATTATCCAAAGTGGAAACACATTGGGAGAAGAAACAATTGGGTCTACCCTGCTTTAAATAAAAAAACAGAAGTAGACGAAGAAATTAAAACAAAAAAAGAAGTTATTTTAGTAGAAAGTATAGGTGATGCGTTGGCTCTTTACGAACAAAATATTAAGAACGTTTTGGTCATTTTTGGCTTATCTGTTAATAATAACATTGTTAACTACCTTAGTGGCTACTCTATTGATCATATATATATTTCAACAAATAACGACAAAGCTAGTGGGGAAAATAGAGGCTTCATTGCAGGGCTCAAAAGCTTCATAAAACTCTCAAAATACTTCAATTTAGACAGCATAACTGTAAAATTTCCTCCAAAGCCATATAATGATTTTGGTGATGCTCATTTGGATGGGTATGATCTTAATAAATGGCTTTCTAAAGATGTAAATAAAGCCCAGCAACTAGATTACATTCTAGACTATATTAAGCACAATCCATCCTACTTCACTAAGAAAGAAATAGACACTTGTTTAATGCTTAGTGATGACTGAACCTCAAACACCCCTCTCTGCCAGTAGAATAAAAACCGCTCAGTCGTGTTCTTGGCTTTACTGGTCTAAATATAAGCTACACTTACCCGATAGGAGTAATGATGGCGCACGGAGAGGTTCTATTTGTCACTTGGTGTTTGAAGTATTAGGGGTCAAAAGGAGGAAAAAATATTATAATAAAATAATAAAAAGTGAAGATGTTTTTGCTGTTGAGTCAATTAAAAGATTAATTCTAAAACATGCGGTTAGAGAAGGGATAGACGACCAAGAAAACATCCAGCTAATGAAGGACATGATCTTTAATGGTCTGTCCTATGATTTTTTTGGTAAAGATTTAGATAAGCCAACTGAAGAGTTCTCTGAAAAAGATTTTGATATTATTAAGTCAGACGGAGATATAAAATATAAAATTAGAGGGTTTATCGACAAGCTTTTCTTATATAAGAAACAAAAGTTTGCTTTGATAAGAGACTTCAAGACCAGTAAAGATGTATTTAAAGGCAAAGATGCTACAGATAATCTACAAGACTTAATGTATAGCTTGGCTGTAAAAAACTTATTTCCAGAATATTCAAACAGAGTGAGTGAGTTTTTGTTTTTGAAGTTTGACCTTGACCCAAATGCATCTAAATCGGGAGTAGTTCAAATGAAGCCTCTAGAGGAGGATGAATTAAAAGGTTTTGAGATGCAGTTATCTGAAATACAAAGATATTTAGATAATTTTTCAGAGGCAGATGCAAAGAAAAATTTTGCAGCGCATCAAGGATTCCCCAAAGACAACTCTTTCAGTGGCAAACTTCTATGTGGATTTGCTACCAAAAAAGGAGAATTAAAAGTGGATGGTTCACCAAAATGGCATTGTCCCATGAAATTCGATTTTTTCTTTTATGAGGTGTGGGATGCCAACAAAAGCAAAATAGGCTCATTCCTTGAAGATGATTTTTCAGAGGATCTTGTTCCTGAGGGCGGTGGATATGAAATGAAATATTATCAAGGATGTCCCGCACATTCCTCTTGACACCCCATTGGGTGGTGTTAGAGTATTACTGATGACTCCAGTATTTAAGTCTACCTATTCGATAGGTAAAAGCATCTTAACCCTCGATGACGATGATAAAGAGGGTGGTCCTGATAGTATTTTTACTATTTGTGAGGAAAATAAAATTAAGTCACTAGTTCTTGTAGAAGACTCAATGACGGGCTTCGTTACGGCTCATAATCGGTGCAAAGAAAAAGGAATTGATCTTGTTTTTGGTTTAAGGCTTACGTGTTGCAATAACACCCTTGAGGATGACAACTCAGATCATAAAATTGTTATTTTTGCCAACAATGATGACGGTTGCCGCTTGCTCTACAGAATATACTCCTATGCCCACACAGATAGCGGAAAGGTAGATTTCAGTTTCTTAAATTCAATATGGAGTGACGACTTAGAATTAGTAATTCCTTTTTACGATTCCTTTATATTTAATAATAATTTTTATTTAAGAAAATGTGTTCCTGATTTTTATAAAATGTTACCAACTTTTTGGGTAGAGGAAAACGGTCTACCTTTTGATGAGCTACTAAGAGAAAAAGTTGAGAAGTTTGCGGGGGGAATGATGCGACCAGTTAAAAAAGTAAAAACAATTTTATATAAAAACAAGTCAGACGTAGAAGCTTTGCAAACATACAAGATTTTGTGCAATAGAAATTTTGGTAGAGCGGCTTCGTTAAGCTGTCCAAACTTAGATCATTTTGGGAGTAATGAATTTTGTATTGAATCTTATTTAGAAAATGAACGAGTCACTGCTTAGATTTAACAAGAAACAAAGATATATTGTTTTTGATACTGAAACCGAAGGTTTGAATTTAGTCACCTCT
>VTLG01002238.1_pt1 | contig 47711 bp, 51 predicted proteins | sample 4694571 | NCBI WGS metagenome assembly VTLG01 (sample SAMN12604809, study PRJNA352737) | marine metagenome | biome: ENVO:00000447; feature: ENVO:00000209|ENVO:00000569|ENVO:01000036; material: ENVO:00002151; isolation source: viral sequences binned using virsorter ... | reverse complement strand
AGTAGCAGATACAGTGAGAAATATGTTAAATAACGCAACAGTTAATTTTGGTGGTAATAAAAATGAAGTTTCCGAGAGAAGTGTGGTCGGGGAGTCAAATGAAGAACGCTCCTCCACTACCAAGAAGAATAGTAAGAAGTAAAGAAGAATACTTGAGTTATGTAAAGGCTCAAAATAATAGGACTAATGTTTACACTAGTGTTTATGATTTTGCTGAATTTGCAGAAAAAGCCAAGATAGATTCATCAGTTATACTTGATAGAATCTTTCTTGACTTCGATGCTCATGGTGAAAGTATCGAGAAAGCATGGAGAGATGTCAATGTTGTTATGACTTATGTTATTGAGAATGATTATCAATATACTCTTTTCTTTTCCGGTAGAGGTTTTCACCTGTTTGTTTTTGGCGAGGTTACAGACACGATTAGAAACATACAGGTTCTCTTTAGAGAGATTAAGACATACTTAGTAAATAGAGTTGGTAGCGATATAACTCTTGATGATAGGGTTGGTCAAGCAACTAGACTTAGAAGAATACCTAATACAGTAAACATGAGTTCTAGGGATGAGAACGGCAACCCATACTTTTGCATACCATTACTTAGGACTGACTTAGATAAACAAGTTCATGAAATACTTGAGTTAGCAAAGAAACCTAGAAAAATACCATTTAGAATAAGCGGCAAAAACTTGGTTGTATTCCCCGAAGCACCGCCTATGCAACAAGTAAGTGGTGAAATAAGCGTTCCTAAAACAACAGGTAGACTACCTATGTTGCCTTGTTTACATAATGCCATTATGACCGAGAATCCCTCTCACATGGCTAGAGCATATCTAGTTTCATGGTATAGGGATTTACTATCCGGTTGTAATAATGTAGAAAGTAATGAAGATAAGAACAAAATACTTGATGCTATTGTAGATGAGATAAGACACTTAGTAGAAACTAATGAAGAAATATGGTTAGATTGGGATGAGAGAGAAACTAGAAAACATGCGAGGTTTACTGTGCATGGTAATTATAGTAGTCCACACTGTAAGACTGTATTGATTCCCAATGGCTACTGTGTCGGTAAGTGTTGGAGATATCCCGAACATGCGGAGGAAGTGTAATGTTAGTAATAGATAGTAGGGAGAAGAAGGGTTCTAAATTAGTAGAACTAGTAGAGAGTGAAGCACTAAAAATGAAAGTGCCTTACGAAAAGAAGTGGATAGAGATAGGAGATTATGTTTACGATGATGTATGTTTTGAGGCCAAGTCAGCACATGATTTTTTAGCATCAGTAATGAATAAAAGATTGTGGACTCAATTAGATAACATGGATAGACACTACCAAACCAATGTAGTTATTATCTATGGTAGTATTGATGAAGGAGTTACTCAATATAAAAAATACATTAAGACAGACAAAACATTTACTAACGCACAACACGCTAATTGGTCTAACAAACTTAGAAGTAAGTTTTTAGGTGCGATTGGTAGAATAACATTAGATACTGATGCAAAGGCATTTTGGGTATCTAGCGAACAAGAAGCCGCTTTGATAATTGCTTCTATATGCAAGATGAAACCCATCAAGCGGGAAGTTATCAAACCGGAGATATTCAAAAGAATATCAACAGATGATTTGAGGATAGACACCCTCATAACTATAAAGGGCTTATCAGTAGACAAAGCGAATGCGCTGATAAAGCAATATGGTTCGATTATGGAAATAGGCGAACAAACAGAAAAAGAACTTCAAGAAATGGATGGCATAGGAAAAACCCTAGCCCGAAGAATCTTGAATGTTTTGCATTCCGAAGAAAAGGTGAAGATATGAATGAAGATGAAAATATAAATGAAGAAGTATTGAACTATGAAGAGTTTGAATTAAGTAAAGAGCAAGAAGAATACTTGTATAAGATTGAAGAAAACACTAAAGTTTTCAATAGTAATCTACCAAGTTTCATTAAGCGTTTTCAAGAAGACGCTGTGAAAGTTTCTTTCAAGAATGATATACCTGCGGCACTAAGTTGTTTTGTAATATTAGGACAAATTTGTAAAGACTTTGTTCAAATACCAAACGGTAGAAGTATAGAAGATAGTAGAGTTCATTTCTGTCAAATACAAACTTCCGGTTCGGGCAAATCAACCCTATGGGATTTTGTCGGGCCGGTTTCAAAGAAACTATTTGAAAAGATAAATGACCCTACGAATAATATTCATGTGATGAATTACAATATTCCCTTGTCTACTGATGAAGATGGACAGGAAGAATACGGAACTAAGAAGTTCGATGTGATGTCTACAACTGAATATACCGATGCCGCATTGATAGGTGGCTATGAAGAAATTTTTGCCGATGTTCCTGTTAAGGATAATGCAGGTAATTTAATTAAAGTAAATGAAAATGGTGGAGAACTTAGACTTAGAGAAAATATGACTGAAGAACAAAGGGCTGAATATAATAATGCTCACACTAAAACAAAAAGAGAATTGACATGGGTTAGAGAAGCGGGTTTGTTAGAAGGTAGTGGATTAGCACATTGGGATGAGTTTGAATATAGCGGTATTTTCAAACAAAGCCAAAACAAGGAACAGGCCATCGTTTATCTAAATACATTGATGAATACATTAGCCGGTGAATCGTGGATTATTAGTAAGAAACTAAAGCGTGGAGAAATGATGGAATGTTATTGTGAGCGTTCTATTCTAGCCATGACTTATCCACCGGAAAAACTAGTCAAGGTTGTTGCTAACAAAGGTGTATTACAAAGAATGATTCTATTTATTTGGGATGTTCCCGAAGCAATATTAGACAAAATGAGAAGAATGCAGATACTAAAGGCAGGTCAATTAGAAGAAATCAATCAACCTATTGATGAGTTTGCTGATGAATTCTATGAGATTTATAAATTAGTCCAAGAAAGATTCAACCAAGTTGGTAAAGACCCATTAAAGACCATGAAATTTACTAAAGACTTCAACGAAAATCTAATGCTAGAATATGAAACCATGCAGGAGTTCATTCAAGATACCGAGCCTGTAGTTAGAAAGATTGCATCCAACTTTACGACTAGATTACTCAAGATTCTAATTAAGATGGCAGTTCTTTGTTCTATTGCAGAAGCAAAGAACATAACAAAGAACCCTAGCAGACGCTTTACTGTTAGTGGTAGAAATGTTAGACAGGCAGGAAATGTAGTGCGACAATGTTATAACACATTGGTATTGTGGTTAGAGCGAAGCCTAAAGGTTAGCAGGAGGGTCGGAACACAAACTCAATCACCCAATGAACAATTATTCTTGGAGAAAATTAGAGAGTCAAAGAAAGATGAAAGTGGTTTCTTTAGTAAGAAATTAGTAATAGAAGAATTACAGAAATCTATGGCAAGAGCAACAATACACCGACTGTTTGCTAAATATAAAACTAAAAATATGTTTGAGGAAAATAAAGTTGGTCGTTCTGTTTACTTGAAATTGAAGGAGGAGAAGAAATGAAATACGAAAATACATATGTTGTGTTTGATGTGACAAAAGGACCAAAAGTAATAATAGAAACATTAGATACTTATGGTGACGAAGGTTGGGAATGTTGTTCCATGCTAAGTATAGCAGGAACTAACATTGTCGCTTTCTTGAAAAGAAAGATTGGCGCAGATGAACCAACAGTAGATGAAGAAAGTGAAAAGATTAGCAAACTTTGGTCTAGTGATTGAGATGATATATGATTCGGTAGTCCAAAATGACAATACCAATAATAGCCGATTTGAGGCCAACATTACTAATAATTATTTTAATTGGTGGCATATAGTCAAACAAGAGCCGATTCAAGACCCATATAATATAGTCTCGGGTCGTGCAATGCAACCAACTGAGCAAACAGCAACAGAAGAAGTTGATGAAGCACAACTTAAAGAAAATGAAAGAAATTTCTACAGACAATATGTTCAAAGTGGGAACACCGATTACTCTTTATTAAACGAAGAACAGCGAAAGAAATTTAGGGAAGCGCAAACTAAAGTTAGAGATAAAAAACCTAATGCGCCTAAAAATGAAAAATACCGCCAACTTGTCCTTAATGAATTTAATGCGATTGGCCAACAGGAACAACCTAAGCCCAGTTTAAAGAGAAGGGCTGTAGGTGCAAGTGCGGCAGGTTTATCTCAAGGAGTAAAAAACATACTAAGTGCAGGTAAACTTGGTGCAAAGGGTGTTGCAGGTGCGTATAGGGGAGTAAAAGGTGCAATAGGAAGAACCGGACAGGCTGTTAAAAGAGGTGTAGATGCAAGAACCGCTAGAAGAGTAAAAGACATAGATGCTCAATCTGCTAATGTAAAAAACATAGGATTAGAAGAAATTAATAATGTTTTATCATCGAATGTGTTTGGTAGAAACCTTAATGAAAAGGGCAAAATTGAAGCCCTTAAGGGAATATCCAATTCAATAGAAATGAATCCCGAATATAGAGGCACAACTAGAGAGGAAAGGACAGTCTCAATTGATGAATTGCCTTTTAGTGATAAGGAGAAAAAGCAAGTGTCCAAAGTTTTTGGAAATACTATTTCAAGAGACGAAGAATTGGCATTATTCCAATTAAGGAGACTATTATCAAATAGCGAATATAGAGTTAAACAGCGAAGGGAAAATCCAAAAAGAAAAGATGGAACTAAAGTTGAAGGAACTAAGGTTGAAGGTAAAGAAGTCGGTAGAACAAGTAAAGAAGAATCGAAAAGAAGAAAGAAAGAGAGTAGGGCTAGAGATAAAGCGGAGAGAAAAAGAATACCAACAAAGTCAAGGCCGTTAGTTCAAAGAACAGCAAGGGAAAGAGAAGATAGAGCAATCGCAGAACAAGAACGACGATTTGCAGAACAAGAACGACAACGACGACGACAGGAAGCAGAACAAAGACGACAAAGCCGACTTAGACCTAACACCACACCACAAAATCGAACCTTTACTATAGGTGATTAATATGACAGTATTAGCGTTAGATATTGAAACAAAAAATATGTCGCATGAAATAGGTGGCTTCGGTAATACCCATATGTTTCAAGTCTCTACCGTTGCTACTTGGGATGGGAATACAGGAACAGTCTATGTAGATGAACCTGTAGATTCATTTGCTAAGTCCGGTCATGTTGTTAAAGGTTTGAGTGAACTAAAGTATGATTTAGATAATCACTTATCTAAAGGCGGTAAAGTGTTGGGTCACAACATAGCAGTATTCGACTTACCTATACTTAGGGATTCTATGGATATATATTGTATTCATAAATATCTAAATGAAGAAAGTTATATTGACACAAGTAAAATTTTGCTAAAAGAACATGGTGAAAGATTCCAATTGAAGAATCTTGTGAAATGCACTATGGACGATTTCAAACTTATGGATAGTGCCGACGCACCTAAGTTATGGAAGATGGGTCAATACGATGAAGTAGTAGAATACTGTATGAAAGACACCCAACTAGTTTATGACCTTTGGCAATATGGGAAGGAACATGGGATTGTTAAAGCATTCTCAATAGAGAAAGAAGAATTTGTAGATTTGGAGGTAGATTGGTAATGTCCACAACAGAATGGATTGGTTTGTTTATCTTCTTGATAATCTTGACACTATTGTTCTTTGCCGCATTCGGTGGCACTAATATAACAGAACAAAGTGTTGATGATTACATCAAGAGGCTAATGGGTCAAACGGAAGAGAAGAAATGAGTTTGAAACAAAAGTGTCCTTATTGTAAGGATAAAACGCTAGCAAAGAGAATCTTAGGATTCTATGTCGGCTCTAGCGAACAAGTAAAACTTTGGGAATGTCGTTCTTGTAAAGGCGTGTGGTCGGTAGGCACAAAAATAGAGGGAGAGTAGTTTAGGCTACTCTCCTTCTAATTTTTTTTTGGTCTTTTTTTCAAAAATTTCTAAAAAAGCAAAAAAAAATTTCCTGAATAGGCGAAAGTTATTCGTCCTTTGAATTTAAAATAATAAAGCCCAATGGTTTATCTTCAACGAATAATGCGCTAACGGTTAAATAACCAATAGCAAAACTAAGCAGGAATAAGAGAAGCAATATCATGTTAATGTAATAGTTAAATCATGTGTTGCTGTGCAAGCCACTCCATCAACTGTTGCGCTTGCATCTATTCTAACGGTGAAAGTATCTCCTGCTTGGGGAACATTACCGGTTTTACCCACTAATTGTAAATCGGGTAAATAGTGATTAACTACGCTTGGAATCCCAAACGCATCATAAAAACCGTTTTGTGAGCCAAATCCTGTAGTGAAAGTTGTTGAATCTTGTTGATTAGCATAAGTTAATAAATTTTGTTGCATGACAACTTGTGAATTACTTACTGATGATGAAACTAAACCATTACTAACTGCATTGACTCTAACTTGAAAATTACTAGCACTAGAACCATTATGTCTAATAAAACACCCAATTACAAAAAGAGCATCGGAGGCTTGTAAAGAGCCAGTTCCATTAAAATAAGCATTGTCTCTTAAGTCAGTAGCAGAAATATTTTGATTTTGAGTTGTTCTAGTTGGAGAAGACGCAGTTCCAAAAGTCGAACCCGACCCATCAAAAATACCCGTTGAAGTTCCATCATACTGAAGACTATTAATATTAAGAACCGCAAATTTAACAGCATTATCGAAATTACCCGCAGATGAAGTCGCTATTGTAATAGCAGGAGTTACACCACCGCCTGCATTAGCCTCTTGTTCAGCACAAGCCCCTGCAACAGCAAGATAAATAATAATCACACTCCTAATGCAATCCAATTATTACTACCGATAGCAATACAAGTTACCCCATTAAAAGTAGCAACCGTAGCATCGGAAGCCGCATTATTAATATTATTACCATTTCTTCCAACAGTAATGTTACCTCCTGTTGTATTTAGAATTGTATAATGTTCTCCGGCACTTGAAGTAGCAGGTAAAGTTACATTCCCTGCACAAATTAAATATCTTCCTGCGTGTGTTGCTTCTGTTAAAGTAGTGCTTGCACTTACAGAAACCGTTGGTAGTCTAGGGGTTGTAAAGGTTTGACCTGTATCTACTGTAACTGCTCCTGTAAATGTTCCCCCTGCTAATGGCATAGCGGCAATATCCGATAATGTTTGAGCCGCAGTTCTACCTTCTATTTGTGTGCCATCAACTCTCAAGAAGTCGTTATCAACTACATTTGCATTGGCTCTTAATATATTATTATTGCCAATACCAAAAGCCGCACCACTTAATAATGCTAATTCAGTAGAAGTTACTGAACTTGCTGTAATATTTTTACTAGAATCTGTTACTAATGCTCTACTAGCAGTGAGGTCTGTTTCTAATGTTCCATCCCCCTTTACAGCAAATTGTGTTTGGTCTGCGCTATCTGTAACTTTGAATAAATTAGACGCACCAGTATTGTTAAGTTTTACTATAACTTCATTTTCCTCCGAAGTCAATGTAGTGCTTCCACTAGCACCAACAATAGATAATGTTTGGTCATATCCTGAATTATTATAGCCAACGCTTAAGGCATTGGATGTCTTATCAGTCGTTAAATATTGAACAGTCATACTACCGAATCCTGTAGTATAAGTTATTACTGCAATTATTACATCATTACCATCTGCATAGTCCGGTATTCTGTTTGCTGTATTAGCACCATGAGGAATAATTTTCAATCTATCTGCTTGTGCTTCTGCAACATCAGCAACTAATAAATGACTAACATTAGCAGGGCTAGTAGTAAAAACAGAATCGGCAAAATTCTTAGCATCACATTGAAACAATTGGCCATCGGCAAAAACAAAACCACTAGTTACTTGTATTACATTTCCACTACCCGCTTGAGTTATGTTAAATCCATTAGTGGTCTTTACTGCATAATTCCCACGCATTCCCAATGATAGCGATTTAATTAAACCAGTATGAGGAAAGTCCACCGCATCTGTTATGTGGCCTAGTGTTCCACTTGTTCCGGTTGTGCTAAATCTATTCGGGTTTGTTAATGTCATTCTACTCTACCTCTAAAAATATAAAAAATTCTACTGTATCATTTGAGGAGAATGGCCCAATTCCATCGAAGTTTTCCCTAAATAACATATTAGAACTTGAGTCGAAAACGCCAACTTCTCTAAGTATTTGTCCTGTCATAGCCGCAGTTGCTCCACTAACTGTTAATTTTATTTGAACAACATTAGCATCGGATTGACTTGCTGTAGCCGTAGCGGTTGCTACAAGAGGAACATCTAAATCCGTTTGAGAAGAAAAAGTAGAGTTTCCACCTAATCCAACCTTACCATTATTTACTAGACTAACTAAGTGAGTAGCCAATAAATTTTGTAATTTTTCAGTTATCAAAACTCTTCCTCCACCAATGTAGTAAATGTAGTTACTCCTATGTTCAATGCGTCAGTGTTCGTATTTAGCGTTTCCGAGTCGGTTGAGTTAGTTCCTAGTGTAAATGCTCCGGCAGGAGTTGATTTTTTCTGTATTTTAAATTTGATAGGCTTAACATTAATTTCTTCTAAGAAATCAAAAGATATTTCATTATTATTAAATGAGTCCTCTCTAACTTTGTTATTTACATTTTGATTAGCGATTGCTAATTCTGCGAATCTATCTTCTAGTCCTTTAGTATAACTACCTAATTCTAAATCTAAACTTCCTTGTAGGTTGTGCTGTATTTCTGTTATAATGAATTCACTTCTAGGTATATCTTCTTCTGCTATTTCTACTGTAACTACATCCCCGACTTTAATTTGAGAAAGTCCTTTATGCCCTACTGTAAGTTTAAGTCCATAACTTTCATCACTATGTATCTTAAGTAATTCACTCGCTCTCCTATCTACATCTTCTTGCGTTATTAATTCATTTTCAAAAAGTTGTAATGTTTTTCTTCCTTTATTTTTAATGCTTTTAGGGTTTTTCCTTATGGCTCTATGCCTTCTACCAAAAATAATAATTTCATTAAAGGTGTCAAATTTGTTACTTTCCCTACTGTAAGATAATATTTCAGTATCTTGATTAGATGTTGTGAAGAAAATGTTAGGGAAGAAAGAGGCATCCTCGCTTTCTTTTATTGTAAATATATTATTTTCTTCTAACAATATCTTCTCTTTTTTGGCCAATAAAAATTGTATTGCAGAAAATAAATCCACTCCTCTATAATTAGGAGCAACAAAATAAGGATAGGTTGATTCAGTTAAATTAAATTCAACATCATTTTCCTCTAGTATTTCATTTATTAGTTTGTCAGCGTCTTGGCAAACAGAAACAACAGAACCTATCATTGCTCTTTTACCAAAGTCTGTGCCTTCTCCATTAACTAAAATTTCCATAGTTTCCGAAACAGAAACTACACCTAACATTTCTTTTTGTTCTTCTAGTTCTATATGGAAACCTATTTCATTTCCATCATCAATAAAGTCCAAGTTTGTAAAATTATTATTATCTCCATCACTAATATTCATTTTTACTTTACCGCTACGGAAAATATTTCCTCTTAGATTAAGTGGGTCTTGAACAACTAAATTACCATCTGCGCTTTGTCCATCGGGGTCTACCACAACATACATTGACAATACCGCTTCATTGTTTCCTTCATCTTCTCTACTACCAAGTTTATCTTTGTATAGATAGTTATTGATATTACTATACATAACATCTTCTTTTGGTTTTTTAGTATATTTAGAAGATAGTTGATTTATTGTTATTTTATTTGGGCTAAAATCATAGAAACAAGTATGGTTAGGTTGCATTATTCTAAAGGTTTTGAATCGTGAAAAGTGTGTGCCGCTAGAAGCAGGGTCGGGGAAGTCGCCACTAACTGTCAATATGTGTGTTCTATCCGGCCTTGTAGTGTCTATTTCATGAGAAATTACATACAAAATATGATTTGGTGTTCCGTTGTTTATTGAAAACCTCTCTCCGTTTTCACCACTACCTGCCCCATGTGAGCCGCCTATTCCTTTAGTTCCGGCTGTTGAATAATCTTCAACTGATTCACTAAGGGCATTAAATGTTTTAACCTCCTCCGATACTAAATAACAGCCTGTCAAATCAATGAAACTTAACCAGTGCATATTATCAGTATTGAATCTACCATCAAACTCATCGTGTTCTGTTTCGGCTTGAATAAGCATGTAATCGGTAAAGGCTAATGTTGTGACAGTTGTTCCATTAGTAGCCGTATCTTCACCAACTCTACATCTGCTTATTCTAACATTGGTGTCTTGTCCAGCACTCAAGGCTTCTGCTGTCATTTTATACTCGTCGGGATTAGCACTAGAAATTCTTTTATAGCCTCTAGTAAACTTAGGAACTTTATCGCTGTCAATGTAAAAAGAACAGGTGTCAAGAGTAGAACCCACATCAAAGAAATCTACTATTGCATCAGCGTCATCAACAAACTTACCCTTTGTAGAACTGCCTGTGTTGAATGTAGCACTTATTGTATATCCAACATCTATCTTTAGAGTAGGTTTGAATCCGGCAAAAACACCATCAGCATCATTTTCATAAGTTGGAGCATTAGCCCCTACCGTAGAATCTGTGCTAAGAACTTTAGTTGCGAAACCTGCCGGTTCGGAATTAAAACTAGTTTTGTTTATTGTAAAATTTGTTAAACCAAATCGTATCTCTTTTTTATTTGTTCCATCTATATTTATGCCCCTAGTGTTGGCTATTTTAGGCATAGCCATACCAATGTCTGCTTTTGCTCCTTTTCCTCCTGTTATGTTATATCTATCAAATATAATAGGTATGTGATTTTGTAACATTCTATGAGTGTTCTTATTTACCGAATCTCCAAAATTAGAATAATCACCAAATATACTTGTTCCGTCAAATCCTCTTGTAGAAACTGAATCATCTAGTTGATGACAATATTTTCCTAACATTGGAAAAATTTGAAAGCGAATGAACTCAAAGTCAGCACTTGATATTGTTCCTTTAATTTTTGTCGTCAAATGTGAAAAATAGCCTGAATCATCAGAACTTACTAGTGCAAAAGGCAAAAACATATTACAGTCCTCACTGGCAGAATCTACATTTCCTCCTAATTCCGTGATACCCTTTCTAGTAGCGAAAGTAGTATCTGTATGAGTCGAACTGTTACCTCCATAACCGCTGTCATTGTTACCTCTTATGCCCGAAACATAAGAAGTCGAACTGTCACTAGCCAAACCACGCATTATTGCCCCTTGTAATGGATTTATGAATCCATCCGATTCAACAAAGTCATTTTCACTATTATATCCTCTTATTGAAGCAACTCCCGTATTGGTAGAACTAGAAGCCTGTTGAGTTTCAAAATCTATCTTATACAGTTTCATATAAGAACCATCGGGAGAACTACCATCTGCTTGATTCAATCTAGGAGAATAATAGTCAGCAGTAGAGTTAGTCGCTAAGTCTGTTTTTCTTACAGGTAAAAATGTAGTTATTGTATTTGTTCCAACACTATCTACTACCCCAATGAATCTGCCTCTTCTATCAATTAATATGTCGTGTTGCACAAGATTAGTGGCACTAGCCGCACCACCTGTATCTGTCCTAATAGTGTTGATTGTATTGCCACTTACAGAACCTATGCCTATATCAAGAGTGCCTGATGAACTAGTAACATTAGAGAAGAAGAATCTAGGGTAGTTTGCTATTGTTCCTATATTTTTATCATTGCTTGGCACATTTTCGGGGTCAAATTGATTATAAAAACAATCAACTACAACTTCCGTCAGTCTCATAATGCTAAATCTTCTCAACTCATTTATCTTTTTACCATCATTTACTGAAATTATGTTGTGAGTTGCATAAGAGTCATCAAAAGAACTTATCGTTTTTGTTGTTCCCTTCACTGCTTCTTTTATATCCGAATGCGGTCTTTCTGTCAAGTCTTTTAATGTTAATAAAGAATAATTTGTTATATCTCTATCTTTAGTTACATTTAACAAACTGTCCTTTCTTGTAGAAGAATAGGGCAATAAGTCACTATTACTAAATAAAAACATCCTAGCGATTTTAGGGTCTATTAATTCAAATTTATCTTTAAATTGATGTGCGGCTCTTAGTTTGGCTTCTGCGCCAATTCCGTTCCCGCTAAATACTTGAACAGAAGGAAACGGAGTAAACAAAACAGTAGGAAACCCTCCTTGCTGAAACATTGTTATTTCATATGGGTCTTCTATTTTAGTTTCTAATGTTTTAGCATTGTAAAATTTATCTCCAATGCTAGGTAAAAATCCTCTCGATTCTATCAATCTTTTATTATCATAGTCGAAAAACTTTGCATTGGTAGTCGCACTAGCCGTAGCATTAACCGCAGTTCCGGCTAAATTGGTCATCCTAACTTCTCTAAGCGAAGTTGCTATAGTTCCTATGCTAATTACATTACCAACAAAAGTATCATCGGGAATCCCCGACCCAACTATTTTTTGTCCTAACCTAAACACTTTTGGATTATGTCTAGTTTGTGAATCTATAGTGTCTATCTTTGTAACTTCTAAATACGCACTACCACTAGTAGTTGCTACTTTTCCTTGTCCTATAATATTCATACCGCAAATATCAGTTCCTACAATGTTATTTTGTAGAAAACCATCCGTATAATATCCCGCATTATACCTATATCCGCTAGCGTAATATTTTATTTTACTAGCCACATCTTCATAAAATCTAACGCTTTCTGTGTTAAAGAATAAATGTTTAGATTGACTATAATTTCCTTTTTCTAAGTTTGTCATTCTATAATTAGAAGCACCAAAATTAGATTGATATGTTTTCATTTCGTCTAATTTGGCCGCACTTAGAGCATTGGACGCTACATTGTTACCAACATGATTGAAAGGCTGTTCTCCTAACATTCTATAATTCAAAACGCTAGTAATATTATGAGCGTTTGATGATTGTAATACAGGGTGAATCAAAGATATATTTTTACCACCATGTAAGTGTCCACCATTTAATAGATTCAATTCATGAGTAAGTTTGGTAGTTTCTCTTGTAGAATCTTGATTATGATGCCCTTCTAAAATATCTACTACTGTATTAGCCAAGAATGCAAAATTTATTGTTTGAGCAATATTTACTATAGAGTTAAGTGAAGCAGAACTCATGGTTACTTGCGTATCACTATCTATTGAAACGATAGTAGTTCCTGCTGTAAAATTAGAATGATAGGTTGTCATGCCAACAAAGAGTTCTTTTGTCGAGTTTAAGTTAGTTATCACTTTGCTTTTTATTCCCATGTCACCTGTTTTAGAAACATAACCGACTTCCCTATCTAAGTATATTCTACATTGAGTTGAAGGCAAAGAAAACCTAGTAGTGGTATCGGTAGATGAGCCAGTTGCACCAACACTCATAGTCAAACTAGTGCTAGATTCAATAGAAGAGATAGTAGTTCCGTTTTGTATGTGAGTGTGGCTTCCATTAACTATTTCCATACCATTTGATAGATGAGTTGTTGTAGTTGTTAGTTGGTCACTACCTGCTGTAGTTGCTGATATTTCTAATTCTATATTCTTTTCAACTGAAATAATATTTGCTAAAAACTTTCCATTAACATATACAGGTTTGTCGTGAAGGTTTCTTACATTTCTAATATGATTAGAAGCCGATAATGCATAATCACTATCTACTTCTATGAAACTTCTTGCTATGGTAAAAGCATGTGTAGTTTTACCTAAGTTAGTTTTTGAAAAGGTTGTATCTTCAGTATTAGCATAGTTTATATCTACTCTACCCAATGTTAGAGGAATATATGGCGCAATTGTTACTAGAGTTCCTGCGTTTTCTCCGGCTGATTTAGTTTCTACTATTTCAAAATCTATTAGGGTGTTTACGGTATCAAAGGTTTCAGCATTATTATTTTCATCTTCTAATATGGATTGAAAGGGTGCATCACTTAACATATTAGAAACATCGCTAATAAAGTAACCAACTGCATTTTCATGTGTGCTTCCACTACTACCAACTAAATTATCTCCCTCTTCTCCTGTAGAAGTAATCTTAACACCGGAGTTAAAGAACAAACCTTTGTTAGAAGCACCACTTAAACTAGTTGTTGAATCTACCAATGTATTTGTAGCCAATGCTTTGTTTAGTAAGTAGTTCTTATTGCTTTCTTTATATCCTGCCAGTGTCGTTCCTTCTGCTCTTGCGTTATCTACTAAAGTAAAACTAGTTCCTGTAACAGTTGTGGCAATCTCACCAATATAACTCATCATTCCCGAAGAGTGTTTTAGATGAACTTTAGTTCCTGCTGTTAATGTTATACTGCTCGACGAAGTTAATGTTTTATTAGCAAAACTACAAGTAAAGTTAGCACTAACACTTTCTAACTTATTGTATGGGCTTTGGGTTGAATAAATGATGTCTTGGGAAAATAAAGTGTTCTTAGATATAATAGGAGAAATTAATTTTCTAACATTACTTCTTCCCTCTAAATCAATAAAAGTCATCGCATTTTCTTTGTAGATGTCTATTCTTTCTATCTCTCCATTTATTTTTTCTGAATATATCATATATTTTCCAAACATATAATCTAACATAGTGCCTTGAGAATGATATGCAGGTTCAGTGCTTGTGCTACCATCGGAATCAAAATATCCTTTGTTTGAGAAAGATAATGTTATTAATTTTTTATCTACATCAATTGCGCTAACATCTGCATATAACTCACTAAGAGAATTAGAAACTAGTTTAATAAATAAGGTGTCAGTTCTGTTTGAGACTAAAGGAAAATCTGTAAGTAAAGTTTTGTCTTTCTTATTGTAAGCCCTTCTTTCAAGAACACTATCATTTGCCAAAGTGTAAGAATTAGTGGTAAATATTGATTCTGTTTCTAATCTATTCTCACTTCTAAAGGTAATGTTTTGAGTGTTACCACTAATAGATGCTATGCTTTGAACAATAACTATTCTTGTGCCAACTCTAACCTCATCACCAACATTTAGATAACTACCTAAATCATGGTCTGTTGTCGTTGCGTAAGTATTTCCGCTAGTATTAGAAGTTATTACAGCACCTATTGACTTAAATTCGTTAAAATCTCCTGTAAATAATCTGTGTCTAATTCTAATCGGTTCTTCATCCCCTATTTTTTTAGATAATATTCTAAACGGGTCAGCCATTTTTAGTTTGACTATTGATGATTTTGCTCCCATAGATTCATACATTATTTGGTCAATAACATTATTTGCTATGTTTGCTCTATCTTTTGATAATGAATAGGACAAGTATCTATATGGGCCATTGTAATCTTGACTCGCAGTATCAGTTATTGTGTCATTATCATCTCTTCTAGCATTAGTAAAACAAGCATCACTTGTAAAGGGAGTGTAAGTTAATATTGTTTCTCCTTCATTACTGGTATGAGTAGAAGGATTATCTTGGTTTTTTAGGTTATCAATTAATTTAGTCTTTAGAGTATATTTACTGTAATCTATAATATCTGTTCCAAAGTCGGGAGTTGTCGTAAAAAAACTTCTAGTGTTTATTGCATCACTAGTGGCTAATACTGCAACAAAGTCTAGTTCAGAAAATAACATATTATATTTTTTATTGTGGTTAAGTTCATTTTCCTTATCTAAATTTTCGTTGAAAAAATAAAACAGTGGCCTCGCTACTGAAACGGAAGCAGAAAGAGAATTTTTAATCCCTAAACCAATTGCCGCTATTGTTTTATCTGTTGGTATGGGCGTAGAATATAGTTTAAACTTAACATTCTTTGCTATCTCATTTCCTAATTTTGGCCTAAATTCAAATGAATCACCGCTAATATCATCAGTAAATATTTCCGATACTTTAGCAAAATGGTGTTTATTTTCATCATCGGAATGAATCATAACAAACAAATGAGTAGTCGTTAAATCAATACTGTTTAGTCTCACTCCTGTTTGAGTTACATTATCAAAACACTTTATTCTAATTCCTTCTGTTGTTTCTAAATTTCTATGCTCTACTCCCAAAACAAGGGTAGCGCCAGTGGCACTAGTTGTTGCTTTTTCTGTTAATGTAAATTCTGTGCTAGAATCTATGGACTTTATTCTAGCAACTTTATTTTGAGGCAAATTTTCTGTAGCAAAACCTGTGCCTTGAACAGATTGCCCTACATACAAATTGTTGGTATTGCCACTAGATAAGACTACAGTTGCACTACCTTGAGTAACATTACAATTTGCTAATGTTGTTCTACCAACGGGTGTTAAAGTAATACTACCGGAGTTTTCTTCTATTATCGCTACTCCGAAATTATCTACTGTAGAACCATTAGAAGTAGGAGATAGCGCACTAACACAAAGTTGTGGGTTGGTTGGAACATCAAATGCTGTTCTAGTAAATGTAAGAGTTCCAGTAGCACCACTATCGCTTGCTTCCCTACTCATTGTTATGTTAGTGTTAGTTGTAATTGCAGTAACTATTGTGTTATTCTCTATGTTAGTTCCACTCACTTTCATGCCTATTAGTATATTACTAGTATCGCTAATCGGTAAAGTCTCACTACCCGATGTAGCGGTTGTTGTGGATTTAGTAACTGTGGTAGTTGGCCTACTCAATGCAACTAAAGTAGAAACTTCTGTCATTCATCCACCTCCTCGAATCTAAAATAGAACAAAGTGCTGTCAATATTAGGTGTAAGATTATTTATTGAAAATCTTTTTTTAGTTGTATTCACCATAGACATCTCATGCAATTCCCCCATGAATTGTTTATTAGCAATAGCACTTTCTGTTCCTGTTGCATTGTTACTAGAAGCACCAATAAAGTAATCCTCTTGAGCCATAGAGAATGTATCGGAGGTAGAAATTGTCTGACTCTTTACCAATAATCCATCTAAAAATATTTTTATTTCTTTACCTACTTCATTATAACTACAAGCGACATGAAAATTATTATTGATGTATGAAGGGTCTTTGAAAGCAGGAATAAAAATTTTAGTTCCTGAACTTATTGGTATGCTTAAATCATCAAGTTCAAAACTCCCACTAGAACCACTAGTAAAGTTATTGCTAGTTATAGTTCCTAAAGATGTAAAATTAAAACCATCTCTTATGAAAATTTTTTGCCCCACATGAAATTTAGCAGTGTCATCTACATGAATAGTTACACCAACGCTATTAGAATCTGTAGTTCCGCCAAGAACATGAGTTATTCTTCCACTTCTATCAAATCCCTCTAGTGTATCGGCAGTATAAAACCAACCAAAGCCGCTAGTTGCGTTAATTACAGTATTGTCTGTTGTCACTGTATGGTCTGTCGAACCTAATTTAATCGTGACCTTTATCTTATATTCAGCAGGTTGATTTTCATTATGTAGCGTAGAATTAACTAAAGATATTGTAAAGTTAGTGCTAGAAAAAAGATTCATTTCATGAACTAGCCTATTAGCGATTGGCATATATTCATTGCTTTGAAAATCAGCACTACCCGCACTAGTAAATATTGCACTCGGCATCACTTTTGTTGTAGAAGTAACAGTGGGTCTTGCTGTTGTTGAATATTGTCCAAAACCATTTATGTCATATGGAGTAAGTATGCTTTCAAAAGTAAAACTACCTGTGTGAGCAAATATTCCATATGCTTGATTATCTAAAGTGCTAGGAACATTATCACTATAATCTATTCTAACATGACCATTACACATTACAGGGAATACTAAGCCACGCTGTTTTCCGATAAGTGTATCATACATATTATCACCTATGGGAATATGGTTGCCGCTTCAAAATCTAAACTAAAACTTAACTCAAAAGATTCTGCTTCGATGTTACAACTAAAACTTCTAATAAATCCTGTAATCCCAGTATCGCTAGAACTGTTAGGAAAACTAGAAAATGGTATAGGAACTCCTTTATTATCTAAAGAATTTCTTGCCCCCCTAGATGAAAAGTTAAACGGAACTAATGTTCCTGTGCTTCTATCATTTACATCTACACCTGCTCTTTGGGTATAATCGTCTTTGATAAAAGAAGGCATCAGTATGACTATTTCATTAAACGCTTGGTTTTCAGCAAAGCCTGTCGCATCTACACCTGCCGCTATAAGTTGCGCTATTTCATGTGCTGTCATAGTAACAGTAGTATCAACACCATCAAAGGTCTTGGTTATTGCTGTGTCCATAATTATACCTTGTATTTGTATATTTTTTTGAGCCATTCCTAAATCTAAAGCCGCAGTTATAGATTCTCCGAATGTAACACCGGACAATGGAACAGGTAAAGCAGGTATTTGTTTAGAAACACTGATGCCTACACTGTTTACTTTTAATGGTATAATATTTTTAGTTAGGCCATCACTGTCACTGTGGCTTTGTAGTTTAATATATACATTAGTCATTTAATCACCTCATTATACTAGAAGATGAAGATACTCTTCTATTGATATTACCTGCAACCAACTTGCCTATTTTATCTGCAAGCATTCTAAGTTCTGCATCGGAGTTACCTTTTGCTTCTACATTAACTGTAATGTTATTGTGGTGAGTATTATTTACAGTATTAGAAGGTGTAGAAAGCAATCTATTAGTTTCACTATTGTTGTGAACTTTAGCACCTGCCGGTAACTCTACTATTTCTGCACCCCTTTCTCCAACTAAATAATTACCTGCTATAGTAGTTGTTCCTCCTTCTGCAAATGCACCCTCTACTGTTTTTGCACCTTTTTCTAAAAGATTGAGAGTTCCTGTTCCTACATCTTCAAGGAATTTTCCAGCAGTTCGCACTATACTCACATCAAATACTTCTTTGAAAAGAAAACTTTTTGCCGAGTTTATAGCAAACTTGACAGCCTCTAATACCCCTTCAGCAATAGCAGGTATCAAATTCTGTATGCTTTCGACTAATTTATCTTTTATAGAGATTAAACTGTTTTTCAAATCTTCACTATATCTATCTGCAATTGCGTATAATAAAGCAGACATAGCAACTGCAAAAAGAATAGGCAACGCATACATCCCTGCTAGAGTGAGTAGTCCTATTGCTACAGTCTTAAGCATATATGCTCCTAGTGCTACTTTTAAAACTATTAAGCCATAACCTATTACTTTTTCTCTAAAAGAGGGATTTCCTATAAATGCTTCAAAGAATCTCATTATTAAATCAAAGCCACCAACTAATGTCATGAATGCTAACTTAACTAATAATTTAGCACCCTTAATTCCTAAATCAACGGCTTTTTCTAATATTGGCCCTAATAACGCAAATGCTTTTTGATAATCACCATCTATAAATGCCCCAACAACTTTGAAAATGCTTCCGACTAAAGAAAAGACTTCTCCTGCAAATGCTTTTATTTCATCAATAATACCCATTTCCTGCAAGAATTGAAATATCTCATAAGCGGCTTTGACAAACAATAAGAAAGTCACTATTGCCATCATGGTAAATAAAAAGAACTTAAATGCTTGATTTATTAACGGGGCTAACGATTTAGTAAAATCATTTACTTTAGTTGCCAATCGTTTTCTATCCTTTGCTACTTTTAATATACCCGCTAGAGGGGCTAGAGGCATTAGCAAGGCTTTGAATTGTTTAGGATTAAAGGTCATTCCAAGTGCGCTTTTACCTGCTTCTCTTCTGCTTTCTTTTAAAACACCCTTTCGGTCTTTTTTCATTTGTTTCTTTTCCTCTTTACCTGCCTTTCTTTCAGCAAAAAATTGTTTAAATCTACCCCCGCCTTGCGCCTGTGCTTCTATCTTGGCTTGTTCTTTGGCAATTTTTATTCTATCTTTATCAAAAGCATATTGCTTTCTTAAAACTTTAAGAGTTTCTTCATTCTCTTTGTTAGCACTTTCAGCCTGTTTATTAAGCATGCTTCTTGTTCTTATCAAAGCCTTTGTTTCATCACCAGTCTGTTTTAACGCTATGGTGTAAATATCTAATTCTTTCACTTGGTCTTCTAATATTTTAGTTTCTTCGGGGTCTAATGTTCCCCCCGATGTAAATTTATCAATGGCAAGATTGGCATTATCAACATTCTCTTTTAGTTTATCATAATTCTTCAAGTTCTCTACAATTACTTTATTTTGTTCTTGTAGAACCTCTTGCGCTCTTCTAGCCGATTCACTAAACTCCGAGAAGGTAGATAATGCGGCTCTTAGATAGTTTTGAAATCTCCATAAAGGAGTTCCGGAAACAATCCTACTAAAAATAGTCCACTTCTTACCTGCGCCATTTAATGAGTTAGCCGCATCTAAAAATCCTTTAGCAAAGTCATTTACTTTACCAGTTGTGTTGAAGATAGTTTTTTCCAAAGAACCTAAACTGCCATCAATCTTGGCAATTTTTCTATCGGTGTCATCAAAGTCTACCATCTAAATCACTTTTTATTTTTCATTTTCTCATACTCTTCGGCTTTTAGCGTTTCTATCACGCCATGAACGCTTAATAAATCTTTTACAAGACTTACTGGCATTTTGTAAACTTCTAGTGGACTAATATGTAAAGCACTAGAAAGCGAGTAAACCATAATTAAACTCGCTGTTTTGAGGTTCGCACTACCTCCCTTTAGTGCTTTTTTAATTAGTCCTTTTTTTCTTCATCCTCCTGCAACATTGTCATTGGGTTTGGTAGTATTGCTTTGATTTGGTTTCCAATAAACGGACTTAATCTAAGCATATCAACCGATGAGAGTGAGGGTTCAGTTTTAGTTATGAAATTCTCCATCATATAACGATACATGGCATTCAAATCTAAATCTAAGTTTTGCGTTCTTGAGTCTATCTTCATGACAGCATTCAACGCCTTTTCGGATTCAAGCCATGTAGGTTCTTTAATCCAAATTTTTAGATATTCTTCGCTTTCGGGTGCTACTTTGATATAGTGTAGCATAGGCTCGGTTAGTGCAAATAGCACATTCTTATCACTTATTACTTTCTTTTCAGTCATATTATCCACCTTCAAAACCAACAAACAAACAAACGGTGTTGGTGGAATCTATAATTACTCGGCTTTTGGAGTTGCTTTTTTAGCCTCCCTAGCCTTTTTCTTAGCATCCGCCTTTTCTTTCTTTAGGCGTTCTTCTGCTAACTTTCTTTTTTCATACTTATCCAAATTAATCACCCCTGCAATACCCAATGGGTTGTAACTTCGCACAGGTGTAAACTTCTTGGCATTACTGTTGCTTCAACAGTAACAGAACTTTTATCGTCGGGTATAGTAACATTGGCCGAACCTAGCATATAATTCTTGAATTGTAATTTTATTTGCTCCGTATTTCCTTTTGTAAAGAGCAGTTGAATCAAGCCATTATCGTCAGTAAGGTTAGTTCCTGTTTGTTCTGCTTGGTCAAATATTTCTTCAAATAGTCTGTTATCTGTAACTAAAGCAGTAAATGTCAATTCATAGTTTCTGTTTGCAGGAATACCATCTTTTATTTGCTTATTACCAATTCCAACAAATCTTTTATCTTGTATGTTATTATTGATAGTTAGAGATAAATTTGTTATCTTTAGGAATTCTTGACCAAAGATTGTGAAAGAACCGGATGAAAAGAAAAATGGTTCTAAGAATTCAGCATCACCGGTTGTATCATTGAGGTTGAATAATTTATTATTGTCATCACCTGCACCACCTCTTGCTTCATAACTTTCATTAGTCTTGAGTTTGTGAACTGTTCTACTGTTCAAATCCATACTCATTTTTAACTCTTCATTTTCATTAGCAGTTAATGTTAGAGTATTAACTCTATTGCCTCTAGCAATTCTAACAAAGTTATGTGATTCTGTTGCTAAAGTAGTATCTCCTGTGATAAATGTGTTACTCGATTCAAGTTTACTTAGACTTTGTTCAAGTGAAAATGAAGGTAACTCTTCTCCATTTGATTCTACAAAAGTGTAAGTAATTGCATTTGTAAGAGAAGTAGCGTCAGTTGTTGTTCTTGACAATAGTTCTACATTTGCGGTCAAATCTAAATTATAAAGAAGAGGTGGGGTAAGTGCTGTTCCTTTTGTTCCCGTCGCACCATAACCCGTTTTATAGAAAATTGGCCCTTGACTTAAATGAGTTTGTGTTATATTCTCCCCACCACCGGCATCTCCATTGTCAATATATACATCTCCTGCTGTTGCGGCAAGAAGATGATTAGTAGGATTAGGAGTAGTAGTAGTGCATTTAACTTGGCTACAAGAACCTAAAGCATAATACAGAAATGCACCGTGATTACAAATATATCCTAAACTTCCACCACTAGCAGTTTCCATACCTTTGTATTGATATTCCATGCTTCTAGTTGTTCCTAGACCAATATTCATTTGCTTTACTTCTGCTTCTACATTAGGGAATGTAGATGCTTCTAATATTCCTAGCCAGTTATCAGCGTTTAATCTTTTAACAGTTCCATTTTTTTGCCCTACACATGGCGCACCATAACTTCTAATTATTACAAAATCACTATCATCAGTTGCTAATGTAACTGTGCTTGCGATACTAGGACTAATTGTGATTGAGTCACTATCATTACTTGTAATTGTGTGAGTTGAAGCAGGAACGGTAAGAGATACATCAGCATCGAAAAAATCAACAACGCACCCAACATAAATATCTTCAACGAAGGAATAACTATTCAAAAAGCCTGAAACAGCGTGTAGATTTGTCCTATCACTACTTTCGCTTGCATCTATTTGAAATATTAAATCAGTTTCCGGCACTAAGGCCAAGTTCGCTCCGCTTCCTAAAAAAATGTCTGTGTTTATTGCCATGCTTTATCTCCCCTTTCCTTACATACTTACTAGGGAATACTTAATGCGAATCGTTTTGTTTCTACTGTCAATTTATATCCAAATAACCTCTTTGCTCTATCGTTACTTTCGCTTCTTGAACCCACAAACACTTGATTAAACTTAGAACCATCACTTGCGGTATATCCTTTACGACCTCGCTCAAGCGTATGACGGGCTATCAAGTATAAAGCCTTTAGCCTGTCTTTTCCAAAGGCGGTATCTGTTCCTGCTCTTTCATCATGAATGGTTCTTATGTGCATTGTAAATGAATAAGTCTCATTTCTTATATCAAAATGAACCGTTGGATATTCTAAATTTTGTGAGTCTTCAAAGAATATAATTACATCTTTAGCGGTTAAATCATATCTAACTCCTCTATTTTTATCTAATGTTCTAACATCAACAAAGTTAGGAGTTCCTGCATGGTCAGCAGTTATTTTTCCTTCGCTGATTAAAGTTGTAACAGAAGAACTCCATTTACTTGAAACTAAATCAATTAGTAAACTTACTTCGTCCATTGACTTATTGCCTCCATTAACTCTTTTTGAATTTGTCTTTCAAAACTATCCTGTGCATTTTTTAGAATTTCATCTTCGGAAAACGAAATATCAACTCCTAATATCATAGATAATTCTACCATAGCGGCTTGTCTTTCTTTTTCTATATCTAAAAATTTTTTAAATTTACCTACGGATTTGAGTGACTTTTTCATTCCAATCACTCCAACAAATAAACCAAATCACCTTTTCCTTTCAGTATGTCCATTGCCTCTTTAGTTAAAATATCATACTTTTCTTTGGTGGTAATATTACCACCTGTTTCAGCAATCATGATTGTTTGGTCATCATGCCTTAACAGTTCAGCCGCTACTAGCATCGTTGTGGCTTTGTGTATGGCTGATGGCACACGGCTTGAACCCGCAACATATGTAACAATGATAGAGTTTTGAGTATGATATGGATAATCCCTCAAAAAGAATATCCTACCGTCATCTTTGATACTCCAAAAACTACCTAATCTTTTCATGTCCTGTTTATCAGTAAATATCTCCGAAGAGGATTGTGAGTTCTGTCCTGCTTTGTCTGTGAGTGTAATCGTGCATCCCGAACCATCTTCTCCTGCTAATAAACTTGAGATGTTAATTTTATATCCATTATCGGGGTCTATTGAAGCATAAAAGAAATCACTTATGCTTAAATCATTAGGAGAGGATGTCCTTTCTTTTTCTCTATTAGCCCCTGTAAACTGTGCAGTATTAGCAGGGAATTCTTCATTGATTAAATGACAAATATCTCTTGCCGTTGTCTTTGCACCAAATCTACTATCGAATGTATTGTGTGCGGCCATTGTTCCTTCTCCGTGAAAAAACAGTTCAAAGGTATCTCCGTTATTTGGCAATTGTAATGTTATTTTCCTAAGATGTTGAAAGTTGTCGGGGTCTAATGTAACACTTGCTTGGGCTGATGCTAACTCAAGATAACTATTACCTTGCCAAACTTTGAGAGATATGACCTTCTTTAGTTTCATTGTCGCTAATTGTATGAATCCAACATAGCCACCATAGTATGCTTGCATTGGGTGTCTAACAAATTCAAAATCATGAAACTCATCTTTGTGTATAATAGGTCTGTATGAACGCTTTACTTTGTCATCAACCATACCCTCTATGTTTTTTATTATCTTACCGACCTGTGCTTGGCTAGGAAAAGTAGAAGATGTAAATGCAGGTATCTGTAACATATCCGATACTGCGTCTTTGTCGGTATAGAATCCTTTACCTGTTGAATAATCAACATCAATAGATGTGTAGTCGCTTGGGGATGATGCTATTGCCATATTATTACCTCTACAATTTTATTATTGCTAACTCTCGTTTTATCTCATTGACGAATTTTTTTATTTTGTCTAAATCTTGATAGGCTGTTTTTGGCACATTTGCTCTTTGAGCAACCTTGCTTCCATACCTATCAAGTAAAATCTTTTTGCTAAACACAAACGATTTTGGCCCATCTTTAGGAGATTTAATAGCATAGTTTATGCCACTCTTTGTTTCCGTTGCCTTTATTACTATTTGAATATTATATACTTTATTTAAATCTCTCAACAAGTTTCCAAATAAATCAATTAGAGTCTTTTCACCATTATATATTTCTTCAGCAAATTTAGTTAGTTTACCTTCTGCTAATTTTTTTCTTGTATCATCTCTAATTTTATCGGACTCAAGTTCGTTTATCTGTTGTTCAATATATTCTCTTTTGGCTATTCTAATTTCTTTCAGTTTATCTAAAGCCTCTAAGTTATCAATATTTACTTTATACTCATCGGGTGTTGTTAGACTAGATAGTAAGTCTTTTTCTTCTCTATTACCTACCATAATAAAATTATCTAACACTAAAGAATGTGTGATATATGTATCTAATCCTGCAATTTTAGCCATTCTTTCTCTTAATTGTTTTTCTGTAGAATTATCTCCAAATTTACTTCTTTTTATTTTAGTGAGGAATTTTTCTTTTTCTTCGTCAGTAACATCGTCTAAATCCTCGCCATATTCATCCTTAAACAATTTAATCAAATATCTTCTATATGATTCTAAGACGGGTTTCATTTCTCTAAGAGGCTGGCTTAGTTGCCTATATCTCTTAACATCTTCTTTATTTTCTTGTTCCCATTTGCCACCGTATAATATAAACAATGTATCGGGTATGGTTGATAATATTTCTCCGGTTTTTGATGATAGGTCTACAACTTGATTTTTTGCAGAAAAGTCCGGTGTTCGCATTGATTTCATAGGAACTCTAACTGGCCCTTTTCCTTTAGCGTCTTCTGCGACTTGAATATTTTTAACATCTTTTACCTGTCTTGGAAAACGGGCGGCTGTCATCATAGGTTCTCCACTATCAAGGTCTTTTTTATCTTTAAAAGCACTCGTAGGAGTAAAAACTTCTCTAAGTTCATTCAAAGGCAACCTTCCATCACCGCTTCCAAAAACAGAACCCTCGCTTTTTCCCTTATCTCCGCCTGCTGTGGATAGCCCTATATTTTTGAAGCCTAATTTTTTTAAGGTTTGATATTTGACATTATTTCTTTTACCAAACAACTTTATGCCATCTAACTTAAAAATCCTAAATCCTTTTCTATCTTCTACTTCTATTCTATCCGTAAAATATTCATCTACTTCTGCGGTAGTTAATCCTCTTTCTAATTTCATTTCTGCCTTTCTTGAAAGTTCTGTATCTTCAAACAATTCTCCAAGTGTGTCACCCACTAGTTCACTGATACTAAGTTTTTTTAATTCTTCGCCTTTCGTGCTATTTATTAGTTTAGACATATCTTCATTTAATTCAATTTTACCATCTTCTAGCAATTTGCCAATAGATTCATCTTCTATTTTTTCTATGGCTTGTTTGTATATAGTAACAAATTCAGTTTTAGTATATCCTTTTGTTCCTTTAGTGTTCCTATCTACGGTTTTGGGCTTATATTTTCTGTTGTATTTTTTTATTCCCTGTAATTCATCAGAATATTTGCCTTTATTTAAAAAATCAGCAAAGATGAATTCTGTTAATTTTTTCTTAGCGATTGTAGCATTCCATGTTTCGGCAACAACTCTCTCCGAGCCTATTGGTTTAACTCGAATTTCCAAACTTAATCACCTTCACATTAACCATTTAGCCCAAGCCGCACCTTTCTGTATGGCACTACCTAAACCTAATCCGCTTTGTGGAGGTTCGTAACTCATTTGTCCTTGAGCATCTATCCAATATGGTCTTCCGTAATTATCAGTTCCCGAAGGTGGAATAGGATAGCCACTACCATTATTCATAGCACCTTGCATTTGTTGATATTGTTGCATGTTACCCGTTAATCCTGCTATTGCCGCAGTTGCAGTTGGTTGTGCCATTTGCATACCACCGCCACCACTGAATCCTTGAGATTCTAGGTATTGTTGCTTTGCTAACTTTCTTTGATTAACTACTTCTGTATTGATTGCCGCATCTAATATATTCTTAATATCTAACTCAATGTTTTCTTGAGTAATCTTTTCAAACTCTCTCATAGCATCATTGTGTATCTTTAGCATACCTGTTGTAGAATCAGTTGTAAATTGTAACTTAGCCAACATTTTACTAACTACTCTCTCTACGACATCTTCCATAAGTTTCTCCATCTGTGTTAAGAACATTTGACCATGATATTGAAAGAACTCTTCAACATGATTATCTTGTAAAGAAAGTAAGTTATTTACATTTTTGAATTGTTGGTCACTTTGTTGCTGAACTGCTCCTAAAACTGTTCCATTACTTGTTCCAAATAATCCCATCATTCCTCACCTTGCGCTCCCTTTAGTAAATGATTTATCCTTTCTGTATTTAATTGTATTTCCGTGTTTAATCTAACTAATTCTGCCATTTGTGATTCTGCGTCTTTAGCCGGTGTTGGTGGCGTTATAGTCCATCCCATGCTAGTCAGCCTCATAACATCTTCTTTTGTTAGGTCAGTTATCTCTTGTCTTCTTAACATAGATGGCATTTTTGCTTTAGGAATAAATGCTTTGAAATCTAATCCATGTTCATCTGCTAATATTTGTTGTTGTAGCATTTCCATTTGTTTGTGGATAGCCGCATGTCTAGGACAATAAGTTCCTCTAAGTGGCCTACCCTTCTCTACTTTATCTAGCGGTATTGGCGGCCTTAGATAATCACCGGACTCCCAAACATGATGAGTTCCACATACTACACATCTATCTTTAAAATTGAACTTGTGACCATACTTCAAAAATAACACCTGTTTCTTTTCCGGTAACAATACTTTTCTTATTTCTTTCATTTGCTTCTTTGGTTTTAGCGCATCAAACTTATAATCTTCAATTGGCCCAATTGCTCTATACTGTTGTAGTTTAGGCAAAAAAGCGTTCTTTGCTTGTTGCGTGTTTATTAAATTCGGTTGCTGATACATCTTTCATTCCTCAATAATCTTTTATCATACTAGTAATTCCTTTATACACCATTTCGGGGTCGGACTTTGCTGATACTATGTATTTGAAACAAGGTATGCCCTTGTCATTCAACTGCCTCATCCCGTATGTAAATGGTTCAAATATTTCATGTTTATCTATGGGCTTATCGCTTTTATATTTCTCTCCCCACATATCATACTTGTTAGCCCATATACCGATAGCCATAGGATAGTCTGCCTCCTTTTTCTTTCTACCCGAAGGCCATCTATCTGCTACAATGGTATCTACTAAAAACTTCCATGCTAATTGATGGTCTAAATTAGAAGGTGAATCTAAATGCCTGTGGTCTATCATGAAAATAATATACTTCACTCTACGCTTTTGCATATCCTTAACCCATTCTTTCCAATAGATTGCTTCTCCTCCTAAGTCAGCACTTTTAATGGTATGAGAATCGCCATCTATCTTAACATTCTTTCTAGTGGCTCTATGTAAGCCAACTGTCCTATCGTTTATTGTGGGAACTTCCCCCCTTGTTCTAAGTTGATGACTCAAAGTTGTTTTACCAACCATTGTAGAACCATAGACTCCAAAGTTAATTGCATGAATTTTTTTGTAAAATCCTATTATGGCTTCACCAACTAGTATGGCAAAGCCTGTCATTATGGACATTTTATTCACCTATGAATACATCTAAACCTACAAAATCTCCATCTATTTGTTTTTCATAGTTCCAAAAAATCTCACCGTTGAACTCATCTTCATCTGCATATCTCAATTTCCAACCTAACTCATTTAATTTTTTATTTAGTTTATCCCAATCTACATCTAAAGGAAACAACAAATCAATGTCTTTTGGGTTTTCCTTTTTACCAACCGAACCCACTATTTTAGGTTTAAAATATTCTAAATCTTTTAACAATTGATTAGCAATAGAAACATAATTTTTAAGAATATTCTTCCACATATCAATGACTCCAAATATCCTTAGCCCTCTCTATAATCCAACCCATTATATTGATGTCAAAGACTCCCATGATATTACCTATCAAAAAGGCTGATAGTGCCGCACAAGAACCCCAAAAATACATCTTCATTTTTATGAAGAACATATCTGCCGAATGCGCTCGACTTTGATTATATACATAGTCGGACTCGCTAAAGCCCATTATGTCGCCAAAGACCAATTGACCACAACCTATTGTTGTATAGTCGCTAAGAATTCATTTCCTATTGTGTTGTCGTCGTATTCTTCAGCCGTCATAACATTACTTCGCCAATTTTCACGCCTTACTGTTCCAAACTGCTTCATGCTTTCTTGAAGTTTAGCCTTGATTTGTTCTTCTCTTTGTAGTCTTTGGAAATGGTTTTCTATCTGTCTATCTAACAATCTAATCTCAATCTTGTCGTTTAGCGATAAGTCAAATAGTGCTTTCATAACCATAATTGCCCCTACTGTAATAAGCCCAAATAAGACAGAATGCGCTAATGCTCCGTAAGGGAAACCCAGACCATATGCCGAATAAAAATATACATTCGCCCCGCTAACCGTTCCGACAAATAAAATTGTCATAATCAACCTTGTATCTTGACTTAGTGCCGCCATAATAAAACCTCAATTGAACTCGACGGAGATGTTAGCCGTAGAACTTCCTGCTTCTGTTATTTCTAGGAATATTCCATTCCTACACAAAACACCATGCATGTCATACTCAAGATTATAATGCCCTGTAGAACTGTGATGTATTCTTGCTACTTCAGTTCCCGTATTGTCTGTTCCATTGAAAACTTTAACGGTAACTGCGTCACCACCTGCAATTGTGATTGCCGCATGAATGCTAATTAACTTAGCACCTTCATTGCTTACAACCGCACTTGCTCCTAATACACCACTGCTTCTACAACCGCCTATGCCTACCATACTCTCACCTGTTCAATTGATGGAGATAGACTCCACCTATTTAATGTAGCGATTACGCTTTTTTTGCCTTAGAAGGAGTTTTTGTCTTAGGTTTTGGCTTTGGTTTAGGTTTTGGCTTTGCCTTTTTAGGCAGAAGTTCATCTACTAATTCCTTAACAGTTGAAATATCTTGACCAGTTTCTTTACAGCCCAATAAAACAAGTTTCTCATCTAGTGCTAATAACTCTTCACGGTCTGCTTCACCAAAAGTAAAGAAATAATTTGGGTCGGAAAGACGAAGGACAGCCCATTTTACCGAGACTGTCGCTTCTTCTTTCCTTGTTATTTCTTGCTTTGGTGTAATGTTAAGCCTACCAATTTTTGAGTCATCAGTTAGTCTAACTGTTACCAATCAAGCCACCTCAAAGGTTTCCGTAAACTCTTACTCTAAACGAATATGTAGTTGTATCACCGTTTGATTCTTCTGCCGGAGTTGCTTGTAGCAATTCTTGAACCAGTAGAACAAATTGAGAACTGCTACTATATGCACCAGTTCCGGCTGAACACATAATTGTTCCAGTAAAAGTTATGCTCTCTTGACCTGTAATGTGTGCAGAAGTAATTGTAGATAGCCCCAAAGATTCAGCAGTAATAATGTTACCACCGTTTAGTCCATTAACATAAGTTGTAATATCAATAACTGCATCAACGACATATTCATCACCGCTAACCTTTGGCCTAGCAACGCCTTTATGGTCTGCCAATAATGTTACTGTATGTGCCATTATTAACCACCTTACTGTCCAATTGCCATGAAAGTTCCTGTGTCGCTACTTGTGCAAACAATTGTTACATCACCACTAGCCAAAGGTAGTGTTTCATTAACAACCGCTACTGCCGCTTCTGTTGATGACCCAGTATGTCCTAGTATACAGACATCTACACGGTTTAGTCCAGTTGAAATTTCTCCACCTGTAACCGAAGCCGCATTCCATGTTCCGTAGACAATCTTCATGTTTCCTTCTAATATCTGTTCATTTTCTATTGTAAAACTAAATGCCATATTTCTTCACCTCATTGTATGTTTGTTATCTTTCCTTGACCCTTGAAGAAGGAACATCCTACTTCACCAATTGTTCGATACAAAGCCCTGTTACCTAGAGTTCCGACACCGAATGGGTTTCCATTAGCGATACCATCTTCAAAGTATTGTGTTGGCTTCATAACTGATAGCCACAAATGGTCTGTATCAAGGAATAGTAAATCACTTAGTTTAGTAGAAGCACTACCAGTTTGAGCCATATCCTTTACAGGAATTAGTGGAATATCGTAGTATGTTGCTACTCTAAATCCAACTTCTTGACCCTTAACTCCTCTAACACCGTTTACTGTTGGCACGACTTCTTTTCTGTCCATGAATCTCTCTTGGCTTTGTAGTAAGTCAGCAATTGCTTGGATAGTATCGTAACCTGTTAGTATAACCTTTGGAGAACCACCGGCTAGTTTTAGGTTTCTAATCATATCATTTAGTCTTGTTAGAGTTAGTGAACGAACATCTCCCGAAGCATATCCACTACCAAAGTCTACTTCTGCATCAAGGAAAGAAGCGGCACTGAATCTCTCACTACCGTAAATTTTTCCTAGAGCGTTAGAAGCAGAAGTTGTATCAGTAGCGATAACTCCACCATCAATTGCTAGAAGTTCTGCTCTTGAGGTAATAACCTTGTTTAGAGAAGTATAGTTGTTTCCGATATTTGGCATAGCGGATGATTCACCATAGTTTTCTAGTGGCATAACTAGCATTTTGTTTTGAACTTCAGCATGGTGCTTACCCATATCTTCACGCATTTGCGCCCTAATATCGCCAATACCATCATCAATCATAGCCATTTCCATAGCAAGTTCGCTAAAGTCAAATTGATGTGCAACTACTTTAGGACTCATGTTGAGTTGTGCATAAGTTGGTGCAATTGGGCCAAGTCCATCAGCCGCAGTTGAAAGACCTGCATTTTCAGGAACACCACCAATAAGGTCTGCTCTTGGGCTATCCGAACCTAGTTCTGCTAAGTTTTGAGTTCCGCTTGTATCAACAGTAAACAAGTTACCGCTTCCACCAGCAGGTCGTGACTTTAGGACTCTCCAACCACTAGAAGAATATGGCCTCTTTGAAATCATTGAAAGAGCATTGACTTCTCTATTCAACATAGACCATACTTTCTGTCCGTAAACAATGTTGTAAAGTGCTGATACATCACTAACGGCACTACCGGAGAATGCCGGAGAACCATCGTGTCCTGCGTGTATTCCACCTATTGCTCCGGCTTGCTTCAAAAGAGCGTTACCAGCAGGTAGATTGTTTATTCCATATGTGCTTGCTTCTAAATCTGCGATTGTGTTAATATAACCTGTCATCTTAAATTCCTCCTACCATTTTGTGAATGTCCGACCAATCCATTTCAGCCATTTCATCCATACTTGGGAGTTTAATTGCGGATTCTTCTTGAGCCTTTAGGATAGTTTCCTTTTCTGCTGTCAAAGATTTCCTTAGTTGGGTAAATTCATCCTTAAGAGAAGCAATCTCGCTTTGTGCATCATAGTTTTGCTTTGCGATAACATCTTCTCTTGTTGAAACTTCTCTTGCGAATCTTGCTTCAAAAGACTTCTTTAGGTTGTCGTAAGCAAGTGCTTCAAGTTGTTCTTGTCGGAAAGCCTCATATGCCTTCTCAATGTTTCCAACGGACAAATCGAGAGTATCGAACTCTCCATTGTTAAATGCCTTTACAACAGGCATGTCGGAAGCAGTTGGCTTACCACCGCTAATAACGATACGGTCAGCAGGTTCTCCAATTTGGTTTCCAGCACCATCAAGAGTTCTTACATATGCTTTGTTTTCATCATCTTGATATTCGCCCATGCCTTTTTCATCCATGTCTTCATCATCTTCCAGTTCCAACTCATCGGTAGGTATGTCTTGATGTTCCATCATTTCATCATCTTTATGCATGCCTTTTTCATGCATTCCTTTTTCATGCATACCTTTTTCGTCTTCTTTCATTTCATGCATTCCTTTTTCATCCTGCAACTCTTCTTCTTTACGAAGCGTATTTACCTCTTCTAGCAAAATGTCTAGTTCTGCTAGAGCCTTTTCCAGTTTATTACTCATATTTTTGTCTCCTGTATCTTGTTTCAAAATATCAAATCTCGCTTCGGGATTGATTCCTTTTTCGCATATTGTAATTTCATGCAACTCTAACTTGCTGATTTCATTATACTCACCCAAGTTTTCATTACTTTTCTTTACCTTTTGGAGGGCTTGACCTCCTATGCTAAAAGACCTCAACGACCCTTTGCGAATGTTTCTGCCAACTTCTTTGGCTTTCTCTATATCATCTCGTAGTTTAATTACTACAAAGAAACCAACATCATCTACTTCGGATTTCCAAAGCCTACCAGTGCTGTCTCTATAAGAATCTACAACTTCTCCAACTTGAACATTGGAATGATTTGTCATGACATTTCTAAATTTAGAATCTTTCATGAACTTAACAACTGCCTCTTTCAAAGCAGGTAATGTAATTAGGTCGTTTTGCTTATCTACAATTTCAATGCTAGCATAACCACCAATCATTAAATCGTCACTTCTAGCCTTAAGGATGGTAAACCCATCATTCCTAGTTGCTAGAACTGCTGATGTCATTGCGCTCAAACGGAGAAAATTTACTTTTAATATATAATACACACGGTCATTTTAAACTATTAATCTTCTTTTGGAGGTAATTTAAGAATGCTGTATTTATCTTCATAAATATTCCAAAGCCCCTTATCTGCATCAGTATCAGCAGGTTTCTGTTCATAGCCTGTCCATGCTAACCACATTCTTTTTCCTTTAACTTCAAGCATTCTAACATGAAGTTTAGTTTCAAACTTATTACCATCTAAGAAATATTCGTGATAGCCTTCCTTTTGAACACCTAACTTGACATCACCGCTATCAATTAGTTTACGCTTTGAAATATTTTTAGCGACTATCGCAGGAAATTTACCCGCTTTACCAAACAATTCAAAAATATCATCTTGTGAATCTAATCTAACCATCCAGTTAATGCTTTCATCACCTAACTTCATCACTATGTTTAGGTTATCGTCATCTCTAAGATATATCTTAAACTCACCACTTCTGTATTTTTCGGGTGTTTTATATTCTTTTTTGATAGTGTCCATCAATATCTTATCATTTTCTGCAAACAACTTTTTTGTTTTAACATCAAAAGATATTCCATCTCTATTTTCAAACCAATCCTTAACTCGGCTTTCCTTACTTTCCAGTATATCTTGATACTTTTTTTTGTGATTTTTAACTAAAAAGTTGTGAACTTCTTTTGGTGTTTTAGCACCTTTTTGTTTTAAGAAATTAAATATAGCAACAGTAAGTTTAGATTGTTTTGTTTTCATTATTTCTTCTGCTTGCTCTTTCCACAAGTCTAAATCCATTAATGCATTTTTAGACATTAAATTGTCTTGCTCAAAACCATAAATGGTAAAACCATCCATATCTCCTTTGATTATTATATTGGCCTCACCGTGAATATGGTCAGTAACTATAATTCCTTTTTCTACTTCTTCTACATTATATTTTAGAGACTTATCAGTGTCGTTAATTAGCATCTGCAAAGTCACTAACTTGTCCGGTGTTTTACACTCGGCAATCTCATTTATCTTTGCTGAATAAACTACAGGCTTACCTTTTACTTCTTTTACTTTATCAATAGAAACTCTAACTACTTCTCCGACATCTGCTGAAACTTTAGTATTAGTAGCACTACCCACATCAAGATAGTTTATACCTTCTATTTTTTCTCCATCCTCTTCAATTGGCCCTGCTCCTAATTTGTATGAAAAGTTAGAACCGTTTTTCTTTTTATCAAGAACAATTAAATCTAATTCTACAACAGGTTTCCATCTAATCCATTTTGGATTTTTCTTTGTTCCTAAGAAATATGTAGAAGTTGCATCCTTAATCATAGCCCCTTCTGCTGTTGGCATTTCCATGATTTTCTTAGCATACTCATCTACATCTTTTAGGTTGTCTGCTACTCTAGTATCTTTTTTAGATGGAAATGTCAATGCTTCACTAGAATGTATAGAATAGTTGTTGAACATTATTTGCATTCTATTTTGTAATGTGTCCTCCATGAGATTTTCTTCATTGTGTCTCATGATGTCAAATACATGGATTCTCGGCTTACCTTCTCTATTTCCTGCTAAATATTCGACCGCCTCTTTTCTTTTAAGAGAGTCATCTCCATCAAACAAAACAAAAGAAGCATCTAATATGCAATCACCAAAATGCTTTTTCTTTAGTTCTTCAACTGCTTCTTTACATTTTGATGTAATATCTTTACCCGTATAATCATAGACTTTTATGTTCTTATCTATTTTATGTAATTGAATTCTAAAACCATCATACTTTTCTTGAACATAAAACTCACCACTAAATCCTTTTAGTTCGTTCATATCTTCTATTGTAAATATTCTATACATCGGCTTATTTGGAACAACAAAGTCGCTTTGTGCTTTTTGTTCTTCCGACTTCTTTTCTTTTAGAATAGTTTTTTTATCATCATCTTTTTCATCTTTAGCCTTAGTCTCGTCTAAATCTGTATCTATATCTTCTAGTTCCGACCACTCTTCTTTAGTATTATTAGATAAGAATATTAGTTCTAGCATATTCAAAGCGGCTTTAACTTTAGATTCAACCTTCTTAGAATCTTTACCATCACCATAATGTTCTATGATGTAAAGTGCAACATCATCTACTTCTAGGTCTAATCCCATAAGCCCTTCTGTAATATCATCGGGTTTCATATCTTTAATCGAATAGGCTTCTTTTGGTAGTGCCTTATCATCTTCTCTAATAGCATAGTGAACAAACTTAATCATAAGTTCGGGTGAATCTAACAGTGCTTCTAAAACATCACCTTTGAATTTTTTAGCAAAGGGGTCGCTAACTTCTTCCGAAGAATATCTTAATGCCTTAATTCCTTCATACAACTTTTCAGCATTGTTGGTGCTAACATCGGAGACATCATTTGCCTCTAACAAGTCTTCATCAATATAATCTTTAAGTTCATTTGAAAGAGTATCGGTCATTTCATATGCGTCTTTAATTTTATTTACTGCGTTTCTCCACTTAGAACCGTATTCCTTTGGGTCGGTTCTTGCTGAAAGATAAGCGACTCTTGTTCTTTCAAAGAGTCTTAGAATATCTGTGGATATTGACTTATCCTTCTCAATAAGGAGGGGCATACGGCATCAGTCTTTTTTCATTTGTTCGCCCATTCTACCAGTCATTCTTTTTGGAGGTCTTCTTCTAGTTCGGCCACTCGCCATCATAGAATCATATCCTGTTCTTTTTGTATAGTTTCTTGACATTTTTATACGCTTAATTGATTTATCTCTTACCTTTCCAAAATCTTTTCTTACTATTGTTTCTAATACATCTTCAATCGGGTCGTCACTTTGCGTTGGTATTAGATTTTCCCATTCATCTTCATAGTCATAATCTTCAAAACCTAATTCTTTATCATCGGGCATCATAGTATTCCAAGTTGCCTTATACCATTTATCATAGGCTCGTAATAATTCTTTCTTGGCTTGACTTGCTATCTTTTTTGCTTTAGTTCTTTCTTCATCGGATTTCTTTAAACTCTCACCCGCTAAACCATAGCCTTCTTTCTTTTGAGTTTGATTAGTAATCTTAGAAGCATCTTGCACTTTAGGTCGCTTAATCTTAATTTCTTCTACGCTAGTATCTACTTCTTTTACTTGAGTAGGTTCTATGTTCATTCTCTTTTTTGCACTTAATTCTTCTTTAGCCAGTCTTGCTTTTTCGATAGCAAGACTAATTATTCTTTCTTCCTTTGTTACTCTTTCCGGCATCACTGACCACCTACATTTTCTACCATTTTATGAATATCTTTCCAGTCCATGTTTCCAACATCTTTCAATGGTGAACCTGCACCAATTGTATTATCCATCTTAGGAGTTGGAGTATCAACAACGACAAAACCTGACTTCATCAATATGTTGTCATCATTGTAAACTGCTTTTTCTAAACTCTCTATCTTAGCACTAAGGGCTTTAATAATTTCAAGTAATTCTTGATTAATTGTATTTTCTTCGCTCATCTCTTTTCCTCCTTTGGTGGATATACTAAATCTCTTAATTGTCTGTAAAGCAACTCATAGTCCTTACGGAGTTCCGTAGCCGAGGCGACTATATCTACATTCCGTTCTTCCATAGACTTCATTTTCTTTGTAAGTTTCTTATCCGATTTAACTAGTTCAACATCCTTTAATGCTGATACCAATTCACCTAACTTAGTAAAGTCTTGACCAAAAAATTCTGTTGGCTGTGCGGCCTGTAATGTTTTCTTTAGACGCTTAGTTTGTTTTTTATCTAATGTGTCTAATATGGTCTTTTTTACTTTTTCTTCTTTCTTTAAGATAAACTCTTTACCTTCTTCATAATAATCCCATGTCATTTTTCAGCCTCCATTTTTCTTTCTTGTTCCTCTAAGAATCCTAGTCTTTCTTGTTCTTTTTGGTCTTCTTCTTGCTTTTGTGCTTTGAAGTCCTCTAATAGTTCTTTGAATGTTCCTTGTTTCTTGCTATCATTATACATCAATTCATAATCATCCCTTGTATCTTCTTTAGCAAGTTTTTCAGCAAATTTAGGATTGCCTTCTGCTAATACTCGAATGAGGCCTCTTTTCGCAAATTCTATTCTAATCTTGAACATTTCATATTTTTCATCTTTTTCTTCTTCAATGGTTGGCCTTTTTTCTGTGGAAACTAAATCCATATCAAAACTACCTCTAAAGTTTTTAATTATATCTGCCAAAGTATCATCTGCTTCTTTTTGAATTTTTTTCTGTCCTTCTATATTTTCTAAATGTTTTTCTTGCACTTTTTTGTGTTGTTTTCTGTAAGCATCAAAAGCATCTGTTAAATCAATCATTTCTGCAAATTCCTTTCCTATTATTTCATTGGCTAACAATTCTTTTATGTTATCCTGCGAAGCATCTATTTTCAATTTACTAAAATCAAAAACTTTAGTCTTAGTTTTGAAAGTTTTAACTAGTGCGTCAAAGGCTTTTTCTGCTTCAGCAACTTCTTTAACTTCTTCTGCAAATGTTTCAGCATCACCTCTTGCTCTAGTGGCGGCTAGTTTATCATAGTCTTCCTTTGAAACTACTTTAGTAGCCTCTAAAATAATCTCTCTTGCTAAACCTTCATCAGTCATGTTTGAATCAAATAACTCTTGTAGTGAATCCTTTTCATTGGCTCTAACAGTATCTTCTAATATTTTTTCGCTTTGTTTTGCTGATAGTCTTATGATTCCTTCAAACCTATATAAATTAGGAAGAGTCTCTTTTGCTTTTTTATTTTGTTCTTTAAAGTTATTTTCTGCCTCTTTTCTTTCTTCGACTTTTTTAGTATTATTGGGGTCAAATTTATTTGTTCTATCCCACATTGCCAATGCTTCTTTGACATTGATTTGTTCTGGTATTTTCGCACCCCTATCTATGAAATCATCAAACCTATCTATCATAGTATCTGCATATTCTTTCAATGCTTCTGCATAGTTTGGTTGCTTAGGTGGCTTTAAAGCATCGGCCTTACTTGCGAAAGATTTTCTAAGTTTAGTAATCTTATCCACAAACACTTCTACTTCTCGCATTACTGTGAGTATTTCTTGTTTTTCATCCATCATTTCTATGAATTGTTCCATTTGTTTCTCAATTTTTTCTTGCTCTTTTGTTTTAATACTTAGATTATTTAGTGCTTCTATTACAGTTCCGAATCGTTCTTTGCTTGGTTCTTTAGCATCTTCTAATTGTTTTATAGCATCTGCTTTAGCCCTGACCTTATCGAATAAAACATCCCAATAGTCTTTGACTTGCTGAACTCCAATTTCTTTTGTTTTGCCAACCTTTACATCTTCTTCTATTTGTTTCAAGTTCCTAGTGAACTCCGAATGAATTATCATAGGGAATATGGGTGCAAACTTTTGACCCTCTATAGTGACTTTCTTTCTTTCCATTTCACTTAACTTCCAAGTCCTAGTATCTTCAACACCAAAAGACATTGGACTATTATCATCTATTAACCCAACAAGACTTAGATTTTTTAGAGCAGAAAGTAAACCTGTTGAAAGTTCTGCTTCTTTCTTTAGCATATCTTTTACAATAAAGTCGGGAATCGGTGAAAGCATTTCTTTCATTTCAACCCTTCTTCTAACAAAGTCCGGTAGTTGGTCTAAGGCTCTCTTAAGTTGTTTTTTCTTATCGGCAGTAGTGGTGTCTTGTTCAAAGACAGTTTTTCCTGTGAGTTTCTTATATGTTCCTTTGATTGCATTTACAATTTTATCATCTTCTAATATTTCTTGTATTTTCTTTACTACTGTTTCTAAATCATTGAATCCCTCTATTTCACTAAACATCGGGAATTCTCTTCTAGCAAAATAATAATCTCCACTAGTCGGCATAACAACATCAAAGTGCTTGTATGCTTCTTTACCAATTAGGTCTGCTTTCTTGAAAGAATACTTTGGTTTCTTATCCTGTCTTCTTTTAGCGTCAGAAATTTCAGTTCTGCTCAATAATTTTGGCAAACTCTTCAACCTGTTATCAATGTCTTTCTTCATACCTCTTAGTTTCTTTTCGTTTCCTTGTATTTTTTTATCTAATTCAGCAACTCTACTTCTTATTTTATTTGCGACTTTATTTTTCTTATCCTTTCTTTGTGGTGCAGGAAGTGACATTAATTTTTGTTGTTCTTTTTCTCTTCCTTCTTTTTGCTTATCTATTGTTTTAGTTAGTTTTGTAATTTTTTGTCTTATTTCTAGTAGAGCCTTTCTAGTTTTATCTAAGTCTTCTTTACTCTTTTTTCCTTTTTCTGTCAAAGACTTTGCCTCTCTTTCTTCTAACCTTTCTAACTTATCATTACTTACACTATCTCCTTGTAATATGGTAATGGCATCTCTTATCATCTCCAATCCATATTTTGTGCCTTCAAATATTTGTTTAGCAACCAACATTCTTTTTTCGTCGCTAGTTCCTTTTAGTCTTGAAATATCCTTTAACTCATTCAATTCAGATAATAGTGTTTCATAGAATGGTTTAGTGTATTTTGTTAATCCTTCAGTTTCTCTTTGCTGTAAACTTGCTAATACTTTTTTATTTTGTGCAGTTAGTAATCTTTGTAGATTTTCTATTTTCTTGCGAGTAGTTCCTTCTTCTTTTTCTTGTATAGAATTTAATAAATAACTTAAATAATTGAATACTCTTTGTATCGCTTCTTTTTGAACACCTTGACCGTCAGTTATCATAGCACCTTTTCTGCCCTTAGATTGTTTTATCCCCCTTGCTTTGGCATCAGTTTCTAAAAATGCTCGTAATTTTTCGTCAGTATATTCTCCCTTGAACGATATAGAATGATAAGGTAATACAATATTAGGAACAGGCAATGTTTCTTTTTTAGTAGTCTTCCTTGAAATAAAATATGACGGGGCAGGAGGAGTTCCTTTTGGGGCAGGTCGCTTACCCAAAACAGCCTTTACTTTTTCATCTTCTAGCAGTTCTTTTAAATCCTTTATGGGCTGTCCGGTATTTTCTTTAGTATTCTCTAAGACTTTCAACGAACTGACTCTAATAGTATTAAAGTTATCTTTAGCAATTTTTTTTCTGTCTTTGTTTACTTTGGCAGTTAATTCTTTTATTCTTGCTTGAGTTTCTTTTATTTCTTTAGCAGTTGCTTGTCTATTCACTAATAAATCGGGGTTGTCATCCTTATCAAGAGCAAAGCCTCTTTTCTTCCAATCCTCTACAAACTCTTTTTCTGCATTTTGTAGTTGCTCCTTGAGTTTCTTTTCTTTTTCATTCAGTTTCTTGGCTTGTTTTTCTCTTTCTTTGTCGTCTTCTATGTAAGGTTTTATTCTGTTTTTAGTTTTCTTTTTATCTTGAAGTTCTGTTTGCTCAATTACTAAATTAGCAAGTCGCTTTCTCAATCTTTCTCGCTTGCCAGTAAAAGCGGCTATTCTTTTTCCTTCTTTACTGCTAGGAGCATACTCGCCAAATCTTGTCTTAGGTGCAGGAACATCGAATTCATCCTTGTTGGTAAATTTGAAACCTAGCCGAGACTTAGGTTTAATTCTTCTACCCTTTTGTTGAAATGCCGCAAGTTCATTCTGCAATTGAGTTAGTTTAATTGTGTCAGCCCTCAATTCTTCTCTTGCTAAAAACAACTTTCTGCTATTAGTATATTCTTTCCAAGTGTTTTTTATTTCATCAACCGTGTAAGAATATTCAGTTTCTCCTAGTTTAAACTCCATTGGTTTATCTTCTTGTATGAATTTGTCGTAGTATTTCTTTCTAACTTTGTAGACAATATCTAATTTTTCTTTTTGAGTCAAGTCTTTATTCTTTTTTGCTTTATCTAATTCTCTTTTTAGTTCAGGATAGAAACTAGAACTGAACATTAATTTCTTTTCAGTTTCATCTTCTTCATCAAGAACTTCTTTCGGTTTGTCAAATTCACTATTTTCAACCGCTTCTTGCTCAAGTTGTTCAAACTCATCTTGTGAATCAAAAATTTCATCTTCTAAAGCATCATTAGCATTACTATCTACATCAAGATAATTTTTGTCTTCGTCTTTATCTTCTTTTATGATAGCCTTATCTTCTAACTCTTCAACTAAGCATTTCAAAAGAAAATGAAGGTCATCTTCTTTATTGTATAAGATAGCCTTCATAAACATATTATCGCCTCAAAACGGAATATTCTCTTTTTTACCCCTCCTCTTTTGTGGGGGTAAAATAACATCGGGAACATCAGTAGATGCTCTTATTGGTTTATGCGTTGTGTCCGGTGGTAATCCACCGATAGAAAAATCTCTATTCTTTGTAATCTTTCTAGTTTCATTCGCATTCTGTGTTCTAACTTTCGCTAATTCTTTTTTCAGTCTAATCTCTTTCTGTCTATTGTCTTCTGTCATATTATCACTTCCTTCAAGGGGCATCCATCGGAATATAGTCTGGATTAAGGGCAGGACTTCCAGTAAATACTTCTTTACCAAAGTTATATTCAAAGAAGTCTTCAAATGACTCCTCTACTATGTCTAAAAGAAGTTTCTTTGCTTGCTTTAATGCTTCCTCTTTTCCGGTTACTCTAGTCTTATAACTTCCTTTACCTGCTTCATATTCAATATCTAAATTCTCTCTCAAAAAATTCTCTATTTTTCTTTTGAATGAAGCCTCTTTCATTTTCTTCATTAGGTTTCTTATCTTATCCCTCATTCCCTTCTCTATGATTTGTTCTCTCCAACTCATCTAACCTGTCCTCCCTTCGCTTCTTCTATCTACATTTTGATTACCTGCGTCTTGAGGTAATCCACTTAATCTTTTATCCGGCCCGACACTCATAGAAGGTTTATTTCTAGTAGCCGGTGGATTTTCTTGTGGCTTACTACCACCACCTTCTGCAAATAATCTTGTTTGCTCATCTAAGTCTCTTTGGTCTAAATTAGAACCTGCTAGTGGGTCTTTTTCAAGTGGCTTATCTTCCTCACCTTCAGGTTGTTCTTTTTCTTTTGGTTCGGGTTTTTTGTAAGTAAAGTTACCATCTTCATCCATATCAACTTCAAATCCTAGATTCTTTATTGATGCCGCAATATTAACTTCGATTTCTTTCTTTCTCAATCCTGCAATCTCGTCTTCTTCTTCACTCGGAGGCAACTTTAATTTCCAATCTGTGATGCCGAATTGCTTTACAAGATAAGGAAATACATATTCATTGTAAACATTCTGTGCCATTTGAACGGCTCTATTAGTGACAAGTATTTGCATACCTTCATTGTTTAATCCGCCACTTGTAGTATTATCAGCCATGAAAACTTTACTTACTCCATAGAACGCTGATATTCTATCCCTTAAATCATCCTTAACAGAAATATAATCCATTTCCTTTAGGCTGTCCATGAACTTAATCCACTCAACCGCGCCTTTACCGCCTTCTGCTTCTATACCCATAACAGGAATAAAGTGTGGGTCTGCCTCCATCTTTTCTTTTACTCCTCTCCAAAAGGCTCTCATTGAATCCATGTTTCTAGTTTGAACTGCTAACAAACCTCTTGGCATCCTACTCTTAGTATAGGCTGAATTAACATAGTTCTCCATAGCAATCAAAGTCATGATATGGTTATACAATGTAATTACAGGTGAGAAACCGTAGAGCCTTGACGGACTATACTTACTGAAATGCAATACCTCTCCTTCAATGAAATACTGCTCATCACCCTTTGCTCGATTTACATAATGTATAGGTTTCAAAGGAGAACCGCAAATATCACAATTATCGTGAGGTTCTGTTGAAAGAACTTCTCTATGATGCACACAAGTAAATCCCTTGTTTCCTTTTACTCCGTCTTCATCAGCATAAATAAACATAGTAACGGGGTCGCCACGATATACTTCTTTAACACGGTGCATTCTAATCTTACCATTACCGTCTAAGAAATACTCTTTTATCATTACAATGTATGCATCATCCATAATATTCAAATCATCTTCTAGTTCTTTTAGAACATCAATAAACAATTGCTCGGATGAGTTCACATAGCCCTCTAAGAATTTTTCAGCATATTGTAGTTGTTTAACATCCGGTATTTTCAAATCAGTAGAACCACATCTTGAACATTCTTGAACAGGTCTTTGGTGTTCCTTACCACAATTGTTACATCGGGCTTCAAATGCTTTCTCCCAAACATAGCCTCTTCTGTAAACTTCCTGTTTTAATTGAGTTATACAAGTTCTAACAATGACTGATTGTTGAACCATAGAATAGATGATGGGGGCTGTCATCATGTAATTGTTCTGCCTTTCTTGAATACCCATGTTGTAGATATTCCTGTCAGCAGGTTTCGGAGTAGTGCGCCTGAAAAGATTAGTGAAAGAGAACCGCCTTCTTTTTTCTGCCACGACAACAACCCCCGTTTACTTTGGACTATTCTATATATTATAGAATCTTCGCAAACGCTTTCTTCAAAACTCTACGCCATCCGCCCTGTATGCTTTTTTTTCTTTTGGGTTTAGCATCATACTCTTTTGTGCTTTTATTAGCATACAAAGCGGCCATGTATTTTTTTGCTTTTGATTTTGACATCCCCTGTTTATTTTTTCTTTTGTTGGTATCAGTATTGACTACATAATAGCCATTCTTACCAACTCTTAGTTCAAATGGCATAGTTACGACCCCTTTCGCCACTTCTTGTTTTTCTTTTCTTTAGTTTTCTTTGGACTCCATTTAACTTTATCAGCCCAATAAGCGGCAGACATTTTACCTCTTTTGATATTTTTTCTATGCCTACTTTTGAAAGCCCTTCGTTGCCCTGCTGTTTGATTTGTTTTAACTCCTTTTTGACCAAACCTAATAGTCTTAACTTTATCACCATCTTTGACAACTACAATGTGTGATTTGGTTTTATGTTTTATTCTCTTTGGTTTACTAAAACCACTAACACCCGCCCTTACTAAAGCAGGATGTCTTTTTCTCTTTTTTGTTTTAATGACATCAAACCAAGTCATTGCTTGCCCCTCATTTGGTTTTCTTTAGAACGCTTATCATCTTTAATCGGGCCACCTTTAGCCCATGTTCTACAAGACCTAGCCGAGTGGCATTTGAAATGGTGCATCCAACAATAACCTAATCTACCATCATCATCTAATTCTAATGGCATACAATCCTCCATTCGAGGAGATATATCAAACGCTACACAATTACTACAATTAGAAGCCTTAGCCGCTTCTACTGATGTATTCCAAAAGTCTGCAATGTCTTCCCAATATCCTTCGGGCTTGGCTACATTAAGTGGCCCATATTGTATATGTTCTGCTTTTATGGCGGCATTTCTATTCTTAGTGTTTAACTTCAAATCTTGTGTCGCTCTAGGACATTCAAGTTCTTTAAGAATAATATGCCAACTCATACTATCATCTCGGACTGTGTGTATAAATATCTCCATCTTTGTGCATGAATATAACTTTCTTTCTTTTCATAGCATTAAGAACTCTCTTCAATTCTTTAGGAGGACATATTGCTTTTAGATTTTTCATACCTAATGCTCCTCCTTCTTTTTTAATTTCAGCGAGTATTTCTTTTTCTATTTGAGCATCACTTTTCATGGCTTTCTTTTCATCTCTAAGCATAGCAAAATCTTTTCCTGTTATCTTACCATCTTTGTCTTTATCAATTCTTTTTTGGTTTCCATAAAGGATTTTTTCATCTTCTTTATGAGTTCCACAATGGGCTTTCTCTTCTTCTGTTTTTAGTATGTATTTCCAATTCATCGTGTAAACGCTCCTCTACTTCTGCTCTTTGTTTTTTGCTTACTCGCTTCCTTTCTTTGTTTAGCGTAAGTGTGTGCCGCTTTTAGCCTTTTCTTTACTTTAGGGTCTTTAGCATTTCTAACTGCGACTCGTAATCTTTGCTCTACTAAATTAATTATTTGTGATTGTCTTTTATGAGATTTAGATTTAAACGCACTACTGCTAAATGTTTCTTGAACATCTTGTCTTGTTCTAAATTTTACAGGAACAGTATCTTTTGGGTTTTCATCTGTCCATAATCTTCTTCTTGAACCTTTAGGTTTTTTACCCGTTCCTTTTTTCGGGTCAGCCTTTTTCATTTCTTTACTTCGACAATGTGCTTTACAAGTAAATCCCTTAGTTTTATTTGGCCCACTACAAACGCAGTAAGACATATCTTTCTTTAGGATTTGTTGCCACATTATAATTCCCAATCCAAATCATCTAATCCTTTTATGACTAATCTAAGTGCATCATAATGTCTTGAGTTTTTTGTATTAAAGTTGTCTTTCTTCCAATTATTATATAACATTTCTACAATCCTCGCATTATCAGTATCTTTTTTAATATATTCTAATATGTTTTTTTTATTTGTCTCTCTTGCATCATGTTTTAAGATTTGTTGCCACATGATAATCACTTTTGGCTAAACTTTTTTCCTGTTGGCACATGCTGAATTCCTTTTTTACGGCCTTTTCTTTTCTTAGCATCTTGATACCTTAGAGTTTTTTTATCTGTTCTTTGGTAAGTTGCTTTAGGCATATATCTTCCTTTAGTTTTAGATTTAGGCTTCTTTCCTTTTGCTTTCGCTCTATGTTGTTCGGCACTTCCCCAATCTTCTTGTGTCCATTGGGTCAAATCCTGTTGCCTTTTTGATTTGGCTTTTAGGATATTCCACCACTTAATTACGATAGCCGCCACCTGCCCGTTTGTAGGCTTGTGCTAGCATTTGTGCTTTTCTAGCCGACCATTGGCCTGCCGCACCACCTTTAGTTCCTCTCTTTATTCTGTTGAATATTCTTTTACGCATAGCAGGTTTAGTATAATTACCTGCTTGATTTACAGTTGATTTTTTCTTTTTTTTCTTTTTCAATATTTCTTCCCAACTCATACTTTCACCGCCTTTGGTTTACCTGCTTTTATCCAACACTCTTTACAAAATCCAAACGGGTATGCTATGTCTGCCATGTAACAACACCCAAAATATTTGAATTGTGTGGCTTGTTTATGACTTATCCATTCGGTTGAATTCAAGCCAAGATTCCTCCTATGTTTTCCATGCTATCCATTAATGACATTTTACAGTTGTCTTTGTATTTCTGTATGTCATCTAAATATATTCCTTCTTTTAGCCAATCAAAACCAACATGGTCTTTATGATTCTCCCACTTCATTAGTTTGAAAATCTCATCACAACGACCCTTATACCAATCTTCTTTTTTGTAAGATTTTTTCATTCGTATAAGTTCCATGAGTAGTTTAGCATTACCTTTCTTTAGTTTGAAATGAGGTAGACATTTTTCTAATAAATTATAAACATCATTTTGAGAATAGAAATTTAGTCTTTGAACGGGTCTAGTTTGTTGTGGAGATTTTTGATTTAGGTGTAATTTTCCAAAACCTATACTCTTGTGCATTTCTTCCATAAATGCTCTACCTCTTTCTCCTGTAGCAATAAGTCCGACTCTAGGGTTATGGTTTCTATCCATTGTAATGTAACCATCCGAATCAATAAATGCCGCAGTATAAGCCCAAATATTTTTCTTAAGCATTGTTGGTAATTTGTAGTATGCCCCATCAACATTAGCAACATCTAACTTCTTTACCATTTTAGAAATCATATTTGTTGTTGTGCTTTTATGCAAAGTGTTTGGCATTCTGTCATGTATCTGCTTAGCACCGATAGAAGGACTCTTGATAATTTCACTTTCAATAAAAGACATAATTCTTTCTTTCTTACTCTTAGTAATAGATTGGTCTGTAATATTTTTTATTTGTTGCTTGTAATCTCTTTTAGCAACTCGACATTCTTTTTCTAATTGAGCATATTCTTTAGAATAGACCATGCCTTCTTTCTTTAAGTCATTTTCCCAATACTTACATATTGCATCAATGATATTTCTTCTACCATTTACTGAATCAATTTTATTTATTTTCATGAGGTCTTTCTCGCTAAAACCCATCTTAAGTATTGCAGGTTTGTATGGTTTAATCCAATAGATAGAATCTATACACTTGTTGATATGGTCGGAATATCCATCAATGACAGTATCAATAGCCTTAGACATTCTTTCTCTTTGTTCGCCCTTCAATTGTCTTCGAGCCTTTCTCATTTTCTTTACAAGGTCGGGTATGTTTTCACCATCAATGGAATATTCACTAGGGAAAGAACTTAATTGTTTTCTAGCATCACTAGCGTTAATGTTTAAATTTTTAGAAAGTAAGTTTACTGCTTCATAATCCGACATAATATAATCATCAACCGAAGTAAGTTTAGTTCCTAACGCCTCTTCAATCTCGTCTTTTGTAGCCTCTCGTTCCTCTTCAAGTTCAGCAAGCCTAGCCATGTTTTGTGAGCCTTGTCTATACTCTTCTGCTGTTGGCATTTACATCACCTAAAAATTAATTCCCATGACTCCTTGAGAGCGTTTATACTTATTGACCTTTGGCGGGTCAAATAATCCCATGTCATCTAAGAGTATGAATGTTTCACTCATTGTATGAGTAGCGGC